>Ga0155755_101_pt5 | contig 73137 bp, 63 predicted proteins | sample RifCSPlowO2_01_FD_107409 | JGI IMG/M metagenome (GOLD analysis project Ga0155755, IMG submission 107409) | candidate division Kazan bacterium RIFCSPLOWO2_01_FULL_48_13
TTAAGCGAAGCGCCGTTCGTTTATCACAGCCCATAGAGAACATCCGCAACTCTGCCGGATCTCTAACGGGGTTGACCCCGTTAGAGATTGCCCGGATAGCTTGCAAATTAGATAAAGTTAAGCGAAGCGCCGTTCGTTTATCACAGCCCATAGAGAACATCCGCAACTCTGCCGGATCTCTAACGGGGTTGACCGAGATAGGCCAATATGATAGTTTCTACCTATAGTTAAGTCGATGCCTCAACAACGAGCCCGAATTAATCACCAAATCCGCGTGCCTCAGGTATTGCTTATTGATGAGAATGGCATTCGGGTCGGAGTGATTCCCACCTCCGAGGCGTTGAGGCGAGCCTTTAGCGCCGAACTTGATTTGGTCGAGGTCGCCGCCAACTTGCGTCCACCGGTCTGCAAGATCATGGATTTCGGTAAATACCAGTACGAGCAGGCTAAATCCCTCTCCTCTCAGCGCAAAAGCCAGAAGAGCCGAGAAGAAAAAGAGATGCGGCTGGGGCTTAAGATCAACAATCACGATCTACAGACCAAGGCTAAGCGAGTTGATCTATTTATCAGCAAGGGGCACAAGGTTCAGGTTACCGTCGTGTTCCGCGGGCGCGAGATCGCCCATAAAGAGCTCGGACACGAAGTGATGGAGCGATTTCTTAGAGCCCTTACCTCGCCCTATCGCACCGATAAGTCCCCATTGCTTCAGGGCAAACGATTAATTACTATTATTACCCCGCAATAAGATGCCTAAAATAAAGACTCACAAAACTGCCACTAAACGATTTAAGGCCACCAAGAGCGGCAAGATTCGCCGGCGGCGGGCCATGCAGGCGCATAAACTGTCTAAGAAATCCAGCAACCGGAAACGGTCTTTCCGTAAATCGCAGAATGTTACGGTTTCGGATTTAAATCGGGTTCGTAAAATGATCGGAGCTTAAGATGACCAGAATAAAACGGGGCATCCTCGCCCAAAAGAAACACAAGAAGCTCAAGAAATCGGTTAAAGGATTTCGAACCACTCGGCGCAAGTCGGTTAAGTTGGCGCGCCAGGCTCTGATGAAATCGATGAGCTATGCTTATCACGATCGGAAGAAAAAGAAGACCGTCATGCGTTCCCTGTGGATCGTTCGGATTAACGCCGCCCTGCAGCCGATGGGTTTAAGCTATGGCAAATTTATGAACCAGCTTAAATTAAATAAAGTCGAGGTCGACCGCAAGATCTTGGCCCAGTTAGCCCATCAGCACCCGGAAGCATTTAGCGCGCTGGTCGCTAAATTAAAATAACCCACCAGCCTCTAACACACTAATTAAAAAAATCCCGGCGCCCGGCCGGGCTTTTAAAAACTACCTGATCTACGAAAGATCGCTTTGGTTAAAATCTGATCTTGTTCAAAAGCGCCGGAGAACCAGGTAGTGTACCGATCAGAATTCTGGGGCTGAAAACTGAGTTCGGCGCCGAGATTTATTCGGCTGATAAAAGTGGCCTGCGAGAGACCCGATTGTTTCTGCACCAATAAGCGGTACCGCGGCTGATGACTAGATAGATCGATTCTAAACGGCAGAATATAATCCAGCTCAACCACGCTGATATCTTTGGGCGCGGTAGTCAGCCAGAAACCCACTACTGTTTTCCCGTCCGATACCGATGTATCGATCTGCGTGTCTGCATCGTAACCCGCCAGCTTGGTAACCTTGGTCCCTGCCGGCAAGTAGATTCGAATATAATTTTTATTAGTGCCGTCAGGAAATGCGCCGGTGCCGTTGTGTTGATAAGTCAGCTTTAGATTATCTACCACTGCCCCATTGCCGCTGACGGTGGCTTGGTGGGCAAATTCTCTCGCTAATGATTCGCTGCTTTTGTTGCCACCCAAATTAGATTCCACTACATATAGATAATCATCGGCTGCCCCCGCCTCATAGATCTCGCCGCTAAATCCGGCAGTCTGCACCACGCCCTCCAGCTGCGAATCGGTGAGATAAAGCATAACATCTTTATTAATTAGGCGGCGCAGCAGGTATTGTCCAATCTGCTGCAGCTGCTGCTCATCGGCATTAAACAGCCGATCCATAAATAACGGAGCAAAATCCACCAGCAGCTGTTTGGGGTTGTAGCTGCCTTGCGCGTCAACTTCGATATGCTTTTGGACCTTTTCAACAAAATTATCAGCACTCAGGTTAATGCCAAATTCCGGCACATAAACTGCTCCCACTACCTTCAAAATATCAGTGATCACCCCAGGATTAATTGTAATTATCCCGTCTACCGTTCCACCACCCGCTTGCTCATAAAGCCGTTGAATCATGCGAGCTGATGTCGGCAGATTCGGTTCCCAGTTAGCATCCCGTATGCCGTAGTAATAAGTAACCGCCTTTAAGGGGATCGGCAACTCAATATCGCTTCTCATGTTCTGGCCATCCAATCTTTGGGTAGTATCGACAAACACACTCTCTAATTTCCCCTGATACAACTCCACCAGAACATAGCTGCCAATAAATCCACCCGTAGGCCGCAACTCATTGGGATTTTGATTTAGCAGCAGGTAGTAACGCGGATGGCCAAAACCCAAGGCATCCGGCAACCGTTGAGCTACTACCGAGGCTAATTCGACGCCCTGCTTGAACCTTTGAGTATCAGCGGTGGCCTGGGAGATCATTTCAGCATATTTAGGTTCCAAACCGGCCACACTAACCCGGCCCAGAATATCGGTGGCCGATTCCACATCAGCTACCGCTTGATTGATCAGCTGAGAGTTATCCAGCAGCAGTTTTCCAATTTGATAACCAACATCTTTAGCCGCATTGCCGTCTTTGCCCAAATTCTGCCAGTATTGCGCGAGTGGCAGCATCGCTGTCGTTACCCGGGTGCCGGCTCGGGCCAAATACCGTCCGCTCAATAGCACTTCCTGTCCCTGCAATAGTTCGGAACGCGGGAAAGACAGACCCGACATTAGCAAGTGCTGCTGGCCCAAATCTTCAAATTCGTTCAAGCCAATGGTAAAGTTCTTATCAGCTAACTTAAAGTTGCGGATCGCCCCCTCAAAGTCCAGTTGTTTTAACGCCTCCGCCCCCTTCTGCAATTGATTGGCTGCCGCCTCGCCCCGTCGGACGATGCTCTGCTTGAGATATTCTCCATTAGTTTTTAACGCTGCCCCCAAGCCGTAGATTAGCAGCGCGATGATAATCAGCAGCGTCCACCGCAGCAATCCAATCCACACCTTGGGCGCAGCGGTTGGCTTAAATTCCAGATCCAGCACCTGTTCGGCCGCGGGGTTACTTTTACTAACCCGCCAATCCTGATGCCAGATGATCTGCGGCCTGGACAATCTAATCGCCCCCTCGGCCGAGGGGTGAGAACGGCGTTTAATGTAGTAGTAGTGTTTAGTGTCCCCCATCCCGTAGAAGAATTTAGAAGATATGTTTATAACTATTATGGATTAGATGTGAGCGCTTCGATTTATGAGCCACATCGGATCAATTGCTGAGAAATATATCTTACGCCGGAGGCGTTCTAAATTTCTCTACGGGGCCCATTTAAGAAAACATTTAGAGTTTGATTGGCTGCCTTGGCCCAGCTAAACTTTTTAGCTTGGAGCTTGCCCTTGGTAATTAAATTATGCGGGTAGGATGAATGGGTCAGAATCTTTTCCAACGCCCGGTTAAAACCATCCTGATCCTGCGGATCGATCAATGCCGCTGCCCCATCAGCCACCTCTGGCAGCGCTGATACATTAGAAGTGATAACCGGACAGCCGGCCGCGAACGCTTCGATCACCGGCAGGCCAAAACCTTCATAGAGCGAAGGAAACGCGAACGCCCTGGCCTGGTATAGCAGCGCGATTTTTTCCATTTCAGTAACTGGCCCGGTAAAAACTACCGATTTTTTTAATTTAAGGTTGCTAACTTCTTCGTAGATGCTGTCGGCTAACCAGCTTTTTCCACCAGAGATTACCAGCTTTATCTTATCAAACTGCGGCTGGGTTTTAAGATAAGCAAATCCCCGAATTACCATCGGCAGATTTTTTCTGGGCTCTAAGCTCCCGACATAGTAAATAAAATCCTGGCCGATCTTAAACTTCCGCCGCACATTCTGGCGAGAGTTAACTGACGGTGTCTGAAAATAGCTTTCCTCCACCCCCTCGTAGACTACCTGAATCTTCTTGGCGTCCACACCATAGATCCGAATCAGATCATCCTTAGTATTTTGTGATACCGCAATAATCTTATCGGCCCGCCGGGCCAGATAGGGATAACTCATCTGCCAATGCCATAGCCGCGACTGCCAGGTATAAAACTGAGGGAAGATCTCGGGGATCAGATCGTGAAAGGTGATCACTAAGCGGCAGCTTTTGCTTACCGGCAGCAGCCGGGGAAACGGCAGCCACATTAGGTCCAGACCATTGCAGATCTTGTCTGCTTTAGGCCAGTCCAGTGGCTTCCACACCGCATGCAGTAACAACGGAAAGTTAATCCATTGTAAAGTTTTAACTTCAACATTGGATTGTTTTAAGAAGGGGGCTTCAGCTAATAATTTTTTAAATCGTTCGTCCAAATCGCGATACGATACATAAAACAGCACATAGGTATTGTGACGATCCAAGCTCAACAGATTCTCTAATATTTTGAGGGTATACTGCTCTACCCCGCTGCGTTTGCCAGTAAGCAGGCCCCGCATATCAACGCCGATGCGCATACGCTTGTTGATAATAGTTAATAAATAAAACCACGAAAGCGGTAATCAACAATGTCAGCAAAAAGGCCAAACCCCCATTGGCCATCGGCTGGGGCGCTAATAACCGAGCGCTGATCTCGCCCCGGAGCGCGGTATATTTAGTCATTTCGCCGGATTGGTTATAGCGAGAGAGAGACTTAGCCAGCCAATCATCCGATAGCTGCAGCGCCGATCTGGCCGACTCGGCTTGATCCGCAACTGCCTTGAGACTGAATGTCTGCATCGAGAGGTGCACCGGCTGGGCTATCTGGCTCCCCGGATAGGCCTGAGAAACCGCGGTCGACAGCGCCGGATCCAACATCCAAGATTTCATAACATCAATAAATAAATTAGTTGCCTGAATATCAGTATAAGACAGCTGATCGCCAGTAGTTTGAGGAGCTACTGTATAAATGGCGCTCGCCTCCCATTGCGGGGTCCGATCGGTCAGCTGATAACCGATTCCTCCGGCGATTAAGCTTAATAAAACTACCAACCACCAGATTAGTCTCATCACTTACCTCCCGGCAATTTAGAATATTCCTCGTAGTGTTGACTGACAAAGTTTTTTATCTTGCGTCGAAACACGGAGGTATCAAATAGCAGCGCGTGATCCCGAATAGCGCTGGGGCGCCAATTAATTTTACTGTGCTGCTTAACGGCCGAGAGCAAGGAGGCGGCGGTCTGTTCGTTAAAGAATACACCGGTTTTGCCCTCTACTACTGTTTCGGTCGCTCCCCCTTTGGCGTAGGCTATCACCGGTCGGCCAGCTGCCATGGCCTCCAGGGGGACAATGCCGGCGTCTTCCTCCTGGGGAAAGATCAGCGCCTGACAACGAGACATTAACCGAGCTACCTCGGCATCACTAACCTTACCTAAAAATTTGACATTTCGCTTGGCCTTCATCATCCATTTTTTAAGCGCCGGACCAGTGCCAACTATTAATAGTCTCCAACCCAATCGGTTAAAGGCATCAATGGCGATATCGGTCCGTTTGTACCCGGTTTGCCGGCCAACTATCAAATAATAATCGTCGACCTCGCGGCTGATGCTAAACCGGTGGGCATCAACGGGCGGATGAATGACGGTGGAATTAGCTTCGTAGTATTTACGAATCCGCGCCGCAGTAGTTTTGGAGTTGGCAATAAATAGATCCACCCGATCAGCTGCTACCCGGTCCCACAGTCTTAGGTTATGGATCAATTTAGGCATCATCCACTTAACGACTCCATTGAGCGGGCCATATTCGGGGTGCTCTAAATAATAGTGATAGTGGCTCCAGTAGTAGCGCGTAGGCGTGTGGCAGTAGCAGATGTGCAGCGTTTCGGGCTTGGTGATTACCCCCTTGGCTTCAGCCGAAGCCGAGCTGATCACAATATCGTAATTGTCCAAATTAAATTCTTCAAAAGCCCGCGGACGCAAAGTCGGCCACAGCTGGTGTCGTTTGCCTCCCAGCATGGTTTGCAGAAAACTGGTATAAACATTTCGGTTCTTTAATTCAGGAAAAGCCTGCTGCTTAAACACCGAGGTGTAGATATCGGCATTGGAAAACAGGTCAGCCAGCGCCAGCACCACCCGCTCAGCACCGCCCCGATTGGTCAGCCAATCGGCGACAATGGCTATTTTTAAATCCTCCAGTTTCTTCATACTATTTGATTGCTCAGTTGCTGAATTGCTTAATTATGGTTTTACGGATTGCTGAATTGTTGAATTGCTGAATTGTTGAATTATTTTAATATGCTCCCTTGCACATAATCGCCACCCAGACGGTTTTAAATATCAGTTGGATGTCGAGCCATAACGACCAGTGCTCGATGTAATACATATCTAACTTGAGGTACTCGTCAAACGAAGCGTCACTTCTCCCTGACACCTGCCACGGCCCAGTCATCCCCGGCTTAACCAGCAGTCGCTTAAACTGCCGCTGATTGTACTGGGCAACTTCATCCGACAGCGGCGGCCGCGGCCCCACCAGGCTCATCTCCCCGTTTAGAACATTAAACAATTGCGGTAACTCGTCCAAACTGGTTCGGCGCATAAACCGGCCAAACCGAGTAACCCGAGGATCATCTTTAATTTTAAACAACAAGCCAGATCCTTCGTTCCGTGTTCGCCTTAGCTCCTCCCGCAGCTGTTCCGCCTGCTCACCGCCATATCGGCCACCAGTTGAGAGATGAGTATACATCGATCGGAACTTGTAAAAGTTAAACTCTTTGCCAAACTGCCCCGGCCGTTTCTGAATATACAAAGCGGGGCCAGGCGAACCCAGCCGCACTAAGATGGCAATCAGCCACATGATGGGGGCTAAAACAATTAGTCCCAACAAAGATAGAACAATATCAAAGGCGCGTTTAATAATCCTCCCCCAACCATCTAAGGGAGTTGGTCGCAGTTCGATCAACGGATGTCCCATTATTGTGTCGGTTGCCGCGTGAGCAGAATAGAGTTCGGCCAGGCTTGGCACATACCGGAATCGAATACCGTGCCGTTCGCAGAAATTAATTAACGCCAAGTTGCGCTCTAAGGTCAGCCCCACCGCCACGATCACTTCATCGGTACTATGAGCCGGTACCAACTCATTTAGTCGCTCAATGTCTAACTCCCGTTCCGGCAGCAATCGAACCACCGATAGCTTTCGCAGATAAAACTGCCGCAGCTCCTCGCCAGCGCCGTTTTCGCCAATGATTAGTACTTGGTGCTGGATAACTTTTAGGCGCTTAAGCCACCGCTGTAATCCCAACAATGCTAACCGGCCGCACCAGACTAAAATAACGGCAAATCCCCAGGCGTAGGCAGCAATCAGGCGGGAGAAGAAGGCTTCTTTTAGGCCAAACAGGATAATGATAAATATCGCCAAGCTGACAGACACTCCCACGAATGTTCGATTCCAGATTTGTAAGGGGGTGTAATAAGATCCGAGACTATACATCCCGGTAAAGGCAAAAATTGCCAGCCAGGCGATTGCCACCGCCAAGGTCAAGTTAAGATAACCCGAGAATGGCATCATATAACCAGGCTGCGGCGAGAACCAAGCCGCCTCCCTGGCCCAGTAAGCTAAAGAGAACGCCAATAGCACCATCAGAAAATCGATGGGTAGCTGAAGAAAAGTAAATAAAAGTTGAAACCTTTTCACAGGTCAGAATTAATCCCGTTAGAGATCACCTAACGGCAACCCCGTTTCGAGCGGTGTAAATATTAACTTTATCAATAATATCTCTATCTGTATCTCCTATAGTACTAAGTGTTACGATAGGTTGCCTATCTCTAACGGGATTAAGCGCTGTTTACATTATAGCCGAATGGTCATAACTAAAAAATCCCTCGCTACGAGAGATTTTTTAGGCTGTCTGCAAGCTATAAGCCGAGTTCTGTCCCATCTCCAGTTCCTGGAACTGGGGATGGGGACGACTATCTATCTAGGCCTTATGTTGCCATAAGGCTCAAGCGTTGGGATCCCGGTCAGCCCGCCTTAACCCTCGGCGTTAGTAGCTGACATCAGGCCCACCCCAACTTGCACCGAATAGGGTTTACCGGGACACTTCGCTCACGCGGAGGCCTCGCGGGTAGCATACGGACACAAACTATCAGATTTAAACCTGATTTTCTGCGACACTTAGGCTTTACCCCGCAACTTTTCACCTTTCCCCATCCCCAGTTTTGGACACAACCTCAAGAGAATTTTTTATTCTCTTGCGTATCTCCACGATTCCCGATCCGTGGGATTTCAGCTTGGTTTCGCGAATCCGAGCATCATTTTGATCTACATGTAGTTCGGCATAAACCAGCCGTCAATCAGCATATTTATGCTTGGTGGATTGATTATTGCCCCTGCGATGCTCGGACAACCTGCGCTTGAGGTTGTTGGTCTCACCGGTATAATACTTTCCGGTAGATGGGTTGTATAGCATATAAACCCAGTGCATAACCTCATTATAGATGTCCAAAACTGGAGATGGGTAGTATTGTCTCTGTGGCACTTTCCCTATCCATCTCCAGTTCCGAAAAACTGGGGATGGACGGTTTCTGTTAGAAACTATCCGGGTTAATTTAAGGTGCTCGGACTTTCCTCCCATCCGTCAGCTGACGGACAGGCAGTCGTCCACTTACAAACAGCTCTGTTAGTATACGCCAAAATCCACGCCAATTCCAGCCCCTTGTCATCCTGGACCGACTGGCCAAGGGCCAAGTTCGGATTCAGGATCCAGGCCTGGAATGACAGAATAAAGACGGGGAATATTATTGATTAAATTAGTGTTTTATGCTATAATGAGAGTATGGATGAACCAATCAAACCGTTTTTAATAGCAGTTGCCGGAGGCACAGGCTCCGGCAAAACTTATATCGCGCGAAAGCTGCAGGCGATCGACCCGGCCCGGATCTCAATAGTTTCCCACGATAACTACTACAAAGACCGCAGCTCAGTCCCCATTGGTGATCGGAAAAAACTAAACTACGACGAACCAGCCGCTTTGGATAACGATCTATTTATCGAACAGCTGAAACAGCTCAGAAAGGGCATCGGGGTAGATATGCCGCAGTATGATTTTTCTACTCATACTCGCAGACAAGATACTACCCCCTTCTCCCCCACGCCGATAATTATCATCGAAGGAATTCTGATATTGGAGAATGCCGATATCCGCCACCTGTTCGATCTTAAAATATTTATCGATGTTGATGCAGATATTAGATTAGCCAGAAGGTTAGAGAGGGATGTCGGCGAACGCGATAGAACTTTCCAAGAATCAATTAATCAATATTTGGTATCCGCTCAACCGATGTACGATCTGTATGTCGAACCGGGCAAAGACTTTGCGGACCTAATCGTGCAGAACAATGGGACAGAAGCCGAATTAGCCAATGCCATCGTAACCATCGAAGCCAGAGTTCGCGAAGTACTTGGCACTTGCCAATAATATCGCTAACATCATAGTTGACCGGGCGATTAGCTCAGTTGGTAGAGCGTCCCCTTGACGTGGGGAAGGTCAGAGGTTCGAGACCTCTATCGCCCACCAGAAATTAACACCCGCGTTTGTGGGTAGTAATTTTTGTGTTGACCCGTCCATATAAATTGATTGTTCCTCAGAATCTCTAAAATATTATCCAGGAATCGTTTGCCAATTTTCATATCCAAATCCGGGTAGAACCGGGGCGAGATCCGAATAACTCCCATCAGCCCAAGCGCCAGGCTAACTGCTTGACGAATTTCTTGATCTCCCGATTTCGCGATATACATATCCAAAAACCTTTCGCCCAACTCTTGAAAATAGGGGTTGCCGGTTTCGTGGTATAGCCAAAGATACTGTGCCAACCACACGCCCACATCAATTCCTCGATCACCCCATGGTATACGCGAATAATCGATCACCCAAATCGAATTATCCCGCCGAAAGAATAGATTAGCGCCCCAGAAATCGCCATGCAGGGCCACCAACCTATCCTGTCGATCTCTCCACTTTCTAATCAGACTCAGCATTAGATCAATGTATTGTCCGTGCTCGTTGGCCGGCAACAGCGGATGGTCGTCGGTAAAATCGTGAAGCAGCGTCACTATCAGCTCCGGATGAGTTAGGATACTTCGCAGGCTGTCGTTGTAAACATACCTTCTCCGTTCAATGTCGGCGGAAGGATATGGTATCTGGTGTATTTTGATTATGTAGTCGACAATTTGCGCCAATTCGGCCACATCCGTTTCATCAACTTTCACCTTCTGTCTCTTGCCCTGAAGCAACGACCGATAGCTAACGCCATTTGGTTGAAATTCTTGAATTTGATAAATGGCAGTGCCTTCGTTTATCTCAGGAAGCATTACGGCTTCACCGCTGTTGTTGAGGATTACACCAATAGGTCGAGGCCCCTGATTGGAACGACGGCCCATTCCAGTGCTAACCAGCAAAGAAGTAATTTGTCGTTCTGGAAATTCAAAGCCCAAATCGTGCGACTTCACCCGTTTCAAAAAGAAACAGCCGCCGTCTTTGGCAGTCAGCTTGAATCCATCCGAATGATACCCACTTCCGATCTTGTCGATCTGAATTATCTCAACCGCCCGGGACAGTTTCTGAGAGATGAGGGCAGAGATTGTACCAAGATCTACATCCTCCATAGTTGCATCGTATAATAAAAACCCAGAGTAAGCGACCACGCCTATTGGCAGGGCTATCTCTGCCTAACCCTCCTATTTGACGAGGCGCTTGACACATTCAGGCGCCTTTTGTAACATAGAGCTTGTCGCTATGGGACAGGCTAAAACCCGTCCTATCGAGATACTACTTTGAAAAATCTGCTTACCCCCACTCAAACTTCCGCTGGAAATATTTGATTCATTCTATCCCTAATAGCCCAGCAAAGGATGGAGGGGTCGGCCTCGCCTTGAGGTCGGTAAGCAGCATGTCATAATGTACAAGTAGCCGTCAGGAGGCCATTTATGGTGCAGCAGCTGAAGCTTCCTTGTACTCCCCTTGATTGAAAAATTTTGAAGAATAACTTGTTGCCCTTTAGGTCGTCGCCCTACATCAGCTCCCAGGTAGCTGGAGCTAAATAACGGCGGCGATCGTCAAGCAACGATTTAACAGGGTTTGCCTCATCGGCGCAGTGGTCTATCACTTTTAGTGAGGGTCGCCAAATTTTTCTATTCGGTGGCCTCGACTGGCTGGGCGCTGCGAAAAATGCTCCCGCCCGATGGCGCTATAAACCCCAGCAGTTATTTCTAAGGAATTCTCATCAAGGGAAACCAGCCCCCCAAAGCTCAGAATCCAAAAATACCACGACCACATCTACTTCTTGCCACAAGAAAAGGACGGACGGTCATTCGTCACATCGACGAGGTAATACGGGTTACTGCGCCGCGGGGGGCGCTTTTTTACCCCGTTAGAAATCCGCCCTGTTCTGCTATCGGCAGAACACGGCTTACAACCGCCTCAAGGCGGTTTATTTGTAACGGGGTAAATCTGTTAATATAAAGATACTTGTCCCGTTAGAAATCACTTATCGGGACAATCGCAATAAACCTAAGGTTAAATATAGACGCTAAGCAGATTTGGAAGAGACTTGTCCCGTTAGAAATCACTTATCGGGACAATCGCAATAAACCTAAGGTTGAATATAGACGCTAAGCAGATTTCTAACGGGATGGCTAAAGTACAACGCACTAAGAAAACCGATAAGACAAGTGGACTCTCGACCATCCGACATTCGGCCAGTCACATCATGGCCGAGGCTATTCTTAATTTATATCCTGAGACCAAGTTGGGATTTGGCCCGGCCACCGAGGACGGTTTTTACTATGATTTTGATTTTAAGACGCCTATCACTGACGAAGATCTAACTAAGATCGAAGCCGAGATGATCCAGCTGATCGGCCTTGGCCGCACCTTTGAGCGAAGTGAAAAAACTATTACCGAAGCCCTCAAGTGGGCCGATAAAAATAATCAATCATATAAGGCAGATCTAATTGGTCGGTTAAAAGAGAGGGGCGAAAAAAAAGTTTCTTTCTACACATCGGGTAAATTTACAGATCTATGCGAAGGACCGCATATTAAATCGACTAAGGCGATCGGTGCTTTTAAGCTGCTAAGTTTAGCGGGCGCTTATTGGCATGGCAACGAAAAAAATCCCCAGCTAACTCGTATCTATGGTACCGCTTTTGCAACTCAAAAAGAATTAGACGAATACTTGGTACTGCTCGAAGAGTCCAAAAAAAGAGATCATCGTAAATTAGGAAAGGAACTGGAGCTGTTTGCTTTTGATGATGATGTGGGACCCGGCCTGCCATTGTGGCTGCCCAAAGGCACCGTAATAGTCGAAGAACTGGAAAAATTGGCTAAAGTTACTGAATCCGCCAATAACTATCTGCGCGTGCGCACCCCGCACATCGCCAAGGAATCGATGTATAGGACATCCGGCCATCTGCCCTATTACGAGGATACGATGTATCCGCCGATGGAGATGGAGGGCACCAAGTACTACCTTAAGGCGATGAACTGTCCGCATCACCATAAGATATTTGCGGCTATGCCCAGGAGCTACCGAGATCTGCCGCTGCGGTTGGCTGAATATGGCACCTGTTATCGCTACGAAAAATCGGGCGAGCTGATGGGTTTAATGCGCGTACGGATGCTGTCGATGAACGATGCCCACATCTACTGTACTAAAGTGCAGTTCGCCGCCGAGTTTGAGGCGGTAAACCAGATGTATATAAAATATTTTAAATTGTTTGGCATCGATAAGTATGTGATGCGCTTCTCCACCCATGATCCAGAAAAATTGGGCCAGAAATATGTGGACGAGCCCAAGCTGTGGCAAGAGACCGAGGCATTAGTGAGGAAGGTGCTCAAAGAATCTAAAATCCCGTATGTGGAGGTGCCTAACGAAGCCGCTTTTTACGGCCCCAAGATTGATGTGGAAGTCTGGAACACCATCGGCCGCGAATTTACCCTGGCTACCAATCAGGTTGATTTTGCCCAGCCCCGCCGATTTGGCCTTACCTACACCAACGAAAAAGGCGAACCCGAAATCCCCTTGTGTATCCACCGGGCGCCCCTGGGCACTCACGAGCGATTTATCGGATTCTTGATCGAACACTATGCTGGCGCGTTTCCATTTTGGTTGGCGCCGGTACAGGCGATGATCACTCCAATCAGCGACAAACAGAATAAATATGCAACCCAACTACTGCAACGATTAAAAACCGCTGGGGTAAGAGCGGAATTAGATGATAGAAATGAATCGTTAGGTCGAAAAATTCGTGACGCAGAGGTCCAAAAAGTCCCGCTGGTATTAGTTATCGGTCCAAAAGAAGTTGAATCAAAATCGGTCACTCTACGCGACCGAGACAAAGGCGATTTGGGTAGTTTGCCGATCGAAGACGCTATCACACGCCTACAACAGGCGGCTGATCAGGTCCGTTGATCCGGCCAATGCCTAATTGATGATTACCCTGGCCAACCGCCAAGATCTCTCCTGGCTTGTATCGAGGTACGCCAAAATTGGTTCGGGCCGATGGGGATTGGAACTCAAAGTCCCTCATCAATCGTTTAATGTCATCAAGATCTAACTGAGATATTCTCGGATCGTCAGACAATCCAAACCGCACCTGGCCATCTTCATCCAGCAGGTCCGACAAGGCCTGATAGCGCTGCTCCCATGCCCCATAAGCCGTTGAATCGTCACCCGATAGATATTTGGCTGCTTCTACCCGGCAGATTATCTCGCTAATCAGATCACCGTCCGGATTTTGGCTGACTGCTGCCTGTCGCTCATAAGCATCAGCTAATCTAACTAAGGTCGGGCCCTTCATCTCCGGCACACCCCGGATATCGTAACTCTTCAGATCCATCCGAATAGCATCAATCTCAGCCGAGATAGCAGCGGCACTCTTAAGTTCATTCTCCATCCTCTCGTTCATAACTTATAATGATACTATAAGTTAACCAAATGAAAAAATACGGCGAAGACAATATCGACAAGCATGCTAAGGTCCGGGACAAGAAGGTCGATCGGCGCAATCGGCCAACCGATAATCGAAGCAGTATTAGATTACTGGAAAAATTATCCTCTCGCCCCAAAGCCAAATAACCCCACTGTCATCCTAAAAACACTCATGCCAATAAAAAATATCAAATATAAAATAAAAAACTACCCCCTCTTGTCATCCTGAAAACACCTTACTGGGCCAAAGGCTCCACTTTGGGGCCGTAGGCTCTATAAAATAACTTATTCAGGATCTAGGCCTGGATTCCCAATGTCGAGTTGCCTGCAGCACTCGGCTCTGGAATGACAGGAAGGGCAGTAGCAAAGTAAAGTAAACTTTATGAAATCTAAACCCAAAGCGGTAGTTATCTTAGGACCAACTTCGTCTGGTAAAACCGAGATGTCAATTAAGTTGGCCAAACAATTTAATGGCGTTATTATCTCGGCCGATTCCCGCCAGTTTTATAAAGGGTTAGATATTGCTACAGCTAAAACCACAAAGGATCAGCAAGGTGGCATCCCCCACTATATGATCGACATCGCCACTCCCGAGCAAGATTTTAGCCTTAGCCTATACCAAACTACGGTTTACAATCTACTCAACACCATTAATCGGTGGAATTGGATTAGACCTAAAAAAACCCTGCCCTTTATTGTTGGTGGCACTGGGTTATATATCCAAGCCATCGTGGACGGCTATCAGTTGCCCCGGGTGGCCCCCAACCCCAAACTGCGAGATGAGCTCAATCAACTGCCGCTGACAGATTTAATTAAAAAGTTAGAAAAGCTCGATCAAAAATCGACAGTGGATTTTAAAAATAAACGCCGCGTAGTGAGAGCAATCGAGATATTAACTTCTTCGGGTGAATTTGAGCGAAAAGCTAAGCCACCAGATTTTAATTTTTTACAGATTGGCATTAAAAAAGATCCGGCAGAACTTAACCGCCGCATTCATCAAAAGATTTTAGCGATGCATGATGCTGGCATCGTTAAAGAAACTAAAGCGCTCATCGATCAAGGAGTGGATTTTAGCCAACCCGCTTTCTCGGCTTTGGGGTATCATCATCTGCGAGATTATCTTAAGGGTAAACTAACCCTCAAACAAGCTTTAGAAAAAATGGAGTCTGATACTAAAAAATTTGCCAAGCGGCAGATGACCTGGTTTAAACGCGACCAACGCATCCATTGGATTAGTCGCCTGAGTGAAGCCGAAGAATTAATTAAAACTTTCCTAAAAAGTTAGGGCGCATTCTTTTGTCATCCTAAGGAACTCACCTATCGTCCTTCTGGCAAGTCCGATGCGTCGGACCGCTCCGCCAGCTGGCGGACAGAATCTTATAATTGACGACGTTTACCCTGCGTCGTCATCCTCGCCTCGTCGGGGATCGTATACAAGATTCTGGAGTCGCTTCACTCCCCAGAATGACGACATGGAGATTGCGGAGCCTGTCCCGAGCGAAACGAGGGATCTCTGTCTTCTCGCAATGACAAAAAAGAAGTCATCCTGAAAACCCTCATGCCAATAAAAAATATCAAATATAAATAACCCCCAACCGTCATCCTGAAAACACTTTACTGGGCCAAAGGCCCCCCTTTGGGGCCGTAGGCTATATAAAATACCCCCAACCGTCATCCTGAAAACACTTTACTGGGCCAAAGGCCCCCCTTTGGGGCCGTAGGCTATATAAAATAACCCCCAACCGTCATCCTGAAAACACTTTACTGGGCCAAAGGCCCCCCTTTGGGGCCGTAGGCCTATATAGATAACTTATTCAGGATCCAGGCCTGGATTCTCGGGTCAAGCCCGAGGATGACAAAAAATAGCCCGGGGATGACAAAGAAGTGGCCCAATGATACCCCTCGCACTGTCATCCTGAAAACACTTTACTGGGCCAAAGGCCCCCCTTTGGGGCCGTAGGCTTATATAGATAACTTATTCAGGATCCAGGCCTGGATTCCAGATCGAGTCTGGAATGACAAAATAGCAGCCTCAGAATGACAACAGAAGTTGTTAATAAGCATCATTAGGGTAAGCGATAGCCTAAATTATTATCGTCGGAGTATTGTAATACATACCCTACCCCTTTTAAATACTGCTCATAAATCGTCACGGAATTATTCGTGAGATATTTTTTATGTATTACTACCCAATCAGTTTTCCATTTAGTTGGAAAATCATTAGACAATAAGTTAAAACTATTGGCGGAGTTAGCATCCGCTAACGGCAACTGGTCATCACTATAAAAATCAAAGGTAGAACGCTGGGTGCGCGAAACGCTGCCGATTGCCAGCTTTTTCTGGTGGTAAGTGCCGTAGTAGGCAAACAACGAGATAAATTTGCCTTTGTCCCAATAGCCCGAATTAATCCCCCACGGGATATCCAGCACCGAAGAAGCTTTGGCATCATTCTTAATTGTTTGATACACCGGCGGAATAGATAGATCGATCAGCGGATAAGGAATCGGTAGGAATTCGATCAGGATAAGCACCACCGCTGCCCCGCCCAACCAGCGGCGGCGTTGGGGTAGACGACTAATTGCCATCCCGATTAGAATGGCCAGACAGAACATCACCATTACCGAGAAGCGCGCCGGCACTCGCCAGCTGCCCCACCCTTCCCACCAGCTGTAAAGCCACAGATATGGGAGGGAGATGCCGGTAACATGATCTAATCCCTTGAGATGCGGACCAAACGAAAGTATCCCAAACACCGCTCCCAGCACTACCCAGAACCACGGGCTGACAGAAAAATTTAGTTTAACTCGGCGGCAAATCAGACTGATCAGAAAAATTAAGCCGATCAGCAGGGCGGTCCAGCTCAAGAAGATGGTGTTCTCCACCCCGCCGGCAAAGGGCCCCGGGATCTTAGCGGCCAAGCTTCCCCACCACGGATGGAGCTGGCTGGGAACAAAATAACGCGCCAAGTCGGCCGAATAAAAATCAATTGCCTGAGCGCTTAAAACTTCCGGCGATCCGACTGCGCTGTTTTCTTTGAAGGCCGGGATCAGCCAGATCGACCAGACCGCTATCCAGACCAGGGCCATCACCAATCCGCGGCTTAGTAATCTAATGCGATCCGCTACTGAACGAGTAGCGATCAGCTGCCAAATCGCCCAAACAATAATAAAAACAAACAGAAAAATAAAATTATAGATATCATTTACTGATGCCAGACCGGCCACCAAGCCGGCTGTGATTGGTATCCACCACTGCCGATTCTTAGGCAGTTTTAATACCAGCCAAACACATAACGGGATAAACCATAGGGTGATCAGGTTATAGTGGCCGTAGGCGTGCCTCATAATGTATGGGCTAAACCCAAACAGCACCCCAGCCACCCAGCCACCCAAATTTGAACGGGTAATATCTCTAACCACTATGAACATCAGCCAAGCGGTTAACGCGAGCGATAACAGGAAATGGAGATTAAAAGCCATAATGGTATTGATCAGCAAAGACAGTCCGGCGATGATCGCCGAATTAACCAATGTCAGCGTATGAAAAACCAAGCTAACGGTCTGCGGATAAAAGATTTGGTCGGTCGAAAACAGCGAGGCAGAATTAAACCAAACTTGCTTGAGCCACCAAACATCCCACAAAAATAGTGGCGCATCGCCGCCGACTCCCAGAATATGCGAAGGCAAATGCAAAATTAGTGGCCAGGTCATCGCCACAACCAAAATTAGATAACCAACAAAGGTCCAAAAAAATAATTTACGCCTATTCATCGGCTAATTCTATCGTGGCGCGATACTACTACCGAAGATGAATTATATCTGCCCCGCAGCAGATTTAATTTGACGCGCAGCAGATCGCGCAGCGTTCTTAATGCCTCCCGGCCAGTGCGGACCTTGCTCTCCATATCGTTGTACCAATCAATCCCTACTTCTTTAAAAGCATAACCTAAATGCCGCGCTATCACTAACACTTCGAAATCAAATCCAAATCGATCCAACTTAACATTGGCAAAGATGTTCTTGCCGGCCCGCTGCTCAAATAATTTAAAGCCACATTGAGTATCGTAAATGCCCGGCACAGCCAAAATGCGAATCAGCAGGTTGCTGGCTCGGGAGAGCAAAATTCGATGCCGAGACTGAGGAATATGCACATGGGCGCCACGACAGTACCTCGAACCGATTACTACTGGATATTGAGTAACATAAGGCAGTAATTTATCGACCTGTTCGATCGGAGTGGCATTATCCGCATCAGAAAATAGAATATACTGACCTTTGGCCCCCAATACTCCCTGCTTAACCACCGCCCCTTTGCCTTGGTTCACGGAATTAGAAATAAATTTAAGTTCCGGCCAACCTTCGGCGATAATCGATACCACTGCGTCAGTGGTATCTTTGCTCCCATCGTTGACCACAATAACTTCGTAAACATACGATTGTCTATCCAAAAACTGACGCATCGCCGCTAAGGTTTTACCAATGCGACGCTCCTCGTTATAAGCCGGCACCACCACTGATAAATAAATACTCTCACCCATAATTGTTATATTTTATCTGTCATCTTGAGTTTTACTGCGTCATACCCTCTTTTTTATTCGTCATTCCCGCCCCCGATCGTAGTCGAGAGTAAACTCCGGCGGCTTCCGGCTCTGAGAGCCTCCAGCTCGGAGAGGAATCCAGACATTAAACTAAATAAATTATCATCCTGAGTTTTTGCTGTCATTTTAAGTTTTTTCTTGTCATCCTGAGTTTTTTAGCCACTCCCACATATCCCCTCTCGTCATCCTGAAAACACTTTACTGCTGTAGGCTATTATATAGATAACTTATTCAGGATCCAGGCCTGGATCCTCGGGTCCCCAGTAGTCGCGGGGCAGGCAAGCCCGAGGATGACAAAAAAGGGCGAGAATGACGATGGGGGCGGAAAGGACAAATTTAATTATTTATAAGCGACAAAAAAGATGTTGGTAAATACCGGATACAGCTTAATCGTAGCGAATTTAGTCGTTAACAGCTCTTGGATGTCCTTGGCTACCATCTCATTATGAAACGGTTCTTTAACCTGGTAGTGCCGGCTATTGGAGTGCAAGGTGATACTTAAAAACCTTAGTTTCCAGAACAGCGACCGCATCGGCACCGAACCGATTAAAACTCCGCCCGGTTTAAGCACCCGGTAGGCCTCAGCCACCACCTTCTCTGGATAGATCAGATGTTCCAACACTTCAGCCGCGACTATTAGATCAAAGGTGGCGTCCGGGTAAGGAATGCCCGCCTCCAAATCACACAGTCGCCCCACCGCCTGTGGCACATATTTTTTCAGCCGCTCTAAGTTGCGCGGGTTAAGATCCAACCCCACCGACCCGACCGGTAAGTGCCTTAAGATCAGACCGGTCCCACAACCCAGCTCCAATGCCTTGGGGTTAGCAGCCAAACGGGGGCGCAACAGGCGGACTATCCGCCACTCGCGATAGCGATGAAACCAACTTTCGGGTAGCCACCAGCGATTAACCGTATCAGTCCAATCATAAGTTTCAACCTCTTGATAGTATCGATTGGTCAGCGCTTTATACTCCGGCCAATTTAAATCGGCCGGCTTGCTTTCGGCGATGCGGCGTTTGTAATCAGGTTCTATCACTCTGGCGAAAGATAATAAATTTATAAGTTAAGTAGTTGCAGACGGTAAAGATAATCGCCGAGACTATTTTGGCTAAATTGTACTGCCACCAGTACGGCCAGCCGGGAAACTGGCCTATTAGCATCTGGGTGCCAAAATGAACCAACACATCATAAATAACTATCCAGATCAGGTTGACGGTAACAAACAGTGGCAACTGCCGAAGATGATTAGGTCGCTTATCGCCAAAGGTCCAGTATTTATGCCAGATGTAACCATTAGTAATGGCCAGCGCTGCCGAAAGAGTGTTGGCTGGAATTAACTGCCAATGAAACACCTGCACCAACAAATTAAGCATCCCGATATCGATCGCAGCGTTGCTGGTTCCGACTATCGAATATCTAATTAACTGTTTGATCATATCTTTTTAGCCAAAATAAATACGCTACTGCCAAATGGCAGGCTGATATATCTAATCAGCCACGCTTCTATCCAGCCTAAACCGATCAATAACCGGCTGATGGGATGGGGCGCAGCATTATACCCGGCTCCCCGGCCTAAACTTTTGGCCAGCAGCCGCTGGGCTACGAAGATCGGGAAGGTAAACATAAATACATACGAAGAAAATATCGGTTTAAATCCAGCTTGGGAAAGTTTAGCTGCTAACTTGCTTAAGGTATAGCGGCGCTGATGCAACAAGGCTTTATCATGCGGGCCATACAGCCACTGATACGCCGGTACGGAGATCGCCACACACCCACCAATGGTTAGAACACGATGCCACTCTTTAAGCGCCGCTTCATCATCTAACAGATGTTCCAATACATCGAAAGCGGTGATCAGATCGATCGATTCATCCGGCCGAGGCAATTGCAGAGCATCGCCCTGTTCCGCTTCCCCGTGCTGCTTGGCCGAAACCAGCGCCACCTCGCTTTGATCAATGCCAGTAACCTTTCCCCACCGCCGCAAGAACTCTAAATTAAAACCCCCGCCGCACCCCACATCCAATATCTCCATTCCTTTTGTTGAAGCGTCATTGCGAGTAATCTCCCCCCATTTTGTCATTCCAGACTCGATCTGGAATCCAGGCCTGGATCCTGAATCCGAACTTGGCCCTTGGCCAGTCGGTCCAGGATGACACATCAAGTCGTTATTCTGGGTAGGCCGTTCTCCATCGTCATTCTGGGGAGTCCGTCGGCTGACGGACGACTCCAGAATCTTAGGATTATCAGATTCTAATAGCCACTTGTCTAATATCGAACGCCAGACCAGCCTCCGGCAGATATGCCACCAGTAAAACTGCTCCTGTTCGCCCATTTCGGCTACATCGCTTTCTTGCATACCCCTATTCTACCCTGATAGTAGAAATTGTCATGGCTTCGCCCCTCCCTCGTCATTCTGGTAAGTCCGTCAGCTGACGGACGCATCCAGAATCTCAGGATTAATAAGATCCTGGACAAGCCAGGATGACGAGAGGGGGTTCAAGAGAGGTTTGAATTATAGGTTAGGCGATGGTGAAGGTGAGGGTGCCAGTGTAGTTTTCTACCTCTGCTCCAGCAGGGATGTCTATTTGAATGGTTGGCCGGACATTAGTTTCATCCCCAACTGACCCGCTACTTCGCGTCCCGACAGTCTGGGGGGTGTCCAATGCGTAAGTATTAGCGGCTGGCTCTGTCACATTAGAAGTTGTGCCAGACCAAATGGTTTTTGTATCACCACCACCCCCGACCGTACCATCGGTTCGGAGTTTCACATTAGCGGCGGAGATAACATAAGTAGTCGGAGCTCCAGTAATTGCAGAAGATGATACAGTCAAACTCCACCCCGCACCAGCATCAGTTGCGGTAACCAATTCATCAGCCGCGAAGGTGGTTTCTACCGTAAATCCTCTGTTGCCATCATTCAATACTATATCAGCTGGCGCAGTTAAACCCAGTTGCGGCCCCTGAATTTCCACTGCCGCAGTTTTGGTATAGGCTGTAAACGCAGTAGTAGAAGCGTACGCCCTAAGATAATAGGTGTTAACTGTTGCGCTATATATAGACCACTCGTATTCGGTAAAAGACCACGCCGTCAACGCAACCAAGCTGGTAGCTATATCGGAGGTTTCCACCACCCTACCTACAGCAAAATCCCATCCATTGGCGGTCTCATCAGTTAATTGCCTGGTAGTGGCTTCGTTGTGAGTAACCAGTGCTGAGGTTACTATTTTTACATCTGTAGTGGTATTAGTTACTTGTGTATAAGTACCGCCCTCAGAGGTACTATAATACAGCAGGGGCGAGAAGGTGCCAGTTTCTCCCCCATCATTCCTAAACTGAATCCGAACGCGATAATTAGTGCTGACATCGTAAAGCACGGTAGTATCATCCTCAGTAGTGGCGCCAGCTTTATCGGTCCAAGCAATATGGGTTTCGTCGTCATCATCGGTATCAAATTGAAAATGAGTCTGTTGATATGACACCGCTTGATACTGCAGTGGCGTGGGGGTGGAGGCAGAGTCCATCGGCGGGATGATAGCGCTATCGTAAGTGGTGGTTGAGGGGGCAGTGGCCGAACCAAACCGAAAAATAACATTACTGGCAGTGATGGCAGCTAAACTAACCAATTCCACATCCAGACATACTCGCTCACCAGCAGTGATCGTGGCCGCAGAGCCCGCCAACACAGCTTCCAATTGATTATCGGTAGTGGTGCTATTGAACTCGTTACCATTAGCGCGGGCATAAATAGTATCTCCAATAGTATCATCCGCGTCCCAAGTGTATATCATAGTTCGCGGAGCGGCGTTGTTGCCCAAAGTTGATTCATTCCCGTGAAGGTGAAATATCCAGTTGCCAGCCGGGATGGTTTGGGCGGCCAATGGTGGAGAACACCAGATATTCATTTGATAGTAATAGGGATTTCCGGTAGTTTCTACGGCTTGGGTGTTAGATTCGGCGCCCGCTCCGGCCACCGTGCTCATTCGTCGGCTATCCATAGTACTCGATCGAAAACTGTCGGCCCCCTGATGAGCATTGGGAATGGGAGCACGATCCGTGCTGGTCGGTTGCAGATAGATCGGATCAAAGGTATCTACCGTGGTCGTGTTAACTGTAATATAACTGGCCGCATTACCAGCGTTAGTGATAGATCGGTCCGTGATAGCCCCATTACCCCCCCAGCACAGCGTGACGGTGCGGGCGTTAGAGGTTCGGGTAGTGGCATCTACCCAAAACTCCACCGCCAGATAATCGTAGTTATTACTGCTATAACTACTGCCACCGACAGCATTAGTTACCGGCCAAACATATCCGGTTAACGAAGTGGTCAGCTCGTTAGTGGGGTGTGAGGTTGGCCCGGCTAAGACTTTAGCACTATTATTATCATTAGAATCGTAAACATAAACATAAGCCCGCAGATAACCGTTGAGGGCACCGTGGCTCTCGCTGGCCGACATCCCAACCGTAAAACTGGTATCACTGGTAAAGGTAGTGTTGTTACCCAATGGCATAATAAAGGTTCTAAACCATGCCATATCCACATCTGGAGTGTTAGTAAAAGCGGCGCTGGTTACCCGGTAAGCATTTATCGATAACGAGGTGGCGTTAGGCTGGATTGGTCCCGCGATCGGAATCATCCCCAACGCAGTGGCCTGACCAGACACCACCATGCCAGAAGCATCGCTACTATTTTCCACGGTCGGACCAGCCACCCCAAAATAGTTGTTAGCAGTGCGGGTGGGTGTAACGACACTATCGGCTTTAAAATAGAAAGTGCTTTGCGTGGCGGCCTGCGCTTCGGCTTTCGGAATCGAGTTTGGGATAAAGCTAAAATCGATAAAATCCCAGTGGAGATAGTTAATTAATATCGATAAAGCTAACAGCCAGCTAATGCGGGCCAAAATTAAGCGACGGCGTGAACTGATTAAACTATCTCCCCTATGGTGCATACAAAAACATCGTCCTTAAAGTTACTTATATTTTACAATAAATTTTATGGTCGGCCTATCTTTTGCTCGGATCATATTGCTATACTAAAACTATGGTGCGAATTGGGCAGATTGGTCAGCGAATAAAAAAATGGTGGAAAATTACTGATCCAGTTAATTGGTTGCTTTTGGTGGTGGCGGTGGGGTTCTGTGCCTATCCGTTAACTGACCCTGACTTCGGTTGGCAGTTACGCTCAGGTCTGGATTTGCTAAAAACTCATCAATTACCCCAGTTTGACCCCTATTCTCACACTCTGCCCAACTGGCATTGGGTTAATTTAGAGTGGTTGAGTGAAGGAACGATAGCATTTATTTACCAGCATTTAGGGGCAGCATCGCTAATCTTTGCTTTTGCGCTAATGGCCGTCGCTATGTTAATAATTGCGGCATCGTGGTCAACAGGAGTTAGCCTAAAAGCCAAATTAGCAGTTGCTGTCTTGGCAGTTCTGGCCAATGTGGGGCGTTGGGGTGTACGGCTACAACTTATTACCCAACTGGGATTAGCAATCGTGCTGTGGTTATTTTCTCGCTATCGAATCGGCGCTATTAAGCATCTGTGGTGGTATATTCCGCTATTTTGGCTGTGGGCTAATCTCCATGGCGGGTTTTTTAGCGGGTTAGCAGTCTTAGGGTTGCTCTGGGTAGTAGAAGGGATTAAATGGCTCAATCGGCCTCGCCATCGTCACACTGTTTCATCAAGGATAACCGAGCCCACCCTGCAACTGCCACAGCTAAGGCATTTGATGGTCGTTGGCTTATTGTCGGGCGCGGCGACCTTGATTAATCCATATGGCTGGCGGATATATGAGGATATTTACCGGCTATTCTCTACCTCTTTCGTGTTGAAAGCCATCGCGGAGTGGAAACCGTTCTCGATCAGCGAATCCGGCAACTATTTTCTGTGGCTTTACTTTTGCTTGCTGATCATCGCTATGATATTTACCTACCGCAAAGTTGAACCTACTCGCTGGGTAGTGACCATATTTTTCTTTATTATGATGATTACTGCCAACCGCAACTTGGCGTTATTCCTACTGATCAGCTCTGGATTTTTTGCCGAGGCGATCAACGGGCCGATGAAGTGGCTGACCTACCGTCTAATCCGACTGCGGTGGTTGGCTGTCGCCATTACTGTTGGTGGATTCTATTGGGTAACCCCCAGCATACTGCGGTTTACTGAGACGGCGGATGATATTAAAACCATTTCCCAGATCGGACGCTACCCTCTATCTGCCATCGAGTGGGCTAAGGCCCACCCAGACCAGATTGGAGACCGGCTGTTCAATATGTACGGCCAGGGCGGGTTTTTGCTGTGGCAACTGCCAGAGAAAAAGATCTTTATTGATGGGCGGATGTCGTATTGGCAGATAGATAATCGGTGGGTTTTTCGAGATAGCATTGCAATTAATGGAGCCTACCCCGGCGCGGTGCAGATGATGGAGGAAAAATATCAGGTCGACTGGGTGTTAGTTGACCCGCGAATAAAGTTGGCACTGGAACTGAGCCAACGACCCGACTGGCAGTTGGTCTATCAAGATTCGTTGGCGGTTATTTATACCAAAAAATAACCCCACCCGCGCCAATAAAAAATATCAAATATAAAATAAAAAATCACCCCCTTTTTGTCATTCCCGAGCCGAGTGCCGTAGGCAACTCGACATCGGGAATCCAGGCCTGGATCCTGAATCCGAACTTGGCCTTTGGCCAGTCGGTCCAGGATGACACCTCTTTTGTTATTCCTGTCCACTTCGTCATTCTGGGGAGTCCGTCGGCTGACGGACGACTCCAGAATCTTGTATACGATCCCCGACGAGGCGAGGATGACGACGCAGGGTAAACGTCGTCAATTATAAGATTCTGGGCGCATTTGCCATGGGCAAATTTGCCGGAATGACGGAAGGTGAGTCGGGCAGGATGACAGCAGGTAGAACACCTTACTTACTGCGTTTCTTTTTGTTGGATTTTGGCTTAGCTACCGATTTGGTTGATGGAGCAGCCTTTTTAGTCACCCGTTTAGGTTTAACGGTTGTCTTATGCGCAATTGGCACTAATATCTCTTGGCCAGCCCGCAAGCGATATGGCGGCCGAAGATTATTTAACCGAACAATTTCTTGAATGCTAATACCAGCAAACTCGGAAATATCGTAGATGGTGTCACCCTTTTCGGCCACCAACGCCTCCATTGCCACCGTCGGCACTCCCCCTTTCGTCATTCTGGGGAGTGAAGCGACTCCAGAATCTTGAGATTCTGGATGCGGTCCGATGAGTCGGACCTTACCAGAATGACGAGCGGTGGAGACAACACCCATGTTACGGCGGCGGAAGCGAATCTTACCCAACAACGCACCAACAAACTTCAAATCGGTTAGCCATACCTTGCGCTGTTCGGCCTTATAGTAAGCGTTCCAGTCATCACCCATTGTCAGACGCTCACCCCTACTCATCTGGCCTTGGGGAATTAATAACACATCATCCACATTTAATTCGTACGGCCAGCGAAGCAGATTAAACTTAGCTAACTTTTTAGGATGCACGCCATAAAGCTGGGCTACCGACATTAGCGTTTCGCCCTTTTTAACTTTATGTTTTTTGGTGCGGGTATTTAACCTGCTTTGGATTAACAACCACAACCAGAGATTACGAATTAACAGCAACAGAATAATCCCGCCGATAAACCATAGAATCTTAATCCACTGAATTATCCAAAACACATATCGCACATCGATGTACTCATCCTTAACATATTCACCTTTAAAATCCTTTTCACCGTAGTGCAGCCGGAAATCCGCCACAAATCGGCCAAAGGCTGGCGGGTTTTTCTGCCAGGGCAGCTGAGCGGTAATTTCAGATCCCCTCAGCAACATTCCGATCTCTGCACCACTCTGCGACCCTACCTTGCCAAACAATCCTCGCAAAGTTACATCGGCAATAGCATTAAGTTGCACATTGCCGTTATTCTTTAACCGAAGAAAGAAATAGAGTAGGCCGTTGCCAATAGAGTGCCTGATCTGCTTAACCTCCAACCGCCTTTGGATCTCACCCGGTACTGTTAAATACATCCGCGCCGCTATCCGAGTTACGACTGTCAACTGGCTGCTATTCTTTTTCTTAGCTCCCAAGGTGCTCGCCTCAGCCGGTTTTTCCAAAACGACTATCCCACCAGGGTGACTACCAACATCAGCATTGTCCGGTACTGTTACTGTAAAATTCAGAATTTGATTAGATTTAGGTGGTAGAGTCACTTCTGTTTTCTCCAACTCTACCCAAGTGCCAATGTCCTTGTTATCGGCCATGCTACCGATTAAGGTATAGCCGCCATTTTGAGACACTGCGCCATCTAAGGCCGCTACTATTAAATTAACGGACTTGTTGCCCCGATTTATTACATTGACCCGATCTTTAATTACGGTCTTGGCTTCAGCCTCATAAACAAACCAGGACCGATTGGCCGGATAATCTTTGGTGGCTGCCGGCATTACGCCGATACCTCCAGTTTCAACCGCATAAGCCATTGGTTGGCCGGACAACAAAAATACCGCTACCAATAGCAGCCAAACAACTACAAAAAGGATTTTTGTTTTTTTCATTCTAAAAATCTGTTCTACTGTGTTTTATTATACCATTCCCCTCTGATTAGTTAAGCTTAGTTGTGAGAACTCGACCAAATAGCCAGCAATTATTGTCTTGATATAGTGCTTCCCAGCCATCGGAGTTACGCAGAAAATACTGCGCAAATTGACTTTGTTTTTTAATCAAGATTAAATCGGCCTTATATTTATTTAAGATGGCTGTGGTCGGCTCATCCTCTACCGATAACGAGGTGTACTCCTTGAATAGATTTTGAGTGGGAGTCTGCCAGATTGCCATCCGCCCATCAATAAATACCGGTTTTTCGGGCAGCTGCCAGATTAGATAACCACCCCAGCCATACTCGTTAAACAAGTTACCAGGCAGGTGATGCTCTTTTATATACTGCACTGCGCCCACTGGATAGCCGGCGGCCCTGAACAATGATTCTTGATTGGTCGATAGGGGCACCACGCTGAGAGATTGAACATAACCGTAGTATCCCACCCCAATCAATAAGGCAAATCCTATCCAGACCGATCGAGTATAGTAGCTAATGCCGGCTGGTAGCAATACGGCAACGGCATCGGCTAAGAGTGGTAAAGTAACTAATGGGAATAACGGCATATTTCGCCAGCTGCTGATAGAAATTACAAAAAATACTATCCCAATAAATATTTTAGTGCCATCCATTTTACGCCAACTCATCAGCACAAATATCGCTAACAAGATTGCATAGATCAGTAGATTAAAGCCATTAACGCTGCCTAAATCCACCGGTAGCCATTCCGAGATATTAGATTTAACTAAATCGTTAAAGACCGTTCTAACAAATTCCTCATACACTCGCCAAGTGTATGGATTAACCAGAGTCACCGCACCCGACAACAGACCCACCCAGACTAACTGCCACAACTCTTTAGCCGATAGAAATCCAGCTCCTTTTGTCATTCCAGACTCGATCTGGAATCCAGGCCTGGATCCTGAATCCGAACTTGGCCCTTGGCCAGTCGATCCAGGATGACAGTTTTGTAATTTAGGATGACGCCCAGACCGCTTCCATATATACTTAGCCAACTCAAACACTCCAAACGCGCCCATTAAAATTAGCCCAGCCATAAATCCACCATGCAGATTTACCCAGATCAGCATCAAGGGGATCAGCCAAAATATTAATTTGTTTTCTGGCTTTTCTCGCCATCGAAATAGAATCCACAAGATAGCCGCCAACCCTAATAATGTAATCAGCTGAGGCCGGACTCCCACGATTGGGTAAGCTACTAATATGGCAATCAGTGTGGTCAACACGGTCGCTGGCCAACTAACCCGGGATACCCGAGAGGCCAATAGATAGGCGGCGACGGCGATCAAGGCAAATAAAACTACTAAAAATAATAGGCCCCAATAATGTGACCCAAGATATAGTAGCACATCAGTTAGCCACTCGTGCGATATCCACGGATAGCCCGGCATAGTATACGAGTAGCTGTCGCCCCGCGGGACTCCAAATTTTAAGATATCTTCCCCGTTTCTAAGATGCCAGCCCAAATCCGGATCACGAGGTGAACGCAAGGTTAATAAAAAAGCCAATGTTAAAGTGAGTGCTATAAACGATCGATCACGCAGAATCGCCACTTTTGACGAGAATCTATTCATTGCCTGTATTAATAAATTTAACATGATCAGCCTGGGCTAAAAATTCTCTAACGGAAGGTAGAGAGAGGTCATAGTAGGTAATATGACCGATCCGCTCAGGCAATGTAATCGCTGATAATTTATTAGCAACTGGATCATTCCAGTTTTCCCTCACCACCACCATCCAATTATCTCCAGGCGCTAATTCCAGATCATCCACTAACTCATATCTTTGGCCATAAGCTCTATACCAGTTTTTATGCTCGGGATTAGCTATTCCCCACGCTATCCGCTGGTAGGTAACATGGTTCGGAAAATAGTATTGAAAATGCTCTAAGCCCCAATGTATAAATGGTTGATCAATGGCTATAACCGTATTTTGAGGATTAAATTCTTGGTTAATAGTCGGTATAAGATTATTCCACAGCCGATCTATCGTATAGATGGTGTAATGAGTTGGTACATTGGGCTCAATAATCTGGCGCCCAGACCTTAAATAAATCCAGGTGTTGCCGGCGATCAATAATGATATGACACTAATCAGATAGGCAGTTGGCCAAAATCGTTGTGCCGATGGTAGATGAGCTAATAATTGAACCGTTACATCAACTAAGATGGTAATTGTTCTGGCAATCAAGATCGTTAGCCCAGGGATGAGTACTAACAAATAACCCGGAAGAGTATAGACACCGAAGATATAGAACAAACTGGCCGGCAAAACTAATACTAACCAAAAGTATAAATTGAATAAATTAATCTTGTTGGTGTTAGTTCGCGGGACAGCCAGTAGCGCTAAGAATAGCACCAAAGCCGCGCTGGAAAAATTGAAATTGATCAATAAGCCCTTGAATATCATATTAAACTGATCCCACGCAGCGCTTAAGCCATGGTTAAGCGACACGAATTTGTCCATCCCGGGCGCTAACAACAGCGCACTAACTGCTGCCCAAAATTTTAACCATCCGCCACTAAGAGCTGCCGCTGGCCAGACCCAACTTAAAGTAATTAGCCCAATAACCCCCACATTCAAAAGCGCCACTCGCCAACTGCGTTGTCGCCAAATCATCCATAGCCACAACGGCGCCATAAACAATACCGAAGTGGGCCTAAACCCACCACTAATGGCTAATACCACACTCGCCCACAACGCTAATCGTGGGTTAGCCTTTTTGGTCGATAGAATCTGATACGCTAAATAACCAAACCAAGACATAAACAACGCATCGGATAAATAGTTGAGTGCTACTTGGCCGTAGAACCAAACTACTGGCGCTGATATAAACATCGACACCGCCACCCACGCCGTTGGCTGGCCATATATTTTTTTGGCTAAATAATAGAGGGTATACAGCGCCCCAATTGAGAAGATGATGCTAACAATAATGAGAGCAGTATTAGCATCTCCCATTAACCAATAGATTGGTTTAGTAAACAGAATGTACAACGCGTAGCCCATTGGATGAGGCCGGTGGATTGACACATCGTATTTATCTAAGGCTAAAGCGTATTTGACCGCATCGACCGAATAGAGAAACTGGCTATGACCAACCCAACGGGTAACAATTATGGTAATAGCTAAAATCCCTAACCATAACTGCTCAGGCTGATTTGCAAACCATTTGTATATAAGTTTTATTGACAGCCGCTGGTTGGCCAATCGTTTTTTACTTAAACCTAACTTCATATATCTATTCTATCGGTAAGCGGTGATTTAAAAAAGCGCCCAGCATGATAGTAGGACGCTCGACCGATTGATTCTTACACTGCCCTAATTAGCTCAGAGTGTAAGTAAGTTCCCATAACTTTAGGGCGACAGACAAATTGTCTGCCGCCCATTTTTTATATAAAAACAGCCGCTCAGAGATAGCGGCGCTTAGTAAGTCCGATGAGTAATATTTAAGTAAGGGTAAAGGTAGCTATGCCAGTATAAACACCGGCTGCGTCGGTGCCGGTAACATTCAATAGAAACTCTGAGTTATCATAACCAAACGCGCCACTCGCCTGAGTAGAGCCATTAAGAATGGTGCTGCCGCCGTCGTTAAGCGGGCCGTCTCCCGACATCAGGGCAACTCGGTTGGTATCTCCCGCTGAGATATTGCGGATAGTACCATTATTAGTGATCTTTAGCCGACTGGCCGAGATGATATTGGTACCAGCCTGCATATTATTAGCACTAACGGTCACATTCCATTCAGTGCCGCTACCGCGCAAATCAGTAATTTCGACTCCATCTGTTTCTGTGTCACCGACATGAGCCGAGTTACTCTCGCCATAGTTCATCATCGGGAAATTGACGCCTTCTGGCGCGTTAACAATAGTAAAAGCCCCAGCGTTAACATTAAATGAGACATTAGTTAAATCAGTGTCTGCCCACACCACTCCCAAAGTGTTGCCGATCATCAGAGCGGCTACCAAAAGGGCAAGACCGCCAAATAGTTGCTGTCTGACCTGATTTTCCGCCTTTTTGAGAATAGTGTTATCCATTGCTTTTTAGGGGTTGTTTTTAACCTGTTATCTTATTATATCACTATATAAACAACCTGTCAAGAGATATATTCTACCCTCTCGACCGGTTCAGTGATCGCCCAAAATGAGACCCCTCCTTGATGATGTCCACCCATGACATTTAAACTGCTCTCATTAAAACATAAATAGTTTTTTGCTGTCAAACATTTTGTAAAAAATAATGTGGATAATTATTAGGTTTAACACACTTCATAAATATTTCCGCTATACTTGATTGGGAATAAGTTTGATAATCCACCATCGGGGCGTGGCCTATCCCCAAAGGGGCCCCTTCGGGGTAGCATTATTCGATGGAGGGTTATGGCCGGGGCGTAGCGCAGTGGTAGCGCGCCGCGTTTGGGACGCGGAGGTCGCAGGTTCGACTCCTGTCGCCCCGACCATAACTCTTTCATCTGGCGGTCCGACTGGTCGGACAGGCTCGCCCCGAAGCACATCGGGGCGCACCCCGACCATAAAAATATCATCACCCCTCCACTTCATTCCGTCATTCTGGCAAATCCGTCAGCTGACGGATGCGTCCAGAATCTTTACAATGAACTCATGATTAAGGGAGGGTTTGTTTATATTATGGGGAGTTATAAATTAACTCTGTACACAGGGGTAACCAATAATTTAATTCGTAGGGTATACGAACATAAATACAGCTTGGTTCCTGGATTTACAGCTAAATACAAATGCCACAATTTACTTTATTACGAGACCTCTGATTTTATAGAGCCTGCTATTATTCGAGAAAAGCAAATTAAGGATTTAAATCGAATCGATAAGATTAAACTAATTAAAACCATCAACCCCAACTTAGAGGATTTGTACTCACAGATTCTGGGCGCGTCTGCTGACTTGCCAGAATGACGATATTAAGAGGATTTGTACTCACAGATTCTGGGCGCGTCTGCTGACTTGCCAGAATGACGATAGAGAAATTCGGAATAATAAGACGGCGACTCAGAACGAAAAAATAAACCGTCATTCTGGTAAGTCCGTCAGCTGACGGACGCATCCAGAATCTTATATACAATTCTGGACAACTTAGAATGACGAGGAGGGTAGGATGACGATATTAAGAGGATTTGTATTCACAGATTCTGGGCGCGTCTGCTGACTTGCCAGAATGACGATGAAGAAAGATTCTGGATCACCGCTTTCGCGGGGATGACGATGAGAAGTAAACGGCGTCAATTATACGATCCTGGACGAAGCCAGGATGACGCCACAAGGTAAACGGCGTCAATTATACGATCCTGGACGAAGCCAGGATGACGCCACAAGGTAAACGGCGTCAATTATCACCTGTGAGTATGGGTTTTTGGTATAAAAAGGTTTACGCATCGCCCCCATACTCCTATACTTTTTTTGTTAATAGAGATTTAAATTCTAAGGAATAAATGGCAGAAGAAAATCAGCCGCCGGGGGAAGACAAGAAGAAATTTTTATTCGTTTCGTACGACGCGTTAATCACCGATATCGCTTGGCAGGTTACCAAAGAAGGTCACGAAGTTAAATATTACATTGATAACAAAGAAGAAGCCGACATCGCTGACGGTTTTGTTAATAAATCGACCGATTGGAAGACGGATGTCGATTGGGCAGATGTAATTGTATTTGACGATGTGTTGGGTTTTGGCACCGAAGCCGACAAGCTGCGCAAACAAGGGAAACTGGTAGTCGGCGGCACGCCGTACAGCGATAAATTAGAAGACGATCGCAGTTTTGGCCAAGAAGAGTTAAAGAAGCAAGGGATCAATATTATCCCCTACCGCGACTTTACCGATTTTGGCGAAGCGATCGAATACATTAAACAAAACCCAGACGAATATGTGATCAAGCCCAGCGGTGAGGCCCAGAACTACAAGGGTTTACTTTTTGTTGGTGTAGAAAAAGACGGCAGCGATGTTATTAGAATGCTCGAAGCCTACAAGCGGGTGTGGTCCGAGGTGATCAAAGTCTTTCAACTGCAGAAGCGGGTGAGCGGCATCGAGGTAGCGGTCGGCGCGTTCTTCAACGGCCGTAAATTCATCTATCCGATCAATGTCAACTTCGAGCATAAAAAGCTCTTCCCCGGCAACATCGGCCCCTCCACCGGTGAGATGGGCACCTCGATGTTTTGGAGCGATCCCAATCGGCTATTTAACAGCACCCTATTAAAGATGGAGGCCGCCTTGGCCGCCGATAACTATGTTGGCTATATCGACCTCAACTGTATCGTTAATGGCTACGGTATCTACCCGTTAGAGTTCACCTCGCGGTTTGGCTACCCCACTATCAGCATCCAGCAGGAAGGGATGATTACCCCCATCGGCGAGTTTCTCTACGCGCTGGCGGCTGGCCAGGATGTTCAGCTTAAAACTAAGAAGGGGTTTCAGATCGGCGCTCGAGTAGTGGTGGCCCCGTTCCCCTTCCGCGACAAAAAGACCTTCGAGCAGGATTCGAAAGGCACCACCATCGTCTTCAAAAATAAGAATGGCAAAGACCCGGAAGGCATTCACATCGAAGATATCAAACTGGTCAATGGCGAGTGGGTAGTCACCGGTTCATCCGGAACTGCGCTAATCGTGGTCGGTACCGGTCTGTCGATGAAACAGGCCCAGCAGCAGATGTATAATCGCATCCAGAATATTGTCCTGCCCAATATGTACTACCGCGACGATATCGGCGACCGGTGGCAGGAGGAGGATAGCGACCGGCTGCACAGCTGGGGCTACCTCCGCGAACAATAACGGGTTACTGCGCCCATCATCGCTCCGTCATGCTGAATTTAGCTCAGCATCTTCCTATTATTCTTTTGCTACCATTTTGCTCGTCCAAAACGGTAGCGCCAAAAGGACGGCCAGTCGTCAGAACTATCAATTGGCTAAATCCTTGGGCGCTCTCGCTGAACTCGTCGTTACACTCCTCAAACAACAGCTCCACCCAACCAGGATTTAGCTCAATTGAGGACATTCCTCCTCCGATGGCGTAAAAGTCCACAGAAAGAACTGTTATAATCGGATTATGAGATACACGCAAAGTTTTCTTAAAACTAGCAAGCAAGCGCCGAAGGACGCCGAAACCATCTCACATCAGTTTTTGACCAGAGGCGGATTTATTCACACGCTGGGAGCTGGTTTTTATTCAATGCTACCAATGGGGTTTCGAGTCCGCGAGAAGGTAATGCAAATTATTAAAGAAGAGCTGAATGCTATTGGGGTCGAGGATATGATCATGCCGGTGGTCCATCCAGCCAAGCTGTGGAAGGAGACCGGACGGTTCGAGACTATTGGCCCAGAACTTTGGCGGATAAAAAACCGAAGCAAGGAGGATTTTGTGCTGGCGATGACTCATGAGGAGATCGTTACTGATGCGGCCAAGCCGATAATTAATTCATACAAGGATCTGCCCAAATTAGTTGGCCAAATTCAAATTAAGGTGCGGGACGAAGCGCGGGCGCGGGGTGGGTTACTAAGAACCCGCGAATTCACTATGCAAGATGCTTACTCATTCGATCGCGACGAGGCCGGATTAAATAAAAATTACGATAAATTTATCGGTGCTTACAAAAAAATATTTAAACGAGTCGGCGTCGAAACAGTTATGATCAAGTCAGATACAGGAGCAATGGGAGGGTTGGATGCCGATGAGTTTATGATGGTAGCTGATAACGGAGAAGATAGGATCTTCACCTGTCCCGTATGTGGCTACGCCGCTAATGCTGAGTATTTAGAAGCTGTGAGTTTGCACCAAGAGCCAGACGACATACCGCTGACAAAAGACGAAAAAAGTCAGGCTGTATCAAAATCTTCAGATTGCCCCCGCTGTCTATTGATGGACACCAAACACACAAAAATGGGAATTACACGAGGCATCGAAGTCGGGAACACATTCAAACTTGGCACTAAGTACAGCGGACCGTTGAAGTTAAATTACAAAGACGAGAAAAACCAGGAACACTCGGTGGTGATGGGTAGCTACGGTATCGGAGTTGAACGATTGATCGCCTCGGTGGTCGAGGCGAGCCACGATGATAGTGGTATTATCTGGCCGGTTAATATTGCGCCGTACCGCGTTTATCTCATCAGTATTGGAGAAGATAAAGCAGCCGATAAGCTTTATCAACGGCTAATTAAGGCTGGGGTTGAAGTATTCTACGACGATAGAGATGTTAGCCCGGGCGAGAAGTTTGCCGACGCCGATCTATTCGGCATGCCATATCGGGCGGTCGTAGGGGCTAAGGCCAAGGGCAAGGTTGAGTTAAAGAAGCGCGATGCGAAAAAAGTGGAGTTACTATCGGTCACCGAATTTTTGCGCAAAGTTAAGTAAGTCGCCTCCGCCATCTCTGACTTTATTCTTGTCATCTATAGCATTCCCCCTCACTGTCATCCTGAGAGTTACCCCTGCTGTCATCCCAGAGCCGGAGGCGATAGCCATCCGACATCTGGGATCCAGGCGAAAATGAAACAGTACTATGTTTATATCCTTGCCAGTAATCGTAACGGAACCTTGTATGTCGGGGTAACCTCTGTGTTGATTAAAAGAGTCCACGAACACAAGACGGACATCACAGCAGGGTTCACCAAAGAACACCGCGTACATCGGTTAGTATATTACGAAGTAACCAACGACATAGAATCGGCCATTGCCCGAGAAAAACAGCTGAAATCATGGAATAGAAAATGGAAAATCGACCTGATTGAAAATACTAATCCGCAGTGGGAAGATTTATACCCGAACATTATCGGTCAAGATAGTGGCCTGGATCCTCGGGTCAAGCCCGAGGATGACAAAAGAATAGCCCGAGGATGACAAAAAATAGCCCGAGGATGACAAAGAAGTGGCCCAATGATACCCCTCGCACTGTCATCCTGAAAACACTTTACTGGGCCAAAGGCCCCCCTTTGGGGCCGTAGGCCTATATAGATAACTTATTCAGGATCCAGGCCTGGATCCTCGGGTCAAGCCCGAGGATGACAAAAAATAGCCCGAGGATGACAAAAAATAGCCCGAGGATGACAAAGAAGTGGCCCAATGATACTAAAATGTACAGACTCAGAATGACACCAAGATAATTCAATAATGCTAACGCTCGCAGACCTACTCACCGAAAAGGTTAAGCAAGCGGCCACAAGGTTGTGGCCGGAGATTAAGTTGCCGCCGTTTGATATTGTCGAACCACCCTCGACTGAATTTGGCGATCTCTCCACCGCTCTCCCTCTGACTCTGGCGAAACTAACCAGCGAAAAGCCCACCACCATCGCCAAACAACTTAAATCAGCTATTAATGTTTCGGATATCGAGCATATTAAAGAAATCACTGTTACCGAGCCGGGCTATCTCAACTTTAAAATCGACTATATCGCACTCGGCTCTCATCTAATTACTAAAATTATCGGACAAGGCTCTGAGTACGGTACGTTTAGAGAGGATCTCGGTAACGCCTCAATCGAGCACACCTCGGTTAATCCCAATAAGGCGGCTCATGTGGGGCATTTGCGTAACGCTTGTTTGGGCGATACTTTGGCGCGGATTTTAAGCGCTTCGGGTTATCGAGTAGAGGTCCAAAACTACATTGACGATTTAGGGTTGCAAGTAGCTGATAGCGTAGTGGCTTGGGAGACTTTAGGTAAAGCTCCTAAAAATACTCCGATCGATAAATGGCTCTGGCGAATCTACGCCGAGATCAATACTAAATACAAAGACCAACCGAAACTGTTGGAACGCCGTCAGCAAATCTTGGGAGAGATGGAGCAAGGCACTAATCAAACTGCCAAAGATATTGTGGCTGGTATTGTTACGGCTCAACTTAAAACTTTTGCTAAATTTGATATTAACTACGATTTATTAGTTTACGAACATGATATCGTCGAGAATCATCTGTGGGAGAATCTGTTTGAGGAATTAAAACGGAAAAAACTAATTATTAATCCTAAGGATGGTCCTAACGCTGGGGCTTGGATAGTAAAGTTTGGCGAAACGGATAGGGAGGATAAAATTTTAGTAAAAAGTAACGGCCTGCTCACCTACACTGCCAAAGATTTAGCTTATGCTCTTTGGAAGTTCGGCAAACTACCCGAGATGCCCACTTACGAAAAAAGATTACAGCCATTGGCATTACATGTTAATGTTATCGACAACCGCCAGACCTACCCGCAGGAAGTAATTAAACATGTGATGCAACAGCTTGGGTTCGAGTCCGAATCGGAGCACTACCAGCATTTGGCCTATGGGGTAGTTAAACTATCAGATAAGGCCATGAAGGTGTTGGGGCACAAGGTAGAAGCTGGCTCCACTCACTCGATGTCGGGACGAACTGGGGTTGGGGTAATGGTGGATGATTTATTGAATTTAGCTATTAAAAAACAGATAGCCGAACACCAGACCGAACCTGAAACAGCGCAGGCAATTGCAACTGGGAGTATCCGCTACTATATGCTCCACAATCGACCAGAGAAAGATATTATCTTCGATTTTGACGAAGCGCTAAAAAATGATGGGAACACCGGCGTCTATCTGCAATATGCCTATGCTCGCTGCTGCAATATTTTGAACAAAGTCCCTGATTGGCGGCCGCAGACAGAGCGACTAACTGTTCCCGAGCTAACCCCCGAAACCACCGCGGTGATCAAATTATTAGAAAGCTACCCGATGCATATTAAGACAGCCGCCGAGGAGCTGGATCCATCGCTGCTCACCGACTTTGCCTTTGAGTTGGCTAACCGGTTTGCCAGTTTTTACGAGAAGAATCCGGTACTCAAAGCCGATGAGGAAGTTAAAAACTTCCGCCTACATTTGATCGTTAGCGTTAAACAAATTTTAGAGAACACCCTAAAACTATTGGGCATACCCGCGCTAACCAAGATCTAAATGAAACCAAAAACAACCGACGACCAGGCGATTATGTATTGGGCGTTAGCTATTATTGTTATCGGCCTGGGGCTGTGGGGCTGGCTGGGACGATCACCTAAGGCCGACCTATCTGTTAATACCCCGTCGGCTATCAATCTATTGGCGGTGGGCGATATTAATATGGGCCGGCAAACTGGCCAAAAGATCCTGGCTGGCGATACTAATTATGCCTTTAAATATATCAGCAGTGAACTGCAAAAGCCGGATATCACCTTCGGCAACTTAGAAAGCCAGCTGGCCGATTTAGGTGGTGAAACCCAATCCCCCACCAATGAATATCGATTTGCCGGCCCGCCTACGAGCGCCGATGGGATAAAAAACGCCGGGTTTGATATTGTGTCGATCGCCAATAATCATATGTGGGACTATGGCCGTGACCGGCTATTTGAAACAATCGATAATTTGGAGCGGGTCGGAGTAAAATATGTCGGCGCCAGCCAGGATCCGGCGAAGGTGTACGAACCGACAATCTTGGAGGTTAACCGGCAAAAGATAGCTTTCTTCGCTGTAACTGATATCTTAAACGGCTACGAAAAATCTGGCGCCACCGAATATGTGGCCTGGGCCGATCCCGATAAGCTGATCCCAGCTATCATTGCCATCAAGGATACCGTGGACTGGATCGTGGTCTCGATTCACTGGGGTTCTGAGTATATGGCTCAGCCAAGTAAAGCTCGGGTTGAATTAGGCCACCGATTAATTGACGCCGGCGTTGCTGTAGTAATTGGGCACCATCCCCATGTACCGCAGGGCGTCGAAGAATACAACGGCGGAGTGATCTTCTATTCGCTGGGAAATTTTGCCTTCTGGCAGCCAATGACCTACTGGACCCAGCACAGCTTTATGGCCGACATTCAATTGCGCCCTACCGGCCGAGTCGAATATAATCCTGTTGCCATTGCTGCCGGCTGGCAGCCCCGGCTGGCTCCTGATACAGCTACCGAGGAAAAGATCCTCAAATACATCGCCCAACTCTCCGAGCCCTTCACAAAAAAATAGCCCAGCGTTTCAGTTTTAGACGATTATGAGCGTTAAAAAACATGCTTTCAAAATTCCGACGAGCAGATTGAAAGGTATTCGCGGAATTTTATTAGATTTGGACAATACGCTCTATCGCTATGAGCCTTGCCAGCAAGCAGCTTTAAAATCAGCTTACATGCTGATACGACGCAAAGCCCCAATGGATTTTAGCGAGCTTAAACTCCGATACGAGGAAGCCCGCAATAATATAAAGAAGCCACTTATCGGCAAGGCGGCTTCACACTCACGGCTACTTTATTTTCAAAATCTTTTGGAGGCCTGTTTAAGGGGCACCGATGCTAAATTTGCGCTCGAGGTGGAGAGCGCTTATTGGGCCGGTTACTTCACGCGGATGAAGCTGCGTCCGGGGGTACTAGATTTCTTGACCTGGTGCAGAAAAAATGGTATTGTGACTTGTATATTAACCGACCTCACGGCCGATATCCAGTTTAAAAAAATGATCCACCTCAAGATCGATAAATTAATCGACTGGGTGGTCTCTTCTGAAGAGGCCGGAGCGGACAAACCACACAAAAGTATGTTCAGGCTGGCTCTAAAAAAAATGGGGCTAAGCCGAAGTGATGTTCTAATGATAGGCGACAACTACCACAAGGACATTCTCGGCGCTAAAGCTTTGGGTATTCGCACAGTACTCTCTAAGTAAAATCAGGCGGGGCTTCAGCATATCTTTATGATGCAACTCATAAAAACATACTTATACGATAGGAACGGTGATTTTAAGATACGCGTATTCAAAGATTCGCTATTCTGGAGTATCTTGGCTCTGAAGTTGGTGGCGTCTTGGTTTTTGGCCTCCCACCATCTCACCGATCTCTTCGCCAGATTTGTTAACTACTTTGTTGTCAGCGGACTAAAGAATCCGTACGATTTTTTTGCCCAGTCCGGCGCTATCGATAGCTTCCCCTATCCTGGCTTGATGCTTTGGCTGCTAGCGATCCCGCGCGCCATCTTTAATTTTTTACTGGGCGCCGACTACACCGCCGTCTTTCATCTGCACATATTTCTCTACCGCCTCCCGGTTCTGTTGGCCGATATCGCCATTTTGGCAGTGCTGGCCCTCTGGCTCAAGGACAAGCCCCGCAGTGTGCTGAAATACTACTGGTGCTCTCCGATCCTGTTCTACATCAGCTACATCCACGGCCAACTGGATGCTATCCCCATCGCCCTTCTATTTGTCTCGCTGTATCTGCTGTTTAAAGAACGGCTCTTCTCGGCCATGACAATGCTGGGCCTGGCCATCTCCGCCAAGCTCGGGATGCTAATCGTGTGGCCATTTATGATCTCCTATCTATTTCTCAAGCGAGTGGGATTAAAAAAGATCCTGCTGCTTTCGCTGGTTCCGTTAGCGCTGTTTGCGCTGTTTAATGCCGGCTATCTTTTCTCGGACGGTTTTAGGCAGCTGGTTTTGGCCACGCCCCAGCAGTTTAAGATCTTTGATTTTAAAATTAACTTCGGCGGTAATTTTGTTATCTACCTTGTGCCGTTTGCCTATCTGCTGCTGTTTATCAACAGCCTCAGCTATAAGACCTACAACCGCGATATATTCCTGATGTTCCTGGGCTTTAGTTTTGGCATCCTGACGTTTTTTATCCCGCCCATGCCAGGTTGGTACTACTGGATAGTGCCTTTCTTTGTTTATTTTTATATCAAACAAAACCGCGCTCCGGTTATCAGCTGGGTCGCCCTCAACGCGCTTTACTTCCTTTATTTCTTGGTTATTCCTACCTCCGACCTATTTGCGGTTTTTGGCCCCACCTCGCCCACTATCGCTCAACTGCCTAACCTATACACCCTACTCTCCGCCTACGGGATCAACGCGCCGATCGTGGTTAATTCCATCTTCAGCCTGCTGCAAGCCGCACTACTTTTAAACGTATTTTGGATCTATCGCAAAGGCATCGAGAGCACCATGCGTTGCAAGCTGAGCTACGAACCGTACCTCATTGGCTTATCGGGAGATTCGGGCAGCGGCAAGAGCACCACCGCCTCGTTATTGCAGGATGTGTTCGGCGCTAAAAACATCGCCCTGCTCGCAGGCGACGATATGCATAAGTGGGAACGCGGCAGCGAGATGTGGAAAACATTTACCCACTTAGACCCCCGCGCCAACAACCTACATACCGATCTGTTCCAGGCGATCCGACTTAAAGAAGGGTCGGGGGTTTACCGCAAGCACTACGACCACTCAATTGGCCGGTTTACCCTGCCCAGAAAGTTAGAATCAAAAAAGGTGATCATCTTTGAAGGGCTACACTCCCTGTTTTTGACCAGGATGCGCGATATGCTCAATCTAAAAGTTTTTCTCAAGCCCGACGAACGCTTGCGGATACATTGGAAGATAGTCCGCGATACTTTGGAGCGCGGCCACGACAAAGACCGGGTACTGGCGCAGGAACAATCCCGTTTTGAGGATGCCGAGCAGTATATCCGCACTCAGGAGAAATACTCGGACATAACTATCTCGCTTATCAGCGACGCGCAGCTGGACGATAACCTAGGGAATACCAATATCACTCCCCCGATTCACCTATCGCTCAAATGTCCTAACCACCTCAACATGGATCCGTTGCTTTCGAGATTAGCCGAGGAGCCTGGCGTTGGCCAGCTTGAGCATTCGTTCTCCGAAGAATTTCAAACTATTACTATGGCGGGCGATATTAGCGCCGAACAGATCGATCGAGTGGCCCACTCGCTTTTCCCCGAACTATGGGACGTGATCACCCATGAGCCAAAATGGGCGGACGATTATCGGGGATTGATCCAGCTAAATATCTGTTACCGCATCTTCGAGCAGCTCAAGTTAGAAGACTATGAAAAAGGAATTACGCGATCTTATTAAGATAGCCCAGCAGTTCCGCGGCCGCCCTGACTTGGTTCAGGGCGCTGGGGGAAATCTGTCAGTTAAACTTAACCCCACCACGATGCTGATCAAGGCTTCTGGCTTGAGATTTAGCGAACTTAAGGATCAGCGCGGATTTGTGGCGGTTAACTATGCTATGCTTCGCGCGCGCTACGCTAAAAATCGAAGGTTTGATGAGAAACAGGAGTCCCAGTTTCTTTTGCGTTGCGCTAATAGTTCTAGCGGAAAAAACGCTCCGCGGCCATCGATGGAGGCTGGCTTTCACGCGTTTTTGGGCCGATATGTGCTCCATACTCATTCGGTCTATGCCAATACGCTCAACTGCTCTAGGGGCGGCCGAAAGATCGCGTTGGCACTCTGCCGCGACCTGGGAATTGATGCGGCGGCTTTAAACTACTACCACCCCGGCCCCGATCTGGCCGCAGCGGTTCATCAGCTGGCAGATGAGCGCGCCACCTTACCGACCGTGATCTTTCTGGGCAATCATGGCCTGGTTATCTCCGGTGATACCGCTAAAGAGGTGGTAGCCTTACATCAAAAAGTAAACACCGGCATTAAGCGCGCGCTTAAGCTGGATAAATATCCGCTCGTAGGCATCCGGGCGGGATCTTTGGGGTTTACGTCCAAACACTTACGCGGGGTTAATAGTGCCAAATTAAAAAAATTGGTCTTGTTCCCCGATCAGGCGGTTTTTTGCGCCAATGAGATCAAGCGGCATAAAACTGGCCGGCCAACCTACGCCACCAAACGTGGCGAGGCCATGGTAATGGAAGAGATAATAAATGCGTGGAGTTATATCCTCCGCTCCATCACCCGCCACAAGTGGTCACCGCTAATCCTGGATCGATCGGCCATACAGTATCTAACTAATATGGAAGCGGAGAAACATCGCAAAAAAATAGCTAGCTAAGATAATTATATGAAACAGCCGATCATAGTTGCCCATCGAATAAATAAGATCTCGGAGCTGACAAACGTTCCATCAAGGTACGGAGTGGAGATTGATGTGCGTCACGATAAAGCTACCGATTCGCTCTATCTTAGCCACGACATTGGCCAGCCCGGACTCACCTACGACAGCCTGGATGAATATTTAAAACACTTTAATCATCGGTTCGTTATTTTTAATATTAAAGAAGCTGGGATCGAAGAACGCTGCATCGCTCTGGCAGCTCAATTTGGCATCCCTCGGGCCAATTATTTTCTGCTAGATGTCGAGTTCCCCTATCTCTACCGGGCATCTCGCCAGGACAAGATAAGAGAGCTGGCCGCCCGCTATAGCGAGGCGGAACCGATCGAATTTGCGGAGGCGCAGAGAGGTTTTGTGGATTGGGTCTGGATCGATACCAACACTAGACTATCGCTCGATTTAACTAGCCCCAAAAAACTGGCCGGCTTTAAAACCGCACTGGTATCACCCGATCGGTGGGGTCGGCCGGAGGATATCCCCGCTTATCGGGCGGCGTTGGAGGCGATCGATTTTAACTTAGATCTAGTAATGTGCAGCCTGGAACAGGCGCGCTCGTGGGAATAAGCCTATGAAAGTAATTATTCCGATGTCCGGCGCCGGCGATCGATTTAAGCGGGCTGGCTACACCACCCCCAAGCCCATGATCTTGGTGGACGGTCGCCCGATGATCGATCATGTGGCGGACCTCTTTTCGCCGGATGACGAATTTATTTTTGTCTGTAACCAGGATCACCTCAACGATGTGTCGCTTAGGCTAGCCGACCATCTAAAAAACCTGCGCCCCAACGTAACGGTGATCGGGCAAGAGCCTAAGAAACTCGGGCCAAACTACGCTATCCTGGCAGCCGCCGAATTTCTAAACGATGAGCCGGTGTTGGTAAGCTACTGCGACTATGCCCTGAGGTGGAATCGGGCCGACTTTTTGGACAAGGTTCAGGCGCTGCATCCGGATAGCGCGTCGATCTGTTATATCGGTTTTCATCCACACCTGTTAGGCCCTAACCTATATGCCGGCGTACGAGTAGATCAAGATGGCCGGGCGCTTGAGGTAAGGGAAAAACATTCCTTTACCGAAGATAAGATGCAGACCTGGCAGCAGGCCGGGTTGTTTTACTTTTCGTCTGGACAGCTGCTAAAACGATACTGCGAACGGGCGCTCAAAGAGGGTTGGCTGCTAAATGGCGAATCATATACCAGCCTGCTATTTAACCCAATGCTCCAAGATGGGCTTAGTTCTTTGGTGTATCCGGCGGATTATTTCTGCCAGCGGGGCACCCCGGAGGATCTAGAGGAGTACGAGGCTTGGTCGCGGTTGTTAGCCCAAGAACAGGGCCGAATTAAAGGAGTAACCGATATCCCGGCTAGCCGGTTAGCCAATGTCGGAATAAAATTTAGCCCCAACTCCCCTGAATACCAACGATCATACGCCTATTGGAAAAGTTATTTCGAGAATAAATAATGGCAACTAATGTCATACCAATGTCGGGGGCAGGCGCTCGCTTTGCCGAGCAGGGTTATGTGCTACCTAAGCCGCTGATCCCGGTTTCTGGTCAGCCGATGATAGCACGAGTAATCCAGGCACTCCCGCCGGCCGATAAGTGGATATTTATTGTCCGCCCGGAGCATGTGGCCAACTACGGGATCGATCAGATCATCCAAAGAATCGTGCCGGGCGCTATCATAGTTCCAGATCCGAACCCGCACGGCCAGGCTACCAGCTGTCTATTAGCGCTCCCTCATTTAGACCCAGACGAAGACATCTTCATCGCTGCTTGTGATAACAGCTTTCTGTACGATCAACAGCGGCTTTCAAATATCATCGCTCGACCCGATGTTGATGCCGCGTTATGGACCTTTACTCAAGACGAGCTGCTCACCGCCCAACCCGAGGCGTGGGGGTGGGCTAAATTGGCTGCTGATGGAGAAACTATAGTGGACATGTCAGTTAAAATTCCAATCTCCCCCGATCCATTTAACGATCACGCGGTGGTGGGCGCTTTTTACTTTAAAAAGGCTAATCAGTTCGCCGAAGCCTGCGCCCTAATGATGAGAGAAGAATACAAGGTAAACGGCGAATACTACATTGACGCCCTCCCCATCTTCTATAATCGGCTGGGCTGGAAGAGCGTTATCTTCGATGTCGATCTGTATGTGGGCTGGGGCAAGCCTGCCGATCTGCGCCAATACCAGGAGCGGGAGCGGCAGTATCTCTCGGGGGGGCATTTAACCGGGGATGATCAAAAAGATCGCCTCTGGGCTAAATTTTTTGACATTAGCGCGAAATAAGCGATATGCTCCGAGTGTAATAAAAGAGCGTCTTTATGCTAGATTCCCCAAACCAACCACCACCTGCCCCAACCCCCGAACGGGCGGGATCAAAAACGTTCAACCTGCTTAAAAACAGCCTGGCGCTGCAAGATATGGTGGTCGGTTTTGTCACCTCAATCCACCCGGTCGTGATGCACAACCTGGGCAAGATCGAGGTGCTAAAAAAGGCACTATGGCACTGCGAGCTAGAGAATATCCTGGGCAGCTACTTTGAATTTGGCGTCTTTCAGGGAACTTCGCTGCTGGCGGCGGCTCGAGCATTTAGAAATCTGAAGTCTTCCACCCCTAGGCGATTCTATGGCTTTGACGCGTTCGATACTGGATTCAAATATTTTGACAACCGCGATCAGCATCCGTTCTTTCAGGAGGGCGGATTTTCGGTGCCGTACGAACGGGTAGCCCGCCGCCTACGGAGATACCCGGAGATCGAACTGATTCGCGGTTACTTTGAGCATTCGTTCACCGAACCTCGGGCCGTGGCGTTGCGCGGCCAGGAAAAATGCGCAATCGCCTTTATCGATTGCGATCTAATGAACCCGGCCCTGCTCTCGCTGGAATACGTCAAACCGCTATTGCAGGCCGGATCAGTTATCATCCTGGATGATTACTGGGCGTATAAAGGCGATGCGACGTTAGGCATTGCTGGCGCACTCAAATCATTTTTAGAAAATAATCCCGGCATCCACTTGCGAGAATTTTATCGGTACGGATACGGAGGCACCTCTTTCATCGTAGAGCGGGTATCATAACCTAGCTTGGTCAGGTTTTCGGGAGCTAAGAACGAGATGTACAAACTATTAAAGAAGATCGATTGGGAGAGGAGGGTTTTTGCTTTGCCCACCAACTGGGCAGGAGCACTGACCCTAGTTGCGCTGTGGGCATATGGATTTTTTGGCGCGCTTTCCTCTGATTCTCATACGCTCAATTTATTCATTTCTCTGATATTGCTGTCCATCTACCTGCTATTTTTGTTCGTTTGGCAAAAGCAGGATCCCCTATTCAAAGACAGGTTGGTTATAAAAATGGGTGATGTCTGGGTGGTGGCTATACTGTTTGTCTTTTTATTTATATTTTCTTGGTCCGCATTAGCCATCCCCCTGGTCAACGACGAACTAGCTCACGCGCAACAAGCCGAACTGCACGGGCTATCGCTCATCTACCTCTTAGTTGGGGGGTGGGGGTGGTTGAATGGACTGACTTTCGCAGGTGTCCTCTGGGTGATCAACGTAGCCGCCTTAGTCTTAGGAATAGTATCTTATCTGTTTCTCAAACAAAAGGGACTGTGGCTAAAGCTGGTGGCTTTCTCGTCTGTATTTATTTTATTTCGCCTATTGATCATGGGTTTTGGAGGAAGTGGTGGACAGCACCCGCCATTTCGGCTTTTCCCGCTTTGGCTATCGGGAACCATTCTATCCCCCTCAGATTTCAGCTTTCGCTTCGCCCAGTTTATTGGGTTGGTAATTTTTGGCTGGTTGATCTGGCGCTTTATTGAAAAACGGGCTGGACATCTTTTGGCGCTCCTGATCGCTATGACCGCGGTGACCATCCCCGTACTTTGGTATGTCGGTGTTTTGGTTGGGCCATCCATCTGGACAACGATGGCCTGGAGTTTGGTTCTGCTGTACATGTATCTGAAACCCAACCTCATCGCCAAGGATTTTCTCCGCCTAGTGGCGATCGTTTCCATCGCCACGCTAATGCGGCAGACAGCATTTGTAGCTCTGGTACCGATTTTTTTGCGCCTGGCTTACGATCTATGGAAAAGGGGGTTAACTTTCCGAGAGGTACTGTTGATCTCTTCTCCTCTGCTGGTGATGGTGCCGTTCTTGCTAATAAGTTTTATCTCCGGCACACCGGCAAGTTATGTGCCAGGAGCAACATCCTATTTCCCCCCAGAGACGTCCGGTCTTGGTCGGGTTTGGTTTGCGCTCAGCTCAGGATTAGCTTGGACAGCGATCCGCAACTCGGTTCAGCCGCTCTGGCTGGTATTTGGTGGGGTGTCGTTGATCTGCCTACTAAAAACTCCGCGGAGGTTTTTAGAAAACATCTTCTTCTTGGCCGGCGGAGTAGGTGTTTTTTATCTAATCAGCCCGTTGCTTTGGGGCAACGGTCGGTACCAAGCTGAGTACATTATACCTTTCTCAATCCTGGGTTTGATCATGGTAATAATCTTTCTGCGGGAAAAAGTTGGCTGGTTAAAGTATCACCTGCTTCTCGGCGCATTAGTGATGATCGGCTACAACACTTATTCTTTTATAAAAATCCCCCGACTTAACGCTCCGGTCAATACCTTAATCTCAACTCGTTACGACCTGATGAAAAAGCTGGGGGAATACAGTATTATCTCTCAGCTCCCCTACGACTACCGTTCGGCAATGACGGCAGCTAAGGATAGCAATTATGCCGACTCGCTTTATATCGTTGGATCTACCTACGGAGTTTTCCCCCAGATACTAGACGGTTTTACTATTGGAGAAGCTATTGCCAATAAAAAATTGCTTGGCAAAGGAGGTTTACTCCGTAACGAAAGTGGCGATTTAACTCCGGCTGATATTAACTCAAACAAGGATATAAAATTGGTATTGGTTTCAGATGTGCCCAACGCCAATTATTTCTTGGATCAGTTAACGTCCTTGGGTTGGGTAATGTGGGAAGAGTTTAAGGATGAGCGGTTCGGTTCAACTATATTTGGCTTGATTAGAGAATAAAGCGATGAAATTATCAATTGTGGTTCCATGCTATAACGAAGCACAGAATATCCCACTAATCTTGGAGCGGTTCCAATCAGCGATCCGGCGCAACGACATAGAAGTTATTTTGGTAGATAACAACTCGGTCGATGGCTCGGATAAGGTGTTGGCCGAGCTGGTACCCAGATACGCTTTCGCGCGCAGTCTATCCGAGCCTAGCCCCGGCTACGGCCACGCAGTAGTCGCCGGCCTTAAGATAGCCCACGGAGAATACATCGGCTGGACCCATGCCGATATGCAGACCGATCCCAAAGATCCTATCCGCGCCTTGGGGATGATCGAAAACCTCGGAAACCCTACAAATATCTATCTGAAGGGTAGACGGTTATCCCGTCCTTGGTTAGACACCATATTAACTTGGGGTATGAGCGTGTTCGAAACACTATACCTAGGTCGGGTGCTATTTGACATCAATGCTCAGCCCAATATTTTTCATAAAAACTTTTTTGCCGCCTGGCAGAACCCACCGGGAGATTTTGCACTTGATCTCTATGCCCTCTATCTAGCCAAAAAGGTAGGGATTCATATCATTCGTTTTGATGTTACTTTCTTAAAACGAGTTTACGGCGAATCAAGCTGGAACAAGGGCTTAGCTTCAAGGTGGAAATTTATTAAACGGACTATTAAATTTAGTGTGGGATTAAAGAGACGGCTGGCACTATAACCGCTACAAAAGTATGGGGGTTACAACTTTAGCTAAGATCAAAAGCGCGGTATCAATTGGCAGCCACCCTTTCACCTTCACGGCCAGGAGGTCAAATATAAGGTTGACATAATCAAAAAAGTATGTTATACTAAGATAATTAGGTTCCCAAATAAACCTAACCTAAACAATAAAATGAAAAACAAACTTAGTGGATTTTTCCAGACCCAGGCAGAAATAAACCGGCAGATGTTGGTGTTGGGCTCAGTGCTGTTTTTTGCCGGCGTGATGGCCATTGGGACAATTCAGCTGGCTAATGCCGGGCTGACGGCTGATACAAATGTGGCGCAAAATGTGACAGCTGGCTCTCTGGCGATTACGGCTAATACCCAGTTAAACTTTAACTCTGGTTCAATCAGCCAAACAACTCTCGCCAACACTGGCGCATCTACTGCTATTGTTCTGCAAGATACTTCCGGCAGCGGCAATGGCTGGTCAGTCACGGGTTATTTCAACACCAATTTCGTGGCTGCCAATCCTGCTGTTCAGATGGCAATCGACTCGGACATGGCCTGGTACCCAGGCGATATGCAGGTGGCCAACAATGGCACCAGCAACAATGCCAGCGTTAATAAAGGTGGTAATGGCGCTTTTGTGGGTATCGCCTCTGGTAATAATAAAACTCTGGCTACATCCAACAACAGTCACGGCGATAAAGGGGCTGGCACATATGATGTGTGGAATTTGCCGCTCAACTACACCATTCCATTAAGCGCAACCGCTACCGACTACACAACTAGTTTTCGATTGACGATTGCCTAAATAAAACCTACCAAGCACAATTGCTGAATCTTGGGTTGACCTGCGCGATACCGCAGGTTTTTTGTTATCCAATGGATAGTTTTGATAAGATGGGAGGGTGGTAAGCAAGAGAAAATCAAAGAAGCAATTAAGCAATTCTAAAATATCTAACTGGTGGCAACGCCTGATGAGTTCTATGACAGCGTTAGACCGATTGGGCCTGTTATTGTTGGTGGGGTTGGGATTGCGGCCAATATTAGACCCCGACTTTGGTTGGCATTTGCGTTCGGGGACTGATTTACTAAACTATCTAGCTGTCCCCAGAACTGACCCATATTCTCATACCCTACCCGACTGGCCGTGGGTAAATCATGAGTGGTTAAGCGATGTAGTAGTGGCCTTTACCCATAATCACTTAAGCTCACTGGTGGTGATTATACTCTTTACTATATTGATAACTACGATTTTTCTGTTGGCCGCCTCAGTCGAGCCAGTCGGTTGGCCCTATAAAATACTGGCTGCTGTAGTTGGGTTACTGGCAGCGCTACCGATACTGGGGGTGAGAATGCAGATGATCACTTTACTTGGGATGGCCTGGCTAATTTGGATTTTGTACCGACATCGGCGCGGGGACTTAAAAAATTTGTGGTGGCTACCAATTGCCTTTCTACTATGGGCCAACCTGCATGGTGGATTTGTCATCGGTTTGGTGATTTTGGTGGTTTGGTGGCTGTGCGAAGGGGCGAAGTATCTGATACTACACTGGCGGCCAGTGTGGTATTCCAAACTGCAGATTACCGAACTGGCATTGGATCGATCACAGTTAAGACATTTGTTTGGCATCAGTTGGCTGGCTGGTATCGCCACTCTGATAAACCCTTACGGTTGGGGCCTGTATGCCGATTTTTATAAGCTGTTTACCAATCCATTTGCTATTCAACACATTAGCGAGTGGCAACCGGTGTCGTTAGATAACGCCCTATCACTGAACTTCACTCTATATCTGATCCTGTTCGGGCTGGTACTACTAATGACCTACCGCAAGATTGAACCAACCCGCTGGATAATGTCCGGCTTGTTTTTGTATTTATCGCTGTTGTATTGGCGCAATATGCCGTTTTTTATGATAATCAGCGTCGGATTTTTAGCGGAGATTCTTCAGCAACATACCCATCTTATAATCAGATCCCTGAGCAAAAATAAATGGGTCCTCACCGGTGCCGTAATAATAATTAGCATTATTATTGGCCAGAGAATTGATGATGTAGCGGGCAAGCTGATCAACCCAACAGCCAGTCTTCGCTCTGGCGGATATCCGATTGATGCCGTCCAGTGGGCAAAAGCCAACCCAGACAAAATTGGCAAGACAATGTTTAACGAATATGATTGGGGCGGATTTCTCATCTGGCAGTTCCCCGAACAAAAAGTCTTTGTAGACGGCCGAATGCCGTATTGGAAGACCAGCAATCGGTTTCCTTTTCTGGAAGAGCAATACGCTATATCCGCCCAATCAGGATCCATCGAAATGTTGGAAAATACATATGGGGTTGATTGGATAATGATCAGACCCGGGCGCCAGTTGGCGTTGGTTTTGTCGGGACAAAAAGATTGGAAATTAGTCTACCATGACACTATCGCAATGATTTATTATAGAATAGATGGTAGTGATAAAAATAACACCTAAAATCTTCGGTGGCATTGTAGCGGTAGTCGTGGCGATTAGTTTGTCGCCGCTAACGACCTGGGCCATGTCGGCTGGTGGAATGAGTATTGCCCCGGCTCCCAACCCCACATTCCCCGATCGAAATAAGGGTTGGTTTATTTATGAACAAGTTGAGCCCGGCACAGTGATCGAAGATGTGGCGCGGGTAATAAATTTGGACAGTAGCACAGCCACCATAACCATTGAGACTGTGGATGCGGGGATGAACGAAGATGGCGGTTTTGGTTTAGTGGGAAGCCCGGAGGAAAACATAGATATTGGCAGATGGATAGAGCTATCGAAAACCGAGGTGACCTTACCAGCCAACCGGGAAGAGATTGTTCCTTTTAAAATAACAGTTCCGGCGGATGCGGAGGTGGGCGACCATATTGGAGCATTGGCGGTTTATCAAATTAGTCCAGCAACAGATAAGACTGCAAAAATTGGCGGGTCGCAGGTAAGTATCAGTACCCGAGTGGGGGCCAGGATTTATCTGACCGTCAAGGGAGATATCGTGCGTGGATTAAAATTACTTAAAGGGTCGTTGTATGGTCGAGGGCAGTCTTTGATGTTTGGTTTAAAAGTGAAGAATTTAGGCAATGTGCGGGCGGATTTGAGGATGACAGCAAAAATATATAGCATTTGGGGGGTGTATGACAAAAAAGAAGCCATCCAAATTGGTCAGGTTTTCCCCAGAAAAACAATTAGCATTCAGGCGCCTTGGCCAGGAAAATCTCGTCCGATTTTTGGTTTGTATTGGGCGAGTGTCACCATTGAAGATGCTTTTAAGGGATTAAATCCGATTAATAGTCCGCTGCCAGCCAGCCAGCCAATTCATACTTGGGTGGTTACTTTCTTTATTCCGTGGACCCAAACAGCGATTTTGGTATTACTATTGTTTTTGATTTGGTTCTTTATTCAGCTAAGAAGATGGCGGCAGATGGTAGCTCTTTCCACCACACCGGTGGTGGCTTATAAGATAAAACCGGGCGATCATTTGGCAAATATCGCGGCTCGATATGGTATCAGTTGGAAACTATTGGCCCACTTAAATGAAATCAAACCACCATACAGTCTGCATGGAGTCGCTCAAATTTATGTACCAGACGCTAAGGGTAGCCGGCAGGGCATGAGAGCTCCGCGCTTCCTGGCGTATTTAATTAAGCCACTTCATCGTTTCTGGCGCCGCAGATCACCAGATGTGATCGTGGTGGAACCAGGCGACACTAAGACAGATGTCGAAAAATTTACTGGCTTATCGTGGAAAAGGTTGGCAGCTTATAATCAGCTATCCCCTACTTCGGCACTAAAGAGCGGCCAAGAGTTGAGGGTGCCATCGACTTACCGAAGGAATACTCGCTGAGAATCCCTATCAGCAAAGGTTAGAACAAGCGAGGTTAGTTTATGAGCAGATCGAGGCTGCAAAAATTAGTTATTTGGATAATAGTGGGGGGACTATCTCTGGTGAATGCCAGCAGTTTAGTTTTACGGTTTCCCCGACCAGCCTATGCCGTAACCAAAATGCTACTATTATGGGACGACGGCACCTACGGCGCTGTGCCATCGGGCTGGACAACTGATGCGACCTATAACGACCTGATGTTACGGGGCAACACGACAGCCGGCGGAACTGGAGGGAGCGATACTCACACCCATACCATTACTAATGCCAATGTTGACACAGTCAACACCGGTAGTAACGCCCAGCAGAAAAAAGGCTCGGCTACAGTATCGGCCCAAAGCCATACTCATGCGATTACCAGTTCATCGATGTCGAACGAATCTTCCTTGCCGCCATATCGCGGACTAATGGTAATTGCCAACGATAGCGGTATTCCAACCACCTTGCCGTTAAATATAATCGTGTTGTTTGATACAGCCAGTCTCTCCGGTGATTTTAGCCGATATTCAGCCCAAGATAACTATTTTGTGCGCGGGGCATCGACAGCCGGAGGCACAGGGGGCTCTTCGGCGCTACACGGACATAGTAGTGTGGCTTTTGGCACTGGCAACCCGAATTCGACCGAAGCCGCCATGGTGACTGGCGCGGCGGTGACTGCCAACACCAGTACCCACTCTCACTCCTTAACCGGCAGCACTACTGATACGGATGGTGATATTGCGCCGCCACATGTTAATACGGTGTTAGCCAGAGTAACAACTGACGGCATCGCTATTCCGGCGGAAATGATCTCCATATTTGATGCCGCCCCCGGAACTGGTTGGAATTCATTAAGTGGTGTGGGTGGTGATTTTAACCAAAAATACATTGAAGGAACATCAACTTATGCTGCGGCTCAAGGCAATGCCACCCATAACCACAACAAAACTGGCGGGTATACAACTAATACCGTCTCAACCGGTACCGGTTTGGGTACTGGGACCCCCGCTAAGGGGGTGGCCACTAGCCATGCGCATCCGTTGGCAAGTCCAACTTTTAGTGACGGCAACAACGCGCCAGCCTATAAAGATGTGATCGTTGGCAAGAAGTTGGCTGAACTGGGGGTAACTGCCCCCGCCAATATTACTTTGACGGCTGGTAATCCCAGCCAGACACTGGATACTACTTTTCCTGGTGGCAGTGAGGTGACTGTGACGGATGGCGGCAATGGGTGGAGTATAACGGTCATTATGCAGACTACTCTGACATCTGGCGGCAACACCATTCCGAATGCCAATGTAAAAATTCGCAAGGATGGATTAGTTGATAGCGGAAGTTACACTATTTGGGGAGGAACCTACACTAATGTGGCTGAAACAAATGCTACCGAATCACTGGATGTTTCTCGGACTGTAGGCACTCGAAGTAGCGGGACAAGTGGAGATTCCACGACGACACGACCGAGTATCCAAGTAGTTATCCCCGGGATACAGGCGGCTGGAGATTATGTCGGCGCAATGAGATTTACGGTGGCCTAAAACCAAAACCGGTTGGGCAGATAGAGATCTCCCGCTTATAATAGAACTATGAGGTGGCTTTGGAAATTAATTACTGCCGAGTTAGAAGTAACCCTGGCCCTGTTAATGCTGTTGGGGAGCATGGTGGTGTTGTCTGGGGTTTATGCCAACACTGCAGATATAAATGTTTCCCTCACTGTTCTGGAAGAGACCGAAGAGGAGAATGGCGACGGAGGGAGTGGGAGTGGTGGTAGTGGCGGGAGTGGAATCTCGTTACCAATCCCATCAACATCCACATCGCCCGTACTAACTATGCCGTTACCGGAAAAACCCAAACCGCCAGAGGAGTTTAAATTGGTAGATTATGTGCCCAAAGTGATACCTGTACATCGCGATGCGCTAATCGTGCTGTACGGCTATGGTTTCCCATCAGATTTTAAAATCGTGATAAAGGCCAAAGATGCGATGTTGGTAGCGGACAGCGCTATGGTGAATAAGAAAACTGCCATCATCGAGGGGGCTGTGCTCGAGGCCGTGCAGTATGTCATCCCAGCGAAAACATTATCGCCGGGCGAGGCAGTATTGGTGATTCAGGAAGCTAATCAAGTATTGACCCCACCATTGCGAATACTGGTGTACGATCCCGCCCAAGCAATAAAATTGCGGGCGCAGATCGCTCAACGAACGATCAACATAACCGTTGCCAGTGGTCAGTCTGCCAATGTCGCCGTTAAATTTAAAAATATCGGATTAACTGAATGGGACTATTTGCTTCAACCATTACATATTGGGACTGACCAACCTCGTGACCGGCAATCCCGATTTGTTCATCAAGATTGGCCTTATAATAATCGGGTGGCGAAAATAAGTTTGCCAACGAATATAAATACTGGGGAATCATTTGATGCCATTTTTTCCATACAAGCTCCAGTGGTAAAACGAACCACCCGATATACCGAGAATTTCGCGCTGGTGGCAGAGGGTATCGCTTGGATCTCAGGTTCTAATTTCACTGTCCGCATCACCGTTACCGCACCAGTGGCAATAAAGACGGTTAGATCGATTATCAAAACGACTCCCCCGGCGCCGGCCATCAAAAAGCCCGCCGCCCCCTATAAGACCCCCGGCGCCATACCAACAACTGGTGGTCAAAGTGGTGTCTGGTTGAACGGAATAAAATCATTCTTTACGCGGCTGTTCAGCTTTCTTATTATCACGCCTCGGTAGTAAATAATTATTGGGTAGATAGACCCGCCGGGGTCGGATTTGTTACAGTAGGGATGTGCCTGTTACAACTTTAGCTAAGATCAAAAGCGCGGCCTCACTGGGGTTGGAGCCGATCCTGATCGATGTTGAGGTAGATATCAGCAATGGTCTGCCGAATTTTTTAATAGTTGGCTTGCCGGACAAGGCGGTGGATGAGGCGCGCGAACGAGTGCGGGCCGCCATTAAAAACAGCAATGTCCAGTTCCCTACCCGTCGGATCACGGTTAATTTAGCGCCGGCGGACATCCGCAAAGAAGGCCCGGCTTACGACTTGCCGATTGCAATCGGATTACTTTTAGCCGGTGAACAGATCTACCCACCAGAAAACAGTCTGTTTTTAGGCGAACTGGCGCTAAATGGTGAGGTCCGCCCAATTAGTGGCGCAATTTTATTTGCCTCTTTGGCACAAAATCGAGGCGTAAAAACTTTATATGTACCAGCCGCCAACGCGGCTGAGGCAGCGTTAATATCCGGCATAGAAGTAATCCCGGTAGATAATTTAATCAATTTAATTGCACATTTACGGCGAGAAAAGATTATCCCTGCCCTGCCCCCTACCCCCATCGATCCGCAAGCCGCGTTGTTTATCAATAGCGCGTTCGATCTAAAATATGTCGCTGGCCAAGAACACGCCAAAAGAGCATTGGAGATCGCGGCGGCTGGGCGACATAATATTTTAATGAGCGGCCCACCGGGTAGCGGAAAAACTATGTTGGCCAAAGGCTTAATTACGATTCTGCCACCACTCAGTGTTAACGAAGCGTTAGAAGTAACTAAAATCCATAGCATCAGCGGTTTAATGGACCCCGGTCAGCCATTAGTATGGCAGCGGCCATTTAGAAGTCCGCATCACACCGCCTCGGCTGTCGCGATTACTGGTGGCGGTAACTGGCCCAAACCTGGCGAGATCTCGCTCGCCAATCAGGGCGTATTATTTTTAGATGAACTGCCGGAGTTCCCGAGGAGCGTATTAGATGCCCTAAGACAACCTCTCGAAGATAGAGTAGTCTATATTTCCAGAGCGGCGATGACCACCAGCTTCCCAGCTAATTTTATGTTGGTAGCCGCCCAAAATCCTTGCCCCTGCGGTTTCTTTGGCGATCCACAAAAACCTTGTAAATGCAGCGCTGGACAAATTTTAGGTTATCAAAAAAGAGTATCGGGACCATTGTTGGATAGAATTGACTTACATATTAATGTCCCAAGAATTTCTTACGAAAAATTGACCGGCGCGGCTGAATCAGAGAATTCAGCGGATATTCGTGCTCGGGTGATGGCCGCTTGGAGTATTCAACAACAAAGATTTTCCGGAACAAAAACCACCAGCAGCTCCGAGATGAATACTGAACAGACTAAACAATACTGCCAGCTTAGTGAAGATAGCCATCGCCTAATGCAAGCAGCTGTTGATCGAATGAATCTCTCTGGCCGCGGAGTTAACCGCACGCTCAAAGTGGCGCGCACCATCGCTGACCTCGCCAAATCGCCGCAAATTACCGCAACCCACATCGCAGAAGCCCTCAGTTACCGCCTCCAAAATTAACCCCTGCCTCATCTCTCACTTCTCCATTGTCATCCTCAACCGAAGCGAAGCATACCACACATTGTCATCCTGAAAACACCTTACTGCCGTAGGCTAATATAAATAACTTATTCAGGATCCAGGCCTGGATTCCGGATCAAGTCCGGAATGACAGAATGGGTAGGCCTAAAATATCTTGCCAACCATACGAGCCAACACCGCGCCAAAGGCGGTGGTTTCGGCTAACAAGTTCAGACCGATCAAAGCGGCTATCATCACCACGATTAAGCCAAGCAATACTAGCAGATCACGCTTAACATAGCCATGATGATGCGATACTGTCGCCGTTTGACCATGCGCGACAGCGGGCCGATTAACCACCGACTGCGATACGCCAATGGGCTGACTGGTGTTAGCAGACTGATACAGGTTCTGCAATCTTTGTAGTTCCCGTGCGGCTTTTTTCGCTTTCTTATTCATCCCGTTAGAAATCTGCTTAGCGTATATGTTTGGCTATTGGCCTATTTCGAACGTCCCGATAAGTGATTTCTAACGGGACGAGTACTTCGATTATACCACACCCCGTAATGCGTCGGCGGTCACAGTTCGATCCTGATGGCTCTACCTCGGACAATCGCCTCCGCTAATTTGGTTTGGGCCGACCGGAGCGTGCGATGAAAGGTGCTTTGGGATACCCTCATCCGACGGGCAGCTTTAGTTTGGGGTAGTTTTAATAGATATTTTAATCTTAACGCTTCGCTCTCAGCCAAAGTAAGGGCGACTGAATCCAGATTCCTCAATGGTACCCCAGCCGGCTTAAAATAAACCGACCGAGGCAAAAAACCAATTTTTCTATTTTTTCTTTCGATCATTTTAGCAGAACTCACCCTTCATCATCGTACCGCACTTTGGGCAAGTAATCTGTGAACATGGCACTCCCCGTTGAATATGCGGCTCCTGGTTTCCACATTTGGGACAGGTACAGGTACCTGATCCAAGTGGACGTCTTTGGCCTCGACCTACCCCCCAGCCTACACCTCGGCCACCCCCCATCACCCCACCATCACGATTAGGCATATTGCCTCCCTTAATTTAACGATATCACTATGAATATATATTCATAAGCAATTCCTGTCAACCTCGCCATCAGAGGAGAGGGCACTATTTACGCCCCGTGGAGATAGTTGCCCCCATCACCCATGGAGCCAATTATGTCAGCCAATAGCAAAACCGCCGTTTGGCGCGGCTGTTGTTTGAGCCCCGAGATATAGGTATCGGGGCGAGTTCAGCCAATTGCGCCAAGTAAGGCAGGTTTTGGTGTTTGGGTAATAATTGGCGATTGGGGTGTCTTTTGGGGCGCCACCCCGTCCGTCAGCCGACGGATGGGGTGGCAAAAAGAATATTAGGTTAAGATCCTGAAACAAGTTCAGAATGACAGTATTGGGTAAGATTCTGGACCCCAGTAGTAGAGCAAAGCTCACTACGGGGCGCGGCAAGCCAGAATGACGAAAAGAGGTTCACGCTGGTGGGGAGGGTTGCGATACTCTCCCATAGAAAAAACCGCCCTTTGAGGGGCGGTTTTCCCAAAATTTGGCAACGACCTACTTTCACAACCCGAAAGTTACTATCATCGGCGCTGAAGGGCTTAACTGCTGTGTTCGAGATGGGAACAGGTGTGGCCCCTTCGCGAGAGTCACCAAGTTCTACTTCTCTGGGGGAAGAGAAGCAGAACTCGATTACCCTCGTAAGATCCCGGGTAAACCGGGATGCCGCGGCAAGGTAAACCGCGTCACTTCTTGTCTAATAGCTCGCGCAGTTTTTTGAGGTTCTCCTCCATCGAGAGGAAGACCTGCAACAGTTCGGCCGCCGCAAAAAATACAATGCCGTAAAGTACGCCGCCAATCAAAACGACCAGCGCGGACATCCACGCCGAATCATACGGCGAGGCCATGCCAACCTGGGAGATAACACCGGGGAACGCCAGCCAAATAATGGCTATAAGCAGTCCACCCAATACACTCACCCAAGCGAGTACCCAGAGCAACAGTATGGTAGTCTTCAGCATTTTAAATCTGCTGTTTGTATTCTTTTTCACCCCGTAGAAGAATTTAGAAATTATATTCTCTTCTTGTCTTGGGCATTATCGTTTAAAAACTGCCCCATCAATAGTTGTCACAGTTATGCTTATCCGCGGAGAATATAGCTTTCGCCAAAGGCGTTCTAAATTTCTCTACGGGGCATGACACTCTTAGTTTACCACAAAAAATAACTCCAGATTCCCGCCGGAGTTTATCCCGACTAGTCGGGGCGGGAATGACGGGTGGGAAAGAAATGTGCGTTTCTTATGATCGCCGATTAAGAGACAAGCTCTTAAGAGTAGAGTCAAGTGATCGGATTATTAGTACAACTCGGCTGAATCCCTTACGGGACTTACACCTGTTGCCTATCAACCAAGTAGTCTACTTGGATCCTTATCCCGCCAATTTAAGGTTCGTATGGCATACCGTCAGCCAAAATAGCAATGAGCTAAATTAGATGGAGTAAATCACACACCAGCCCTAAATTGGCGGGAGGGAAATTTATCTTGAGGTTGGCTTCACACTTAGATGCTTTCAGCGTTTATCCAATCCGAACATAGCTACCCAGCACTGCCCTTGGTAGAACAACTGGTATACCAGCGGTCCGTTCGCTTCGGTCCTCTCGTCACTTATTCCCCTATCACTAGGAGCGTAGACTATATCTTCACCCATTCTGCTTTTGCAACAGAATTAGGGTGGCGGCGTATTACCTATATGTATCTGTCTGCTAAAATCAGCGGACTTTCCAATGACATATAAGTCCGTTCTGGTGTTTTTGAACAACAGAACAAGTCGTTACGGGGTCAAACCTAAAACTTTGTATAACTCCACTTTAGTCTTCTTTTTCTTAGTGACATAATTTTCACCCTGAATCACCAAGATCAGATCGATTAAAGTTTTTAGAGTCTTACTCTCCAGCATATTTTTGGCATTGTCAGACAAGATTTCGGCTGCCGTATGTAACGCAACAGCTTGAATCTTTTTAAATCGGATAAATGGCAACAGACTCCCGAGAATATCTCGAACCTGTTGATACCCATTGATACGAAGCTCGGTCATGCCATCGTTCCTCGTGGAATGATAGCCTATGCCCAAAACTTCGCGAATCCAATGCAGAGCCTTTGCATGGCGTGTGTCCTGATAGAAACAGATGGTGGTCATAAAACGAATTTTTGATCTTCCATCTTTACGCTTCTTGATTTGAAGCATCAGACTTCCATCTCCATCAAGGAAACCCGCTATGTACGCTAGATCCGTTTTAGATCGACTTCCCACGGTATTGTCTTATTTCGTTCTGGTCCTCAAGTGAATTGTACCATAATCGCAAGAACCGTTAGCAATTATGGCTATCAACGGATACAGAGCTGATAAGATTCCACCGTTATTAGCCGCATTGTCATCGTAGATTACTCTACGAAGTAGCAATTCTTTACTAGAAGCGACTCCCCTCAAATTTCCTACGTCAACAGCAGATAGAGACCGAACTGTCTCACGCATGATCTTCCACTATTACTAATGGCATAGACTATATCTTCTTCCTTTTAGCCCACCGGCTAAGGAGGAGTTGGCGTGTGATAATCGACATAACAACTATCGACTATCTCATCGATCCACTGGCCTTCAGCGAATCGAATCAGTCGTTACGGGGAAAGAGATTATGTTCTTGCAGAAATTGTTTAACCGTTGCTCGCGTGGTCGTGCGTTTCTTGGAGTAATTGTACGCTGCGGTTTCATCCACCAGAGCCGCTCTTTTGAGCAACTCGGTGGGAGAGATTCTTTTGGGTGAAGACTTAATTCCCATTACACATAGGTTGATAACTTTTTGCGCAATGGTCTTTTTTAGCCGCAGATATGGTAACAATTTGGTTAAAACTTCGTAGACCGACTGATACCCCACAATGGTGTATTCAGCCATATGATCATTACGAACACGAACATATCCATACTTCAGTTGGCCCTTGAGCCATTCGAGAAAATATTTTTTGCTTTCTTTTTGATAGAAAACAACACTCACTCGAATCTGATAGCCATGAACATATCCACTCCGTTTAACCAGTTGCGCCATAATGCAACCGTCTCCGTCTAAGAATCCCGCAATGTAGGCAAATAACTTTTCTGCCATAACCTCGATCTTCCCTCGGGGTTGCCCTCTCTTCGTTCGGTATAAAAGAGTAGGGGTTCTCCGATATAAGCCAAATTTATTGTATCGCATTTCTGCGATAGAACGCAATGTAACTTACGTTCTGAACCCAGCTCGCGTGCCGCTTTAATTGGCGAACAGCCAAACCCTTCCCACCTGCTTCAGCGGGAGGATGCGACGGGCCGACATCGTATGATGATGTTCCATTATTACTAATGGCACAGACTATATCTTCACCCTGCGCCCGGATGTGGGTCTTTAGACCTACCATCCTTGGGTTGGTATAGCAGGGGCTGGCGTATTACCCTTTCATAAATGAAAGAGTTTCCCTTTTCAGGTCAGTCGTTACGGGGTCATACATAGCTTATATCGGAAGCATGGGAGAATGTGCGGCTTAATAATTTCCAACATCGTTTTAGTACTGTCTGTACTAACACGAATTCTCCAATACTTCTTATCTCGATTGAGCAAACTTTTTATCCTGAATGTTCTCCACAATATTGTCTGTAAGAGCTGCTGCTCTGCCATACTAAATTGTTGAGTGTTGAGATAAAAAGCCGAACGGATCTTGGAGCCATCATCCATAAACCATACGGCTAAAGACAATGGATCAAGTTCGAGATTAGACGGCACACTTTTCTTCCCTGACCCATAGAACCAATTATAGTAACTGGTAATGGTAGGAATACTTTGTGTGGTAAACCGATACGCAACACGGCTCCCGTTACCTGGACGGGTTTTGGGCGGGGTTAGAACATACAATCGAAAATGCTGCCATTTCCAATCCACATATTCTCGATACTTAAACGAATGATTCACTTCCAATAGAGCATCTATGCGCGTGCCCTGCCGGCGTAATGTCCCATCGCCAAGCAAAGTCCCAACCAAAATTGCGTGTTGAGCTGATGATAGACTTCCCACGGTATTGCCCCCGTTCATATTATCCAATCCTGGACAAGGCCAGGATGATGATGTAAAGAATACACCATTATTTTACCACTTGATGAACGGTTGGGTTCCACCGTTATAAGCCAAATTTTTGGTACAGAATCACTTCTGTAGCACCCCAATGTCTTAAGGTGCCAAACCGGGTCGTCGATGTGGACTCTTGGACCCGATAAGCCTGTTATCCCCGGGGTAACTTTTATCTGTTGAGCTTCGGCGCACCCATGTGCAACCGTCGGATCACTATATCCTGCTTTCGCATCTGCTTGACTTATAGGTCTCGCAGTTAAGCTCCCATATACTATTGCGCTATCACACCGGTTTCCATTCGGTGCTAGGGAACCTTTGAACGCCTCCGTTACTCTTTGGGAGGCAACCGCCCCAGTTAAACTACCCATCAAACACTGTCCCCATACCAGGTAATGGCACAGGTTAGAATCAAGCGAGAGTAAGGGTGGTATTTCAACGGTGACTCCACCTCGACTAGCGTCGAGGCTTCTAAGTCTCCCACCTATCCTACACACACAAACACTTAATCCAATATCAGATTGTAGTAAAGCTCCACGGGGTCTTTTTGTCTTGCTGCTGATATCCGGCATCTTCACCGGCAATGTAGTTTCACCGAGTCCCTCGTTGAGACAGTCTTCAGACCGTTCCGCTATTCGTGCGGGTCGGAACTTCACGAACAAAATTATTTTGTGAGTGAACCCCGCACTTTATGCATTGCATGATAGTGCGCGGGTTACCACTAATTTCGTCATCTCAATTTTTCAATTGGGCGTGGACTATATCTTCCCCGAATGTTCTTCAATACATCGGAGGATGGCGTGTAGTCTCTACGGGGTCAAACCCAAAACCTGAATATAGTGAAGATTGTTTGGTTTGGGTCGACTTCCCACGGTATCACCATACTGCCCCACACGGACAGGTTAGGCTCCACCGTTACAGCCATCAGTTTAACGTCGGGCTTGTTTCTCGACTCACCCGACAAGGAATTTCGCTCGGAGTCTTACTTAATTCACATTAAGTTGCCAACATATTGAGCTGTTGGCACTGCATATCGCTATGCAGATGGGACTATATCTTCTCGACCTTTTGTGATCGAGCTTGGCGTGTAGTCTCTGAGGATTCTGATCAGTTTTATCCGAGATTTTTTATGGTTCATCAGTTGTGTAAGTCTTGCCATCTTTACCATACCCTCAACATTGAGGTGTTCTTTTTTAGACATAGACCTTACACACTGAGCAAACAACGCAAAGTCATTTCGCTTTGATGTTTGCAATGCACTTTTCTCGAAGAAGGGTATTATCACTTTTAACAAGTCTGCTCTTTTCCCAACTTTATAGCTGAATAAATCTTCTTTATGGTTGTCATGCCTACGATTTCTATAAATCTGGCCGACACCGAAGAAAGATTTGATTCTTTCGAGCGCGGCTAAACCGCGCTCACCTTGCGTCACTGCAAAGTGATGGGAAATTTGGTAACCTGTTTTATACCCCCGGCGGATTCTGGTTTTTTCTTGACGATCAGGTTGTCTCGCAAAATTAATTGAGAAACATCCTTCTCCGTCAACAAAACCTATAATCCAACCGATCAGCCTTTCCTGCTGATTGTCTGCAGGAGATACATTGTCACTGATTTTCATTCAGACAAGGAATAGTGTTCACTTGTCTTAATTGTATCTCAGTAGTACTCCATACACCAGAGTTTCCAGCATATAGCCAAGTTTTACTAAGGCAGCTTTCCTACCTTAGGACCGTTATAGTTACGGCCGCCATTCACCAGGGCTTAATTTCAAAGCTTTTCCATCTCCAGTTCCAAAGAACTGGGGATGGATAACCTATCCACGTGACCTTCTGGCATTGGGCAAGCGTCAGTCCCTATACATCCTCTTTCGAGTTAGCAGAGACCTGTGTTTTTGCTAAACAGTCGCCTGAAGTCTTTTGCTGTGGCCCCGCCATTTTAAAGTTCGTGCGTGGTTATCACCAACCAAACTAACTCAACTGTTAATTGATCGGTAAGCTATCACACTAACCCTAAAATGGCGGGGCAGTCCTTATCCCTAAGTTACGGACGCTATTTTGCCGAGTTCCTTAACGAGGGTTCTCTCGATCGCCTTGGTCTACTCGACCCACCCACCTGTGTCGGTTTGCGGTACGAGTGCTGATTGTTCTCGCAGAGAGGGTTTTCCGGTCAGTTTGGCTCAGTTAAATCGCCTGCCGGCAAGCCGGCAAACTTTCCATCACTGATCATGGTTACCCCTAAAATTAGGGAGATCTCCCGGATTTGCCAAAGAGATCCCACTAGCAGCTTAGACGGGCAAACCTCTACCCGCTCAACCTACCATCCTGCGTCACCCCATAGCTAGGCGCGGTGCATCTGCAACCAAGTGTCCATCCCGGTAAACCGGAACAACCTCCTTGGCGTAGAACGCAACGAACCTGTGGCGAACAAACAGCAGTACAGGAATATTAACCTGTTATCCATCGCCTACGCCTTGCGGCCTCGGCTTAGGTCTGACTAACCCTGAGATGATTAACATAGCCCAGGAAACCTTGGGTTTACGGCGCGCAGGTTTTTCACCTGCGTTAATACGTTACTCGTGCCAACATTCTCACTTCTGCCCGCTCCACCACACCTCACGGTGCAACTTCACAGCCGAGCAGAACGCTCTCCTACCACCACGCTAAAAGCGTGATTCGCAACTTCGGTGTTAGGCTTGAGCCCCGGTAAATTTTGGGCGCGAACACACATCGACCAGTGAGCTGTTACGCTATCTTTAAAGGATGGCTGCTTCTAAGCCAACCTCCTGGTTGTCTATGTGCCCTCACTTCCTTTAACACTTAGCCTAAACTGAGGGACCTTAGTTGGCGATCTGGGCTTTTCCCCTCTCGACAATGGCGCTTAGCCGTCACTGTCTGACTCCCATGCTATTGACTCACAAGTATTCGGAGTTTAATTGGACGCGGTACGGTTTCCCGCCCGAATCCATTCAGTAGCTCTACCACTTGGAGGAACACATGAGGCTATACCTCAATATATTTCGGAGAGAACCAGCTATCTCCGGGTTCGATTGGAATTTCTCCGCTAATCACAGTTCATCCCCTCACTTTTCAACGTAAGTGGGTGCGGCCCTCCACTGCTTTTTAGGGCAGCTTCAGCCTGACCATAATTAGATCACCCGGTTTCGGGTCTAATCCCAGCAACTTAAACGCGCTATTCACACTCGCTTTCGCTACGGCTCCGCCCTCTAACAGGGCTTAACCTTGCTACTGAGATTAACTCGTTGGCTCATTCTACAAAAGGCACGCCGTCATCCGTCAGCTGACGGACTCCGACTCTTAGACGGGCTATTGGTTTCAGGTACTATTTCACTCCCCTCATCGGGGGACTTTTCACCTTTCCCTCACGGTACTAGTTCACTATCGGTGAGAAGTAGTATTTAGCCTTACCAGATGGTCCTGGCAATTTCCGACAGAATTTCACGGGTTCCGTCGTACTTAAGTTTGGTTACTCGGAGTTATTTTCTTTTCGCGTACAGGACTATCACCTTCTCTGGTGGCCCTTTCCATGGACCTTCTGCTAAGAAAATAATTTTTTACTCCTGACTTGCTCTACAGATCAAGATGTAACGACTTATAACCCTCTCGTTGCAAGGCCTGTAGGCTTTAACACAACAAGAGTTTAGGCCATTCCCTTTTCGCTCGCCGCTACTAAGGGAATAAACATTTGTTCTCTTTTCCTCACGGTACTAAGATGTTTCAGTTCCCGCGGTTCCCTCTCGCAAATCTATGTATTCAATCTGCAAGTATCCGCCCTGTTTCTACGCACAACTTCTACGCCTTTGCTCGTCACGACTTCGTCACAAGAGCTTAGGCGCAAAAATAATTTTGCGCAGAAATAGGGCGGATGGATTGCTCCATTCGGACATCCCCGGCTCAAAGGTTGCTTGACACCTCCCCGAGGCTTATCGCAGTCTGCTACGTCCTTCATCGGCTACTTCTCCCAAGGCATTCACCAATAGCCCTTGAGTAACTTGACTCTGTTCTCAAGAGCTTAGTCTTAATCGGCGATCACAAGAAACGACATTTCTTATGATTTTGTTATTTTTGTGGCTTTACTGCAAATTGTTAAGTTGCACGCAAGTTCAAATATAAAAATCTTTTTCCCCTTGTCATCCTGAAAACACTTTACTGCCGTAGGCCTACTATAAATAACTTATTCAGGATCCAGGCCCAACCCATCCGGCGTCCGTCAGCTGACGGACTTTGGAGGGTAACCCTTAAAAGGTAAAAAGGGTTAAAAAATAAGGGCCTCAGCCCTTTGCTTTTTAAAAAGGCGGAGTAAATTTAACTCTTAAACCAGACCGATTTTAAATACAACGACACCAAGCTAAAACTCTTAAAATAAGCTTCGATGGTTTGCAATGTGTTCAAGATTGATTTGATCTTAAAATCTATTCGTTTTGTTTGCTTTTGCATAATATCAGAGGGGTTTAGGTAATGCAATAGTATTACACCCATTATCTGCCATCTTGTCAATAAAGTAGCCGCCAGAGCTGAAAAAACCCTTCCAAACACCGTCATTCTGGCTTGCCCAGAATCTTACACTACCCAGATGACTCCCCCTGTATATAGTAGAGTACACTATATATATGGACCCCGTAGAGAAATTTAGAACGCCTTGGGCGCAGGATATAGACTTTGTGGGGTATCATCAGGGTAGTCGATTAATCATGTCCGAGACTAAACGGGACAATGCCCAAGTCGACTAAAGGCTATATCTTCTAAATTCTTCTACGGGGTGGACGACCTCAAAACTACCCTATCCAAGCACTTCTCAGCCAAGCGGAATCCCCACCTTCACTCCGACTTACATTTATTAGTAGATGAGGCCCGGACCTTATTTAAAGAGAAGGCGGTTAAAGGCCCCGGCTCGTTTGCTTTTTATCTGGGGTTTTTTAAGAGATTAGGAGTACAAAAAGTCCGCCAACTATTGGCGGAAGTAAAAGATAGCAATGCTACCGATTCTGGAAAACTCTTTTGGTGGAAAATCAAACAAGAGTTAAAAAAATAACTCTTCCTATTACCTTTTGCCACCATTTGGTCCGGCAAACGGTGGCACCAAACCGGCCGCCAGTCGTCGGGCTTGTTCGTCTAACAAAATTAGCTTTCTTCGCTTTCGCTGAACTCCTCGTTTCACTCCTCAAACAACAGCTTCGCCTGCGCTAATTTTGTTGACTCAATACAGCCCTCCTCCGATGGCGTAAACAACCACGCTTGACTAGCTACATGACTATTCGTATGATTAACCTGTGCTTGTGGGCGCAAGCCCCGTTCGGCTAAAGAATTTCTCAAGCCGAAGACAAGCACACCTAAACAGATTTATTCGTCTTCCAGGGCCGCGGTGTTCTCACCAGCGGTTCTTGTCTTATTCTGGCCCTGTTGATTATATTTCCATCTGGGAATAACACTCCAAAAATGGAAGTTGCCATCACCAACACGCCGCACTATTACTCGGCACTTAATCCTCTTATCTTTGTCGAGCGACTCAAAGGCATAGTATTGAACCATACTGGTCTTTCTGAACCCATCATGCCCAACTTTACCTACGGGCTGTAAAACCGTCCTATAGTATTGCAGGGTCCCAGATGCTCGTATTGTGTCGACAACGTATGTTATCAACAGTTTAAACTTTATGAGTTGCATTATTTTTGGACGCTCAGACCGCGCACCGTCATATCTCAAGTGGTGCCAACCATCCGAGGTAAAACTGACTGTATTTTGCAAATACGGACAGGTGATTGGGGGCAAACCATTATAATAGCTCTCGGCCTTTTGCTTAATTTTAAGAAATGCCGGTCGATCAAATTGAATTTTATTTACCTTGGATGGTACATACATGTCAGATATTGATCTTCAAAATAATTCAAATTTCGGAAGTTATTGGGCCCGGTCGAGGGGGTTGGTGAAGCGGAGGTAGAAGCCGAAGGGGTCTTTCATGCCCTAAGTATACGCCTTGCCAGAATCCGCCTCCAGAGCTACAATAATGCTTCCGAGGAGGTGAAGCCGGATGAACACCCTAAGCGTCGTGCTTAGCTGCATCATCCCATTCGTTCACTTCTCCGCGTTCATTATCTACTACAGAGCAGTAGCGAGAGGCCAATCCACCCTTTACACCGCCATGTGGGTGCTCACCATCGTCAGCTCCATCCTAAATGGAGTAACCTATTTGGCGATGACCAGAAGCCTGGTAATGAGCGCCACACCAGTCACCAACGCCGTCGCCGTATGCGGCGTGTTAATTATTGGCTGGCGGTATCGGAAGTTCCGACCATTCCAAACGCTAGACTGGGTGGTACTGGGAATTGGATCGGTAGTAATTGGACTATGGATAACATCTGGCAACGCCAGCTACGCGAATCTATTACTCCAATTAGCATTGATGTTGGCGATCATCCCGGCATACGCAGGAGTATGGCAAGGCGAACGAGAAAATCCATGGCCCTGGGCCCTGTGGTCCGTTTCTCACATCATTAACCTATCCATCCTGTTTATGCTCTGGAACGACAGCTACAATGCGTTCGTATCGCCCATTTTGTACATCATCGCCAATACTGGCATGGTGATGCTGATAATGCGGAGAAGATCATAGGCCGGCAATGCAAATTGACCGGCCCATTTTTTATTTAATACCTTTAATTAGCTCGACAAGTTCGGGGAATTCGGGTTGGGTAAAGTGATCGCCGCCCTGGATAGTTACGAGCTTGGCATTGGGCAATTCTTTGAGATATTTTTCGGCATGGCTGTAAGGAACAATCGGGTCTGCGTCGCCGTGGACTATATATATGTTGCTGCATTGCTGGGCAAGTTGAGCCAAGGGTTTTGTCAGCACAAAATCAGCCAACGGGGGCTCGAGGCCTTCACTATCGTATGGCGGCGAAACCAAAACAACGGCTTTGATTTTCTTTGGAAAAATGTTTTCCGAGAGATATTTCGGTAAAAATATTCCGCCCAAAGAGTGGCCAACTAGAATCAAATCGTCATCGAGGAACGGAAACATTTTTTCAAACCAAATCTTCCATTCTTCGTAGCGAGCGTTTTCCGAGTTCGGCATCTCGGGCGTAAACACCTGATACCCCTCCCCTAATCGTTCCGCCAAAGTTCTCTTCCACCGTTTTTTGGGGAGAAACTCCTCGATCTCGGGCTGGTACGCTTTGAGGTTTTTTATATACTCCTCGTACGATCTAAAATCTTCTCCGCCGTGAATCAATACAACCTGCTGCATATATTTTGAGTTACAAATAATTTAATATTTCTGGGAAAGGAGATTCGCCGAAGTGGCCCTTGTCTGGCAGAATGATCGGTTTAACTTCCAGCAGGTTGGCCCACTGCCGAGCGTGCTTAACTGGTACATAGGGATCGTCTTCGGAGCCGATGACCGTAAACTCCGTATCAATCAGCGCTTGAGCCGGGATACCCCACGACTTCTCCAAGAAATTATTGATATCCGGTATCTCAATTATCTTTTCAAACGGAGCAGCAACTAATATAACCTGCCCGGGTTTGCCGCCCGCTTCAACATACCGCATGGCTAAAGTTCCACCAAGACTGTGGCCGATGACGGTTCCTTCACCATTGGTTTTGATGGCCGCCTGCAGAGTCGCCATCCACTCGTCGAGTTGCGGCGCCTCGGTATGCGGCAGTAACGGGACGATAACTTTACCTCCCAGCTTTTCTAATTCCGCCTTCAGCCACGGAAACCAGTTTTCTTCGGGATAACCGTTATACCCATGCAAAATGTAATAGATTTTATGCATTGCGACGGATAAAGAGAACCTTGTTGCCGTCGGGATCCAGGAGGCTAAACTCTTTGCCCCACGGCTTTTCGGTTATCTCGGTGTATAGTTTTAGCCCTATATCTTTTATTTTCTGGTAGGTAGTTTCAATTTGAGAATCGGAGATAAACACTGTCTGGTGTCCCGGTTTCTCCCGTTCCTCAGAGGTAGTTTTAACCCCCAGCCGACCGCCGCCCTGGAATATAAACGAAACGAACTTTCCGGGCTGTTCGTATTCCAATTTAAATCCGAGCGTATCCCGATAGAACGGGATTATTTTTGTAATATCGTGACTATATAGAATTGCGCTATCTAAATCCATCTTAAATTGATTCGTCTCCAATATATTTAAACCGCGGCACTATTTTACCGTCTAATTCAACTTCACTTAGAAACATCCCTTTCGGGCGAACCCAAATTGAACCAAGCGGAAAATCAGGAGTTTCGTAGAGCGTCTTATATATTACTACTGGCTCCAGAGTTTCGGAATGCACGCCCTCCCCGATCACCTCGTATGGATTGCCCTTATAATGCATGTATTTCCCCAACCTCACCTTACTCATACCGACATCATAACACCCCATATAACTGGATATGCTAATCATTTATCCTGCCGATTAGGAATGCGATCGCATTCCTAATCGGCATAGGGTAGAGATAACCAAATTGACCATCCGTCGTTCATAGGATTCCCAATATACAGAGCGATCGCTCTGTATATTGGGAGGGTTGTTGGAGCGGGTTTGACCCCTACATCATCCCCCCTATAATGGTAGGTTGGTGCCTGCGGGTGCCAATTCTACTCTCTTTGACACATAGTCAAAATCCAAAACAAACCGGAGAAGGATATGTTCCAACTCTATAGAAAACCGGCGCTGAGTGCGTCTGCTGTTGGGCGTATCCTCTCGTTAGGAACACGCCTCGCTGCGGATATTAAATCCATCACTACCGAGTGGTGTTACTACGTCGCGGTGTCGCTGCCGCTGGAGAAGAAGGAGTTTAAAGCTCTGCAGTGGCTCTTGGGCGAGACATTCGAACCCGAGAACTTAAGCGAGCGCTCATTTCTCAAGGGTAGCGCTACTATCCTGGAATATGGGCCACGGCCCAGTTTTGAAACGGCGTGGTCAACCACGGCCGTGACTATCTGCCGCGCCTGCGGCCTTGGCGTAGTCAAACGGATCGAACGCTCGCTACGCATCGGCTTAGACGTTGAACTGAACACAGATCAACGGATCGCCCTACTGGCATCGCTGCACGATCGGATGACTGAGATGCCTTACGAGACGCAGCCGACCAACTTCAACACCGGAATTCTGCCGGCATCAATGCGCGTCATTCCCCTGCTGGGAAACGATTGGCGCAAGATCTTGGGACAAGTAAGTTCCGAGATGGGATTTGGCTGGGACGACCAGGACATCGAGATGATCGGCCACTTCTTTGTCGTTATCCTCAAGCGCGATCCGACCGATGTGGAGCTGATGCAGTTGGCGCAAGCCAATTCGGAACACTCCCGCCACTTCTTCTTTAAGGGGAGGCTGGTGATCGACGGCGCGTCTGTACCAGAGACGTTGATGGACCTGATCAAGCAACCATGGGTGGTTAATCCGGGCAACTCGCTGATCGCTTTTGGTGATGACTCTTCGGCTATTCGCGGCGGCTTTATTGCTGCCTTGGTGGCCGACGACCCTTGCAGAGCCGGTCAACTTGCTCCCCGTTTGCGCCTCTACCACCCAACGCTCACGGCCGAGACGCATAACTTCCCATCCGGAGTCGCCCCCTATCCCGGCGCCGCTACTGGCACCGGCGGAAGGATTCGCGACAATCACGCGGTTGCAAGAGGCGGTAATGTGGTCGCTTCGGCGGCAGCTTACTGCGTGAGCAACCTGCACATCCCGGACTACAAACTCCCGTGGGAACAAGATGGTTGGAATCATCCGGCCAATCTCGCTTCTCCGCTGGAGATCTTAATTCGCGCCAGCGATGGCGCGTCGGATTACGGCAACTGCTACGGCGAACCGGTCATCACCGGTTTTACTCGCAGTTGCGGAATCCAATTAGCGGATGGCTACCATGGTTGGTTCAAACCGATCATGTACACGGCTGGCGTTGGCACTATCGACGAAGCCAATCTACAACCAAACCATCCCAAACGCGGCATGTTGGTCCTCCAAGTCGGCGGACCGGCTTATCGCATTGGAGTGGGAGGCGGTTCGGCTAGTTCGATGATCCAAGGAGCTAACCGCGCAGAACTCGATTTCAACGCGGTGCAACGCGGCGACCCGCAGATGGAACAACGGCTTAACCGGCTAATTAGAGCCTGCGCCGAATTGGGTCCGAACAATCCCATCATCAAGACGGTGGATTTAGGCGCGGGTGGCAGCTGCAACGCCATTCCCGAATTGGTTCATCCGGCTGGCGCTCGCATTAACCTGCGCGCTCTGCCATCCGGCGACCCAACTTTGTCTCCGGCTGAGCTGTGGGGAAACGAATCGCAGGAGCGAGACGCTTTTCTGATTAAACCGGAGGATCTCGACCTGGTTCAACAGATCGCCGCAAGAGAGAACATTGCTTGCGCGGTGGTCGGCGAGATAACGGGCGACGGACAATTGGTGCTGATTGATGAAGCCGATGGCTCAATTCCGGTGGATCTACCGTTGGAGTTGATTCTAGGAAAGCTTCCACCAAAGACCTTCACCTTCAACCGAGTGACACCCAAGCTGGAACCGTTGTGGATGGCTAAAGAGCAATCAGTGCAAGGCGCGCTGGAGTATGTACTGCGTCTGCCATCGGTCGGCTCAAAGCGGTTCTTAACCACTAAGGTCGATCGCAGCGTTACTGGCTTGGTCGCCCAACAGCAATGCGTGGGACCAAACCAACTGACGTTGGCCGACTACGCGGTTATCGCCCACAGCCACTTCGAACTTTCCGGCACGGCCTTTAGTTTGGGCGAACAACCAATGAAAGGCCTGCTCTCTCCCTCGGCGATGGCTCGCCTGGCAGTTACCGAGATGGTGTTGAACATGGCGGGCG
>Ga0155755_104_pt8 | contig 38714 bp, 32 predicted proteins | sample RifCSPlowO2_01_FD_107409 | JGI IMG/M metagenome (GOLD analysis project Ga0155755, IMG submission 107409) | candidate division Kazan bacterium RIFCSPLOWO2_01_FULL_48_13
CCATGAAGCTCAATCACGACTGGAGCAATCCTCCGCGTTTCTGTAAATCATGCAAAGAAAAGCAGAATGCTAAATGGTACGAGATATCTTGCGAAGGATGTAGCGCCACTATAAAAGCCAACCGCGACTGGGACCATCCACCAAAATTCTGCCCCTCCTGTAAGCAATCTCACCCATCAACTACCGCCTCATGCTCGCACTGTGGCGCATCATTTGTAATCACTACCAACACTCGAATCCAATGTAGTAAGAAAGGCTGGGATTTGCCCCATCGCTGTCATAACTGTCGCGAACTATTCAAACATAAACCTTTCCGAACATTACGCGAGTCAACACCGCTGGGCGGGACGATTTATCGAACATACAACAGCATCAACCAACTCATTAGCGAATCGCGAGATGAGCGCGGACCCTTAGGGGGTGAACACCGAGCTCATTACTCCGGAGTCGGCAAAGCAACGGGTACCACTCACGACCGTACTGGGCCACTGGGTGGCCGCTACAAAGAAACGGTGGGAACTGATGGCCGTATCAAATCCACTTCGCGTGAACAGAAAGGTGTGTTTGGCAATGAATACACCGAAAGTACTGGCGGCTCATCTAACACTAAACATCAAACTACGACCCGCTCCACTTCAACTGGAGAGAAATATCGAGAGACCAAGTAGTCGTTTGTGACACTAACTGCATCGATACTACCTCGGACCTTAGCAAAGTTCGAGGTATTTTTATTATTTAACAAAAGCCGTCTCGATTAATCGAGACGGCTTTTATCTTGCTCAGTCAAAGAGTAACTAAAAAGTGACATCACTCGTTGTGCTCCGTTATAAATAACGAAGTCGGTCGATCTTTACTTCGTAGTAAAGCTTTAGAATGTCAGTGATTGGGTGCCAGATACAAGGGTCGGCCTTGTGTCCAGCATCCAACCACGGACATTCGAATTGCTCCCTAGAAAGGAGGTGTTCCATCCGCACGTTCCCGTACGGATACCTTGTTACGCATTTGTTAGTCTCTTGTTACCAAGAGTATCGGACTATGTCTTCACCCTGATTTCTCAGGGGCTAACGTATAGTCTCTACGGGGTTAAGGAAGCTTGCTTGTTCTGCTGTCCAGCAGAATTTAGTAAACTTTCGCCATCAATGATGACTATCCCAACTTCCCTCGGCGTTGTCCTAATCCGCCGGCTGGCGGACAGGAGTTCACCGATATAGTTAGATTTTACTATGCAATTACTCGCATAGGAAGCCGTTAAACTTCACCCCAATCATGAGTTTCACCTTCGGCCCGCTTGCGCGAGACTTCGGGCGCCCCTCACTTTCGTGGTGTGACGGGCGGTGATTGCGATTAGGTAGTCTCTATCGCTCCCCACTGGACATGCGTGTCTAACGCATCCAGCGAGTCTCTTTGTCTAATCCATTTGATTTTTGCGACTCCTTCTGATGTCAGATGTTCCTTGCGCGCCATCATAGTGGCTACTGTGCAGAACTTCTCGAACTGCCAGATTTTCTTAGCCTGCAATGGATATCTCTGGAAAAATGGTATCACTTTGCCAGCGATATCAGACAAATTACTGACCTTGTACTTTACATGCGGCCGCCATTTATCATACCGTTGATAATTCAGGTGATAAATTTTACCGCAGCCAAGAACATCTTTAATTTGTTGAAGGATTGCTTCATCATCTTCTCGAAGTTCAATTTCGAACAATAATCGAACTTCCGCCAAAGCATCACCGTTCTTGTTGATAGTAATGCTAAAGCATCCTTCCCCATCAACGAAACCGACAATGTAGTTTGGATCAAGCATTGAGTTCACCCCTTCGTCTGCTTTAATTATAAGGCAAACTACTATGGGATCAGCTGACTTCCTATCGGCGCTTACCAACTACTCCTTGCCAATAGGATCTCCCTGGGTTACGCATCAGGCTATTTCTGACATTCCCACGCGGGCTCAAGCGATGTTTCTTCCCCTGTGTACACGACAAGGTCGAAACGCCCTTTAATGCGTAAGACTATCATTCGTATGTTGGACCCTTCAGGCTTGCCCTTACGGGAGAAGCCCTGTCCTCAACTATAAAGTCGGATTTACACCGACTAGTCCGATGCGCTGCCAGGCGCATTTATTTTGTACAAGACCCGAGAACGTATTCACCGTAGCATGGCTGATCTACGGTTACTAGCGATTCCGGCTTCATGCAGGCGGGTTTCAGCCTGCAATCCGAACTGAGACCGGTTTTCAGGGATTAGCTCCACCTCGCGGTTTGGCTACCCTCTGTGCCCGGCCATTGTAGCATGTGTGTCGCCCAGGCCATAAAGGCCACGCTGATTTGACGTCATCCCCGCCTTCCTCCTTGTTAACCAAGGCAGTCTCGTGTGAAAAATACAACACACAATGGGGGTTGCGCTCGTTACCCGACTTAACGGTACACCTCACGGCACGAGCTGACGACAACCGTGCAGCACCTGTCTATGCTGTCTCGAAAGAGGGCTCAAGTTTCCTTGAGCTTGCAACACGATGCAAGACCTGGTGAGGTTCCTCGCTTAGTATCGAATTAAACCACGTGCTCCACCGCTTGTGCGGGTCCCCGTCAATTCCTTTGAGTTTTAACCTTGCGGCCGTACTCCCCAGGCGGGATACTTAACGCGTTAGCTACGGCACTGAGGGGACCGATGCCACCAATGCCTAGTATCCATCGTTTACAGCGTGGACTACCGGGGTCAAACAGTATATTACTATACAGATTGGACTATATCATTCTCTGAACTTTGCTCTTTGTAGTTTTTCCACTTGGCTTTCTTCAGTTCATAGTACTGTTGCACTATTTCCAAAGAAAACTTAGAAAGAGCCGCGACTTCAGAGATCCAGCGTTGTTGAAGTTGATGATTGTGATACAGAAGAATAAATTTTGGGATCATTTTTTCCACCGCCAGATGCGGTAGAATAATTCGCAGAAGTGATTGCAGTTGCTCGGAGGAGTTTAACCACAGCCGCACCTGATCAGGCCTTTGCCTGTTCTTGGGGGCGACAGTTGTCTCAATCTGCCAAACCACCTTCAAGTATTTCTGGAGTAAAGTTACACCCGGTTTGGTAAAACCATCCGTACAAATTACCCCTTTTCTGCCGTTAGCTATTATTGAGCCATCATCTTGCCACCAAATGGCCAGGGACAACGGGGTCAATAAATTAAGCCACTTCCTTCTGATCAAGAATTTACCGTGAGGATGAGTAAGTTTATAAAGTTCGGTGAGCGCTGGCAAAGCCAGGCTTTGGTACCTCCACTTTATTTTTCCCCATCCGTCTCGACCGTCCTTTGTTTGCCGCCACGAATTATTCTGAGAAGAGATTTCATTCAATTGTTTTACTTTCCAATCAAAGTAGCTCTTCTGTTTTTCGGAATGGCGAAACGAAAAACGGGCATTCACATAGGTCCGATGGACTTTTAACGATCCATCACCTAATATCGAGCCGAAAATAATCGCTCGAGCCGTTTCAGACAAGGGTATGATTTGCCTCATAATTTTGCAATTAATTGCTATACCCTCTGTCACAGTCAACTTCATAGTCTCTACGGGGTCAATACACGCTACGCGCGTACGACTTCCCTCGGGATTGTCCATCACGGGCCGGTAACCCGAATGTAATGGAGTTTCCCCGATACAGCTGAATGCTCATCTCGACGTCGCCGCCGAGAGGGACACCCTTCGTCACTATATTTAATGAGCGGTGACGGATTTATCTAATCCCGTTCGCTCCCCACGCTTTCGCTCCTTAGCGTCAGAAATGGCCCAGCAGACTGCCTTCGCCTTTGGTGTTCTTCTCGATATCTACGGATATTACCCCTACACCGAGAATTCCATCTGCCTCTACCATTCTCAAGATCAGCGGTTTCGAACACCCTTCTCCGGTTGAGCCGGAGTCTTTAATGTTCGACCTACTGGTCCGCCTACGAGCGCTCTACGCCCAATAAATCCGGATAACGCTCGAGCCCTACGTATTACCGCTGCTGCTGGCACGTAGTTAGCAGGCTCTTATTCTTACGGTACCGTCATAATCTTCCCATAAAAAAGAGGTTTACAATCCGAAGACCTTCATCCCTCACGCGGCATTGCTGCGTCAGACTTTCGTCCATTGCGCAAAATTCCTCACTGCTGCCTCCCGTAGGAGTCTGGGCCGTGTCTCAGTCCCAGTCTGGCTGGTCATCCTCTCAGACCAACTATCGATCACAGCCTTGGTAGGCCATTACCCTACCAACTAGCTAATCGAACGCAGGCCACTCCTTGGGCGATAAATCTTTACTCAGCACTTATTTCAACAGACTAAAAATTAATCCACTGAAATAAGTGCTGAGACTATCGAGAATTATCCTGCCTTTCGGCAGGTTATGCTCGACCCAAGGGTATGTTCCCACGCGTTACTCAGCCGTCTGCCGTGCACCCGAAGTGCACTCGACTTGCATGTGTTAGGCATGCCGCCGGCGTTAATCCTGAGCCAGGATCAAACTCTCAAAAAAGTGAGTTCAGACTGCATAGCAGCTGACATCACTAAGAGTTAATCCACCCATCTCCAGTTTTGGAAAACTGGGGATGGGGAAATTGAATTTGAATTGATTGTGAGCACTTTTTAGTTACTCTCTGACTGTCAAGGTGGCGAGAAGCGTTAAAAAGAAAAACCCGGCCCTCTTTGGGCGCGGATCTCCATCGAACGACCGACTTGGAAATCCAGTTTTAGGTTGCTCCTTTTTAACTTAAGAATAAGCTAACTTCCGGTATTATACCGAGTCCGCGCATTAAGTCAACCCCAGGGGGCGGACACAGATCTCCTCCTATTGACAAAATCCGCTCTGAGAGCTATGATCTTACTATGTCAGAGAGCGGTGAATCACAATTGGGCAGCTGGTTGTCCCCCGAAGCGGACCTCCAGCCTCAGGTATCCGAACGAGTGGTTTTAGAAACTGACTGCGAGGGACATTTTAAGGACGGGATAAAAATCTTGCCCGCCTTTCGGATGTTGGAACAATTTACCGACCAAATGGTCAGTAGCGGAGAAATTCCCAGTCAATTTCATATGGCTATTGGCGACATGCTGCCCGCTGGTGTTAACTACACCAGCCGATACGACCATATTAGTTCTACTCGCAAATTAGTACTGCATCTAAAAAACGGCATCACCATTACTGGAGAATCAGCGCCCTTGGAGTTAGTTGAGCAATCGGAACTATTTGGTCCCGTTGATACCTCACCCATCAACCCGGATAGAATTTTGTTGGATAAAGTCGCAATTCAAGAAATAATTCCCCAAGGGCCCAACATTCAATTTATTGATGCAGTGATCAAACCCCACTCCTACCAGCCTAAAGTACTGGCTGAGGCGATTCACACCATCACTGGCGATGACTATGTGCGACAAGGTATTAGTGATCGTTTTTATTTTAATCGCTCGCGCCTGCTCGAAGGTTTGGGACAGTTAGCCTATATTCATTTTCGAGAAAATATTAAGACCGCCAAACCCATGACCCCCTTCTTCGAAAAGGTGGATGGTTACTTTACTAAATACCAGCCACAGATCGGCGAAACGATCCATTATCAACTTAATCACTTCGAAGTCGATTTTACCGACCGAGGCGATAAAGGCAGCGGAATCATCTCCGGCTTAGTGATGGATGGCCACGGTACTCTGGTGATAGCTAAATTTACCGCTACGGTAGGAGCGGCCGAGCCAAGACGCTTAGAGAAAATAGCCGGCCTAGCCCATCGGCAATCTCTTAAATCCACCCCGCCCGAACAGATCTAAGTTAAGGCGGACTTGTCTTCCAACATTCCGTGAGCTTCGTGCTTGCGTTCTTTGGCGGTGACCGCAAATCCCAGATACTTGCCCAGCATCATTCGAGTTTCAGAATCAAGCGCCGGAATCGAACCAAAAATCACTCCAGAGATTGGCACAAATACCCACTGCAAGATCATTTCTAATCGTTTCCACCGAGGAAAGTGCTTGGGCATTGGTGGCAACAGGCCCTGGGCGATAATGGCCGAGACTATCACCCCAATCCAAGTAATACTCAAAAGATTGCGCGCTAACACCGGCAGGTTAAAGGCCAATACGGTTGTACGAAAATCAGGATTGAGGATCAGCGGCATCCATCCCCCCAAAGCGATCAGCAGCGACGAGGTGGACCAAGATACATGCCCTTCAAATGTTCTAAAAGGATGGATAATACGCTGATAGAATGTGAGTTGTCCGCGGGTTGAGAAAAACTTTTCCATTAAATACGGCAGGTGCTCGATCCCCCACGCCCAGCGGCGTTTTTGGATGTATTGTGCCTTCATCGTATCCCACACATCTTTGCCCAATACTGCGTCCATCGAGACCGGACTAAAGATGGGGATAGCCTTATGATTTCCGTTATATCTAAAGTAGGCCCGATAGAACTGGCGCGAGTCCTCCGACACGATGGTCCTGTCCCAAAAATCAATATCGACTAAGGTCTTAAGGCTCATTGCCTGTGAAGAGAAATTAATCAAGCGATACGGCCGGGTCGATTCGATCATCTGCCAATAAGAAGAGCCCAGGGCCACCAGCCGGTTAAGCACCGGCACATCCCAGAGATTGTTATTAAATAACGGGATGGGCTGATAACTCCGAAATGTGCGATCGGGATTTAGGATGTACTCGTAAGTAACATTGGCAAAATACTGCTTGGAGGGCAGCGTGTCGGCATCAAAACAGGAAACCATTACATTGTCGTAAGGCAGTCGGCGTTCGTCGATATATCGCTGCAACTCTGTGCCTGCGTGATAAACATTGGCGCCCTTGGCTTTTAACTCGCCCACGATGCCGTCGGGATGAACGGTAATGGTTACATCGGCAAAAATATTTTTAAATTCATCGGCCACCCGCTGGGCGATGACCTGCGCCGGCTCACCGGCGCGCTCTTCGGTCGCCAATACGATTATCAGCTTATCTTTTGGATAGTTGCTGTTGGCGCAAGCTCGCAGCGAGGCAGACACCACTTCGTCGCTTTCTTTATAGATAGCGTAGATAACAACATGCAGAATATCGTCCCACCGTTTCTGCGTCTCTGGCCGGGCTCGCATCTGCTCCACCTGGGAGAGTTCTTCCCGCAACCGACTGGCCTCAAACCCACGGGCCAGCTGATATTTACGAGTTAGCTCATTCGCCCAGCTCTCCAAGTCGGTTGTTTTTTTACAACGCTCCAGCCAATCTATCCGGGTGCTCCGTTTTAGATGAACATATCCGGCAACCAGATGTCCGCCCATCACCAACGCCTTGGTCAGCCAATAGGTGTCAAACAGAATGATAAAATAGGCCACGCCGGCCGGCCAAACAAACGACAGCGCGATCGGCAAAAGCAGGATCGTCCAAGAGGTGATCCCGGGTAGCATCTCCCAAAACCGATAGCTGTTAGTCCTTTTCATCGGCACCTATTATGCTCCGATCATCACCAATGACAAGGTAATCCCAAATACGATCGTTTGAATAAAAAAGGTGGCACCCAACAACAGCCAGGCCGCCAACAGATCTTTCGGGTAGATTTTAAACACCAGCCAGGTATTAAAGGAGATTAGAGCCAAATTTACCAACGGCCACAACACATCCCCAATCCAGCTTAAGAATCCCAGGTCAAAACCCAGCGGCACCGTTAAAGCAATCGGGTAGGGCGCTACCCAGATTAGCCACAACATCCAAGAGACAACATGCAACAGCCAGGCCAGATAGATAAATAGATAGAGATTCTTCTCGCGCCGCTTTAATCTCCCCCACTGGTAAAAGAAGTTGCGCCCGCCGCTCCATTCAAATAGTCTTACCTTCATAACTTTATCTTAGCATTTAGTGGTTAGCGGTTAGAACACAATGAGCTTACGCCAAGACGCGGTGTTCCCCATTCTCTATCCCCTAACCGCTATTCTCTGTTTTATTCGCTTTTAGAGATAAAGCTTGCCACAATCATAAACAACAGTGGCAGAATTAGAAACCACGAATAGAAGTTGACCAGCGGCGCGGCGATTAGTGATCCACTGATCACCTGCTGTTTGGTCTCGTCGGGCAGGAAATTAAGAATAGATGAAGCGATCAACGCAGCATTTAACACACTGTAGCCGGCTTGCACCACAAAGCCCATCATTCCGCCACCGCCCATCGAGCCGTGGAGCATCAAACCCCCCTTCATCGCTATCAGCAACAGCACCGCGGCAAATAAAATAACTTTAACTACAAAAATGGATAGATTGCCACTCATCCAGCCGTTATTGATTACATCATTCTCTTGGGAGAGCATCGCAAAAGCGGAGGCGCCCCACTGGTTGGCGATCACCAGCCCAACATAGGCTCCCAGCAATGTAATAATAACTTTTTCCCGCCCCATCAAAAAACCGTAGACCAGGCTGGCCCCCAAAAACACTAACAGCACTAAATCCCAGGTAGGAACCATAGAATAACGCTTAGCGTTAATATCCAATGTTCAATTACTAATATACCAGAAAACGCTACGCGTTAATATCCAATGCCCAATCCCCAATCACTGATTTAGTTATCCCACACTGGAGATTGGAGATTACGACGAAGCCGTTAATTGAATATTGGGTATTGGACATTAGCCCTTTAGGGCTTTTAGAGCTCTTCGCCCAAGTCTTCGAGCAGCCGTTTTTGTTTGAGGGTCAGGTGTCTTGGAATAACGATCTCAACTTTAACAAACAGATCGCCGTGGCCAGTTTGATCCAACCGGGGCAGGCCCTTGCCGCGCAATCTAAATACCTCTCCACCACCCGTTCCCGCCGGGATCTTTAAAGTCAGCCGTTCATCCAACGCATCGATCTTGATCTCCCCGCCCAGTACTGCTATGGGGTAGCTTAATCCCTCAGTGCGATAGAGATCGGCTCCCCGTCGTTCAAACCGCGAATCAGACAGCACCGTTACTACTATATATAGATCGCCGGATCGACCGCCACGCCAGCCCACTTCACCCTGGCCCGATAGTTTAATGGTTTGATTACTGTCAATTCCGGCGGGAATATCGACCTCGATGGTCTCTGACTTAGTTACCTTGCCATCGCCTCGGCAGGTCCGGCAGGCTTTAGCCGGTTTCTTACCGGTTCCCCGGCAGGTATCGCACATCTGCACCTGCGCAAAGGTGCCCAAGATGGTTCGCCGATTAACCCTGAGCTCGCCGTGGCCACCGCACTTATCGCAAGTGGCCAGCTTGCCATCAGCAGCGCCACTACCGTGACAAACCTCGCAGATCCGAGAGCAATTGATCCCCATTTTCTTTTTGACGCCCTTGGCGGCTTCCGCGAAAGTCACTTGCAGGTGTCCCTCAATATCGCTTCCCCGATGAGCCTGTTCCGGGTTTCTCCGGCGCCGACCGCCGCCGCCAAAGAAAGCATCAAAGATATCTTCGAATCCTGCCATATCACCAAAATCTTGTGTAAAGCGAGAAAAATCTTCCGGCCTAAATCCGGAGAAGCCGCCGCGGGTGCTGCCATCAAAGGCTTGGCCATATTGATCGTACTGACGACGCTTAGATTCATTACCCAAAACCTGGTAAGCCTCATTTATTTCTTTAAATTTCTTCTCCCCCTCGGCATCCCCCTTGGTTTTATCCGGATGGTACTTTAAAGCCAGCTTGCGGTAAGCCTGCTTGATCTCCTCAGCAGTCGCTCCCTTGTTAATCCCTAATATTTGATAGTAATCTTTTGCCATCTTAATTAACTAACCCCACTTTCCGTCATTCTGGTAAGGTCCGACTCGTCGGACCGCATCCAGAATCTTATATCAGATCCTGGACCCCAGTAGTAGAGCAGAGCTCACTACGGGGCGCGGCAAGCCAGGATGACGATGCATGGTCAACATCGTCAATTTTCTATTGTTTTACCGTAGCTCTACTGCGCCATTGGCAGCGTTGACCCGCCAGACTTGGTTGTCTTCACCCGATTTGTCTTGATACGAAACTACCCAGCTTAGGACATCCCGCTCCGGTTGTACCAACAGCAGATTAACATAATAATCGCCGGGATGATTAGCCCGAAAATTGCTGCCCCCCGTCTGCTCAACGATCTCCAATGCTTGAACAAAATTTATTTTAAGATATTCACCCGCAATACTCACCGGCACCACCTCGTCGCCAAAGATCTCTGTCCGATCATAACTATGCCGCACCTCGGTTTTTACCCGCGGGTTATTTACCGCATAGCTACTGCTTAATCCGGGCGCCTGAAACAGATAAACATAACGGGTTAAAAAATCATAACCCAATCCGCCATCAAATCGCATAGAGATAGCCGCCAATTCTGCCTGGGCATTCCACCGATCAGCCTGCTGCTTGGCTTGGGATAGTTCAGATGCAAACGCGGCATCCTCCTTAATGTAATCCAACTGTAAAAAGCTGCCGGCGGCCAAAGTCGGTTGCACCTCGTCTTGGCCCAACAACGCGTGCCATACCCCCCAGCCACCCAGACCGACCAAAACTAAACCCAACGCTAAAGAGATGACTTTAGGATATCTCATATTAAACTATGGTTACCGCGCCCGAACCGGCATCCACTTGCGCCTGGAACTTGGCTCCCGACGCGTCAGTAGCTTTATAGGTAATAAACCAGTTCAGCTGTTTGCCAGCAGGCCGGGCCAGGATTATAGAGGCCTCAAAGGTCTTGTGCTGGGCGCGAAAGCTCGCGCCGCCCTGGGCTTCGGCTAACTGCAGCGCTTTGGCGTAGTTGATCTTCCAGTACTCGGCCGGAATATCCAGGACGCTAAAGTCCAGCTCAAAATCTTGGATTGGCATTAAGAACCGCTTCATCGGATCCAGATTATTGCGCGGCACATTAACCAAGAAATAATAGTCCGGCTTGGAGACCGAACTATAGATATAGTAGTTGGTCGACAGGCCAAAAGTGTTCGAGAGTGAATTAATGTACTTAGAAGAGACCAGCACCAGTATCGCATCGGGCTGGATCAGCCGAATAAAGTCAGTGGCCTCTTTGTTCTCCCGCAGCAGCTGCGGATGGATAACCGTCGAATCTGCCAAACCGCTCTCGGGAGCAGTAGTCCCAGGATAAGCGGTAAAATCGGGGTTCTGATTAGTGGGGGTATTGCTCAGGCTGTTATCAATCGAGTCGTCGGTATTATCGATCGCGCGCCGCTGACAACCGGCGGCTGACAGCGTCATCAAAAACGCCGCTCCTATCAATCCCCAAACTAACCATTTTCGCTTTACCATCCCGTTAGAAATCTACTTAGCGTATATGTTCGGCTATCTGTTTATTTTGGTTGTCCCGATCAGCGATTTCTAACGGGACAAGTTATCTCCTATTTAAATATAACAGATTATTTCTGCTCTTTATCGTCGCTTTCGCTAAATTCTCCCTCTTTGGCGTTATCGGCGCCAGTGTCTGTTTTGGGCTGATCACCACTGCCATTGGGCGGCTCCGGCTGCTTATACATCGCTTCGCCCACTTTAGACAGCGTAGTCGATAGCTCTTCAGTCGCTTTCTTTAATTCATCTGTTTTGTCGGTATTAAGCAGGTCCTTAACAGCTTTAATCTTGGCTTCGATGTCCGTTTTGAGCGTGGCATCTACTTTATCGCCCGCGTCTTTCAGCGCTTTTTCCGAAGCATAGACCAAACTATCGGCTTGATTCTTAACATCAACCTTTTCGCGTTTAATCTTATCTTCAGCCGCATATTTCTCCGCTTCCGCCGCCATCTTGGCTACCTCTTCTTTCGATAAGCCGGATGAAGCCGTAATTGTAATCTTCTGTTCTTTACCCGTAGCCTTATCAACCGCCTTCACATTAACAATGCCATTAGCATCGATATCAAAGGTGACTTCAACTTGAGGAACCCCCCGAGGCGCGGGAGGAATGCCATCCAATATAAACCGACCTAAGGTTTTGTTATCCCCCGCCAATTCCCGCTCCCCCTGAACGATATGGATCTCTACCGAGGTTTGGTTATCAGCCGCGGTCGAAAACACTTGAGATTTACTGGTCGGAATAGTGGTATTGCGCTCAATTAGTTTTGTAGCTACCCCACCCAAAGTTTCGAGACCAAGTGATAGCGGAGTTACATCCAACAACAGTACATCTTTTACATCACCCTGCAGTACGCCGCCCTGGATGGCGGCGCCGATCGCCACCGCTTCATCCGGGTTAACGCTCTTATTCGGTTCTTTGCCAAAGAACTTCTTAACTGTCTCGACCACTAATGGCATCCGTGTCATCCCGCCAACTAAAATCACTTCATCAATATTCGAAGTGCTTAAACCAGCGTCTTTCAATGCCTTCTCCATTGGCGGAATGGTGCTTTCCACCAAATCACCCACTAACTGTTCTAACTTAGAGCGAGATAATTTCATTACCAAATGCTTCGGGCCAGATTCGTCTGCCGTTACAAATGGAATGTTAATCTCGGTTTCAGTTGAGCTGGAAAGCTCTTGTTTGGCTTTCTCGGCGGCTTCTTTTAGTCGCTGGAGGGCCAATTTATCATCGGCCAAATTAATTCCCTGATCTTTTTTAAATTCATCGATGATCCAGCTGATCACTCGCTGGTCAAAATCATCACCGCCCAAATGAGTATCGCCGTTAGTGGCCTTAACCTCAAAGATGGATTCCCCGCCACTATCCCCGATCTCCAAAATAGAGATATCGTAAGTACCACCACCCAAATCATAGACGGCTACCTTCTCATTCTTCTTATTATTTTTATCCAAACCGTAAGCTAAAGTCGCCGCGGTTGGTTCGTTGATGATCCGCTTAACATCAAGTCCTGCGATTTGGCCGGCGTCTTTAGTGGCTTGGCGCTGCGAATCGTCAAAGTAAGCCGGTACAGTAATCACTGCTTCTGTAACTGGCTCACCCAAATAGGCCTCGGCGTCTCGTTTGATCTTTTGCAGCACCAGAGCCGAGATCTCTTGGGGAGTATAATCCTTGCCGCCCATCTCCACAGTAGTTCCACCGTGAGCAGCCTGTTTCATCTTATACGGCATCAGTTTTACATCTTTTTGGGTCTCTGGGTCGTCAAATCGCCGACCGATAAACCGCTTTACCGAAAACACGGTGTTATCCGGATTAGTGACCGCTTGCCGTTTGGCCAGTTGCCCAACTAATGTATCCCCCGCCTTGGTGGAAGCAATTACCGAAGGTACTGTCCGACCGCCCTCGCTACTGGGAATTACTTCTACCTTGCCGCCGCGCATAACAGCTGAAGCGCTGTTGGTTGTCCCCAAATCGATCCCAATGATTTTATTCATAATTTACCTCTCTATACCTATTTCTTGTATAGTATCTAATAATTTTTTAAATCCCACCGGATTAAGTACAAGAACGGCTGCAACCTCGGGCTTGTAATCTGTCGCCGTAGAAAAGCTTTTGACTTTACAAACACCCAAATCAATTTTTCTTTTTGTCCTCTTGGATTCCAAATTCTTCCTGCGCTCCAGCCGCCAATACTCCATGTGAGTCGTATCAGCTACCACAATGGGAAGTATTATGCCATGTCGCGCATCATTGCCATGCACTTTCTTGAGATAAAATGCTGCTGCTATCGCTGAATTTATAGCGCGATAAATATGATGGTCGCCATAATCCCGATCTATCTTTTTTGTATCAGAATTGGGGTGGCGGTCCTTTTGACAATCATTTGCATCGAGATTAATTTCCGCATGAGATTGCTCAACACCAATTTTCTTCAACAATTGTGTAAAAAAGCTCTGGCTTGCCTCTTTTTCTTTGTAGCGCTGTCGGGCAAATTCTGGAGACATCCGCAAGGGATTGTCATCATACCCTGAACCAAACGGAAAAAACCATTGCCCCACGTGTTTAATTTGTCTATCCATATCATCCATACCCCTCATAAAAATCCACCTGTACGTATCCGTCTTTTTTGCTTCGATGATTAACGTAAGCTCTACAGGAAATATTTTACTATCATAGGAAACGTTGATTTCTCGCCGCGCAATTATATCGATCTCCCCGGGCTTGTTGTCTATCGCATCATAAATCCCGACGCGCGATTCCACGCTGGGCCAATGATAATCTTCTTTGAGCATCCAGAACAAATCATTTTCAAAACCAAAGCCCTTAAAGCCTCCCTGTTTCTCCTTTGTAACTGGTTCCTTCTGAGCAACAGCCTGGTTCATCTTCCTGCCCTCGCTTTTAAAATTAATTATTCGATTTCTATCGGATATATATCGTAGGCAACTTCTTCATACGGGTGAACTTTTTTGATGGCCGCAATTACGCTTGTCAGGACTTCTCTCGGGCACACCATTTCAATACGCCCCTCTTCGACGGCCTCCAGTTTACCGACCTCGCCAATCGCAGGATTAGCACCAGCCTCTGGTTGAAACCGTCCGATGCCTTTGGAGGAAAAACTGCAATTTGTGTAATTCCCGATCTTCCCAGCTCCTGCACCGCTCATCGCCTGACGCACCGCATCAGCATGCGATTCCGGGACAAACACAACTATTTTTACATTATTACTCATATTCATTTCGATTTATTTATTGTCATTCCGGACTCGATCCGGAATCCAGGCGAATAATTTATTTTCTTTTCCCTGGCCGCGTACCGCGACAGCGGGCAGGCCTGGATCCCCAATCCGGATGCTTCGCTCCGGTTGTGGATGACATTGTTTTGATTGGTTAGATTGGTACAGATTGGTGAGATTGGTGAGATTGCCAGTTATTTCCCCACTCTTACCTTCGCGGGTTTTAATATCTTGTCTTGATATTTTAGGCCGGCTTCGAACTGCTCGATTACCGCATCTTCTTTATGCTCGTCATGTTCTTCGTGTGAGATAGCCTCCATCGTGGCGGGATCGAACTTATCACCCGGCTTAACTTCGATGGGCTCAAGGCCTTCCGCTTTAAATACATCCGTAAACTTTTTTAAGATATTTACCACCCCATCCATAGCGCCCTTCTGGCAGCTGACTACTTCGGCGGGAATAGTCGCCGGATCTAACTTAGTATTTTGAATAGCAACCAACATCCGTTTGAGATCTTCGTAGATCTCTAATACCCGGGTTAGCAGCGCCAGGCTCATAAACTGGGTCATCTCACCCCGTAGCTTCTCCTGCTGTTTTTTGTAGTTATCTAAATCAGCTAACGCCCGTTTGGCAATGTTTTCCCAATTGACGGGTGAATCACCTTGTTGTTCCGGTTGTTTTACCTCATCATCCATATAATTTTCTCCTTTCACCCGTCATCCTCGAGCCGGAGCGAAGCATCCGACATCGGGGACCCAGACAGAAAAATAAAGTTTTTTGTTTTTCATTTCCGCCTAGATCCTGAATAAGTTATCTACAAGCCTACGGCAGTAAAGTGTTTTCAGGATGACAAAGGGGGGATGACTCGATAGAGCTAAAGCTCTTCGAGTAATTTCTTCATATAATTCACTAATGGTAAGGCTTTATTGTATTGCATTCTGGTCGGCCCAATAATACTGATTACCCGTTTATGCCCCAGCGGCCCAAACTGCGAAATAACCACTGTAGCATTTTTCATTCTTGGGTTGTTTCCGATTAGTACTTGCGTATTATTATCAGCCATATCGCCCAGACTCTGCACAAACTCTTGCGGCTTTTCGATAGCCTCCATCATCCGAGAGCGAAAAGCCAAATCTTCAAACTCTGGCAGTTGAGCCATCTGACTCAACCCCGATAAATAAACATTCTGAGTCGCATCCATCAAAAAACTAACATTACCGGTTTGTTTAGCCAACATCTCTGCGGCCGCTTTGTACCTTGCCTGCAAATCACTAATATTTTTAAAATACCGACCTAAGACCTCTTGTTGCTTTTTGGACAGCTCCTTTTGACGCTGAACTAATAATTTAACATAGTGCTGATAACCCAATTCGGTTGGGATTCTACCAGCCGAAGTATGCGGTTGAGCCAGTAAGCCCAAAGCCGTCATCTCCCCCATATCGTTTCTGATGGTGGCCGAACTTACCTCGTAGGGTAACTGCTCAGCTACCTGAATCGAACCGACTGGCTGATTAGTGTGCACAAATGTCTCCACGATCAACCGCAAGACATCTTGTTTTCTGGTGTTGCTATCCATAACTTTTATATGCTAAAACCATTTAGCACTCATGTCAAGTGAGTGCTAACTCCCCTATAAAAAGTGCCCCGTAAAACAGGGCACCCAGGCCTCTCGGCCGGCTGAGTCAATAATGCATACTGGAGGGACGCTGCTGGCGGTGTTGAGGGAGGATCAGGCCAACGACAGACCACCAGACTAACATAAGCACCATGGCGATTACTGCCAACACCAACACTACGAGCCATAGCTCCGAGATCCATTGGCCAATTAACAGCCAGATAATCGACAGAGCTGCGGGTAGGGGTCGTTGCCACCATTTGGTAACTTCATTCGGGTAGCGCATATGGATAATAACAGCATGGATTGCTGGAGGCACCATCTGGACCACACCAATCAGATACCAAAATGGCGAATAGCCCCATTTAAACAGCAACGGCCATGACCAACCCAAAAGAATGCCACCGGTTAACAGCATCAGCCATGAGGCAACTACCCCGACAAAGAATAGGGTTATCTGATCCCAAAGCGGATCAAATGCTAAGTTGTTCTCTGGCGCTTCGAAAGATTGACGATATGGGCTCCGGATCACCGCTATCGCGACCGCCCATAATATTAGCAACAAGATTACTGCCAACAGGCAGCTCACGATCACCGTATCCGACATTATTTACTCCTTTTTTCAAGCCACTGGTTTTAACATAGATAACGCCCGAAGGTTATTATCTACCAGCACCCCTCACCCTATCGAACAAGAGGCTTCTGGTCAATAAAAATCAGCCCCGGTAAACCGGGACTGATTTAGTCTCAAAACAGATACGGAGAACTAGTAGGTCAGGACCACATTGGTCTTTGCTCCCGAGGGCGCCGAATCCCGACCGTTGGGATAGGCCGGACTCTTCACCACAGGCATTAGTTCTACCGTCCCTGAGGTAGCTAACACCAGCGGTGGCATATCTACCGTGGCATAGTACCAAGGCTTGGTATCCCCCTGCAATGTGGTACTACCAACCTCGCTCAGAGCGATGTCAAAATTGGTTGAAGTGACAGCCCCTCGAGGCATCACCACGGCCTTCCAAGCAATGACTTCCAATCCCGATACGGCGGAGGGAGGAATAAGCCTCCAGGCCATATTTAATTCACCATTCAGCCGAACATCTGCACTGAGATTGGTGATCATCTTCGGCAGATTGGCAGCGTCGGATTGCGCATCCGACTTATCGCTCATCTGCCACAGACCAATTAACAGCGCGATCACCACGATCAGGCCAACTACTCCCCAATTGATGGTGACACCTTGAGATTTATGGGCTCTCTTTGCCCTTCTTTTTTTTGCCATCTCTTTCTTATTTATGAATATAACTTTATAACTAATAAAATAAACCACGCAGACCAAACCCCTGCGCGCACACACTTTTGCCAAACCAACAGTATTATACCACTAGCTGACCTAAAGCCGTCAACCCGGTAGAAGATTTTGGAGTAGCGATGCTACTACTGGCAAAGCCAGCTCCAAAATTCTCTACCGGGTCAACCCCGCCCCCCGTCGTCCCGCGTGGCTCACCTCTCGTCATTCTGGGGAAGCTCCGGCCAGCCGGAGCTGACTCCGGAATCGTACGATCCTGGACCCTCCTTCGTCTGTCAGGGCCAAAGGCCCCCCTTTGGGGCCGTAGGCTATTATATAGATAACTTATTCAGGATCTTTTAAGATTCTGGATGCGTCCGTCAGAGCCTAAGGCTCCCCTTCGGGGCTGACGGACTTAACCCAACGGGTTCCCTTTGGGACCAGAATGACGGGATAGAAATTCAGCATGACAAATCACGGCAAGCTACAAAAACTATTATCCCAGCAACTTTAAGAAGGCCTCTTGCGGGATACTCACCTGCCCCACCTGCTTCATCCGCTTCTTCCCCTTTTTCTGCTTATCCAGCAGTTTATTCTTTCGAGTAACATCTCCCCCGTACAACTTGGCCGTAACATCTTTGCGATACGGCGCTAACTCTTCTCGGGCAATGATCTTTCCACCGATGGCTGCTTGAATAATTATCTTAAAATTCTGCCGCGGGATTAGCTCTTTTAACTTGGTGGAGATCTCTCTACCGGCCCGTTGAGCCGAGCTGCGATCCACTATTACACTTAAGGCATCGATGACATTGCCGCCCACCAAGATATCTACCTTAACCAGATCGCCCGGCCGATACTCTAAAAATTCATAGTTCATCGAAGCATAACCGGAAGAGATGCTCTTCAACTGGTCATAAAAATCGACCACGATACTGGAGAGCGGCACTTCGTAGGTAACCAACACTCGATTCTTGTCTAAATGTTCAATATTATTTTGAATCCCCCGCCGTTCCTGGACTAATTTAAGGATCCCTCCTAAATAAGCAGTTGGCGAAATTAGCTCTAATTTTACCCATGGTTCTGCTATATGTTTAATGCGGGTAACCTCCGGCAGTTCGGTGGGGTTGCTAATAATCTGTTCACTGCTATCCGCTAACGCTACCAGATAGCTAACGCTTGGCGTAGTGGCGATTAGATCAAGGTCGAACTCGCGCTCTAACCGCTCTTTAACTATCTCTAAATGAAGCAGACCCAAAAAACCGCACCTAAACCCAAAGCCCAAAGCCGGCGAAGTCTCCGGTTCGTAAACCAAAGACGAATCGCTTAAGGCCAGCTTGTTTAATGCTTCTCGCAGTTTTGGATAATCATTATTATCAATGGTAAAGATTCCGGCATACACAAACGGAGTTACCTTTTTATAGCCCGGCAACATCTTGGCTTTTTCGGACTTTGCATCGGTGATCGTATCGCCAACATGAACCTTGCTAACATCCCTAAGACCGGTGGCAATATAGCCGATATCGCCCGCCCTTAAGATCTCGGATTTTTTAAGCTGGGGGGCGAAGATGCCAACTTCCAACGCTTCAGACTCGGCCTTAGTCGCTATCATTTTTATTGCTGATTCACCACGGATCTCCCCATCCATAATTCTAATGTAAGCAATTACCCCTTTGTATTTGTCAAACACCGAGTCAAAGATCAGCGCTCGCAAGGGGGCATTTGGGTCTCCTGCCGGAGCCGGTACATCCGCGATAATTTCATCTAATATTCCCTCCACATTTTCTCCGGTCTTACCGGACACGCCTAAGATATCTTCCGGCTCGATACCTAAGATATAGGCCAACTCATTTTTAGCGCCTTCAATGTTAGCGCCCGGCAGATCGATCTTGTTTACTACGGGGATAATCGTTAACCCTTGCTCGCGAGCCAAATGCAGGTGAGCCAGTGTCTGCGCTTCGATCCCCTGGCTGGCATCCACTAATAAAATGGCGCCTTCCACGGCAGCCAGAGACCGGGACACTTCGTAGCTAAAATCTACATGGCCCGGCGTATCGATTAGATTCAAGGTATAGCCCTGATACTGCATCTTTACCGGCTGAAGCTTAATAGTGATACCGCGCTCTCGCTCCAGATCCATCGTATCCAATAGCTGTTCTTTCATCTTGCGTTTTTCGATGGTTCCGGTCACCTCTAAAAACCGATCCGCCAGCGTACTTTTACCGTGGTCAATATGGGCTATTATACAAAAGTTTCTTATCTTCTCCATAGTCAGTGGTCAACTTGCCCCGTACCAATAATCCGTTGAAATTGCGGCCAAGCAATTTCCGGTTTATTTGGTATCGGGGTGTGGGCAATAATACAAAAAATTCTAATTTTTTTCATATTCGGTAAATCTCATCGCTAACACGGCCGGGAATTTAATGAGGAACAGCGGCTGATTGAATTTTTTCACATCTTGTTCAGTCAACGCTAATTCTTTAATGTTGTCTAACCTAAACCCGCCGCTTTGCGCTTGCTCGACATACCAAGATAGTGGCCGATGATAAACCGCGGTCGGACTATCGACATTAGTTAATTTGATCTTGGTCGCAAAAGGCTGGGTATAGCTATCAATTCGCACAAACGGATCCCGTCTTAACAACTTGCCTATCACGGTCTTGGCCCAATTAGCTGCCGGGCGCCGAAAGGCTGGATGAGGAATGGTAATGATCAGGGTGCCGCCCGGCCTAATATGTGTTTTGACATTGCGCAGCGCGCCGGCTACATCTTCGACATCCTGCAGCGTCGTATTAATTATCACCGCATCAAAATCCGTATCGGTAATGGCTATCGGCTGAGTGATATCGGCCAACACCAATTCGCCGGGAGTATTTCTGTCCCGGGCGATCCTTAGCAGCTCGCTGCTCGCATCTACCCCGGTAACCCGGCTATCTTTAAGCAGCCGGGATAGATACCCCTCGCCACATCCCAAATCCAATATTTTCTGGCCTCGCCCATTATTTGGCAGATTACCCAATATGTACGGGTTGGTCAAAGATTGCCGGAGATAGTCGCCCTGATCACCAATCACCCGACTGTAGCTAACCGCCGCTATATCCCAATCATTCACCATAAGTCTATTCTACTAAAATGATAGGGTAGCTAAGAGAAAATGGATATTTTCTGATAGCTGCCCCGCTGAAGGCTGTCCGAAATATTCCACCTTAACCGACGGGCGCTGGCTCCCATTCCTGCCGCTCTTCATTAAATATTAGTCGGAGGCCGCAGTTGCCACATTCGATCATCCCGAGGTTTAGATTAGAGCGGGGGGTGGTTAAAGTAATGTGGCAATCGGGACAAATAGGCGGCAGTTCAGGTGGGTGGTGTTTGTCGGGGTCAAGTGAGGCAAAAGAGAAACGGGAAATATATCGCTGGGAGTAGTATTTGATGTGACCATCGGGACACATCATCTCGACTAAACCCTGCCTGTCTTCACCCACTTTAGTCATCGATTGGCCGCAAGGATGTCCAAACCTCCGATTCTTTCTTACCGTCTTCGGACGGCGAGGGTGCACCGACCGGGGTAGCTTTCATCAGATATCACCTCCTAAGCCACCAAATTCTGTAACTTTCTGCCGGAGAATAAAGCATAGCATAACCGGCGCCCAGAGCAAGGAAAACTATTGACATCCGCCAGGGAAAGTGTAGAATTGTAATGTCCTGCGGGTTTCCCCCTTAGGACCTTAATAAGTAGCTAGGGCAGGAGGCCCGCAGGCACCCTTTTACCCGTGGGGAGCATAGATTGGCAATCCTACCAACCTTTGTTTTTTGGATTTTCGTATTCACATTTTTATATTTGATTCTTGTTGGGCTGATGCTGATGCGACCCGATGGTACGGGCGTTCGGCTCATAACCGAAAGGCTATGGGTTCGAATCCCATCATCAGCATTTTTTTGGCGATGTAGCTCAGAACCCGGCAGAGCGCTCGGCTCATAACCGAGAGGTCGCGGGTTCGAGTCCCGCCATCGCCGTTCTTTGAAAATTCTTATTCTGTGTTATATTTTTTGGCTCTTCTGGGCGCGGAATGCGTTGAAGAGCACAGGAGTTTGAGATGACAAAGCGGGTAGAATTGTTGTTCGAGTTTGAATCGGACATCTGTAAAAAATCACCCGCCGCCAAACAACCCAAGACCAACGCAACGATACCAGCCGATATGGTAATTGTATCGATTATTCTGGCCTTGGTCTGCTCTCTTATCTTGATTTACCAGGAATCCATTCCCGGCAGATCATTTAATGGGAAGATTACACCGCCGGCGGAGATAGTCCAAGAGGGACTAATCTCGAAGGTATGGCTCTCGTCAGAAGATGACAGATACTATGTAAATGTTATCTTCTCAGCTGGTGAGCAACGGCACCGCAAGTGCACTTTAAGCACTGTGGGGCTGTATGTCTCATCCTCTGCTGAGGCCATCATCGGTCGGATCCCCACCAACCCCCGTGAAGAAAGTTGGGAGTACACGGCCATGGATGTGGGGCTTGAAAAAGCCGATTATTGGCGCCTGCGCAAAGCAGGATGGCCAATGTTCGGCCAAAGGTCGCTGGTCATCATCTTGACCGACGACTGACCACGAAAATCCTCCGCTTAACAACAGGTAGGGGCTCGCAGCAATGCGGGCCCTATTTTTATACCTAACTATCCTCCAACAACTTAGCCGGTTTTAAAACCATCATCACTTCCGGCAATTTCAACTTTTTAGTCACCGTTAGATAAGTCAGTCCCGCAACAACGGCGGCCACCCCGGCCTGCACGAACAGCCCCCAAAATGTATGGGTATTAACTATCCAGCTCATCGCCTGCAGCGCGCCGTATCCTGTTGCCCCCATCGCCACTACTCCAATTACAATTTTTCCTGCCATTATCCAGAGCGGCTGCAAACTCCAACCACCCAGTCGCTTTCGCAAAATAATAAACAAGATCAGCGCGTTAATCAGCGCGGCCACCGATACCGCTAACGCCAAACCCACCACTTTTAGATACGGAATAAATAATAGGGCGGCCCCAACATTAATAAATAAAGTCAGCACACTCGTCCAAAATGGGGTTTTGGTATCCTGCAAGGCGTAGAATGTCCGTGCCAACAACGGGATGATGGCCTGCGCCGCCATGCCAAAAGTAAAGAACGCCAAGGTGGAGATCAAAAACCGAGTATCCTCCCAGGTAACCTGCCCAGCGCCATATGCCAACCGCACGATCTGGGCGCGCAACAGCCAATACAGCATCATCATCGGCAAGATTAGATACAGAATTTGCCGCAGCGTTCTGATAAAATCTTCTTTAAATTCGCCTAATTTTTGCAAAGTATATTTTTCTGACAAGGTTGGAAACACCGCCACCGCAAACGAGATGCCAAAGATGCTGATCGGCAGACTCTGCAGATTATCGGCGCCGTTTAATACCGAGACGCTGCCCTTAGCTAAAAATGAGGCGATAACCGTGTTCAACAATACCGAAACCTGCTGAGCGGCGATCCCCATTGTGCGCGGGATCATTAAAGCGGCGATCCGTCTAAGCGCCGGGTGGTTAAAATTAAGGTGCATCCGATAGCGATACCCCAAAGCAAACACTCCCGGCAGCTGAATAATCATATGCAAGAACGCTCCCAGCACCACCCCGTAGGCCAAACCCATATAGCCAAACTGCGGCACTAAATAAATCACCCCCAAGATAATGCCAATATTGTAGAGGATCGGGGCGATAGCATAGACCAAAAAATTTTTGAACGAATTTAAAATACCGCCGGCCAAGTTGCTGAGGCCAAAGAAGAATGGCGACAGCAGCATCACCCGCATGAGATTAGTGACCATCTCGTGCTTATCGCCCACAAACCCCGGGGCCACCATTTTGGTTAGATACGGCGCAAACACAGCGATTAGCAGCAGCAGACTGGTTACAATCACAATCCCCAAATTAACCAGGGAATTTACCACCCCCCAGGCCTCTTCCTTGCCTTCTTTTTTTAAATAATCCGTAAAGATCGGGATAAACGCCGACGAGAGCGCCCCCAGGATCAGCAGGTTAAAAATAAAATCCGGCACCTTAAAGGCGGCAAAGTAGGCATCCAATACATCGCCAGCGCCAAAATGCGAGAATAGTGTCCGGTCCCGGATCAAGCCAAACACCCGGCTGACTAAAGAGGCGACTGCCAGAACTAAAGTTGCCTCAAAGATACTGGACCGGCGAGTGATTAGCTTATGAATCATCCAATTTAATTATCGGTGGGGGCGGAGACTTCCGGAAAAAAGGCCTCAAAATCTTCTCGCTCGATCGTCTCGTCCTTGATCAAACGAGCCGAGATCGCATCCAATTCTTTGCGGTATTTTTTTAACACGGCCACCGCTTTGTCTTCGGCATCTTTGATCAGGATGGCCACCTCATCATCAATCATCGCCGCCACTTTTTCGCTATAGTTCCGCTGCTCGTGGATCTCCCGGCCTAAGAACACTAATTCGTCCTGAACACCAAATACCACTGGGCCTAATTTATCACTCATCCCAAATCTGGTTACCATCTTTCTGGCTAATTCGGTAGCGCGTTGAAGGTCGTTGGAGGCGCCAGTAGTAGTTTCTTTAAATGTTAGCATCTCCGCCACTCGGCCACCCAGCATCGCCGCCAGCTCATCAACAAACTGCGATTTGGAGTGAAGATACCGATCAGCCACTGGCATATTCCAGGTATAACCCAGCGCCATTCCCCGCGATACCACCGAGATCTTATGCACTGGATCGCCATTTGGCAGGATGTGGGAAACAACCGCGTGGCCGGCTTCGTGATATGCCGTCACCTTTTTTTCTTGATCGCTTAAAATTTTATTGCGCCGTTCGGGACCCAGCAGCACCTTTTCTACCGCCGCCATTAAATCTTGCTGAGTAATCCGTTTACGATCAGTGCGGGCAGTCAGAATAGCCGCCTCGTTTAACAGATTCTGCAGATCGGCGCCGGTAAAACCAGGGGTCTGAGCAGCGACGCGGCTGAGATCGACTCCCTCGTCCATTGGTTTGCCCTTGGCGTGCACATCCAAAATGGCTCCCCGGTCTTTGACATCGGGCCGTTCCAAAGTCACTCGCCGATCAAACCGGCCAGGCCGGAGCAAAGCCGGGTCCAATACATCCGGCCGGTTAGTCGCAGCGATTACAATTACATTAGTATTGGTCTCGAATCCATCCATTTCCACCAGAATTTGATTCAGGGTCTGCTCTCGTTCATCATGTCCACCACCCAGTCCGGCTCCCCGTTGCCGACCAACCGCATCGATCTCATCAATAAACACGATCGCCGGAGAGTTGCGCTTGGCTTTAGCAAACAGATCGCGTACTCGCGCGGCGCCCACGCCAACAAACATCTCCACAAACTCCGAACCCGAGATGTTAAAGAACGGCACCCCGGCTTCGCCAGCTACCGCTTTGGCGAGTAGAGTTTTACCCGTGCCGGGAGGCCCCAGCAACAATACGCCCTTCGGGATTTTGGCGCCTAAACTTAAGAACTTGCTGGGGTATTTTAAAAACTCTACTACTTCCATTAACTCTTGCTTGGCCTCGTGCGCTCCGGCCATATCTTTAAAGGTTATTTTATGCTTGTCGGTCGGGGTGATCCGCGCCCGACTTCGGCCAAACGATAACGCCTGGTTATTGGCTCCTTGCGCTTGGCGCAGCATAAAATATAAGAAGCCAAAGATCAGCACAAACGGCAGCAGCGAAGACAGCAAGCTTAACCAAAGCATCCCTTTCTCGGCATCCTGCACTTCGATCGTTACCTGTTTGGGATCAATGCCGGCTTCGATCAGCGAGGTACCGGTTTCTTTGCGCGAACGATACTCCGTGCCATTGCTGCCTATTACGGTCAGCTCATCGCCTTTGATAATAATCTTATCTACCCGCTTGGCAGCGACTTCTTCAATTACCTGGCTTACCGGGATCTCTTTGATCTTAGTAGTATCCACGCCAAACAGGCTGTAGAGGAGGCCCACTACCAGCAAAATGACAATCCCGTAGCCTAAAATTCTACTATTGGTTGCTCTCATAACTTAGCGGTCTTTTGGCTTAAATCGGCTAACACTAATCTTATCATACGCTTTTATCAGGAACAATTTGCCCGGCAGTTGCTTATAAGAGGTCGGGTTTTTACTATTGATTACCTTGCGCATCTCGGCGATATGGATGGATTTATAGTCCTGTCGGCTCCCGCGCACCTCACCGATCGTCCACAGCAATAACTCATTCTGGAGATAGGGGTGTAGCTTATTGAATAGGGCCAGTCTAAAACTGACTGAGCCTCTCCCCCTCCGTAGCTTAACTACTTTCTTACTCTGAGCTAAATAAACGCCCAGCAGATCTTCTAATCCAGAGAGGTTATCAGCATTTCGCAAGATTACCTCATCGATCTGTGGGCTAACTCTTCTTAACATCGGCAAGACTTGATGGCGAATGCGATTTCTGGTGTACACTGTCTGACGATTGGTCTCATCCTCCCGATAGCCAAAATGCAGAGTTTTAGACAGCCGTTTTAAATCGGCCTTGGTTGCTCGTAATAGCGGCCGCCAGATACTGCCTTGCCACTCACTCATTCCCGATAGCCCCCGCACTCCCGCCCCGCGCAGCCAGTTCATCATAACCGTCTCCACCTGATCATCAGCCGTGTGTGCTACTACAATCGCTTTGGCGTGATAGCGCTTGGCCACCCGATGCAAAAAATCATACCGCGCTTTTCTGCCGGCCTCCTCCAAGGTCAACTTCTGCCGCTTAGCCAACGACCTAACCGTCACGCTGTTAGTCACCACCGATAATCCCAAGCGACGCCCCACATCCTTAACCCATCGCTCATCCCCAGCCGCTCGGCGGCGCAGTTGATGATTGAGATGGGCAACTATCAGCCGCCAATCATATTTAGCCGCCAACGCAACTAACAGATACAGCAGGCTCATCGAATCAACTCCTCCCGACACCGCCACCACCAAAGCAGCTCGCCGCGGCGGGAGTTTCCCCTGTTCGATCTGGGCTAACAGTTTATCTGCCAATTGCACGCCTACATTATATAGGATGACGATAGACAAATTTTAGCTTTTGGCCTACCTTAAATTACGCTATGCTATTGAAGGAGACCTCCGGTCTAATGCCCAATATTCAATTTCCAATGGGACAACAGAAGCTATTGCTTTCCAATCATTGAATATTAAACATTGGATGCTTGAGAATTGGATATGGGAGATTGGATATTAACGCGTAGCGTTTTATGCCAGGGTAGCTTCCGCCGTCGTTCAATCTTATCGCAAATAGGTCATTAGCCTCTTGCGATATAGATATCACTATGGTGGACAGGCAGCGATAGCCTCCGGCCCAGAGGGCCTCCAGGCCCGGCGGGAGCAGTGGACTCGCCCCGATTAAAAATTTTGCCAGGGTAGCTCAGTGGTAGAGCAGTGGGATTCACCCCGTTAGAAATTAGCCAGCGTAGCTCAGTGGTAGAGCAGTGGGATTCACCCCGTTAGAAATTAGCCAGCGTAGCTCAGTGGTAGAGCAGTGGACTCATAAGCCATTGGTCACAGGTTCGAATCCTGTCGCTGGCACCAAAATTAGCTGGATTTCTAACGGGGCGAGTAAGCCATTGGTCGTGAGTTCGAATCTCACCCCTGGCACCAGTAAAACAATAAAAAATATCAAATATAAAATAAAAAACCACCTCCCCCCTTGTCTCCGCCATCCGCCAGAGCCCAAGGCTCCCCTTTGGGGCTGGCGGAGGCGGACTGAAAACACTTTACTGGGCCAAAGGCCCCCCTTTGGGGCCGTAGGCTTATAAATAACTTACGACACAGCCCTCCGTAGTCCGTCAGCTGACGGACGGAGGATGGGTTCAGGATCCAGGCCTAGATTCCTCGAATCCCCAGCATTCTCTGGGCAAGCAAGTCCGGGGATGACCAATAAAATCAATAAGCCGTTAATGGATTAGAATATGGCTAAAGATTCTGCCGAACAAATAAAACGCCAACGCAAGTTGCGCTCCCAAATTCTAACGGCGATCTTCGCCAGTATCTTTGTGTATATGTTGGTAGGCACTATCGAGGCGGTGTGGCAAAACTACGCTATCAATAAGGAGGTAGCCAAATTGAGGGCAGAGATCGTCCAACTCCAAGAAGAAGGCCGTCAAGTAAAGTACCTGATCGCTTACTTAGGCACTGAGTCCTTTAAAGAGCGGGAGGCCCGCCGCAAGCTGGGATATAAAAAACCGGGGGAACAGGTGTTAGCTTTACCCAACTCCATTCTGGAAGAACTAACCCCGGGCCAGGCTAACGATAGTACTGATCCCGAGGCCAAACCAGAGCTATCGAATCCGCAAAAGTGGCAAGAGTTCATCTTCGGCTAACTCAGTTATAATAAAAACTGATTAGTCTGATTTACTCAAACTAATCAGTTACTCCCCAAAAAACAGTATTTGATATTTTCTATTTGATATTAATTTGGGTCTGTAGCTCATCCCCGAAGGGGCCCCTGTGGGGTGGTGAGTAGTCCAATTATTAAAATAATAGAGTTCGCCTCCTCGGGTGGGCCTGTAGCTCAGCGGTAGAGCAGCCCCCTCATAAGGGGTTGGCCCTTGGTTCGATCCCAAGCGGGCCCACCCGAGGAGCGAGAGCCTTCTTTCAAAGTCTTGGTTCTCCGCCCGCTGGCGGACCCAAGCGGGCCCACCACTCCAGTCTGGACAGTCGTTCGTTCCTCTGATAGCATTGCCCTTGTCGACGCGGGGTAGAGCAGTAGTAGCTCGCCAGGCTCATAACCTGGAGGTCGTAGGTGCAATTCCTACCCCCGCTACCATGTCGTAGCAAACTTCACTAACTCGCCCCGACCAACTAAGTTGGCGGGTCTTATCGTTCCATTACTACTCCTTCCCAAATCACATCATTTAAAACATCCCCGTTGAGGGGATGTTTTAAATTGAAGGTAACAACCTTACTTCTTGCCCCAACGAGTGGACAACTCGTAGAGAGCTGCCAAACCGACAAGAGCGTAGATCACGCGGGTAAGCGTGCTCATATCGCCGAACAAAGTGGCCACCAAATCAAAGTTAAAGAATCCAACCAGACCCCAGTTCAGGCCACCGATAACGACCAACAAAAATGTAATCCAACCAAATGTGCTCATAATAATTCCTTTATAAATTAATGTGCTCGGTCCCCTACTCTTATTTTACCAAAAAATCAGGCCAAACTCGGTCTTCATAGCTATTTGGCTCCCCAGCTCGGTTCGGATTGCATTCCTACGCCAGCCCTCCGTAGTCCGTCAACTGACGGACGAAGGATGGGAGGAGATAATCTGGGACTTTCGACTGGCTACTGACGCATCTGGGTCAATCATAGAACCTTCAAGAAATTTGATCCACGCTACGATCTCTCAACATGCCGAACCATAAAATTGACCGTTTCGTTCACATTAACCGGCTCAATTACAATATTCGGATGTTTATTTTGAAAAATTCGGAATATTTCATCAGCAAAGGCCTGCCCAATATTTGGCACCTTTTCAAAATCCAAGACGATCCTTTTGAACTTGTCTAAGCCGGTTAAGATCCGCCGCGCTTGAGACCTCGAAACATAGACCGTCCCCATGGTGAAAAGCCTGACATGAATTTCAGTTTTATCAAAAGCATAGCTCCCCGGTTTGGACTGATACTTTTCAAAAATCTTATTAAGATGTCTATCACTATTCCGACTAATTGAAAAGACAACTCGAGTTCCCCTAATAGATGTTTCAGTCTTATTGAAAAAAATATCTGGAATGATATTGTCCACTACCATCTCGTATCCAAAGCTCTCGAGTGCAAATCTATCAGCCGCCTGGGATGTAAAGAAAATTCCTTCGCCTGTGTGAGCTTTCGGGTCCGTTGTCAATTTCCCCTTCAATAAGTCTTGCATGGCCTCCAATTCTAACTTTAGCCCCCTTTCTTTCATCACTTTAAGAAAGACTCCCACACCAAAGTCCTGTACGCTAAACTTAATTTGGTCTAATGCGTCTTCTAACTGAACTTCAATGAGCTTCGATCCGGAGTGTTCGATAGCATTATTTAACATTTCTGAAAAAGCATAATGGACAATACTTTTAACATTCTCCGGAGCTGTGCGGAAAGCTGGACAAGCGTCAATCAAATTATCAAATACTTCGTGCTCTTTGATGTCTCGGTTGACCAGCTTTTTGGTAACGGCCGAAGCACCAATCTTATTAATCAAATCGGGTAAGGTGTAAAAAGCTGCCCTCGTAGAACCAAATTTCACTACTTTCCCTTCGTTGACTAGGATACGTAAAATCTGGCTAGCTCGTTGTCTGCTGAACTGAAAATTCCTAGCCACCTCGGGAGATGTCACCCGTTCCTTTTCTCGAATAAATTCAGTTACCTGAGATTTGATATCCATAGAATAATTCTATCATATATCCTAATTATTGTAAAGTACTAAAAAGGAATTGTAAACAGTATTGTAAAGTGCTCTAAATCAATTGTATGCTCTATTGTAAAGACGGTGATTTAGGCACCTCGGTCACTTTACTCGTTTTTGTTTGGCCCCGTTAGCATTCCTTACTGTAAAACGGATTCCATCCTGTTATTACAGTAGCGTCAGCTCCGGGACGCACCTGTCTGGCTCTTCTGTCGGATGACAGATGTCGCCAACATGTGGCTCAACAGCTCGGTTCGGATTGCATTCCTACGCCAGCCCTCCGTAGTCCGTCAACTGACGGACGAAGGATGGGAGGAGATAATCTGGGACTTTCGAAAGGGAGCTCGGGTAAGTGGGTCAGTTGACGTGACATACATCAACTATACTAATATCCTTTGGTTATCTCCATTCCTATCTCAAAAAGTGTAGCGTCCCCTATTTCTATTTGTCTATTTGCCCTCAAAATCCTCGCTGATCTTCCAAACACCCTTTTCTCTGAAAGCAGGAATATTCTGTCGGCGTGCGGCATTTGTGATTGCGGATGCAGATTTAGCGTGGCTTTTTGTGTATTCGGAAAGCCGAATAACTTTGCCGCCTTTGAGATACGTAATGCGCTTATGAAGCGACTCCATCAAGCCAAGAGAGACTACCTTTTCAAGAGTTTTGGTATTTTTGTCGTCACGATAATCGCCAAAGGACTTGTAGTATTCTTTTTTCTCACGGTCCCGAATGATAATAATCGGGAAACCGAGACACTGAAGCTGGTAAGAGATCAACACGCGGCCAATACGACCGTTGCCATCGCAGAACGGATGGGTAGTTTCAAAATCCAAATGGAACTTGGCAATCTTGTCTAAAAAGTAAGCAGACATATCGCTCGTATATTCGGTGATAGTAGAAGCAATCAGTTTCTCCACTTGTTCCGGAGCAGGAGCAACGTGCGTACCGACTCGGACATATTCGCCCGGGCCACGAAAGCGTCCAGCGATCTTGTCATCAATACCGCCAATCAGCATCTGATGCAAAAGTAATATAAGCTCCCTGTTTACTTCCGTCTCTTTTGATTTGGTGCGAATGTAGTCGATAACTCGAGCGAGATTTTTTGCTTCATACACTTCACGCAAAGAAACACCTCGAGCGACCTCCATATCCAAAAGAATCTTCTCGGTCTCCTTGAGAGTGAGGGTGGAGTTTTCAATAGCGTTGGAGTTGTAAACACTCTCCGATACTTCCACCTCATCGATCATGACCAAAAGCGAATCCTTGCCTTTGCGGAGGACGTCATACTGGGCCTTGAGAGCCTGAATCCGATCTTTGATTGGTTTTGTTATAGCCATAGGCTTGAATAATGTTTATAGAGCCAGTATAGTCTATTCATCTCTAAAAGTCAATCTTTAGTGAATAGAGGCTATAAAGTGCCCTACATTCACTAGACAATATACCCTATAGCCAGAAACACAAGCATTCCCCTGTGTTTCAGCAATAAGACACTTTTGTATCATTACTGAAAAGCGGGCTGGAAGTCGCCTTTAAGGTATCCCCCAATTCAGATATGTAAGAATAGGGGTGCGTTTCTCCTTTGACCTGGTTTTTGGAGATTAGTTTCAACTACCTAACCTGTTAAGATTTTACATAATTAAGTAGCACGCCATTCCGTAGCCCAAAGTCAGTCCGTAGCTCTTGGCCTGTGGTAGCTCATAGAGCGTAGTCGGCTTAGCGTAGGAGGATTGGCAAAGGATGGCTCCCGGGGTCGGACTCCCGCCGGCGTTCAATCTCATTCAAAGTAGATCATCTGTCTCTTTGAATGTAGATATCACTTTGGCGGACCTTGCTCCCCTCTTGCTTCGGAACATCAGCTGTTCCTTCGCATCGGTTCTCGCTCAGACCTCATCAACAAATCGTTCCCTAGCCCCGATTATATCGGGGCGACGGACGATGGCTCAACAGCTCGGTCCAGATTGCATTCCCAAGGAGATAATCTGGGACTTTTGAAAGGGAGCTCGGGCAAGTGGGTCAGTTATGGAATCTTGAGAGAAAGGAACAAACAAAAACTCTCCCGACCAGAAAGTCGAGAGAGAAACGAAGAGAGTTGCGGCGACGGAAGACAAAGCGGTTGTTGCCATTCCAGTGGTTGTCGGGGTTGTCCCAATTCGTATTGAGCCAACGGTCGTTGTCGTCGTGTTCGACGTTGAACACGTTCGGATTGCCGTCGGAATCGGTATTGTGCGAGATATTATCCATAAGCACCACCCCTTGATTCTACTTTTGTGGCAGAAGTCTTAGAGTTGAATTTTATTCGGCATCTATAATGCCTGAATATCTCGCACCAAGTATCTTCATTTTTTGAAGTTTCTGCATACAACCTCTATTCCAAACCTTAGTCGGGAATACTCTCATTGTATGGATACTGGGTTCGGCAGCCAGAAACCTTGATCGCTGGCATATTCGCCTAGTTCCATGAATAGTTTACCAAATTTGAAACATAAAAAGAGGCCGTGCTCCGGAGAGCACGGCCAAAGGACAAAGGGTCAAGGGTCAAGGACCCAAGAGAACCATGGGTCCAAAACCCAAAGTCCAAGTTACTTGCGACGCAGGAACACCCAGCGGCCGTCGCCATCCCAGCGGTAGCCGGGGCGGGCCCAACGCGTATAGAGCCAACGGACGCGGTCGGCGTGCCCGACGCTGAACACGCCCGGACGGCCGTCGGAAGCGGTAATGGTCTCCATCGCCATGATGAGGACCTCGCCGACTGGCTGGTCAGGGTACTGCTTCCGTAGTTCGGGGCCAGCCCAAGCTGGAATGAGCTCACCGTTCACGTTATGAATACCTTCGTAGATCTCCGCCGTGGTCGGTCTCTCTTTGCTAGTCAGCTCCGTACCAGAAGCGATGACCAGCTCCAGGGTAGTGATGTCGAAGCCCTTCTTGAAGCCGGCCTTCTTCATGATATCAGCCGCCCAGTCGCCGATTCGAAAGCCACCCGCCTTCAAATCGGCAGTATAGCTATTGGCATCGTCGCAGGTACGGGTCAGCACCTTCCACGTCGGTCGCTGTATCAGGGGGAGACGCAGAGCCTGTTCCTCGGCCAGACGGCTGAGGAAGCTGTACCACTCCTCGCTGAAATTGGGGTGGCCCATAGCCAACTGCGCCCGTTCTGTGCCACCCTTGTACTTGCGGGTGGCATCCTCGACCTGTCGGCCGAGCTGTCTGGCCACACCATCCGAGGTGGGCTGAGTTTCGACAGTTCCAGAAGTACTCTGATTTGACATCAGGTATCTCCTATTGGTTCGCCTTATTGTTAAGGCGTTGATGGGTGATTTCCCTGAAGTATTCAGGGGCCATCGAACACCCCTAGGATAGCACAAAAACCATCCTTTGTAAAGGAGATTTTATGCTCTGGAGGCATATTTCTACTAATCCGCCCTAATCCTCGGGGAGCTGGACTTTGGGTAGTTTCCATGACTTAACTAGAGCTTTTGCCCAACGGGGCAAAGCGGTTTAGAACCATTTTAAGGAGTAAACCAAAACAACCTATCTGGGTCATTTTGGCTTTCATCACCCCAAAGGAGGGGTTCGATAACTGTCCTAGTTGGCTCCCGGGGTCGGACTCCGTCCGTCAGATGACGGACTAGAACCGGTCGGGGTTCGGGCTGCCTCACCCCTCTTCAGAACCTTGCGGTTCCGACGCCCGCTAAAGCGGTCTGCCTCCACCACGGGAAAACTCCCGTTTTCCCGACCCCTTTCCCACGGTTCGAGTCCAACCACAAACTATGAAAAAGCGTCACGAAATTCGTGCCGCTTTTTCATGGCTCCCGGGGTCGGACTCGAACCGACAACCAATCGCTTAACAGGCGATCGCTCTGCCATTGAGCTACCCGGGAATGATAAACTTTTTGCGAAAGTTAATGTCCAATATCCAATGTCCAATAATCAGGTAGTGGGAATTTTGGCTACCATTTTGTTTTTGATCGTCGCCAGTATTTTAACGATTTCTTGGCCCTCCGTAAATACCTCATCCAGAGCAGAAAAATCCAATAACTTTCTACCCCTCAGTATCCTTAACCAATACAGGGTTTCTTTGGCTTCTTTAAGGCTAATTGATAATTTGTGGATAAAATCCCGGTCCGACTGGGCCTCGCTGGCTTCCATCATATTAGCAGCGATCGAAGTAGCCGAACGCACCAACTGGCCAATCAGGGGACGCGATTTAAAATCCAACGCCACACCGTCAGTCAATGTCAGGACCAGATTAGCGAACACCTCGCAACGATCATAGATATCAATTTTACTTCCCGCTCTTTCCCCCATTGGATATTGGAGATTGGATATTAGATTAAAAGATTAATTCAAATAATCTTTTAATCTTTTGCTATCTTTGGATTTACGAAGTTTAGCCAAGGCCTTGGCTTCGATCTGACGGATGCGTTCGCGAGTAACCCCAAACTCCTGCCCCACCTCTTCCAAGGTATGCGCCCATTCATTATCCAAACCAAACCGAAGTTTTAAGATCTTCTGTTCGCGGGGGGTTAATAGATCCAATACCGAACCTACATCACCACATAACAATTGATAAGCCGATTGCTCTTCGGGCGTTAGACTATCCTCATCCTTAATAAAGTCTCCTAATAAGCTATCGTCTTCATCCCCCACCGATTTCTCCAAACTGACCGTCTCCTGCGAAATTTTTAGGATATGATTAACCTTTTCTACTTCCAGGCCCATCTCGTTAGCGATCTCTTCTGGCGACGGATCACGACCTAATTCTTGCACCAACTGGCGTTGAGTTCTGGCCAATCGGTTCATCGTCTCTACCATATGGACTGGGATGCGGATGGTGCGGGCCTGATCAGCGATCGCGCGGGTAATCGCCTGCCGAATCCACCAGGTGGCATAAGTGGAAAATTTGAATCCGCGGGTGTAGTCGAATTTCTCGACCGCTTTCATTAATCCGATATTCCCTTCCTGGATCAGATCCAACAGCGACAAACCTCGGCCAATATATTTCTTGGCGATGGAAACTACCAACCGCAAGTTAGCCTCGGCTAACTGCTTGGAGGCCACTTTATCGCCAGCGGCCACCCTTTTAGCCAAGGCCACCTCTTCGTGTTTTTTCAACAGCGCGATCTTGCCGATCTCTTTTAAATACATCCGGACAGAATCTTCGCTGATGGTCTCTTCGACATCATCTTCGCTCATCCGTTCTCTCGAAGCCCTCGCGCCTTTCTTGGGTTTCTTGGCAGCCGGCGTCGCTGCGTCAGCCCCCATCGCGCTCGTCTGCCAAATCAGATCATCCCGCATATCTACCACTTCAATGCCCAAATCAAAGAAAGCCTCGTAAAGTTTATCCAGCATTTCTACATCTGTTTCGACATGGGGCAGCGATTGGGCAATCTCCTGTTGCGTCACAAAACCTTGCTCTTGTCCCTTGGCCACTAAATGCTCCACTTCGGGCGGGAAGGTGTGTTTTTTATACTTCTTTTTGATCTCCGCGATATCCGCAGCGTCCAGATCTTCTAAGGCCGGCACCTCGACCTCGGCCAGAATGGGCGCCTCGACCTTGACGATCTTTTTGAAAACTTTCTTTTTGGGCGCAACCCTCTTCTTGGCGGTTTTTTTAACTGCCTTTTTCTTAGGTCGGGTAGTTTTTTTCTTTAACCAAACTTTGCCTCCAGCCTGGCCACCGGCTTGGGACCTCTGGCTCGGAAAGCGGTTCCGGCCCGGAAGGCGCTTAGCTTTTTTAACCAGGCGCTTTTTAGCTGCCCGCTTCTTAGCCGGCTTCCGCGCCATCCGCCGTTTAGGCTTGGCCGACCTTTTCTTGGCGACTTTCTGTTTAATCGCCCGCTTGGGCTTAGCCTGCCCGCGGACGGGGGACGCGGCCAGGGCCTTTCTTACCGGCTTTCTCGACTTCTTTCTAATAGATTTTTTCTTAGCCACAATTACAAATGTTTAAACTGTTCTAATAAAATAGAGAGCTTCTCCTGATCCCCGGCTTGCTCAGCTGCCGAAACTTCGGCTTTAAGTCGAGCTAAGGTTTGTTTAACCTGCCGGCGCTGGATCAAGTTGATATAAAAGTTGAGTTCCCCCTTAAGATCTGCTTCCGCCATATCGGCGTACTGTTCTTCAATAACCATTAGCAGCTCCAAGAGAGCCACCCGGTCATCGTAGGCTAAGCTCGCCAGTAAGTCATCTAACGAAAATTCGCTCTTAGAATAACAATTTGCGAGCTTCTCGTAAACTCTCTCCGACCACTCCCGCCACCTTACCTGGCCTAATCTCTCCCGAAAATCAGGATAGTAGGCCGGCCGATACAGGATGATCCCTAATACCCGCTTATTCAACCAATCAGGATCTTTATCGGGGGAAGCGGGTTTTTCTTCCGTCTTAGCGGTTGAGCGAGGGGCTTTTAGCCTGCTCATCGCCTCATATAAGCTGTCGGTACTGGTACTAAGCCTGCCCGCCAGTTTTTTGATGTATTGGTCTTTCTCTACTGGGTCAATCAATAAACTGATGACCGAGAGCACCTCAGCGGCCACCTTCTTTTTGCCGGCCACCGTATCCACCCCGAACTTATTGATAGAGTGGTCTAAATAGAAATCGATCACTGGGATAGCGCTCTCCACTATTTGCCTCCAGACATCAGCGCCCGCCTTGATACAATCATCCGGATCTTTGTATTGGCCCAAGATAGCTACTTTAATATTTAAGTCATCGGTGGCTGCTAATTCGATCGCCCGTTTGGTCGCTTCTCCCCCGGCCGCATCCGCATCCAATGCCAGCACCAACGCTTCGCCGTATCGGCGGATTAGTTTTAATTGATCAAGAGTCAGCGCCGTACCCGAAGACGCTACTACATTTTTTATCCCCGCCTGATACGATGACAGCAGGTCCATTTGCCCTTCTACTAACACCGCATAGTTCTGAGCTTGAATATCTTCCTTGGTAGCGGATAGGCCGTACAATATCCGCCCTTTTGAAAAAATAGCCGTCTCCGGTGAGTTTAGATATTTTGGCTGGTCTTCTGGATTAAGTACCCGACCAGTAAAACCAACCACCTTGCCGCTGGCGTTGGTGATCGGGAACATTAGCCGATGATGGAACTTATCGCTGTAACCGCGCGCCCGTTGGACCAATAATCCAGCCTTCTCGATATCTTCTAACTTATACCCGCGCCGCTCTAAAAATTTGATCAGATAGTCCCAGCCCGATGGCGCGTAACCGATCCGAAAGGTTTTGGCGGTCTCTCGGGATAGTCCGCGACTGACCAAATAGTTTAGCGCCTGCCGGCCTTCGGTGCTATCGGCGATCGCTTTCTCATAGAACTTGGCCGCCAGCTCGTTGATATTAAACAGAACATTTTTACTCCCCCATTCTCCGCTTGATCTTGACTGCAGCTGCACCCCGGCTTTCTCGGCCAACTGTGAGAGCGCCTCGGTAAACTCTAATCCCTCTTTCTCCATCAAGAATCGAAAGGCGTCTCCCCCTTTGCCGCAACCGAAACAGTGCCAGATCTGTTTATCGGGACTGACCATAAATGAGGGCGTCTTCTCGCTATGGAACGGACAGGTGCCTTTATAGTTGCGTCCCGCTTTTTTGAGTGGAATATACTGGCCGATCAGCTCGACCACATCTATCTTCGATTTAATTAGATCTAAATCGGTCATGGCAGTAATTACATTCCGGCCTTATTGGGCTCCGTTATATGCGCTAAATATTCCTCAAAAGCAATTTTCAACCACGGGGTAATATCGACATTGTTAATCTCACCCGCTAATTGCTGGACACTAACCCACTTACAATCCGAAACTTCGCTCGGATTGGGATTAATATTCCCGTCGTAATGCCCCATCAACAAGGTACAGATCTCATTCTCGGAACCGATATCTTTATACTTCACCTGATACTGGAACTTAGAGATAAACTCTAATTTGCAAGAAAAACCCAGCTCTTCTTTGAGCCGCCTTTCTCCGGCCTGCTCATAGGTTTCAGTTTGATGAACATGGGTAGAGCAAGAAGTGTCCCAAAAATTAGGCCACAGCATTTTAGGGGCACTTCGCCGGGTTAGCAGGATCTCGCCCTGGTCATTGAAAATAAAGATCGTGATGGCCCGATGTAAAATACCGTCCCCCAAATGGCATCTAGCCTTGGCCTCTAAGCCAACGATTTCGTCCTGCTCATTAACAATTACTATTTGTTCACTCATAAATTACCGCATTAAATCTTCTATCGAGACACTAAGGGCTTCAACTATTTCCATCTGATGTCTCTGAGGTGACAAGTTGCATCATCAAGATGGGCAAAGTAGATCTGCATATCCGACATTGGGCGATGTAACGAGAATTTATCGAACTAATAATTCCGGATCAAATCCCAGTTTAACTAACCTATCAAATAAAGGGCGAAGTTCTTCATTCGCCGCCGCTGCCGCTGCTACTGCCGGTCGCGTAATTTCATCCAACCCCTCAAATGATTTTTGAGATAACGCCTGGTTAAAAGCAGCAATCGCTGTCTGACTATTCTCGCGTACGGTGGAATAAATTTCGTTCACATCAAGATGTGAAAACTCCGTCTCGAGCAGTTGGTCGATGGTGTCCATCACTTTTTTTCTCTCGGGATCGTGGCTCATTGTCCTATATATTCCACCCGGTAGATTAAAACGAAAGTTGTTCATATCGATAGGTTTTTCGTTTTCCGGTGATATGTTACCCTCTGATGGTTCTTTCATACCGTTCCTTGATTAAAGTAAAAAGGAGATTTATTATCGGCTGCGGCTCATATACTAACTGGCGGTGAGGGAGGGATTTACCCTGCCATATATATTCTATAGGTCGGGTATAAACTTCTCATCCCTCCTTCCATCCAATCAACGATCT
>Ga0155755_102_pt3 | contig 37999 bp, 34 predicted proteins | sample RifCSPlowO2_01_FD_107409 | JGI IMG/M metagenome (GOLD analysis project Ga0155755, IMG submission 107409) | candidate division Kazan bacterium RIFCSPLOWO2_01_FULL_48_13
CGAGCCGGTGGTTTTCATATGAGCAGTGAGACAGGTTGGACTCAACGCATCTTAGATGCGGTCGGCAAAAAATACGGCTTTCGATTGGATCAACCAATTGGTAAATTCGGCAAACACGCGCTGGATGTTCTATTGTATGGTAGTGGTGACGAAGAGGTAGTGGCAAAATATCGGACTGCTCGCGGCAATCTAAACGAATATGTCGTAAAGTGGGAAGGCATTCTCCCTAATCTAATGCGGCGGTACAAAGAGACCGATTCCGATTTTGTCCGGGCTGAGATCGATAAAATTATGGTCGAACGGATCTGTCCGGTGTGCCAGGGCGGGCGGCTAAGAGCCGAATCGGCGGCGGTCACGGTGGGGGGAAGCTCGATCGTAACGGTTTCGGCGATGTCGATCGAACAGCTGAATAAATTTTTCGATAAGTTAAAATTAGACAGCCAGCGTACTTTAATCGCGGTCCAGATCTTAAAAGAGATTAAAGAGCGGATTGGTTTTCTTAACAATGTTGGGCTAAGCTATCTTACACTTAATCGCAGCGCCACTACGCTATCAGGAGGTGAGGCGCAGCGAATTAGATTGGCAACTCAGATCGGCTCGGGACTTTCCGGAGTAATTTATATTTTGGATGAGCCATCGATCGGTCTGCATCAGCACGACAACGGTAAGTTGATTAAATCGCTGAAGGGCTTGCGTGATTTGGGCAACACGGTATTAGTGGTAGAGCACGATGAGGAAACTATTTTAGAAGCGGACTATGTGGTGGATATGGGACCAGGCGCGGGAGCATTGGGTGGGTATGTGGTGGCGGTCGGTACGCCTGATCAGATTAAAAAGAATAAAAATTCGCTGACTGGTCAATATCTCTCGGGCAAGGCAAAGGTCAAAGTGCCTAGTGTCCGCCGGCTGCCCAATGGCAAGCACCTATTAATTAAAGGCGCTAGCGAATTCAATCTCAAAAATATTGATGTCGAAATACCTTTGGGATTATTTGTCTGCGTTACTGGTCTCTCGGGTTCGGGCAAATCGACATTGATTAATGAGATCTTAGTTAAAAAGATCAGCCAGACTTTATATGGCTCGCATGCGGCGCCGGGCAAACACAAAGCCATCGAGGGCCTGGACTATTTGGATAAGATCATCAGTATCGATCAATCGCCGATCGGAAGAAGCCCTCGGAGCAATCCCGCTACCTATACGGGCGTGTTCACGGATATCCGGGACCTGTTTAGCAAACTTCCGGAAGCGCAAATTAGGGGTTATGCGCCCGGTCGATTTAGTTTTAATGTAAAAGGCGGCCGGTGTGAAAACTGCCAGGGCGACGGCGTGATCAAGATCGAGATGCACTTCTTGCCGGATGTGTATGTGCCGTGTGATGTCTGTAAAGGCAAGCGCTACAATCAGGAGGTATTGGAAGTTCATTACAACGGCAAAAACATTTCCGAGGTATTAAATATGTCGGTCGGAGAAGCGTTGGAATTCTTCAAACATATTCCCGCTATTCAGAATAAATTAGCTACCCTGCAAGAAGTGGGATTAGGCTACATTACTTTAGGCCAACCCGCCACTCAACTCTCTGGCGGTGAAGCTCAGCGAATTAAACTGGCATCCGAATTATCGCGGCGGGCAACGGGCAAGACCTTGTATGTGTTGGATGAGCCGACTACTGGTTTGCACTTTGATGATGTTAAAAGGTTGTTGGCAGTGTTAACGCAGCTGGTCGATAAAGGTAACACCGTATTAGTGATTGAGCATAATTTAGATGTAATCAAAACTGCCGACTGGATCATTGATCTGGGGCCCGAAGGGGGAGATAAGGGTGGGGAGATCGTAGCGGTTGGTACGCCGGAAAAGGTCGCCAAAGTTAAGCGATCATATACTGGGCAGTATCTCCAAAAAGTCCTCAAATAATATTGCCATTCTGTCAGCCCGACTCCCTTGCCATCCTGCCCCGACTCATTTCCCGTCATTCTGGTAAGCCCAGCAGGGCGCACCCAGAATCTTTACAATATTATTATTCTTTTTGCCACCCATCCGTCGGCTGACGGACGGGTGGCCCCAAAGGCGGGCCCGACTACGCCAAGCTATCCGTAATGTAAAATCAGCTTACCGCTTAACCCGCCCGAACGTACCGTTCGGTACGGGCGGGTGGGTCGAACTCCCCAGCACTTAATTTAAGTGCTGGGTCAAACAACGACCCCGCGACGCTGATTTTTCAAACGGCTCACGCTTGGCTCCGTAAGGGCATAAGGGACGCTTAAGCTCCAATGGCGGAAATAAAACGGCTTAATGGGTTTGGGGCCACCAAAATAGAACCAACTGAAGTTGACTGGTAGGTTTGTTTTAAGTACGCTCGAGTGTAGGCGACCGTGCCTGCTCAACCCTGAGGAGGTGGCTTAACCCGTAAGTTCCCCACAGGGGAATGCCTCGCAGGAGTTGATTGAAAAAAGAGGAGACTTCCATGCAGAAGTCAACTTGGATGAGTGTTGGACAGGCCCATCGATTGGGCAAGTTTGTTGTTGAGGCGTTGTTGGCCGTGCGGAGTTATTTTAGCTCCGGCGTAGTCCAAAAAAAGATTAGTGATGGGGATTGGGTATCCAATTTTAAGCAGGAATTTATCCAACTGGTTAAGAGGCTGATACCGACTAATCCTTTTTCAAGAGAGCGGGTGGATCGGGCGGCCGATTACCCTAAGGGGTGGACATTGCCTCCGCTGGACGATCAAAAGGCGCGTTTGACAGAAATATTTCCCCGAATAGATCTGTCCCATGTCGACGCATTGGTGGATGATATTAAGATCCCCAAATCCAAGCACAGGTTTGTGGACGGGATCGCAATAATTCCCAAGTTTACCCATCTGCTCAAAACCGTTGCGAATCGGAGCGACTTTAACAGCGATTATGCGATGATTGGATCGGAATTAGTTAAGCGCATTTCGTTATCCCAGTCATTTTACAACAAGGCCGGTCCCATAGATGACAGGCATATCCGGGTGGATAACGAGGCAATGGAGATTGTCTCCAGGCTCGAAGGCTCAACCTTGGGTGATGTTTTAGTGCTTCCAATTAACTTTGGCAGCTTCTATGCTGGATGGTCTCCCCGAGCAGCTAAATGGGAAGCGCTGAGCAATGGACAGCTTCCGCTGATCTCTGTCCAGATTTTCTGCCTGCTGTTAACTATGCCAGATAGATTAGCGTCTGGCAGTCTGGGCGTTGATCTATCGGCCGATGGATGGGATCCCGACGGAACTCAAATCTGGTCGTCTTGTACCACATATCTCACAATGGAAAAAGACGAAATAGAGTTGTCGATGGGGTCTTCCGGCGAGCCTACCGGCGGTTATGGGACCCCAATAGCTTTCTTGGAGCTGTAACTTTTTATGCTCGATTTGGCAATGGCGGGTGGAAACACTCGCCATATTTTTATTCGAAGTAACTGGGATGATAGTTGTTATCATATAGATATGGCGGTTTCCAAAACCTTCAGTCCAGATTTAAAGCAGATCCCGAATAGCCCCGGGGTGTATTTGATGTATGGGGGGATTGCTCTGCGTCATCCTGAATCCGCCAACCGGCGGATGAAGGATATAGGTCGTAAGGCCGCTTCGCTAGCCTGCCTGCGGACGCGGGACGCGGCCAGGGATTCTTCGGCTGGTCGCCTCAGAATGACAGCAAAAGAGGGTAAAGTGATTTATGTGGGGAAGGCGATCAACTTGCGGAAGCGGGTGTCTTCGTATTGGAAACAGCCAGTTAAGCAAAGTATCAAAACGCAAGCGCTGATCAAGCAGGTGGCGAAATTGGATTTTATGGCTACCGATACCGAAGCCGAAGCGCTGATATTAGAGAACGAATTAATTAAGAAATATCAGCCGCAATATAATGTACTGCTCAGGGACGATAAAACCTTTCAATATATTCGCATTGGGTTAGATCAAAAATTTCCGGAAGTTTCGGCGGTTCGCCGAGTTAACCCCCAGGAGATTAAGAGTCGGGACCCCAACCGGCCGAGATATTTTGGGCCCTACACGGCCGGGAGCACGGTGAAGAACACCCTCAAGTTATTAAATAGTATTTTCCCGATCTGCGGTAAAGCGCGAGAATTAAATTTACAGAATAAGATTCCTGCCGGAGTTTACCCTCGACTGCGATCGGGGGCAGGAATGACAAGAGGGGGAGCAGGTCCGCCAGCCGGCGGAGACGAGAAGGGAGCAGGAATGACAAGAACTGGTTTGTCATCCCGGACCGGATGGACTATGGCCGATCAGGATCCGGGATCTTTTGTTGCGCCATTAAAGGCGCCGTGTCTTAACTACCATCTGGGGAGATGTTTGGGGGTCTGCGTTGGCAAAGCGACCGGTGCGGACTATCGAGCGGCGATTGATAGAGTAGTTAAATTCTTGGGCGGTGACACCAAAAACATTATTAAATATCTGCAGGCGCGGATGTCGCGATTATCGAGTGAGCGAAGATTTGAAGAAGCGGCCCGACTTAGGGATCGGATAAATTCGTTAGAACAGTTATTTGAACAACAAAAAGTTTCTCGGCCAAAAGATTTGGAACAAGATTTCTTAGGCTGGTTAGTAGAAGGCGAGAAGATGATCGTCTCGCGCGCTCAAGTTCGGGGTGGCAGGTTGCTCGGCCAGCAGACTTTTGTGTTAAACGCGCCGCTTAGGGATGCCGAGGCCAATTTAATGTCGCAAGCGATCATTACCATTTACGATAAAGTATTCGAAGATCTGCCCAGAGAAATTATTGTGCCGGTATTACCAGAAGATTCGGGAGCGATCGAAAAGTGGTTAAGCGATAGGCGAATCAATCCCACCCCACCTCTCTCCGAGTCCAGAGACTCTCAGAGTCGGCGACCCCTTGGTAAGGGGAGGAGCAAAAATAATCCCCTCCTTTCCAAGGAGGGGGCAGGGGTGGTTGGGAGGAGAGGAGGAGTTCGTGTTATAGTGCCACAAAAGGGGCCGAATCAAAAGTTGCTATCACTGGCCCAGCGTAATGCTGCTCAACATTCCGGGTCGCTCTTGGATGTGGACGAACGATTAGGGGTTAAAAAAGCATTAGTAGAGCTCAAAAATCTGCTCAAGCTAAAAAAGCTGGAGCGGTTAGAAGCCTACGACATCTCGCATTTTGGGGGGACCCACACCGTTGGTTCGATGGTGGTATTGGTGGGTGGCAAGCCCGACAAAAATCACTATCGCCGGTTTCGCGTTAAAACGGTACCTGGCATTGATGATTATGCCGCTTTGGGCGAAGTGATCACTCGAAGATTAAGCCCCAAACGCCGAACCGATAAGAGATTCGCGGTCGGTTTGCCGGATGCAATTTTAATTGATGGCGGAAAAGGCCAGTTAAGTGCGGTGTTAAAAAATGTAACAGCGGATGATAAAAAGAAAATTCGGTTTTTTAGTTTGGCCAAACGGGAAGAAGAGATATTTTTGCCCGATAAGTCACAGCCGGTAATTTTGCCCAAGAATTCGGTGGCGTTGCAGCTGTTGCAACGGCTGCGGGATGAAGCGCATCGATTTGCGATCAGCTACCAAACGGTATTAAAAGCAAAGCAGTTGATAGGAAGCACGGAGAGATTGGCGGGCATTGGCGCCGCTACCCGCAAAAAATTGGTAAAGCAGTTTGGCAGTTTATCAGCCGCCCGCCGGGCGAGTGATAGTGAACTGGCTCAAGCTTTGAGTGAAAAACAAATTCGCTCATTCCGATTGTGAGAATGGGGGAGGGTTGACGGGGGAGCCGGATTATGGCACACTAACCAGCACTTTTACTGATTTGTGTTTGGCAACTTGACACTTACCGAGTACGGAAAGAATACAGAGGTTGTCCCTGTCGAAAGCATCGGCGGGAAGGAGTGTTAATTGTGAACGAGAATGGAGATTCGACTGCAGCTACCGGCGTTGGGAGGCTCTGCAGCCTCTTTGCCAAAATGATAACTCCTCGTCCCCTCGATGAGGTGATCGCGGGATTTCAGGACAAGGGAGTGATGGTTTGTCTCTCGTTAGAGGAGCTGTTGGACGAGAGCCGGTTCATTTTTAACTCCGGGCATCGTTACACGGTGCCAAAGGTGGGGCAGGACGATGAGCCAACGCCTGCCTACCTATTGGAGGCTGAACGGCGCGAAGGTCGTCAACCGCAGGTGCCATTGAGCGATCTATTTAAGCGTCCTAACGAGGGGCTAACCCTCAGTGAGGGCATCTGCTCGATCGTCACACTATTGCCGGTAGAGCAATTAACAGGGATGTTATGTTTCGGCTCCCGGCAAGAGAACATGGTTGACGGGATGATCGAATTCCCGATGGTAAGGATATCCAAGGATGACCCATCCCAGATCTTGGTTGAGTGGGTCGATCTCAACAGCTCCGTCGACGAAGCGGCGGTCTGGTGGGTCACCCAACGGCACCGGAAAGAGGACGAGAGGTAGACAGCCAGGCTCGGTGATGTAAAAGGATGTGGAATGTGGGGGATAGTTTCACCCAAATGTTTTAGACCATCAATTTCTTGATGCGCGTTAATCAGAACAGCGCTAAAGATATTCGGTGGTCTTTTTTATTCTACGATTATAGGCAGGATAAAATGACGGCAAGCAAGAGATGCGTATATAATAGTTATATGAAGGTGGATAAAAGCAAGCTCAAGGCAGCGGGGATGGTGGCGGCAGTAATCGCCGTGGTCGGGGTTATCGTCATCGTTGGCAATGGCCAGATCAGCCTAACCAAGGGAGTGAGCGCCGATCTGGGGGATCTGGCGGTGGGCAAGGTGACGGTAATGTCGCAAGAGACATACGACACCGCGGTGAAAAAATTAAATGCTTACTTTGCCGAGGCGGGAAACAAAACCGCACAAGACACACTCATAACCGAAGTTGTCAATATCCTAAAGGAAGTCCAACGGTAGTATCCTATCCTGTGGATAAATATGGTTGATATCGGCTCTGACAGCCGATTTTTAGTACTAATATGGGTTGATAAAATCATTGACATTGTAAGTCAAGTATGGTATAATGGAAACAAGTTAGTTGGAGTACTATGCATAGCCAAAATCACGATAATCAGACAGAGGGTGAAAAACCGACGGAAGACTCGGTGCTTGATCGGGTGATGTCCGAAAGCCAATCGTTAGAGTTGGCATCGGCCAAGCCGTCTAAAGTGGTAACGGCTGCTGTCAACAAGCTGCGGGATCGCGAGCGGGATGTGTTAATTGCCCGCTACGGTCTTGATCTTAGCCATACCGATAAGGAAACATTGGAAAGCATCGGCAAGAAATTGTCGGTTACTCGCGAGCGGGTGAGGCAGATCGAAAACGCGGCGTTGAAAAAGATTGCCAAAAAATTTTCGGCGGCACTTAAGCCGTTGTGGAAGATCGTGGATGTCTATCTAACAATGCACGGCAATATCGCTGATGTTGATTTCTTGATCGATCATTTTAAATTAAGCCAATCGGATAATTTAGAGCTGGAGAAAAATGCTCTGCGGTTGGCCGTAGCCGCCTACACCGAGGTGTATCCGATTAAAAAGCATGTCGACCTTAAAGCTGGCTGGCTGGGTGATAATGTTAAACAAGCAGATATTTTAGAGATCCAGAAGGTGGCGGTAGGTATTCTAACTAAATCGGGCGAGCCGCTGCCGGAAGCAGTGTTGGTCGATCAGATCGTTGGCCAGGCCAAAAACATGAGTTCGGCATTAGTCAAAGGGGCGCTGCGAGTGGGCGCCAAATTGGGAATGGATAACAAGAATCGGTGGGGGTTAACTGCTTGGCCGCTGATCGTTCCACGCCGGATTCGCGACAAGGTGTTTATTATTTTAGAGACGGCTGGCAAGCCGCTGCATTTTGAAGAGATCACTAAACTGATCGGCCAGAAATTTGCCCATGATCGCCAAGTGCTTAGCCGGACGGTACACAACGAGTTAATCAGCGACGAGCGGTTTGTATTGGTTGGCCGGGGCATCTATGCGCTGTCAACTTGGGGTTATGCGCCCGGCGTAGTTTCGGATGTAGTTAAAGAGGTGTTGCAACAGGCCGGTCAGCCGATGAAGATCGGTGACATTGTAGACGAAGTGCTTAAACGCCGGCAAGTTAAGCGGAATACGATCATTGCCAATCTGCAGAATCGATCTTTATTTACCAAGGTGGCCAAAGCTACTTACGATCTGGCCCAGCGGGCCGGTGAGGGCAGCGCCGCCGCTAATTAACCTAACGAGTAATGGAAGGCTTAGGCTCGCTCATTCTAATTGGATTGCTGGTGGTGGGGTGGCTGGCGGTAGCCGCTTTTTTGACCTGGTGGGTGATTAGTCGCATAGCAGGTAAGCGGGTAAGCGGTTTAGCAGGAAGTCCAAAACCTACCGCCGTCGAAGAAGAGGCGGTACTGTTGGCGATCGAGGTACCTAAAGAAAATGAAAAGACGCCATTGGCGGCCGAGACGATGTTTGCCTCGCTGCATGGCATCGGCAGTCATCGGTTGAGTTTTGAGATTGAAGCCAGGGAAAAATCGGTGAGGTTTTATGTCTGGACTCCCGTCTCTTTGCGCAACTATGTCGAGAGCCAGTTCTACGCGCAGTATCCCGATATGAATGTGCTGGAGATGAAGGATTATTCGGACCCCACCCTGCTTCCAGCAGGTAGCGCCGGCGCTTCGGTCGATCTCTTATTCTCGAATAAAGATTTCTTTCCGATCAAAACATTTATTAACTTTACGGTCGATCCGTTGGCGGCTATTACCGGTATGCTCGGCAAACTATCGGAAGGTGAGCATATCTGGATTCAGCTGGTGATCAGCCCCGAGAGCAACAAGTGGCGTGATCGGGCGATGGCGTTTATCTCCGCGGTTAAGGCGGGCCGGTCGCCCGAGATCGGCAAAGCCATCACCAAGAGTTTGTTTTCGCTGATAGGCGAAGTTATTGGATCGTTGGCGCGCGGCGGCGGGTACGAGGCGAAAAAAGAAGGTTCAAAAGTGGAGTTGTCTCCGGGAACCGATCTAATGCTAAAAGCGGTCGAAGAAAAAAGCTCTAAATTAGGTTTTAAAACCAAGATCCGATTGGTGGTGTGGGACAGGGATGAAGCATCGGCCAAAGCGAAACTTCAGTTGGCGCTGGGTACTTTCAAGCAGTTTGATAGCACTAATTTAAATTCATTCAGGCCGAGCAAATACATCAACGATCGGGTGGCTATTTTAAACAGATACCACGGACGCGAATTAGGTAAGGATGCCTTAATCCTTAATGTAACCGAGATAGCTTCGATCTATCATCTGCCGAATGTCTCCGTTGCCACCCCTAACATCGTGTGGGCGGGTTCGCGCAAAGGCGAACCGCCAGCTAACTTGCCGTTGGTGGGCGAGGTTCCGGCAGAGCAATTAACGGTGCTTGCCACCACTAACTTTCGTGGAACGCAGGAAAAGTTTGGTATTAAATTAACCGATCGCCCGCGGCATATCTATATTATTGGTAAAAGCGGTACCGGTAAGTCTACCCTGCTTGCCAATATGGCGATCGACGATGTTAGAGAACGGCGAGGCGTGGGCGTGATCGATCCGCACGGCGACTATGTTGATACGGTATTAAAATTTGTTCCCAACTACCGGGTAAACGATGTGATTTTGTTTGATCCAGGTGATCGCGACTATCCGATCGCGATCAATATGCTGGAATTACGAGATCCCAAATATAAGGTGGTGGTCGCCTCTGGTGTGGTGGGCATCTTTAAAAAGATCTTCGGCTACTCGTGGGGTCCCAGATTAGAGTATTGGCTGAGCTCGGCGGTGATGGCGCTGTTGGACTATCCCGACTCTACTTTAATGATGATCCCACAGCTGTTTACCGACCTCTCCTTCCGGGAAAAGGTAATTAATAAGATCTCCGACCCGTTGATTAAGGCGCGCTGGCTGAACGAATACGGCAAATTGGATCAGAAGCAGCAGAACGAGACCATTTCGCCCATTTTAAATAAAGTCGGCCAGTTCTTGTCTTCGCCGGTGATTAGAAATATCGTTGGCCAACCCAAATCGAGCATCGATTTTAGGCAGGTGATGGACGAAGGAAAAATTCTATTAGTAAAATTAGCCAAAGGTATCATTGGTGAGGATAACGCGGCTCTATTAGGTGCCATGATGATTACTCAGTTGCAGTTGGCGGCGATGAGCCGGGCCGATACCGAGGAAAAGGCGAGAAAAGATTTTTATCTGTATGTGGATGAGTTTCAAAACTTTGCCACCGAATCATTTCAGGTAATTCTATCGGAGGCCAGAAAGTATCATCTATCACTTACTTTAGCCAATCAGTATATGGAGCAGCTGATCCCAGAAGTTAGTGATGCCATCTTTGGCAATGTTAATACTATTATTACTTTTCGGGTGGGCGGCGATGATGCCAAGAAGTTGGAAAAAGAATTTGCGCCAGTGTTTGAGGCCACCGACTTGGTAAATTTAAATATGTTTAATATCTATATTAAACTGTCGATCGATAATATTACTACTAACGCTTTCTCGGCGCAGACACTGCCGTTGCCGGACGATATTAATAATAACGAAGACAAGATCCTAAAGATCTCGCGGGAACACTATGCCCGGGCGGCCAGTTTTGTGGAGGAGAAGATTAGCAAGGCGCTCGAGTATCATCCTCAATCGTCCCCGCCAGTTTCCCGGCCCGCTCCGCGCTGGGAGAAGCCAGTTAATCAGGGACAATCTGCCCCCCGGCCACAACCCCAACGAGGCCCCTTCAGGGTCGGCGGACCCCAAAGCTATCAGCAACGCCCAGCCCAATCACCACAACCTCAAAGGGTAGAGGCCCCCAGACAGCCGTTACCTCAATCCCCAGCACGCCCATTACCTAATCGACCAGTGCCGTTTAGACCAGCGATGAAGGTAGAACCTCCTCATCAGGTTTCACTAGCACCACAGCCCAAGCGTAAGCCTGATGATTCTTTGCTGAAGAAAGTTATCTCGGCGATGGAGGCTAAGAAGCCATGGGTACCCGGGCAGAAACCAAATAAGCCAAATTTGGTAAACGATTTAAATGATAATAAAAAAGCCATCGAAGATATTCGCCGAGAGCGTTCGGATGAGGCAAAAAGTAAACCAAACGAATCGATTCGCTTAGACGAAGATAGTGGTTCGATCGATCTGAATAATCAGCAAAAGTAGTTCCGACATCATCGTAGTTGCCGCACTCACCTTATACGTTGAAATGAAGCGGCCGCTGTGACTCGGCGTATGTCGTTATGTGTCCGTCATTTTGGTGGCTCCCGTCCGAATGAACCTTCGTCCGGGCGGGTGTCTGTAGTCGCAATATTATTCTTTCACTACCTCCGCCCAGAACCGAAGGACCCCTTCGAGGCTGACGCACAACTCCGGAGGGCGGGAAAGGCCTCAGACTCTAATGATGGCATGTGACGGGTATAATTGATTTATGGATAAGCGGCAGGCGGGGGAGCGGATTAAGGAATTAACGGGAGAGCTGAATCATCACAGCTATCTTTATTATGTGTTGGACAAGCCGCAGATTAGCGATGCCCATTATGACGCGCTGTATCGCGAGTTAGAAGAATTAGAGCAGCAGTTCCCCGAGTTGGTCCAACCCGATTCGCCTACCCAGCGGGTGGGTGATAAGGTGTCGGGCGAATTCGCTCAAATTACTCATAGTAAGCGGCGGATGAGTTTGGATGACGCTTTTTCGTATTCGGATTTAGATGCGTTCGAAGAGCGGGCCAAAAAATCTCTAAAAGATTCCCGCCTTCGCGGGAATGACGGTGGAGGGTGGGCTTATGTCTGCGAACTAAAGATCGATGGCTTGCAGATAGTTTTAACTTATAAAAAAGGATGGCTTAAAACGGCGGCCACAAGGGGTGATGGTCGGGTTGGAGAAGATGTAACTCATACCATTCGGACGGTCAGAGATATACCACTTAAGCTCTCTAAAGCCATTAACTTAGTGGTATCGGGTGAGGTGTATATTAGCAAAAAGGATTTCGAAAAGATTAACCACGAGCAAGAAAAAAGTGGTAGCCTTAGCTATGCCAATCCGCGAAATTTAGCGGCGGGTACGGTGAGACAACTCGATCCCAAAGTAGCGGCTAAAAGAAATCTGCGCAGTTTTGTTTATGATTTAGAAGGGGATATTAAACCAAAGACGCAAATTGAACTGCTAAAAAAACTTAAGGATTTAGGTTTTTCGGTCAATCAAGAAAATAAATTATGTAGTAGTTTGGCTGAAGCCAAAGATTTTATTGGGAATTGGGGCAAAACGCGCGAGGGATTGCCATATCAGACCGATGGGGTGGTGATTAAAGTTAATGATTTATCTTTGAGGGATGAATTGGGGGTAACGGCTAAATCGCCTCGGTGGGCGATTGCTTATAAATTTCCGGCCGAACAACAACAAACCAAGATTTTAGATATCATAGTGCAAGTTGGTCGTCAGGGGACCCTAACACCAGTGGCGGTATTGAAACCAGTGCGCATCGCTGGTTCAACTGTCAGCCGGGCCACCCTGCATAACGAAGATGAGATTAAAAGAAAAGATGTGCGGGTGGGAGATACGGTGGTGGTACAAAAGGCGGGGGATGTTATCCCCGAGGTGGTGCGGGTGATCAAAGAAAAAAGACGCTCCGGCAGCAAAGAATTCAAGATGCCCACGCAGTGCCCCATCTGCGGCGGCAAGGTGGTTAAAGCCGAGGGCGAGGTGGCGTATCGCTGCGCTAATAAAAATTGTTTTGTGGTGCAGGTTCGTCGCTTGGAACATTTTGTCTCGCGCGACGCGTTTGATATGGAGGGGCTTGGCGCCAAGATCGTGGAGCAGTTATACAAAGAGGGTTTGGTACGCGATCCGGCTGATCTATTTACATTGGAAGAAGGCGATCTCGAACCGTTAGAACGGTTTGCCGAGAAAAGCGCCGATAATCTAATTAAAGCGATCCAATCATCTAAAGAGATATCGTTAGATCGATTTGTTTACGCATTGGGGATTCTGCATGTGGGAGCGCAGACCGCTCGCGATCTCACTTCCGTATTTACTAAGTTTGAAGATATTATGCATAGTTTCCCGTCGTCTTTTCAGGAGATTGATGGGATCGGTGAGAAAGTGGCGAAGAGCATCTATAATTTTTTTACCGACCAGCCCAATATCGCTCTAATTAAGAAGTTATTGGCGGCTGGAGTGAGAATAAAACAGGCCGAGAAATCAGTTTCGCGTAAATTGGCCGGCAAAACCTTTGTGATAACCGGCAGTCTATCAAAGATGGCCAGAGAAGAAGCAGAAGTCAAAATCAGAAGTTTGGGTGGCAGAGCCAGTTCGTCGGTCTCCAAAGAAACCAGCTATGTGGTAGCCGGTGACAACCCCGGTTCTAAATACGATAAAGCCAGACAGTTGGGGGTGACCATCATCTCCGAGGATGAATTTCTGAAATTATTATAGGGGCTATTGGCCTGACTTTTTTGTGGTAGACTGAATTGTTCTTCAGTAGTGGGGGACGAACATTAAAATCGAGGAGATGGTAAGCAATGGGAATGGCGTGTGCTAGTGAGCATTCTTTGATGGATGATATCGAAACCGGTGATGGGCGTGAGGCGTATCGTATTCTGGGGAAGGCGGCTGCGGCGGTCTTCGGCTGCATCGCGCGGGCTCGCTGGCGTTCCGAAACGGAAGTGACCTTGGTGGTGGCTATCACCATCACTCAGCAGTTCTGGCTAACTTTTGGGTTAGTAATGTTGCGAGAGTTCATCGATTACATACTCAGCCACCCTAAGTCGGTAGAATCTCGTTACAGTGTGCCCTGCTTACGCGAGGCACTGAAGCCGACTACCCTGCCGCCGTGGCCAACGCGGCAGCCAGCCGTATTTCCTTTTTGGCCTTGGTGTAAACGCCACCAAGATGTGGCATTCCGAGAGGTGATCGATCGAGAGCTACTAACACCGTTGACGGTGTTGTTGGAAGGGGACGCAGGATTATGGTCTGAGACGGCGGAGAAGCTGGGCGAACACTTGGCCAGGTTGTCCAATATTCTTAGGCGATTCGGGAGGTTGCACCATAGCATCAACCAGCCAGGCGAGGTAGATTTAATGCAGGGAGCGATCGGGCCCGCCCTTAAGTCGATGGAAGCATGGCGAAAAGAGCGCCAACTTGACCTGCGGGAGGTCCACCCAGATTTCTAAAGTGCTATCAACTCGGCGGTCTGCTTAATGTGGGCCGCTTTTATTTTACTGAATAATTTTATGGTAGACTGAATTGTTGTCCAATCCCGGGCAGCCTATTCTACATTTGCCCATTGAGCAGGAGGTCGTTGACATGTCGATACAAAAACCCCCTCTGGCCACTATCGTAGTGGGAGCCCAATGGGGTGACGAGGGCAAGGGGAAGTTGGTGCACGCTCTGTCGCCACGATTCTCCAAAGTAATCCGTTATCAAGGCGGATCCAACGCTGGTCACACGGTGAAGACTGATGGCCAGATCTTTCGCTTTCGGCTTCTGCCGAGCGGGATTCTCTACTCACACTTGATGGCGATCCTGGCGCGCGGCGTGGTGGCTAACCCCAGCACCCTGGCGACAGAAATATCCGAGTTGAGAGCGCAGAACGCCTTTCGGGGCCAGTTGTTGGTTGATTACGGCATCCACTTAGTCCTGCAGGTACACGAAGAGCAGGACAAACACATGGAGGACGCCAAAACCAGCAGCAATTCGGCAGTGGGAACAACTCGTCGCGGGATCGGTCCGGCCTATGCTGATCAGTGTTTCCGGGTTGGCTTGAGGGCTGGTGATCTACTACTACCCCAGGCGGAACTGCGTCAGCGATTCTTCGAGGTAGTCAGCCGCAAGAATGCGCTGTTCGTTGGCTACTACGACGGACTGCCGCTGGATCCGGAAGCGCTGTGGGTAGAACTGGTGAGATCGATCGAAGTAGTGGCCCCATACATCGGGGATGCCGTCTCAACAGTGATGACCGCCAAGGAAAAGCGGGAGCCGATGCTGTTCGAGGGCGCTCAAGGGGCGATGCTGGATAAACTGACCGGAACGTATCCGTTCGTGACCAGCAGTCACCCCGGCGTGGGCGGCGCGTTGTTAGGCACCGGCCTCAACTATACTGACATCGTGCGCGTGGTCGGAGTGACCAAAGCCTACTGCACGCGGGTCGGCAACGGTCCGTTCCCAACCGAAGAAACTGGCTCCATCGGAGACCTACTGTGTGAGCTGGGCGCGGAATACGGCACGAATACTGGACGTAAACGCCGCTGCGGCTGGCTCGATCTGGTGCTGCTCAACTATGTGGCCGAACTGAATGGCATCACCGAGTGGGCGGTCACCAAGGTGGATGTGCTAGATGAGATGTCTGAGGTGCTCACCTGCTCCTCATATTCGCATCCCGCCGAAAAGTCACCAGTGGCTTACCCGGAGATGGATCGATTGGGTGAATACCAGGCGCGCTACAGCCGGTTCGGCGGTTGGATGTCAGACACGACTGGTTGTCGGGAGTCCTCCGATCTGCCAGAGCAATTGTCCAACTACATCAAGCACATCGAAGTGGTCACTAAAAGGCCGGTTCGCTACGTATCGGTTGGTGCCGACTCTGACGCTATTGTCGATATGCGGCTGGTCGGGGCCAATCAGGCGGCTGATGCCGCCGAGTAGTGTTCATTTCGTTGTCATCATCAGCGTCCCCGGGAAACCGGGGCGCTTTTTTATACCCATCTGCCAGTTCAGGTATAATCTATATATAATGAATCCCGTCAGAGATGCTGGGGACGGGGTAAGGTGGTTGTCTAATATATCTGAATAGAATGAACGATTTATTGATTATATTTATTAAGCTACGGAAGCGTCGGCGCTTCCTATCTCTAACGGGATGAAACTTCCGAAATCAGAGGTGGAACACATTGCGCTGTTAGCTCGGATCGAGTTAACGGAAGCAGAAAAACAGCATTATGCGGACCAACTTTCCGCCATCTTGGGGTATGTAGATGAGTTGAAGAAGCTGAACATTAAGGATGTAGCGGATGTGGGTCAAATCACAGGGCTAACCAACCAGTTAGCCAAGGATGAGATAAAAGGATGTGAACTATCGCGCGATGAGTTGCTTAAGAATGCGCCGATGACAGAGCGCGGGTATATTAAAGTGAAAAGCGTTCTGGGCAGAGAAACATAACTAAAGAATTACAAATTTCAAATTATAAATTACAAAACATAGCTGTCATCCCGAGTCCTCTTCTCTCGTCATTCTGGCAAGTCCGTCAGCCGACGGACGCATCCAGAATCTTACAGCTATTCTCAGATTCTGGAGTCGCTTCACTCCCCAGAATGACGGAAAATAGATTCCTGCCTTCGCAGGAATGACGAGAGGAACGGGAATGACAAAGGGGGAACAGGAATGACAATGTAAAAACCATGAATATCGAAGAGGCAAAAAAGGTTGATCTCAAAAAATTTCTCATAGATGTCCAATCGGCGCACGAGAAATTCAATATTTTATTATCGATTGCTGAACGCCCCGGAAAATTGGGTAAGGGCGATTTGGCAGTACCCTGTTTAATTAAGGACAATATTGTAACGATCGAGTATCCCACTACCTGCGCCTCAAAAATTTTAGCAGGTTTTGAATCACCGTATGAAGCCACAGTCATTACTAAATTGAAACAAGCTGGGGCTTGGGTGGCTGGCAAGTTGAACTTAGATGAGTTTGCGATGGGCTCATCCACCGAGAATTCCGCTTTTGGGGCCACTAAGAACCCGGTTGATCCTACTCGGGTGCCCGGTGGCAGTAGCGGCGGATCAGCCGCCGCAGTAGCGGCAGGAGTGACCCCGTTTAGTTTAGGCAGCGATACTGGAGGAAGTATCCGTCAACCGGCCGCGTTTTGCGGCGTGGTGGGGATGAAGCCAACTTATGGCCGAGTGAGCCGCTATGGATTGGTGGCGATGGCGAGTTCACTTGATCAGATCGGTCCGATTACCAATACGGTTGAAGATTGCGCTTTAGTTTTAAAAGTAATTTCCGGCCACGATCCGCTCGATGCTACTTCTTTAGATGTGCCGGTGCCAGATTATGTGGCAGAGATGAAACAAGATATTAAGGGATTAACCGTTGGTGTGCCAAAGGAATTTTTTGGTGACGGGGTTGATAAAGGGGTGATAGAAAAAGTGAGAGAGGCGATTAAGCAATTAGAAAAGTCGGGTGCAAAGATAAAAGAAGTTAGCTTGCCCAACTCTCGCTATGCGTTAGCGACTTACTACATTATTCAGCCAGCCGAAGTCTCGGCCAATTTGGCTCGATTTGATGGTGTAAAATATGGCGCATCAGAAGGGACTGACGAAAATATTGAAACTATCGAAGAGATGTATCGCAAGACGCGGGCTAAATATTTAGGCGATGAAGTTAAGCGTCGTATCATGCTCGGCACTTACGCTACTTCTGCCGGATTTCGGGATGCCTACTATGATCGAGCCCGCAAGGTGGCGACGCTGATCAAACAGGATTTTGATCACGCATTTAAAGAAGTAGATGTCTTAATTACTCCCACTACTCCTACCACAGCGTTTAAATTGGGCGAGAATTCTACTGATCCTCTAAAGATGTATATGTCTGACTTATTAACCGTGCCAGCCAATATTGCTGGGATTCCGGCTATCTCTATCCCATGCGGCCAGGTTGATAACCTGCCCGTGGGTCTGCAGATCATGGGACCCCAACTGGGCGAGAGCAAAGTGCTGCAAATAGCTTATGCTTATGAGCAATCGACGGATTGGAGGCAGCTATGACGACGACTTGGTGGCTGCTACCAATATTGCTATTTGCCTGGCTATTGCTCTGGTGGGTGACGCGTACCAAAGGTTTGTCCGAGCAGGAGCGCTCCATTATTTTGCGCAAATGGAAAGAGGTGGAGGCTCTGATGGAAGAGAAAAAATATCGCTACGCGGTCTTAGAAGCCGACAAAACTTTAGATTTTGTGATGCGGCGGATGCATATTGCCGGAGAGACCTTTGCTAAAAGATTTAAAAAAGCTGAGAGTTCTATTGGGCGTTCCGAGGAAGTTTGGGCGGCTCACAAAATGCGTAATCAGTTGGTGCATGATATTGATTTTGAAATTAATAGCGGTAGGGCTGCTAACGCCATCGATTCATTTCATCGGGCACTAAAAAAATTAAACGCGTTATGAAGATATATATAAGTTGCAGTAAACATTTCTGGGATAAGGTAAGAGCCATAAAGTCCGACCTTGAAAGAATGGGTCACTTTGTTACTCCGCCCAATGGTTATAACGATCCAATGTCAGAAGATCTAATTCGACAACTGGATTCCAGCAGTTATGCTACATGGAAAGGTGGTATGCTCCGAACCAATAGCGATATTGTTGAGTATCATGATGGGGTCTTGGTGCTGAACTTTTCCAAGAATGGCACGGATAATTATATTGGAGGGTCCACATTCTTGGAGGCGTTCAAAGCCTTCGAGTTACAGAAAAAATTATATTTATACAACCCAATACCTGACGGTATGTTAAGAGATGAGATAATTGGTCTTGACCCAGTGGTTATAAATGGAGATCTGGGGCTAATAAAATGATTGAGATAGAAATCAAATTTCGCGTAGATAATAATCGGAGGGCAGATATTGTCGAGCGGATAGGTCGGCTGTGTCCGAATGGCAATTCCATAAGGCAAATGGATAAAGTCTATTTGATTAAAAGCGATTCATTTAAAGATTTCAAATCCGGTGATCCAGTAGTGCGCATTCGTGTGGTGGATGACAAATCCACTCTGACTTATAAACGGGCGATTGATGGTCATGGCAACACGATTGAGCATGAGATAGCATTTACCCCAATTGCTGAAGGGGAGAATATTCTATGCGAGATGGGATACAAGATGGTTACTGAGGTAGCCAAGACTCGAAGTGTCTGGAAGTCTGGAGATGTAACTATCAGTCTGGATGATGTGGATGGTCTGGGAGCGTTTCTGGAGTTGGAAATATTGGGTGATAGTGAGCAAATAAAACCTGCTCGAGAAAGAATTCTGACATTAGCTCATGAGTTAGGATTGTCAGAATCTGATATTGAGCTAAAAAAATATGATCAATTAGTGTCGGCTAAGCAGTAAATTATGACGGAATATATTCCTACAATTGGACTCGAGATACATGTGCAGTTATCGACTAAGTCGAAGATGTTTTGCCGTTGCGATAATAATGCCGAGGGGAAAGAGCCTAATACTGTTGTCTGTCCGCTGTGTATGGGCTTTCCCGGAGTGCTTCCAGTTGGGAATGCGACGGCAGTAGAATATGGCGTAAAAACAGCTCTGGCATTGGGTTGTGCCATCAATAAGTTCCAGCGGTTCGATAGAAAAAACTATTTTTATCCTGATTTGCCAAAAGCTTATCAAATCTCCCAGTTCTTTTTTCCAGTTGGTGAACATGGCAGTGTTGCTATTGATTATTTAGGTTTGGACAGAAAAACCAAGAAGGAATTTAAAGTTGGTATCAACCGGATTCACTTAGAAGAAGATGCCGGCAAATTAATCCACACCAAAGATGCTACGCTGGTCGATTTTAATCGGTGCGGCACGCCGCTGATGGAGATAGTAACCGAGCCGGATATTAATTCGCCAGAAGAGGCGAAGGCCTTTATGCAGGAGCTGCAACGCGTCGTTCGCTCCCTGGGGGTTTCTTTCGCCGATATGGAAAAGGGTCATCTGCGAGTTGATGCCAATGTCTCGGTGCGGCCCAAGGGTCAAAAAGAATTGGGCGCCAAGATCGAGGTCAAGAATATGAATTCGTTTAAATTTATGGAGCAGGCGCTGAAATTTGAGATCGAGCGCCAGATCAAAGTATTAGAAGCGGGGGAGAAACTTCAACAAGAAACTCGCGGCTGGGACAGTAAATCTGGCACTACTATTTTGCAGCGGGTGAAAGAGGGCTCGATCGATTATCGCTATTTCCCGGAACCCGATCTGCCGCCGGTTGTTCTGACCGATGATCAGATTAGTCAGTGGCAGAATTCGATCGGTTTACCATCTACCCTTCGGGCAACGGCGGAGCGGAAGGGTCTGCCATATAGCCGTGTATTTGAGCTGCAGGATAAAGACAAATTAATGTTGTTTGTGGGTGTTATGCATATGAGGGTGGAGTTAAATCCCATTCAGGTGGCTAACTGGATCGAAAAATTTGATAACGAAGAAAAGCTGATCGAATTTATGGATGTGGTGGGCAAACATAATTTATCACCGGCGGCGGCCCAAAAGTATTGGGAAACTGGCCAGATTCCTAAAGTGATGGACGAAGCGGTCTTAAAGCAGGCGGTTGAACAAGTTCTAACCAACAACCCGGATGTAGTCGCAAGATATAAGGCAGGGGAGACTAAGCTAATCGGATTCTTGATCGGGCAGGTAATTAAGCAAGCAGGAAGCGGAGCCGATCCGGCCTCTGTTGCAGCCCAGTTGAATAAACTACTTGCCCAGTAGTAGAGCTGGGCGGGGCTTTGCCCCCAATAACCTTAATGTCTGCGCCCATCTCACTACTGGGTTCACCCGCAATCAGAGCTGATTATCTCATTTTTCAGCGTAGCTGGACCGGCTCTTACTTCTGGGTTGACAATTTCATCAACTAATGGTATAATGAAAAGAAGCCTCGGGATTGACCAAAGGAGGGGAGGTAAGGTAAAATTATAGGTTAGTAAAGAAAAAATCCTTTATGGAAAACAATAATCCTGAATCAGCAAAAGGTGACGGCGAAAATAGGTTGGAAGTTATCCCCTCGGTAATTGAGGTGGGGCGATCAACCGGGCCGATCATCATCCAGCCAAGCATGGATGAGGATATGGGGCCGGAACCGCCCTTTGTTCCCCAGGCCATATTGGAGGTGGCGCCCGATGATGTGGTGCCGACCGGTGAATTAAGCAGGCCGGAATCGGCGTTTGATAAAATTGATGGCACTGGTGCGCTGCAAGGCCAGTTTGAGGGAGCGAACACTACAGCGGCCGCGGTGGCTCGTCATGCCGTGATAGAATTTAATAGGTTGAAAGAAAAATAAACGAAAAAGCAGTCGACGGTTCAAATTAAAATAAAATGTTTATTTGGGTGGCAGTTATATTAGTACTGATTGGGCTCGCTATTGTCGGGTATGTTTTTTATACGGGAACCGCTCAAAAAAAGAATCTGCGGCAGCAGCTGGGTAGCGCGGTTGGCCGGCGATTATTTTTAATTACTTTGCCCAAGGAAGTTAAAGACGAAGAGAAGAATAAAGAGATCAAGGACCTGATTGCGCCGGCGGAGATATTGCTGCGCAATCTGCATTCGATCCAGGATAGTTTTAAGGGCGAGCACATCACCCTGGAGATTATGGCCCAGAGCGGCTTGATCGGTTTTTATATCAGCGTGCCGGATAAGTTAAGCACCCTGCTCGAGAAGCAGGTAACGGCTCAGTACCCCGAGGCGGTGATCGAAGAAGTAGAAGATCCCAATATCTTTCCGGAACAGGGCCAAGTAGCGGCGGCCCAGTTGAAATTAAAAAAGGAATCGGCCTATCCGATCATGACCTACAAATTATTTGAGAATGAGGCGTTAAATGCGCTGACTAATGCTTTAAGCAAACTCAACGAAGATAACGAAGGAGCAGCGATTCAGATCTCGCTCCGACCGATTGGAGATCGTTGGCAGAAGAAGGGGAGAGCGATCGCCAACGCATTGCAGCAGGGCAAATCCAATAAAACCATTGTGGCCGGGGTGATAGAAGGGTTGCAGGGGCTGATGATGCCGGGCGGCAAGAAAGAGGATGCGCCGAAAGAGGACAAAAAGCTGACTCCCACTCAAGAAAAAATGGTGGAAGCGATCGGCGAGAAATCATCCAAATCTGGATTCGAAACAGTAGTGCGGGTGGTGGCGGCTTCTCCCACCCGGGAAGAAGCCCAGATCAACCTAAATAATATTTTAAGCAGCTTTCATCAATACAGCAGCTCGCAGAACAATCGGTTTGCCTTGGATAAAGTGCCGGAACATAAAGTTATCTCTCAGTTTATCTTTAGGCTGTTCAATCTGGGCCGGCCTTATATCTTGAACACCGAAGAGGTCGCCACGCTGTGGCATCTGCCCAATGTCCATTTAGACACTCCCAATATCCGCTGGCTGCGAGCCAAGCGGCTGACCCCGCCGGATAATCTGCCCAAAGAGGGGATTATCTTAGGCAAGAACAACTATCGCGGAGTGGAAAATATGATCCGGATCAAAGAAGATGATCGGCGCCGGCACATCTACTGCGTTGGTAAAACTGGTACCGGTAAAACTACCTGGATGCAAAATCTGGCCCTGCAAGATATCTTAACCGGTCAAGGTGTCTGCGTAATTGATCCGCACGGCGATATGATCGATTGGCTGCTCTCCCGGATCCCGAAAGAGCGGGTGGACGATGTTATTCACTTTTATCCGCCCGATCTGGATCGGCCGATGGGATTGAATATGCTGGAAGCGGGGAGGGCTGCCCAAAAAGATATGGTGGTGTCCGAGATGATCTCTATCTTTTATAAATTATTTGATCCGACCGGCAGCAATCAGGTGATCGGTCCGATGTTTGAGCATTATATGCGCAACGCGATGCTGGCGCTGTTGGCCGACGATGAAACCGGCGCTACTTTAATTGAGATTCCGCGGATGTTTACGGACAAGGAGTTCCGTGAATATAAACTGTCGAAAGTTACGGATCCGGCAGTGCGCCAGTTCTGGGTGCAAGAATACCCTCAATCGCAGCGGGGTCAGCAGTCAGCCGATATGCTGAGCTATGTCATCAGCAAGATCGGTCGGTTCCTGTCCAACGAAATGATGCGCAATATCGTGGGCCAGGCGCGGTCGGCCTTTGATATTCGCCAGGTGATGGATGAAAACAAGATTCTGCTGGTTAATCTGGCTAAGGGTCTGACGGGGGATATCAACAGCAACTTGCTCGGGTTTATTCTGGTTTCTAAGATCCAGATGGCGGCGTTGGGTCGGGCGGATGTGCCGGAGAATGAACGAAAAGATTTTTATCTGTATATTGATGAGTTTCAAAATGTAACTACCGATTCGATCGCCACGATTTTATCAGAAGCCAGAAAGTATCACTTAAACTTAGTGGTAGCGCATCAGTTTGTGGCCCAGCTGGAAGAAAAGATTAGAGATGCAGTGTTGGGTAATGTTGGTACGATGGTGAGCTTTAGAATTGGCGCGCCGGACACGGAGGTGATCGGCAAAGAGTTCGCGCCCGGAGTAAGCGAGAATGATTTAGTTAATATCGAAAACCGCAACGCCTACATTAAGTTGATGGTAGACGGAGCGGCTACTAAGCCGTTTAATTTAACCGCCCTGCCTCCAATGGGTACTGCTAACCTTAAGGTAATGGACGCCTTAAAGAAGCTCTCACGGCTTAAATTTGGCCGGGATAGACGAATCGTCGATATGGAGATTAGGGAGCGGGGCAGATTTATCACCGAATCGCAGAATAATCCGCCATCAGAGCCGAAAAATCCGTTTTAATAGGGGAAAGACGATGAAGGGTGGGGGACAGATAACTTGCTTTTTTACACCCTGTATAGATATAATTCTTTAGTCTAAGGCAATAAACCTCGTATAAATATCAACCTAAATATAGAAAGAAAATGACCAAGAATAAACAACTCGAACAATTACGCGCCTTAGTAGAGACCGCCTCAGCCAATCTGGCTTCGGCTAAACAGCTGTTGGCCGGCTTATTGGGTACCTCGGTAAGCGGTTTGGACTATCAAGGCAAGGCAACGGGGATGACCTCTGACGGCAAAGTGGTCGAGGGAGTGTTCGACGGTCAGTATATGGTAGATACCGACGGGAAAAAATATCCGGTACCGGCCAACTATGCCAGCAAATCTAAGTTAGTAGCCGGCGATGTATTAAAACTAACCATTATGGAGGACGGCTCGTTTATCTATAAACAGATCGGGCCGATCGCCCGTAAGAAAGTTATTGGCACCTTAGTGCAGGAAGGCGATGACTATAAGGTCGTGGCGGGCGGCAAGTCGTATAAAGTGCTGTTGGCCTCGGTGACCTATTTTAAGGCCTCAGCGGGCGATGAGCTGACCATTCTGATCCCGGAAGCCGAAGACAGCGAATGGGCGGCCATTGAAAGCGCAGTCATTCAGCCTAATTAGGCTAATATGTAGATATGGCTTTGCCATACGATTACATAGCTGGTCTGACTGACGGGGAGGGGTGTTTTTCCTTACGATGTCACAGTGAAGTTAAGCGCCAACGAAAAGGTCAGCCAGCGTATTTGCGCTGGAGGGCAGAATTTGCAATTGTCATGAGAGCTGATGACGAGCCGCTTTTAGGCTTGGTCCAAGAGACCATCGGATGCGGTACTATTACCAAATCACGGGGAACGGTTAGATATTCAGTACAGGGGATAGGCGATCTTCACGATATAATTTTGCCATTTTTCTTGAAGCACACGATGTATGGCAAAAAACGAAAAGATTTTGAGCTCTGGGGAAAGGCAGTTAAAATTCTGTGGCGGCATAATTCGAACTTGGTCAATATCCGTAGCGGCACGAAAGGGTTTACAGACAATCCGTGGGGCGCTGATGAACTTGCGGAATTAAGAAGTATCCACCAAGAAATAATGGGAGTTAAAACAAACCAGCTAGTGGTTGGGTGATTTTTGCTATAACGGGTTCAGTCTGTGGGATACTTCGCACAAGATACATTGTGCGACTCTCTGTATCAAAACTCCCCTGTGGGGGTTGGTGTGTCATCCCGAACTCGTTTCGGGATCTTAGATTCTGAAATAAATTCAGAATGACAATTTACTAGTGAAACTGGCCGGATATTTAACCCGTAGCAATTCCGAGGCTTCAGCAGGCGTACACCAGCGATACTGGCTGTGTTCCCTGCTTAAAGCGATCGGAGCGTTTTCATCCACTATGGCGCAGCGGTAGATAAAGAGAATTAATCCTACGCCAACTGTGTCGCCGGGATGTTGCGGGATGCGGATCTTAGACAGAATGCTATCGAAGTATTTAAACTCCTTTAATTGCAGTTTGGTTTCTTCGGCGATCTCTTGAGTTAGGGTCTGCTCGATACTCTCTCCGTGCTTGACTCGCCCACCGGGAATATCCCAGTAAGCGCGATTCTCATCAATCAATTCCTGTTTATTAACTTGCAACAACAAGATCTGGCCGGCTCGGTTGGTGATCAGGGCCTTGATGCCTAAATTGTAGATATCTTCGTTCGCCATCTCCCCTATCATATCAGAGATAGAGAAGGGCCGTTTTTCTTTTCTGGGATTGTATTTATATAAAAATAAGGCCCAGATTTGCACAACGCAAGGTTGCGCAATTCTGGGCCTGAGGCTGTTACAAATTGTGGTTGGGCTCGGTTCCCTATTGGGCTGATCTTGGCCTATTGGAGGAGGTAAGTCTTTTCTAACTGATGCATTAGCTTATCAAACTGGTATTTGGACAAGCAGGTGCCCTTTAGCGGGTTGCTCGGATCGGTCAGGAATGCCGACATAACGGAGCAGGGGTATTCGGATGTAAGCGCCCGCTCTATCAGCTCGTTACGCACTTCGTCTAGCACCCCGATCTCTTGAGCCAGTAGGCAGAGGTCGCCGAGGTCGGTCTCATCCATAGAAAGCGCGTTAAGAATAATGTCCACTTTTTCTTTGCTGCTCAACCAAGGGGAGTCTTTGCGGTATATCGCCAAGTCGTTAGCGACTTGGTAGCCGGCTTTCCCCCCCTCCTCGATCGCCCGCTTCAGTAATTGTGGTGTCACCTCTCGCAGGATGCTGTAACGCTTGGCAATGTTATAGGCGTCCTTAATGGAGTGGCGGGTGTTGAGCGCTAAGGTGGCGCTTTCTTGCCGGGTGAGCACTGGCTGCTCAGGTCTCAGACCAGCCACCCGAGAGGCAATCTGAGAGTAACCGTCCTCAACCAAGTGCTTGACTACCAGATCTACCTCTGGCCAGTATCTCAAGCTGGCTGCGAATTGAGCTAAAGCCTCAAGCGTGGCGCCCACACTCGTGAATTTCCCATTTTCTATGAGAGATTTTATCAATTCCCTTACCCGGGTTTGATTATCTCTCGTCGACGAAGAAGATTTGGCATCGGTGCCGGTGGTTGAATTGGACATGCAAAACACTTCCTTTGCCCTCGTCAGGGCCAAATTTTTAATCGGGTCGAAGCCCGGCCAGCCGCGTCTGGCTGCGGCTACATCCTATCATTTATTAGAAAAATAGTCAAGGTGGGAGCGGATTTATTATAAAAATAAGCCCGAAACTCAGTAATTGGCAAATTACTGAATTCCAGGCTTAAAGCCATTGTGGGCGGGAGGGTCCCCTATCTGTGGCACGCCGAGCCGACTGCTTCGGCCTCGCGCTCGATAGTGACCAACGCCCGATCCCAACTGACCGCCTGGTTTAACTTGATATGGATCTTTGTAATGCGACCATTGACTGGGGTGGTGATTGATTCCTCCATCCCCATAATGGTGCAGATCGGATCGCCGGCTGTCACTCTGTCTCCTTCTTTAACGAGAATGGTAGCTGGCTTGAAGCCGTATGGCGCGTACAGTATATTGCCGCGACGCATTGCTGCTGTAGCTTTCATTAACCACCCCTCCGGTTTGGTAATTGCGAAGAACTAAACAATACCCTCTTCGCTTGGATTGTTAGACGCGTCATCGATGCCAATCGATGAATAATGAATAAAGAAGGCCGGGTAGTTTGGTCCGAAGAGGTTATCCTCGGCTACCCGGCAAGACCAATGATCGGCAACGCTGGCAAGCCTAAGCTTGCATCAGTCGTGGGCGAGCTCTTGGGCGATGAAGTTGTGCAGATCCTCGCCAAAGCTCGGAGTGTTCTGCTTAAAATGTTTTGGTTCTCCGCCATTGAGACGGAGGCACAAAACACCGCCCTCCGAGCAGATGTGGACTTTTGTCCCGTTCTCTGTAGTCACCTGCTGACGACCGCCGGCTGCCATGGTGGCGTAGGCCATCCCCTCGATTCTCTCAATTGTCATTACCGCCCTCCTCGCGATGTGGTATTTGTACGGTTCTGAGGAATCTTTTAATCCTATCGCGTTGGTAGGCCGTGCGAGGGATTCTGAGTCTGTATGTGATCCCTGGTTGCTTTGGTAGAACCGCGATTGAGAGATTCCCGGAGGCGGTGACATTAACGGTGGCGGCCAACTCTGGTGTCTGATCGCCCTTCCCGGGCCGATAGATTGGCACTCGCTGCCGAGGACCCGTCAAAGACTTCTCGACCGCTACCAGAACATTGTCGGTCTCAGCTTCACTCAGACCAGATGTTCTGATGATAGCCAAAAGTGCTACATTAGTTGCCCCATCATTCGCGGGGAACGTCTTCCCCACGATGGTCCCTGTCGTTTCGGTCATGACCCTCTCCTTCAACGACTTGTCAACATTTACAAAGAGTCAGGCTGCCACAGGGGTTCGCTCAACTCTTAAACAATACAACTATACAGGTGAGGCTTGCCTTGTCCCCTTGTACAAAGCTACCTTGTAATCTTCCTTATGAACAATTCTAAAATACGGTTTTTAGTTATAGGAGTCAATAAAAAAAATAGGGCCGGCTGGTTGTCGAGAAGAAAGCGCGTACGCCTTCGACTTTGACTAACCATACCGGCCCACCAGTGGGACCCTGGCCGCGCTTTTAACCATTTTGCCAACGATGACAGTTAAATTAATTAGTGCGACCGGGCTTTGCCTCCGCCTTCTTAGTTCCCCAAACCTGTCGGGTGCTCCCTTAGCTTTAACTACCTGTTGATTCGATGATTATCCCCCGTCCCGAGCTGATAGTCGTCGGCTGATAACACCGGCCGAATAGATCGCGAGGGGTGGGGGTGGTGCATCTGGGTTGAGTACCGTAATGTCCCGTAAGAAACCTTCGGCGTTGCCGGGAAAGTGACTAACAGGCATATTAATTCTTCCCAGATTGAATGGCCCTCCGTTCTTAACGGAGATATCGATCTTTCCGTTTCTCACTTCAGTGGTAACGGAGAGGTAGGTCGAGGTTCCCCTTGATCCCACGAGAGAGAACTCTCTCGTGGAGGGGAGACGATCGGAGTTGCCCCCGATCGCTTTGGCTGCCTCCGCCAGCACTTCAGAGATGTCCGCTTCGCTTAATCGTAATGACACAAGGCAATTCCTCCCAGCTGGTAGTTGTGCACAGTAACGGCGGCTAAATCAAAGGACAACAACAGGTAGGCACTATCGGGTAGGCTACCCGAACCTGACCAAATTAAGCTATTTTTCTCTTTCTGTCAATGCCGTTTATAGTTTCTACCAGAAAAAGTTGGACTGCAGGGCGGGATTGGCAGAACCAGCATAGAACTGGTTTGATGGAGCGGCGGGAATGATCGCCCGATCCCAATCGATATCGATTAATGGCACCGGGTTGATGGCGATCCGGGTCCGATCGTTAATGTAATCCACTTGAAAGTGCAGGTGGGGATTGGTAGTCCCACTATTACCTAAATGACCGATTAAATCCCCCACCTTAATTTGTTGACCAATCTTAACCGAAATATTTTGTAAGTGCCCATAAGTAATTTGGTAGTCCCCCATCTTAACGATTACGGTGTTACCAATTTTGTGGCCGGCAAAGATCACTTGGCCAGCACTGGCGGAAACGACATCAATTCCCTCACGACCAGCAAAATCAATACCGTTGTGCCGATCTCCCCACTTGGGGTATTTGATATTGTAGTTTTCTTTAATGGCAGAGAGGGGTCCGAACCAACCGTAAACAAACCAAGTATCGGTTGAGTCAGTTGAAATAAATTGACCATTTTGAATCGCAAAGTATTTTTCTCCCTGGTTAGTGTCCCACCAAATCCCCGGGTTGTTTTCATCCCCACTCCCTCTCCGAGCAAGAGTGCCCTCTGGGCCGGCTGCCGAGCTGGGTTCCACCCCGGAGGGGCTTCTGCCCCGGAGGGAGGCCCACCTCGACCCCACATTAAACGGCACCCTCAACTCTACATTCGATGTTTTTGATGTTAACGGCAGTTCCGGTTTAGTATATACGGTAGCTACCGTATATACAGCCGGATTGATGGTTGTTGTTGAGGCCGAGCCGCTGGATTGGGCGGAGACAAAGCCATCCGTTGATGGGGTATGTAAAGAGCTCGGCAGAAGAACGATGCCAATAACCATCAGGCCCACTATGACTAACCTGGTTCTATACATTGCTTGATTGCTTAATTGCCGATTAGGCTTTAACGCTCCACCCTACCTGATTTTGGGCTCTCAGTCAAGGTATTTTGGTAATATAAAAGCCCGCTCTCCCCTATTCTGCTGTTGCAGCAGAATAGGATCATCGAGCGGGGCTTGGGGGCCAAGGTTAGCGCCATCTCCCTTGGAGAATGGCTTCGGGGTCGAGGCCGAGCCGCTGGGCCAGGCCCGCATAGCCCTTCATCACATCGCCGAGATCGAAACGGAAGTTATCCTTGTCCAACTTCTCGAGGGTCTCGGCATCGACTAGACGGCAGGTGTCGCCAGTAATTTCGTCGGCGAGCACGATCGAACCATCAGCCAGACGACCAAACTCGAGTTTAAAGTCGAGCAGGCGAATGCTGTGCTCAGCGAAGATTCCATATAACGAATCGTTGGTGATATCGGCCAGGGCACGAACCTGCTTCATCTCTGACCAAGTCAGTAGCTCCATGATGTCAACCGGGATCTCGTCGGAGGTGAAGAAGGGATCGTGGAGGGCGTCGTCCTTGAGCCCAATCTCGGTTAGGGGCTCTGACAGTTTCTGGCCAGCGGTGATGCCGTACCGTTTACAGAGACTGCCGTGTGCTTCGTTGCGCACGATCACCTCAATTGGGATGATCTCAACTCGTTGTACGAGTTGATGAACGGGACTGACCTGGGCGATCAATGTCTGGGGGATGAGATCACCGGTTTGCCTCAGTTCATTCATCAGAAATGAGCTGATGGCGCAGTTGAGGCGGCCTTTGCCAGCCTTCTCATCGCGCTTGACGGCGTCGAAGGCGGTAAAGGAATTTTTAAACTCCATCAATACTAAATCATGTTCGCCGGGGCACTGGCGGACACGCTTGGCTTTGCCGTCATAGATGAGGGGGGCGCGGCTAAGCTCCTCTTCTCCTGTTGCGCGAAGGGCGTCGGTTAAAACACCAATGGCACCGTCCATATATTCCTCCAGAAATGTCGAAGATCATCGCCTAACAGCGACACCCCATCCTAACAAACTATTGGATCTCACTCAAGCGATAATATCGCTGGTGTTAACGGGGAGATACTGGCCGGAAGCCAAGTCACGCAAACGCAGATGCCCGATGCGGACGCGCTTAAGCTCTTGAATCTGCAGATGCAGCAGCTCGGCGATGCGTCTGATCTGCCGCTTTCTCCCCTCTTTTAGGGTGAGCGATACAACATAACGACTGCCGGTCAATTTTTCGATAATTTTAACCTTGATCGGTTGAGTCAACGAACCATCCAGTTTAACCGGTTTGGCAAACTGTTGAATTTTTTGTTCATTACCTTTCAAAACAACTTCGTACTCTTTTTCATGTTCGTAGCGGGGATGAGTTAGTTTATTGGCCAAATCTCCATTGTTGGTTACCAGAATCAATCCGCAGCTGTCTTTGTCTAATCGGCCAACTGGATAAACGCGGATGTCTTTGGGGAAGAAATCGGCGATGGTTTTCTCCGCATGTTCGTCACTCACCGTAGAAGTAACGCCAACCGGTTTATTAAAGGCGTAGATCACTTCGCTTTCCGGTTGGACTACTTTATTTCTGAACTTGACGGTGTCGGCGGCGGGGTCGACGGTGGTCCCCAGCTCTTTACCGACCTTTCCATTAATCGATACCAAACCCGCCACAATTAGCTCATCGGCTTTGCGGCGGCTGGCTATCCCGGCGGAAGCGAGGAATTTATTGAGTCTTTCTCTGGTCACGACGCAGGAGAAATAAAGCGATTAAAAATGCGGCTAAATAGATGAGGGCGCCGTAAAAACAAGGAGAGAAAAAAGGATTGGTAACGGTAACCGGACAGGCCGAGGGGCAGGTTTCGCCTCGGAAGAGTTTATAGGCCACATAACTCCAGTTGCCCCAGGCAAAGATAGTGCCGAGGCCCAAGAGCCAGGTAATAAACCGTTGCCAGAGCTGGTCGATTTTATCAGGAGTAAAGAGGATATATAGGGCGGATAGGAAAGCGATCGATAGACCAAGAGCGCCATAAAAACACATTACTTTAAGCGGATTAAAACCGCGGGCGATATCGTCGGCCACCACATTCCAGGCAAATAGTACGCCGCCTAATAACACTAACAGCTGTAGATATTGGATAGAACGCATCATAGAATTACAAATTAAAATTATAAATTACAAAAGTTGAAGTGTCATTCTGAGCGATAGCGAAGGATCTAGCGAACCGGTCCTAAGGCCTGGATCCTGAATAAGTTATTTATAATAGGCCTACGGCAGTAAAGTGTTTTCAGGATGACAAGGGGGTGGGGATGACGCCCAAACGTCATTTTAATAAATTGATGACTTTTTTGAGGCCGTCGATCCAGTTGGCGCCGAGGCCTGCTAACGGCAGCTTGATCAAATTATCTGATACCTTGGCGCCGATGTTGCCCAATGCGGCAATAATATTTTTATCTTTTACTACGATAGTTAGTGTAATATTACATAAATATTCTATCGGTTTATTGCTATGAGCGATATTGCGGGCCACGATCGAAGTGATCTTTTGGGTATCTAAGGCCAATAGTTTCAGCTTGAGTAGATCAAACAGATTTTGGACCTCTTTGGGCAGATCGCCAAATTTCTCTTGCATCTCGGAGAGGGCCCCTTTCATTTCTTTCTCGTCTTCCACTAAAGCCAGCTGCTGGTAGATCTTGATCCGCTGGGCCTCGTTATCGATGTAACTGTTAGGTAGGTAAGCGGAGATTGGCAGATCGACGGTAATGGTATCGACCTGCGGTCGATAGCCGGTCTTCAACTCTTCGATAGCGCGGTTTAAGAGCTTGGTGTACATCGTTAAGCCCACGGCGCTAATATGGCCGTGCTGTCTTTTAGATAGTACGCCGCCAGCACCTCGAATCTGGAGATCCCTAAGGGCGATCTGATAGCCGCTACCTAATTCGGTATGGCTGGCAATAGTCTTGAGCCGCTCCAAGGCTTTACCTGATAGTTTGCCAGCGCTGTAGTAGAAATGAGCATAGGCTTGGATCTGGCCGCGACCGATCCGTCCGCGGAGCTGATGAAGCTGACTAAGACCAAAGTTCCCGGCATTGTCGACGATCAGTGTGTTGACATTGGGGTTGTCCAACCCATTTTCGATGATAGTGCTGGCGACCAGGCAATCGTATTTGCCCTGGCGAAAATCCTCCATAATTTTGGCTAGCAATCGTTCTGGCATCTGGCCGTGAGCATAGACAAACCGCACTTCGGGCAGCACTTCTTTTAACTTGTTGGTAATACTGGCAATGGTAGCTACCCGATTATGGACAAAATAAACCTGGCCGCCTCTTCTAATCTCGTTTAATACTGCATCTTTGACTGCACTCATATCAAACGGCGCCACAGTAGTTTGAATAGGCAGCCGGTTGATCGGCGGGGTCTCGATGGTGCTAATATCGCGGATGCCGGACAGAGCCAGATTAAGCGTGCGCGGGATTGGCGTGGCGGTTAACGATAGTACATCCACCTCGGAACGCGCCAACTTTAATTTTTCTTTATGCCTAACACCAAACCGCTGCTCCTCGTCGATAATGATCAGCCCTAAGTTGGCAAATTTAATATCCGGCGATAACAACCGATGGGTGCCGATCACGATATCGACTTCGCGGGTTTTTAATCCGGCCACGATGCGCTTTTGTTCTTTAGTCGAACGAAAGCGGCTTAAGGCAGCCACCTGAGTGCCAAATGGGCTCAGTCTTTCGGTAAAGGTTTTGAGATGCTGCTCGACCAAAATGGTGGTAGGGGCCAGCACCGCCACCTGATAGCCGGCGGTGACGGCCTTAAAGGCGGCCCGGATGGCCACTTCGGTTTTCCCAAATCCGACATCGGCGACTAATAATCGATCCATCGGTTTAGATTTCTCCATATCACTCAAAATATCTTGAATGACCTGTTCCTGGTCGGGTGTCTCTTCGAAGGCAAACGAATCAGCCAACGCCTTCTCCCAGAATTCGCCGCCTTCAAAAATGATGCCTTGATGAAGCGCTCGTTTAGCGTAAAGATCCAGTAGTTCTTTGGCGAATTCTTGCGATTCTTTTTTGATCCGGCTGACCAACCGCTTCCATCCCTGCGAACTGAGCTTGGACAGAGTGGGCTTTTCGCCAGCTACTGAGATATATTTGCTAATTTTGTCGATCTGATCAACTGGCACATAAATTTTGTCAGCGCCAGCGTATTGAATGGTCAAATACTCGCGAGAGATATCGTTAACGGTCATCGTGCCGATCTCGGTAAGTTTTCCGATCCCGTGATCGGCGTGGACCACATAATCCCCTTTTTCGATACCGGCCAAGAAGGCCAACTGCCGGCGGCGGGGCGTTTTTTTGGCGTGGCCGGTTTGGTCGGTAATGGGAGAAAATATTTCGGTATCGGTCAGCAGAATAATTTTTAATGCCGCGCTCATAAACCCTTCTGGCGCACGGCCTTCCAGCAGGGCTAATTTATCGGTGGGTTGATCCCCCATCGCAATTTTATGATCCAGGAGCACGGGCAGCAGCTGTTTGCTTTTTTCAGTGGCCAAAATTATCTGATAGTTCTTGCTGTCGTACTTTTTAATCTCGTTAGCCAGCCGATTGAGATTATTGGCAAACAGAGGGGCCGAGGCTAAATCAAATCTGATCAGATCACGCTCGGTGGGCGGAATAGCAACAAAGTGCCAGGCGGGCAGAATATCCAGCTGCTTGCTGACGGTAGTAAGGATGGTGTTGTCGCGATTGTTATTGCTGCCCTGATACAGTTCGTACAACATTTGAAACAGCTCGTCGGCTTGATGAAAAATGAGCAGGTACGGTTTGGGATCCGGCTCCATTAGATCGAGTAAATACTGGTTGATCTTGGCGCTTTTAATGGCGGGCACCTTGATCAAATCTAAATGATTGCGAGTGGCGGCGCTGACTGGATCAAATTCCACGATCTGCTCCAATTGGCTGCCATTGAACTCCAACCGGTAGGGATATTGATTTCCCAGCGCAAAGATATCAATTACGCCGCCTCGCATGGCCACCTCGCCGCTTTGAAAAACTTTGGTCTGCCGTTCGTAGCCATTGGCGATCGATTGGACCAGGAGCTCTTCTATGTTATATTCGCGGCCAACTTTAAAATCACTGGCGGAGGCGGGACTGGTGAGGGGTTCGATTAGTGATTTAGCTGGAAAGATAAAAATACCGGGCTCTTTGGTGGTAAGCGCGGCGGTAGCCGAAGCCCGTTCCAAGAAATCGGCGATGTATTCTTTGCGATTGATCCGCTCGGATTTGAGATCGGGATAGGTATAGATGGGTGTATTGGTTAACTGCTCTAAATCCTGCTTGAGAGCCGCCTGCTCACTTTCATTCTTAACTACATAGATGATCTTCTTGCTGGTATCTTGGCGAATCTGTGATAAAACTAACAGCTTCCCTGTTTGATTAAGGCCAGTAATATAAACTTTGCCATTGTTAACCTTCTGCTTAAGAGATTTATAAGCAGCGAGATTGCTAAATTTAGCAGACAGGTGGTGCAGAATTGATGCGACCAACTCTTGACTGGTTACTAATTATATGGTATAATGAGAAGAAATCTTAACCGTTTTGACAACCTATGGTACACTTTTCTATTCGGATAACTGCCGGAAAGTTGGGAGAATCTTGCTTGCAAGCCATTGTCCTACCCTCCTTGGACTACGCTTGCAGGCAGGATTCTCCCTGCTTATTCTCTCCGAGTTGGAGACCAGAGGCGTCCCGACCCACCCATTGTGTTGGGGTCCGGTACAAAAACTCTTTATCGAGTTTGACGCCTTCTTAGGGGGCTGGGGGAAAAGTTAAGAGGGGCCTCACCGCCCCTTTTAACATATTTAAATTTTCAGAAACTTTTCTTTAATGGTTCTTACCGCCACGGGTAAGATTTTCTTAACTTGGGATAATTGAGTGTTGGTAAAGTTGGCGGTGACATATTCGTTAGGTTCCAATTTCTCCGATCGGCTGATGCCTACTTTAAGCCGGGGGAAGATGTTGGTTTTTAGATTATCAATCACCGATTGAACGCCTTTGTGTCCCCCACTGCTGCCGATCTCGCGATAGCGGAGCTTACCCAGATCCATATCAATATCGTCGGCCACGATTAAGATGTCCTCCGGCTTGACTCGATATTTTTTACTGATCGTTTTTACTGATATGCCAGAATTATTCATAAAGGTTTGTGGTTTGGCCAGGGCGATCTTATCGGTTGCCCCGCCTACGGCCTGAAACTGGTCGTTCTTTTTTAACATTAGGCCTAGTTCTTTGGCCAAAGCATCAACTACCATAAAACCCACATTGTGCCGGGTGCGCTCATATTTTTTACCGGGATTGCCTAATCCGACTACTAATTTCATTGTTCCGCTTGATCGGCATCAGCTAACGCGTCCAATGCTTCTTGGCTGATGTCTAATTTATCGCCTGACGGCTCAGTTTTGTGGATGCCGCCTTCGGGTTTATGCAAAACATCCTCGTCGGGACGAGAGGGACTAATTTTCTCAACTTTTTCCACCTTCCGATTAGGATTACCAGGAAAGTGGAAGGGACCCTGCCCTTCAATTCTTATTTCGTCCATATATCTAATTGTTCGTGAAGCATTCGCCCTACATCCGCAGGATTAAAACCTCACGCCACAGCTGCTTAAGCTGCGTAGACCATTGTACCCTCTTTAAGGGGCTCGTCAACTTTGATGCCAATGATGGCACCTTTCTTGGCCGATTCAACAGCGGCCCGTTCGATCTGCATCGAATCAATAATCTGTTCGGTCTCGGTATCGCCCTTAACGAACTTCACCTTGTCGCCCACTTTAAGGGGCGCGGCTAATTCGATAATCGCTACTCCGATCTTGTCGTAGTAGTGGCTGACCTTGCCGATCGCCTTATTGGCTACTTTTCCTCCTGCCATCTTATCCTCCCTTGGGTTAGGATATGACAAATTGATTATACCACATCTTTTGCTATGATGGGCCGTTGGGGCCAAGGCAATCTTGGCCCAGGCAAGGCTTGAAAACCAGGACTGTATTGTAAAATCTGCCGCAAGGCAAACAGGAGAGTGATTAGGTATGAAATACCTCGACCAGACCAGCCAGTTGCCCCAGGGCAGACTGGACCTCACCCACCCCATTGCTCTGGTGATGTTGGGGGCGAAAGACAAGACTGCGGCCGTTGCCAGGCAGATCTGGCGCCTCGCCAAAGCCGGCTGGACGCTGTATGCCACCGGTGGGACAGCTAAGTTTCTGGCAGAAAAGAAGGTCATCGTTACTGATGTAGCCAAACTGATCGGCCATCAGCCGGCGATGGACCATCGGATGGCCAGCTGCAGTTGGGAGACTAACTCGCTGCTGATATCTGATCAGAACAACCCGCAACACGCGGCCCATCTAATAGACCAGCTCGGGTACTATCCCATCCAGCTACTGATCTGCACGGTCTACGGGTTGCACGACGAGATGCGCAATCCCAAAAGCACCTGGCAGTCGCGGCTGGAGCTGACGGACTTTGGCGGTCCAGCAGCGATCCGGGCAGCAGCCAAAGGCAGAAGGGCGATCGTCTGGCGGACTGACCAGCTAAAGCCCACTATCGACCGGCTACTCAAAGGCGACATGACGACAGAGTGGCTGGAGGAGGTGGCTGCTGAAGCCGAACAGTTCATCGCTCACTACTGTGGGCTATCGGCGGCCAACATCAGCGACGGTCGGTTGCAGACCCTGTGTCTCGAAAGAGTCCGGGGGCTGCGCCGCGGGGAGAATCCGTATCAAACCGGAGCCGCGCTGATGAAGAACGCGTTTGGCCACAATGATCCGTTGGCGCTCGATCGCTTCGATATCGTTGGCGATACCGAACCGGGGTGGGTCAACTACACCGATGTTGACCGGGCTTTAAACACCCTCACTACTCTGGCGGCGGTGTTGGAAGTAAACCACCGCTTTTCGCCGCCGAGCTATTTGGGGGTAGTGGTGAAGCACGGCAATCCGGTTGGCCTAACTACGGCCGGCACGGAGGAAGAAGCGCTGGAACTAACACTGACCGGCAATCAGCGGGCGGCCTTTGGTGGGATTCTGATGGTCAATTTTGTGTTGACCAAGGAATTGGCCAAGAAGATTATCCGCGGTTGGTTGCCTGATGGCGAATCGTTCCGCTACCTGGCGGGTATCGTTGCTCCCAACATGACGCTGGACGCGATCGATGTGTTGCGCGGCAAAGAGATGAAGAAGCAGCTGCTCATTAACCCGGTCCTGGAATCGATCGACCTCGCCAGCCTCGATACCAGCCCACAGTATCGGCCAGTCCGCGGTGGCACTCTGGTCCGTAACGGGGAGCGCTACTTGCTTGATCTAGCGGACAAGCGGTTGATGGTCGCTAATGACCATCTGCCGACTAACGATATCAACCTCCTGATCGCCTGGACGGCTTGTGCCACCAGTAACAGCAACACCACCAGTTGCGCTGGCAACTACCAGTTGGTAGGCAATGGCGTGGGGCAACAGGATAGGGTGGGCAGCTGTCAGCTGGCGATGGCGCAGGCGGGCGATCGAGCTCGCCTCTCCTCGGTGGTAACTGACAGTTTCTTCCCCAAACTGGACGGCCCCCAGGTGCTGGTCGAACACGGTGTTGCCACGGTGATGAACACTACCGGAAGCCGAGCGGACGATGAGGTTGCCATGTACTTTAAAGAGCACGGCATGGTTCACATCACCATCCCCGACGAGATCGGTCGTGGTTTCTTCGGCCACTAACTCTAAGTTATGTGGCCGTTCAAAATAAGAAAATAGGAGGTGCAAGAAGTGGCTCGCAGAACATACGAGA
>Ga0155755_102_pt2 | contig 36021 bp, 32 predicted proteins | sample RifCSPlowO2_01_FD_107409 | JGI IMG/M metagenome (GOLD analysis project Ga0155755, IMG submission 107409) | candidate division Kazan bacterium RIFCSPLOWO2_01_FULL_48_13
CCGGGAGCCACAGTTTAGTTTACGGTAATTATTATGACAGCTGAGCTGTTTGCTAATATATTCTCGAGCGCTTATTTTCTGGCCTTTGCCTATATTGTGGCTGGGGTTTTTACTATTAGTGGCATGGATGATCTGCTGTTTGACTTGCTCTATTTAAAATGGAGACTGCGCCGATTATTTTATTGGCAGGCTATCCGGGAATTTACTTCTGAGGCATTGGCCAATCACGCCGAGCATCGCATTGCCATTCTGGTTCCGTGCTGGCGCGAGAGTAATGTAATCGGTCGAATGGTTAAGCGGGCGGCGGACAGCTTGGAATACCAGAACTACATGCTGATCATCGGGGTATATCCCAATGACGCGGCCACTATCCGAGCAGTCGGCCGGCTGGTTAAACAATATCCCAAATTGGTGCGAATGGTAGTAAATCCTCAATCGGGGCCAACTACCAAGGCCGATAATCTTAATAGTATGTTGAATGCGCTGCATCGGATCGAAGCCAAAAAAAGATTTCGGATCGTTGTGTTGCACGATAGTGAAGATATTATTCATCCCCACTCCCTGCGCGTCTTTAATTATCTGATCTGTTATCTGGGCAAGGATATGGTGCAGCTGCCAGTACTGCCGTTGGAACAGCCGGCCTGGGATCTGGTCCACTGGACCTATGCCGATGAATTTGCCGAGAATCATCTGCGCCATATGATCGCTCGCGAGGAGGTGGGGTCGTTTGTGCCATCAGCCGGGGTGGGAACGGCCTATCGGCGGGAGTCGTTAGAGGTATTGCAGCATTATCATCAACGGGTGTTTCATCCCGATTCCTTAACTGAGGATTACTCAAGCGCGATCGAGTTGCATCATCGGGGGCATGGCACTATCTTTGCGATAATCCGGGATCGAGACGGCCAGGTAGTGGCTACCCGATCGCTGTTTCCCCATACGGTTAAAGCGGCGATTCGCCAAAAGACTCGATGGATCATCGGTATCGCGCTGCAGGGCTGGGCGCATCATGGCTGGCAGGGTCACTCCTGTGTTAAATACACGCTGTTTCGGGATCGCAAACAAGTGTTGGTGGGATTTGCCAATATTGCTGGGTACATTTTATTAATTATTCTGATGGCTCCGAAGATACTGCGTCTGGACGAATCGTTTTCTATACCCGATCCGTTGTGGCATTTGTTTATTATCGCCACCTCAATGTTTGTGTTGCGATTAGTGATGCGAATGTCGGCGGTCTGGACATTTTATAGCTTCAAGCATTCATTATTGGTGATCGTCCGGTATCTGATAGCCAACTACATTAACTTTATGGCTGCCTATCTGGCGGTTTATAAATTCTTTAAACTGTATAATCAGCCGATTCCCTGGGATAAAACTGCCCATGAATTTCCCCGGTCAGCTTAATCCCTCATTCTAAGGCCCAACCAATGGACGACTACATCAAGCGCACCATCCAGGCCTACGATGCCCACCCCGAGAAATACGAGGAGGCGACTGCCGATATGACACCGCTCCAGGCATTAGAAAAATTCATCGAGCAGGTGCCAACCAGAGATTTTCCCATACTCGATGTGGGTTGCGCTTTCGGGCGGGATACTATTCTATTTGCTGGGCGCGGCTATCAAGTCATTGGCATAGATATCTCGGATGTCTTGTTAAAAAGAGCCCGCGAACTGCACCCGGAGTTGGTGTTTAAGAATATGGATGTAAGAAATCTGGATTTCGATAATAACAGCATCGCGGGCATTTGGTGCAATGCCACCTTGTTGCATTTAACAGACGAAGATATAACCAAATCGCTTAAAGAATTTAGACGAGTATTGATCCCTGATGGGATTATATTTATCTCATTCAAAGAAGGAGTAGGAGAGGAGGAAGTAGTTGATAAATTTAGCAGCGATAGTGCGCGATACTATAACTATCAAACAATAAATACGGTGAGAATGATAATTGAAAAGGGTGGTTTGATTGTCGCGGAAATCTACACCGTTAACGAACGACAGATCTGGGGCGATGATAAACGAGATTTAGAGTGGGTGCATTGTTTTGCCAAGAAGCCACCGCTCTCAGCATTGGATGAGTAAATAAAAACGCTCCGATTAATATCGGAGCGTTGTTGGTGAGTTTCGTTGCCGCATTGGCTATGCAGGGGCGGTTTTGGTGGCTTCGCGTTGGCACCAGTCGATCAAAGGCTGCAGTTGCCGCAGGCGAGGTTCGTAACCGTAGTACTCGCAAGCAACCTGATTGACTGCTTTTGGGTCCAGGCAGGCGTAAGCCTCGGTAACGGTGGTGCAGAACAGGCTTAGCTCTTCCTTCCAGGCGCGGGCGGTGGCGGCGTCCCAGTTGATATGAATTCCGTCTTCTCCCAGCGAGAGGATGCCAGCATCTATCAGGGTGACAGCCGCGACCTTGTTCTCGCGAATATATGGTCCGGCGGTTAGGTCGCTCATCTTGTGCTTTTGGAAGAAGCGGATGCAGCGGGCCACGGTGGCGGCGATGCGAGCCTGGCGAGAGCGAACACTGCTGTCCATCCGATCCAGGCATAGGTATCCGACCAAGCTGGCTTTGGCCTCCTCAAGTTCGGTTGACATCTCTTTGAGTGATGCGTCGATTTTAGTCGTTCGGCCCAGTGGGTGGGCGCATTCATGGCTGTAAACATGCAGACGCAGTTCGCGAGTGGTCAGCAACTTTTGCGCCGCGGTAGCCGTTTCCGGGTCGCAGAATTTCCCCAACAGCTCATGCAGGACACGAAGCGACTCCCGCTCGCCCGTGGCACCAACGAAGATACGCGCGCCGGTGTCCTGGACTGCTTGTCGGTTGGGAGCCGATTGGCCGGCCAGTCGGAAGTTGAGATCGAACCCGGCTTTGATCGCCGTGACGAAGACCCCCATATCGGTATGGGAGAGCCGTTGCTTGATGCGTTCGACCATCTGGGTTGACAGGCCTAAATCGTGACCGACTTCGACGGTGCAGAGCTTAACTGAGTGGAGGGTGCCCAGATCTTCTCTGGTTCTAAACTCTAACCGAAATTCCGGTTGAACCGCTTGAGGCGCGCCATAGGTTTCGATCCCGTGAACCGGTAGCACCAGCAGATCGGAGCCGAAGTCAATCCAGGCCCGGTCTACCTCCATCCACCGCTCCTCTAACTGATCAACCTCGCGGCAATCATAGGCGGCGATCAGACGGTTGAAGTAGTAGAGTAGCCCCCTTTCACTGCCGGGCAGATTGTTCATAATGCTCGACACGGCCCGATAGATTTCCCCGATCTCATCGGGGAAGGCGACTGCCCACGGCCGTCGATTGGTTAGCTCGTAGTGCCCGTCGTCTTTTTTCTCGATGTCGTAAACGGTGTAATCGTACTCCGGAAGCTGTCGGGTCGCATCGGCATTAAACTGCCGGCGTTCGTCTTCGCTGAGCAGCTGATACGGCGCTACCACGCGCCGGAATACACCCAAGAACAGCTGGTCCACCGCATCTGCCAGTTGAGGACTGAATCTGAGTAGCGCCTGTTCTCTGGCATCCAGCTTCAGCCGACCGGCTCTCACTTCGGAATCGATCGCTTCGATCAGCTTCTGGCGTTCGAATTTAAAAACCGGCCGTATCAACTGATTCATCCAACCGTGGTTGATAAAGGGATCGCTCTTGTCGATTCCCTTTACTCCAACCATTCGAGCGACATGACTAACCAGCTCGTCTACTGGGTCGTTGGGGCAACAGGTGCCCGGACCCTTGGGCAGGCCGGTTAGATAATCGCGAACGAGGGGAGAGGTCTCGAGGTGAGCAGCCACTGCCTCGACTACCGCCTTTCCAATTTCGGGCAATAACATCCCAGTTACATCCGGTGGTTGGAATTTAGCGCTAATAGCGGATAGCCAACCTGGTGCGGTGATTTTAAAGCCATCGTCCATGCACATCATCTTCCTCCTAAAACAGTACTTGATCTCAAAGGGCCAGCCATTGCACTGCCCCCAAGTCGGCTTTACTATGTCAATTTTAGCGGTTGTAGTCAATGGAAGTTGATTTTGGTTAGTTATGGGGTGACGATTGACTGAGAGGCGGTTTTTTGGGTTAAATTAGATTGCGGAAGATGCATCCGTCAATCTTTGGATTGCTTGAAAAAACATTCTTGGGAGGTTGCCACTATGGAAACGACAACATTATCATTGGTACCGGAATCATTACGGCACTTGTTACCACCGGTAGGGAAGTTGTTGGAAACAGTGCCGTCGCCGCAGATGGTATATATAGTTCGCCATGCGACACCTCATGACTACACCACTGGCTCGCGTTTGCAGAAGGTGTATGGGACTCACGCCCGGCAGGTATGGCTGAGCAGCGAGGGTATCGATGAGGCTAACTGTGGCCGGGATTATATCTGCCGAGAGGTCGGTCGGGTTAGGGCGGTGATTCACTCACCGCTGCCCCGCGCGAAACAGACGGCTGATATTCTGATGGGCTACTACATTGTTAATCCACCGTCATTCATTTCGGATGTTCGGTTGGAAGACATTCGATTGGGGCCCTGGCTGGATATTCCCCGACAGGACTGGAGCAAATACCGGTCACTTTACTGGGAGGAGCAGCTTAAATCGCACGGTCGTGATGGAGAGCCGGAGAATCCTTGTCAGACTCAACAGCGGGTGGTTGAGAGCTTCTTTGAACATATTCAAAAGGATTCGAATGGGCTGCCCCTTCTCTTCGTTTTTCACGGGGATCCGATCTGCTTTCTGTTTCAATACCTGCTAAGCCACGATCTGATGCATTTAGTAGACTATCGGGTGATGTCCGACGGTGAGTCGCAGTTGGTTGGCAAATGTACCATTTGGCAGGTGCGGCTATCTTTGGATCGACCGGTGGAGATTAAGCTGATGTTCAACCCACAGTCGGTGTGATCCTCAGCGCAGGCTTAAAAGTTAGCATTGGCGCTCCGATTAATCGGAGCGCTTTTATTATTCGGTTTATGCTACGCTGAAGGGTGCTATGGAACCACTGGCATCTCAAATCAGGCCATTAACTCTCTCCGAATTTGTCGGACAGACCCATCTGGTAGGCGAGGGGAAACCCTTAAGAATTGCCGTAGAGAATAAACATCTCTTCTCATTTATCCTCTGGGGGCCACCGGGAGTAGGTAAAACCACGCTGGCCAAGATCTACGCGCGGGCTTTGGATGCCGAACTAACTGAACTGTCGGCGGTATCGGCTGGTAAAGAAAATATAAGGAAGATCGTTGATAAAGATTCTGGACAAGCCAGAATGACGATCAAGCCAAAGGTATTGTTTTTGGATGAGATTCATCGGTTTAATAAAGCTCAACAGGATTTTTTGTTGCCGTATGTCGAGCGGGGAGAGCTGACGCTGATCGGGGCGACCACCGAGAACCCCAGTTTCGAAGTGATCCCGGCGCTACTCTCGCGCTGTCGGGTTTTTACTTTGAACGAACTTTCTCATAATGAGATGTTGCAGATTATTGTTCGCTCCAAAATGAAATTAGATGACGAAGCGCGAAATTGGTTAATTAATATGGCCAACGGCGATGCTCGGCAAGCGATTACGATGTTAGAAAATACGCAGAAGTTTTATGGTGAGGTAACGGTCGAGAGCTTAACTGACACGCTCCAAAATAAGTTTTTGCGGTTCGATAAACAAGGTGATGAACATTTTAATACCATTAGCGCGTTTATAAAAAGTCTGCGGGCCAGCCAACCCGATGCGGCTTTGTATTATTTGGCAAGGATGGTGGAAGCGGGGGAAGACCCTAAATTTATCGCTCGGAGAATGGTAATTTTTGCTTCAGAGGATATTGGTATCGCTCAGCCAACTGCGTTAGTGGTAGCCAACGATGTTTTTAGGGCGGTCGAAACCATAGGGTTACCAGAGTGCGCGATTAATTTAGCGCACGGAGTAGTGTATTTAGCTAAATGTCCCAAAGACAGGCGTTCGTATGATGCGTATTTTTCAGCAGTCGAAGATGTAAAACAATATGGTAATCTGCCGATTCCGCTTAAAGTACGCAATGCGCCAACTAAATTAATGAAAAGCTTAGGTTACGGAGCTAATTACGAAAAATACGATAAAGAAAGCTATCTGCCAGAGCAGATCAAAGATAAGCGCTACTTTCAGCCGGTAAAACCGGAATAAATCTGTGGGGGTTAGCCTTTGTTGGGACCGATATCCATTCATTGACACAGGGCCGGGTTGGAGTAAGATAGAAGCGGAGGTAAACATGCTTGGTTGTGTCATACAATCAGCGGGGAGCCCCAGAAACAAGACGAAGAGACGCGCCTAACTGGGCGTGTTTTTTTGTGTTCGTTGACAAATTTAATCTGCGCGTCGACGAAGGTAGAGGGCAGGTCTGAGGAGGTATCAAGGAAGCGTGGACTAAGTAATAGTATTGTTGTGAGCTGACCACCACTGGTGAGTCAGCCAACCGTCTCGTGAAGCAAACCGAAGAAGGAGGTTGATACACGTGATTCGTGTGAATTTGATCTTGATGCTGGTCGTCATTTTGTTGACGATCGGTTTATTGGCTTGCGGAGGGGGCGGTAGCAGCTCTACCCTACCTCCCGCAAATGACAACAGTGGCGGCACTTACAATCCGCCACCCGATAACCCTAACCCGCCGAACGATCCGACTCCGCCACCCGCAGTAGAAGAACCACCAGTGTTGACGGTGCGAGTGATCAACAATGTGTCCGCTCCCGTGGTGATGGCTGATGTAAAAGCGAGTCACGGCGGGCTGATGTGGTCTGAGCAAACCAACGGTGATGGCAGGGCGCGAATGGTGCTGGACGGGCTCGATAAGACTGACGCCAATAATGTCGTTGTGGAAGTACGCAAAGACGGTTATCAGTCCACTTCACAGCCTATTGCGCTGTCTCCGCAGGATGATCAGACTTTTGCTGAGATGCAGATCGTCCCGGTAGGAGATGAGTTATCTTCCACTCTCCACCTACAGTTATGGAACAACGCCACCGGTGTGGTAGTAGTTAGCGACATATCCGGAAACCGGGTGACAAAGGTTCTCTCTCCCACCGGATTCACCAGTGTGGAGTTTACTCCATTAGTTTGCAGCGAGATCAAGATGGAGGTTCGAGTGGATGGCTATGAAGCTTATGTTGAGCGAATAGCCTACACGGTTATCAGTAACATGAGCTATGTATTGCGCCTTGAGCCCTCCGACTTGTTTCATCTGGCCGATCCCGTGTGTCCGGCATTGAGTTGTGACTACCTGTACAGCAGCGCCACAACTTGGTTACCAACACTGGGTGAGAATGGGGCGCGCTTACAATTGAATATGCCGTCCGATTTCCAGGCAGGAGTAATTGCTGATGGTGATTCGATGCTGCTCTGTCTTTCTTACTCTGGGAATACGGCTCTCATTCCGTTAGAAGCCGCGGGAACCCATGCACCCAGCTCGGTTGGAGAAATTGCCTTCCTGGCTAAACTCGGTGCCGTGGATTTTGCTGCCACTATTGGTGATGGTGCCAAAGAGCTGCTTTCTTCGGGCGACCCTCAGTTGGCCGCAGCGATAGCCGGCACAGGTGGAAGTGTTATAGCCTCCATAATCATGAATGGTGGTTATGGACCGGTCGCGGCATTTCCCGGGACATTCACCTATCAACAGGCGATCAACAAAGTTCAGGAGGCTTTTTGGCAAAAAGCGGAGCGGATGATTTTGATGGTAGCCGCAGGTGCCATGACAGGAGCTAAATATGGTCCACCCTCAGCAATCTTCGGGGCGCGGGTGGGTCTGGTGGCTGCTGGGCTGACAGGCAATAGCGTAGGATTCAGCGACGCGTTCTCCACATTTGATCAGCTGGTGCGAGACACTATCGGGGTTGATTGGCCCGCTGACCAGCGGTTTGTGGTGATAAAGAATCCCCTTGTTAGTCTTTCGGTTGTGGTGGCAGGATCGCTGCAGCCCTGGCCAATGGGAACGATGTGGGCGATTGTCCCCGTTGAGCCCATTTCACTTCATCTGTATGCAGGTGATTTGAGCCAAACTTCGGTTGCAGCGGGAGATACTCAGACTTTCTACTGGCATTTGGGATTTGGCGACGCGATAAGTGAGATAGTCGGTTGGAGAGCGGATTCGTTAACGGTATGGACCGATGATCCGACCGTTGCATCTGTAACGAGCAAGAGCAATGGATACGGAATCCAGATAGAGGCACATCAAGTCGGCACAACAACTCTCCGTGCCTTGTATCAATCGCCCCCGCCGTTTAACGATCGACCGCCTTTGCCAGTGGCGCTTCATCCAATCAATGTGACCACCGGGTCAGGTTCTACGGGGTGGATTGTCTGTGGGTTCAACAACTGGGACGACGATCGGCTGACGGTACTGTGGAGCATCGACTCTGCCAGTTACGATCGAGCAGTCGATGTCTACAGTATGAGCGGCAAAGAGACTAACGCCGTCGCAGTATCACCCGGCCCACACACCGTGTATGTGAAATGGTTTGATGCTGACACTGGTCAGTATTACACCAAGCAGCAAACCAATACGGTGATGGCAGATCAAACAACGACATATGTGTTCGATCTCGATGAGCACTTGTCGGCCACTGTTTACTACACGCTGTCGGTGGATACTCAGCCAGTGAATGGCGATATCTACGCCAATGGCTGGTTGTTGGGCAACGGCTACGCCGAGAGCGATTACCCAGCCGGTACTTCCATTAACCTATCGTTTGGTGAGGTGGCCAGTTACTCCACTCCGGTCGATCAGAACTTTACTCTCAACGGCAATGCTAACAAGGTCGGAATCTATAGTCCGATTGGTCCGAATCAATGTCGTCTGATTATCGATACCGAGCCAATCGCCGGCGAAATTTACATCAACGGCGATTTGGTGGGTGAGGGCCACTACGAGTCCGATTACGATTCGGGGTCCTTCATCCACTTGCACTACGGTGATGTGTGGAACTACATCTCGCCTTCCAACGAAGATTTTACCATCACTGCAGATACAAATCGGCTGGCTACTTATACCTATGTTTCGCCGCCGATCGATAAACGGGACTTGACCGTTTATTGCGAACCTGGTGGAATTGGAGCTCCCATCACTGTCGATTGGAGTGGCGGTCATGCCGATGGTATCGACTCTCTCGAAGTCAAAGATTTAGATGATGGCACGCAGGTAACCATTGCCTTTGGCCCGGTAGCGGACTACATTGCGCCCGATCCGATCGTGTTTGACATCCACAGCGACATAACGAAGGTCGGCACATACGAGTACGACCCCGAACCCATACCAGCAACAGTTATCGTGAAGACGCACAACATCGGCGTTGATGTGTGGCTGAACGGTGAGAATCAGGGTAGCGGCCAACATAATGGTAGCAACTGTCATGGGATGTGGACGGTGACGAAGACTTTTAATGTCGGAGACACCGTGCTGATCCATTGGCATCAAGCTGGTAGTTGGCAGATGCCAAATGATGTAACCATCACCGATCTTCCATTAGAAGGGGTGACACTCGAGCGTTGGCCAGAACGGATCAATACTGGTGGCCTGACTTACACTCAGTTCACCTGGCCGAAGTGGTACGACGGGCTCCGTTATGTTAATGCTCGCTTCAGTCCATCTATCTCCTCTGGGAACATCTACATCAAGGATACTACCGGACAGTACCACTCAGTACAGGATATTAGCTGGTACATCGACGGTAGTCTCTACAACGGTTTTGAGTTCCCCACTGAAACAGGCAACAACAGCCATATCTTTACGGCTGGAGGTTCCTACCAAGTGGTCTTGGAGAGCTGGCTAGGCGATACTTGTCGCCGCGCTATGCAGAACATCGGCTGGTAAGCATCTCAGGTAAAGATCAAGCTTGACTTGGGAGCTACTATCCAGCTTCTGGAAAATGAACTCCCGGTTCCGCTCAGCGGAACCGGGAGATTTTTATTTACAGGGGTGGGCGGGTTGGCAGAGTGGTAGAATGGGGAGGTGGACAGATCAAATAAATTTCTGTGGATTTTAGTGCTGCTATTGGTGATGGCTGGGGTCATAGTAGTAGGGATTAGATTATTAAGCGGAGATGAGGATACCTGGCTTTGCCAGAATAACCAATGGGTTAAACACGGTAACCCCTCTGCCCCGATGCCGACTACTGCCTGTATCTCTTCGGATAATCAAAACCTGCCGGAAGAGGATAAGGCAGCTGACAGCGGAGCGATCGAATGGTCTGAGGCCTTATCTTTGATCAACAGCTGTGAAGTGCTGAGGATTTCGCAGTTACCTAATCGCAATGTGGATATGTGGCTGAAGGATGGCCGACAAATATGGGCGGTAGAACCAAAGTTGGATGATGTGTTGCAGACGGTGCAAGCTGCTTCCCGGTGCGGCAATATTATTGTTTCAACTGAATAATGATTAATCTAGCCCAGCGATATAAAAAATTATTGGCGGCTTACCCGGGGATCCGGCGGAGGGTTAAACTCTCTCACTACTCAACCTTTAAGATCGGCGGACCAGCTGATCTGTTGGTTGAGGCAAAACTGCCCGAGCAGTTGATGGAAGTGATTAAAAGAGCGCAGGAGTTTAAGGTGCCGTACCTGTTAATCGGCGGTGGCAGTAATTTATTATTTGATGATATGGGCTTTCGGGGGCTGGTGGTGAAATATTCAGCCGATAGAATCGAAGTAGATAAAAAATATAATACTGCTTGGGTGATGGCTGGTTGTTCATTAAATCGGTTAGTGAAACAGTTGGCGTTTCATAACTTGGGCGGGATCGATTTTCTGGCTAATATCCCGGGCAGCGTGGGGGGAGCGGTAGTTGGCAATGCTGGTTGTTATGGCCGATCGATCGGAGAAGCGTTGATGGAAGTGGAGATATTAGAGGCGATGACTGGCCGGGTCTATTCGGTTGGGCCCGACAAATTAAAGTTTACCTACCGTCACTCGCTGCTGAAAGAAAAACCAAACTGGATCGTCCTGCGGGCAAACTTACAGTTAACGCCGGACGGCAAGGTTCGCATCTTGCGGCGAATTGAAGAGGAGCGGCAGGAGCGGCTGCGCAAGCACCCGCACGCACCCTGTGCTGGCAGTTTTTTTAAGAACCCTAAGGGTGAGGCGGCCTGGAAGTTAATTGATGCGGCTGGAATGCGTGGAGTAACCGTGGGTGGAGCCCGGGTATCGAACAAGCATCCCAACCATCTGATTAACTACCGAAGGGCCACGGCTAAAGATATCAAAAAACTGGCTGATCAAGTGGTGGCGGCAGTCAAAAAACGGTTGGGCACTACCTTGGAACCAGAAATCCGCTATATCAGCCCCAAATAACCCCATCCAACCTCCCCTTATATAAAGGGAGGGGAGGAAGAGCTAATCCCGAATAAATGAGGGGCGGTTTCGGCGTTGCAGCATAGGAGATGGACAGGTATAATATAGGCAGTAAAGGAGGAGTAGACTATGGCTCATAGCGACCCATCCGACCGGGGCTCTGCCACCGGCCCGGTCTCCGACTCGGAGAGTTATCCGACTCGGAGAGAAGGGCCTCAGGCCCGGAGGGATGAAGTTATCTATGAAGAAGTAGAAAAGATCCGCCGAGCAACTCGCCCGCGGGCTTTAACGATCCTGGCTACCACCTTTGTGGGGGTTCTAATCGTAATGATCGGGGGCTTGGCGTCGTATTATTACTACACCGTTCAAAGCCAAAATGGATCGGGTGTCAAAACCACCGGCGAGCAGTGGGAGATGATTGCCGCATCTACTGATCAGTTGACTGATAGTTTTGGCGACCTGATTAAATTTGAAGATATGATCGCCGAAGGCGGCAATAGTTTTGAAAGTAAATTAAATAAAACCAACGGCCAGCTGCGCGATGTGTTGTACGAATTGGACGGAGCGGCCGGATATTCGCTTTCCAGCAGTGTGTTTAACAGCCGCTTGACCAGTTTCTTAGACGATTACATCGCATATTTGCGAGAAATGGGCCGAGTGATTGAAAAAGGCCGAGGTGATTTGATTAAAGAGATCGCCGATATTGATGCGCTCAAAACTCTGAGCGACAAGATGAACGAATCTTACGACAACTTGTTGGTTGCGGATAAGAGTAAAGTAATAACCGAAACGCTGCCGCGTGAACTGTTTGCGATAGCCGGCGAGGTGGAAGATTTCGCGCAGACCTATTTGGATGAGCAGAAGACCAAAGGCGAGGCAGATGATGCCGAAAAAACCTCGGCTAATGATGTAGCTACCAAATTTATGCAGGCCTATATGGGCAAGGATGTTGCGGGCATGCGGCTTTATCTAACTAAGGCGGCAGAAGCTGAATTCCAACCCGGAGCAATTCAGGAGGAAACTTCGGAGATCAAAAGCTATAAGATTACTAATACCAGGAAGCTTTCCGATACCAAGATCGAGATAGACGCTCAGATGGCCAAGGAGACCCCCGACGGAGTAGCCGTTACAGACAAGCGATTATTTGTTATGCTCAAGCAGTCTGACGGGAAATGGCTAATCGATTCGTACCGGTCAGTTTAGCGAGCTATATAATTAAGAATCAGATTTTTTAAAGTAGTCCGTTAGCGTTAACGGAAGAGGTATCGACTTAGGTATGAAGAAGGATCACGAAGAGAAAGATCGGGTAGGCAAGGTGACTCCCAGGATCTTGGAAGAAGAGATCCAGCAGTCGTATTTAAGCTACGCGATGAGCGTGATCGTAGCGCGGGCGCTGCCCGATGTCCGCGACGGCCTCAAACCGGTGCATCGTCGAGTGCTGTTTGCGATGAACGAAATGGGCCTGCACCCCACCGCCAAATACCGGAAATCGGCGACCGTGGTCGGTGAGGTCTTGGGTAAATATCATCCGCATGGCGATATAGCGGCTTATGATACGCTGGTGCGCTTGGCTCAGGATTTCTCGATGCGCTATCCTTTGGTCGATGGGCAAGGTAACTTTGGCTCGATCGATGGCGACAGCGCCGCCGCCATGCGTTACACCGAGGCCAAGATGACTAAGATGGCCGAGGAGATGTTAGGCGATATCGACCGCGATACGGTTGATTTTATGGATAACTATGACGGTACCCGCAAGGAGCCAAAAGTGCTGCCGGCCAAAGTACCGCAGTTGCTGTTAAACGGCACGATGGGGATCGCGGTGGGGATGGCCACTTCGGTGCCACCACACAACCTGAGTGAGCTGATGAATGCGATCGTTGCGTTAGTGGATGCTCCCGACAGCTCATCGGAGGATCTAATGGAATACATCAAGGGTCCGGATTTTCCGACTGGCGGCGGGATCTACAATCCGGGTGAGATCAAGCAGGCTTATCTGACCGGCAAGGGCAGCATTATTATGCGGGCGGTGGCGGAGATCGAAGAGACCAATCGGGGTTTTAGAATCTTAGTGACCGAGCTACCGTACCAAGTCAACAAATCAACCTTGGTCGAGAAGATCGCCGATCTGGTTAAAACCAAAAAACTAATCGGCGTCTCAGATCTTAGGGATGAGTCGGATCGGGACGGAATTAGGATCGTGATCGAACTAAAAAAAGACGCCTATCCCAAGAAGGTATTAAACCATCTGTTTAAGCAGACGGCAATGCAATCTTCGTTTCATGTTAATAATTTAGCGTTGGTGGATGGCATTCAGCCGCAGGTATTGGATCTTAAATCGACGCTGCAATACTTTATCGACCATCGCCGGATCGTGATTACCCGCCGCACGGAGTTTGATCTGGCCAAAGCGCAGGAGCGGGCCCATATTTTAGAAGGGCTGAAGATCGCTTTAGATAATTTAGACGCGGTAATCAAAACTATCAAACAGTCGGCGACCAAAGAAGAGGCGCACGCTAATTTAATGAAGAAGTTTAAGTTGTCGGAAGCGCAATCGACGGCAATCTTGGAGATGCGGTTGCAAGCGTTGGCCGGTTTGGAGCGCCAAAAGGTCGAAGATGAGTACAAAGAAAAGAAGACGCTGATCAAAGAGTTAAAAGACATTCTTGCTTCCGATAAGCGGATTATGGAGATTATTAAAAAAGAATCGTTGGAACTAAAAGATAAATATGGCGATGAGCGGAGAACTAAGATAGTTCAAAAAACTCTGGGTCAGTTTAGCGAAGAAGATCTGGTACCCAACGAAGAAGTGGTGATTACTATTACTCAAGGCGGCTATATTAAGCGACAGCCAGTTACGGCCTATAAAGCGCAGAAGCGCGGGGGCAAGGGCATCATCGGAATGACGACTAAAGACGAAGATCAGATCGACCGGATCCAGGTAGCCAAAAATCACGACGACATTCTTTTCTTTACCAACCGCGGACGGGTTTTCCGGCAGCGGGTATACGAAATTCCGCAGGCTTCCCGCATCGCCAAAGGTTCGGCGATGGTTAATGTGATCCAATTAGGCCCAGAAGAGGTGGTCACCGGTATTCTGACGATGCCCAAATATGAAGCAGCGGATAATTTTGTGATGATCACCCAGCGGGGCGTAATTAAAAAAACCGAGGCAGCCAAATACGCCAATATTCGCGCCAATGGCTTGATTGCGATTAAATTAGACGAAGGCGATGAGCTAAAGTGGGTTAGCAAATCCCGGTCCGGTGATTCGGTGGTAATTGTGACCCGCGAGGGTCAGGCTGTTCATTTTGCCGAAGTGGATGCGAGACCATTAGGCCGCAGCACGCGGGGTGTGCGCGGAATCCGGTTGCGCCCCAAGGATGAGGTGGTCGCTGCCGATGTGGCGGTAAAGGACGGTGATTACGGTATGCTGACCATCTCGGAAAAAGGTTTAGGTAAACGCACCAGCTTAACTCAGTATCCTCTGCAACATCGTGGCGGGATTGGGGTAAAGACCTTTAATGTTAATGAACGCACTGGCAAAGTAATCGGCGGGCGCTTGGTTGAGCGGACTTTAGCTGCTGATTTAATTATTACTTCCAAAAATGGTCAGGTAATTCGGATGCCTCTAAAGGGCGTACCGATGTTGGGCCGAATTACTCAAGGAGTTACTCTAATGAGGTTTAAATCCTCGGATAGAGGCGATAAAGTAGTTTCGTTTACGGTGATGGCCCAAAACGAAGACGAGCTACCCCCCACTGATATCAGAGCAGTAATTAAGAGCGAAGCTCGGGTAACTAAGGTTGAACAGCCGGAGCCAGAGATTAAAGCTACTATTCGGTTAAGAAAACTTTCTCCAGCCAAAACTCCAGACAGGCCGGCTAAGCTGATGGCGGCCAAGCAGCCAATAGTTAAGCCAGTCGCCAAGCCAACTGCAAAACCGGCTACAAGCTTTACTAAGCGGAAATTATCGGTTAAATTATCAGCTAAGTTCCAATCGCGAGTATCAGCCAAGAAAAAGGCATCGGGTGGGTTTATTAAACGGCAGGTGAGCGTTAAATCTAAGGGCAAAACTAATAGCCGTCTTAGCCGCCAGAAAGGTAAAAGATAATGTCACTATTGCATCTATTCAAGATTAGTTACTATTTTGACCCGGTGGTATCGTACGATTTCCCAGGATTTTGGGTGGTAGTTGTGCTATTGGCGGCCGCGTTGATGTTTAGCGTCTGGTTTGGTCGAACAATCGCGCACCGTAAAAACCTCTCTGGCCATGTGAGAGAGTTCTGGCAGGGATGGGTTAATCTGGGTGGCACACTTTCGATAGTCGGACTGATCTATCTGTTCTTCCGATTCGAGAATTTAATGTATGTTAACTGGCGGTTATGGCCAGCTTTGCTGATACTTTATGTGATTGGCCGGTCGCTTTATCTAATTTATGTTTATAAGAAGGTGTTACCCAAACGGGCGGCCGAGAAGGAGAGTCGCAAGATGATGTCTTATTATTTCCGTCGTCGCCAAAGGAAGTAGGACAAGGGTTGACCCCGTTAGAAGTCGCTGATGAGATTTGTGAAATGGGGCCTGCTGAGAGTGGAACGACGGTCGCTGAACAGAGTTTCCAATTTGTTCCCAGGTCTTCTCCGGACTTCTAACGGGGTTGACCAGCGTAGGATATTCTCCTATAGTTGGTAAGTATTTGGGGCCTGCCCACCGGAGGTGGGAGAAAGTGAAGGATTTAGATTTATGACGAAAGAAGTTAAGGAACAGACCAAAGAGCAGGGGAAGATGGCCAAGCTGCTGGAGAAGACCGAGACCTTGGGCGTACCCAAGGAGCGGGATTTGATCGAGGGAGAGGTGATGGCGGTTACTGGCAACCGGGTCTGGGTTGATATTCAGAACGGCAAGTTCGTCGGGATCATCTCCAGCCGGGAGCTAGCCGAGGCCGGTCTCTCGATGCCCGACTATCAGAAAGGCGATAAGATTACCGCTTCAGTGGTCGAGCCAGAGAACGAAGAGGGTTTTGTATTATTAAGCGTCCGGGAGGCTCTGCGCAATCGCGGTTGGAGCGCCTTGGATAAGCTGTACGCCGAAGGTGTTACGCTTAAGGCCCGGGTAGTCGAAGCTAACCGGGGTGGTTTGATTATGGAGTCCGAAGGGATCCGCGGCTTCCTGCCAGTATCGCAATTAACGCCGGAACACTATCCGCGGGTAGGTAACGATAAGGATGAGATCTTAAATAAACTATCCAAGTTTGAGAACCAGCTGTTGGATATAAAGATCATCGGGTTGGATCAAGGGCTTAACAAGCTGATCTTCTCCGAGCGCGCGGCGCATCAGGCTGAGTTTGATCAGGCTACTGCCAAGATCCAAGTGGGCGAAGTGCTGACTGGCAAGGTTAGCGGTGTAGTAGATTTTGGTATCTTTGTTAGCTTGGGAAGCTTGGAGGGGTTAGTGCACATCTCGGAGATCAGCTGGGATAAGGTTGATGATCCGAGAAAGTTTGCTCATGTGGGCGATAAGATCCAGGTACAGGTCATTGGCATTGAAGGAGACAAGATATCACTGTCGATGAAGCGCCTGACCGAGGATAAGTGGCTGCATCTAACCAAGGATTATCAGGTCGGTCAAACCGTTAAGGGTGAAGTAACCCAAATTATGCCGTTTGGCGTATTTGTCAAAGTTGATGATCGGATTGATGGATTGATTCACATCTCTGAACTGTCGTTTGACCATGTGGCTGATCCATCCAACATCGTCAGCGCGGGCCAAACTTTGGAGTTAAAGGTGATTGATATCGAACCGGAGAGCCACCGATTTGGCCTGAGCCTTAAGGCCATGCAGATGCCGGCCGATAGTGAGGCCACAGCCAAGCCTAAAGCCAAATCCAGAAAAGGATCTGGCGCCGGTGTCAGCACCCTGGGTATTAGTGACGCGCTGGCCAGAAAGCTGAAATCAGCGGGCATCGAGAGCGTAGTTGATCTTAAAAGTAAATCGGCAGAAGAGATCAAAGCCATTCCCGGCATCGGCGAGAAATCGGCTGCCAAGATCATAGAAGCTTTAAGTCAACTCTAAAGCATTATTCCACTATTAAATTTAGCCCACCGCAGTTGCGATTTAGAGTAACTGATGGGCGCAGTTAATCTATATGGAAGAAACTAACAAAGAAATTCCCAAACAACCGATCGCTTTGCCACCCGTGGTGCGGGTGAGTGAGTTGGCGACCATCCTCGACAAGCCGGTAACGGAAGTTATTCGCTATCTATTGAAGAACGGTGTGCTGGCTACTATTAATGATAGTATCGATTTTGATACCGCCGCGATCGTAGCAGACGATTTTGGGTTTGCGGCCACTGCCGCAGCCAATGAGTTTGCCGAAACTGCGGCCGAAGAGGACCAGGAGGGGGGAGAACGCCAAGAGCGGCCACCAGTAGTTACGGTTATGGGACATGTCGATCACGGCAAGACCTCGCTCTTGGACTATATTCGCAAAACCAAAGTGGCGGAAAAAGAGTCGGGTGGCATCACTCAGCACATCGGTTCTTATCAGGTGGAATATAAAGGCAAGCGCATCACTTTTTTAGACACGCCGGGGCACGAAGCTTTTTCAGCCATCCGGGCGCAGGGGACCAAGGTCACCGATGTAGTGGTGTTGGTAGTGGCGGCCGATGACGGGGTCAAACCGCAAACAATCGAAGCGATCGATTTGGCCAAGGCGGCGAATGTACCGCTGTTGGTGGCGGTGACTAAAATTGATAAGCCGGGCGCCAATGTGGAGAAGGTTAAACAGGAATTAAGTGTTCAACAGATCCTAACCGAATCGTGGGGCGGCCAGGTGCCGTTAGTTGGCGTTTCTTCCAAAACTGGCGAGGGAGTGGACGATTTGCTGGAACTGATTGCTCTAACCTCGGAGGTCAGTGAGCTAACTGCCAACTATTCGGGTAGAGCGCGCGGGATTATTATTGAGGCCCGGCGCGATCCCAAGATGGGACAGATCGCCACCATCATTGTTAAAGCGGGAAAATTCTCGATTGGTGATCACTTTAGCGCTGGTGGAGCTTATGGCAAGGTTAAAGCGATGTTCGATTACAATGGCAAGCGGATTAAAGATAGTTTTCCATCTCAGCCGGTGAGCATGGTCGGATTTGTTGGTGAACCGCAAGTGGGGACGGAGTTGATTGAGATGGACAACGAAAAGGCAGCTCGCAGTCGAGCGGGCGAAAGTGCCGTGGCTTCGGCCCGCCGCTTTACAGTCATCAAGAGCGATTTGGATGTGCTGGCCAGCCAGATTCGGGCGCAGCAGGTACAGAATTTAAATATTGTATTAAAAACGGATGTGCAGGGATCGCTGCAGGCGATCAGGGATCAGCTAACCAAGATCAAAACCGATCGGGGCGGCTCAATCCAGATCGTTAGCGACGGGGTAGGCAATATCGCCGAATCGGATATCTTGGCAGCTCAGGGCGGCAACGCCTTTGTGGTCGGATTTAAAATTAGAATTCTGCCGGGCGCCAGCAAGATGGCCGAAAAAGACGAGGTTAAGATTCTTACCTATGATATTATTTATGAACTGACTGCCGACCTTAAGAACCTATTATTGGAATCGACCGGCCTTCAGAAAAAAGAGACGACCGAGGGCGAAGGCAAGGTGCTAAAAGTGTTTTTCTCTACCGCCAAGAACAAGATCATCGGATGCAAAGTGACCAAAGGGTTGGCCCGCAAAGGCCAGCTGCTGCGGGTCTATCGAGATGAGGCAGTAGTGGGTGAGGGCCCGATCGAGAAGGTACAGCAGGTGGCGCAGGAAGTGGACGAAGCCAAGAGTGGCGCCGATTATGGCTTTGCTGCCAACATCAAAGCCAAGATTAAAGAGGGGGATCGGGTGGAGTTTGTAAAAGTAGAGTACATCAAGGCTAAGATAGTTTAGATGGGTCATCGGGTTGCGCGGATTCAAAGTGAGATAGAACGGATCTTGGGTGAGTTCTTTTTAAAAGAGGGGCGGGGTTTTGGTATCGGAATGGTGTCGGTTAATGGTATATTAGTTAGTTCGGACCTTGCCTCGGCCAAAGTGTTAGTCAGTTTTATCGGCGAACAGCATCCAGAAGCCGCCTTTAAGAAACTGATCAAGCATGGCCGGGATGTCCAAACCTTTATCTTTCGCCGGTTGCAGATTCGCAAGGTTCCCAAACTGATATTCGAATTAGATAAAGATCCGGCCGGAGCTTATCGAGTAGACCAACTGTTGGATGATATCGACCGATCTAAAACTAAAGATCCAAACATTTAGAGAGCAGGCTCTGTCGGCGGCTAAAATTTTAATAGTTACTCATATTAAGCCCGATGGCGACGCTATTGGGTCGGCTTTGGCGCTTCGGATACTGCTAAAAGAGCTGGGCCGAGAGACAGAGGTGGCCCTGATGGACGATCCGCCCGAAGCGTTCTCGTTTCTGCCATATTTTTTAAAGATCAAAAACGACTTTCGGCCCGAGCACTTTGATATGGTGGTGATGGCGGATTGCGGCGGTTGGAGTCGTACCGGCTGGTTTGAGGATGACGAACTGCGGATCGATTGGCCCAAATATTTAGTGATATTGGATCACCACCATACGCAGGATTACAGCCCGGGGATGGTAATTGCGGATGAAAGTTTATCTTCTACCGCCCAACTCGTCCACTATATATTCCGTGAGTGGGGGATAGAGATCAACTCGGATGCCGCCAACTGTTTAATGACCGGCCTCTCAACTGATACTGGCAGTTTTAAGCACACCAATACTACTCCCGAAGTGTTTCGCATAGCGGCCGAGTTAATGGAGAGCGGTGCCAATCTCAATAAGATCACTCAGCATATCTATTTAGGCAGAAGTGTGGCCAGTCTTAAATTGTGGGGCCGGACCTTGGATAAGATTCAACAGGATCGGGCGCTGGGGATAGTGATCTCGGTGATCACCACGGCAGATTTAGAGGAATGCGGGGCGACACTGGAAGATTTGGAAGGAGTAATCGATCTGATGAACACGGTGCCTGATACTAAGGCCACCTTCTTGCTATCAGAACGGGGCGACAAGTTAAAGGGAAGCGTGAGAACGAACGATCCGGATGTGGATGTCAGTAAATTGGCCGCCATCTTCGGCGGCGGCGGACATATTAAAGCCGCTGGCTTCAACATCTCCCTCGACGGATAAACCAACTTGTCCTTGGACTTGACCCGGGGACCCAGAAACCCAACTTGTCATCCCAGACTTGATCTGGGATCCAGGCTCTCCCTTCGTCATTCTGGCTTGCCGCGCCCCGTAGTGAGCTCTGCTCTACTACTGGGGTCCAGAATCGTACTATTCGTCATTCCTGCGAAGGCAGGAATCTTGTCTTTCTGTCATCCTGGAAACACTTTACTGCCGTAGGCTTACTATAAATAACTTATTCAGGATCCAGGTCTTCTGGGCCGTTTTTTGTTATTCTTAACTTACTTTTGCCACCCATCCGTCAGCTGACGGACTCAAACAACGACCCCGCGACGGCGATTTTACAAACGGCTCACGCTCGACTCCGGAGGGCGGAGTAGAAGGCCAAATATAGGAGAAAATCAGGTCTGGGAGCGGAAAAGTTGTTGACACCAGCCCGGATTAGTAGTATAATACGAGAGCATAAAGGAAGCATGGTTGTCAAGGAATGGGGTTGCCCTTTGACAGTGAGAAGACAGGAAATAAAAGAGAGCATGACCGTGAGGTCAGGCGCTCTATCCGATAATTCTCTTTTAAGTCCGTCTTAGGACGGCACGATGAACTCTGGGGTTCTACCAACATGTAGTTGGCCCCACGGAGAAAAAATGAGAAAGAATAATTACGGGATAGTAGCGCTGGTTATGGGGTTGGCTATCATTCTCCTTATCGGAATCGTAGTGACTGTCGTCAATGCTCGCATGCGCGGTGCTGCCACGCAGAGTCCGTCGAGAATTAATAGTGACTTGCGTCTCTCCGAGGCACTGGACGCTTATTCCAAACGCGCCGACTCCGTACCAATCGAGATGTGGGGGGACGAGCTACTTATCTCCAAGAGTGTCGAGTTTCGGACGAGGTATTCCCAGCACCTTAGTGCTGAAGTGTTACCGTCGTGTAACCTTATGTGGGGAGATGAATTAAGTGTAATTATTGGTTCTTCGACCGAACCTGTTGAGATGACTGTCACGAAAGCTGGCGATGCTGAAGTGACGATTTCCCTCAGGCCGATGGGCTGGTGGGAAGATTCTAACGAAAAACAACAAGATGTTGGACCTAAGCAGTAAAACTGAAAATCCGTAGATGTCGTAAGTCCATTCATTTTATGAATGGCACGCTGATCGAGGGGTTATTTACAGCATTAGCTGGCCCCACGGAGAAAAAATGATAGGAAAAGCCGATTTCTGGCTGTTATATTCCTACGGGATGTTTTGTTTCTTGAGTGGAGTATATATGCTTTGCTCCCACCCCGTAACATCTTTCGGCGGCTGGTTTGCATGCATATCTCTGGTATTGGGACTGGTGTTGATGCCTCTCGCAGCGTATCTTCACACGCCCAAACCAATTAAGGAAAAACGAAAAAATTAAAAACCTTGGGGCCTAAAAACCCCAAAGACTTGCCAAAGGTTCACCCCGAGGGGTGTTAATAGGCAGTCTTTTTTTATGCAAAAATCACTGTCATCCCGAAAATACCTAACGCCAATAAAAAATATCGAATATAAAACTAACTGGCGGATAAAGAACGACAAAAAGGTGTCATCCTGAAAACACCTTACTGCCGTAGGCTCTATAAAATAACTTATTCAGGATCCAGGCCTTAAGATTCTGGAGTCGTCCGTCAGCCGACGGACTCCCCAGAATGACGGATGGGGGTTATTGGGAATGATGCGGATTAGGTTTTTGTAATTCTTAATTTGTAATTGCTCAGCGGTATTTTTCGAGGGCGGCTTCGGCGGCGGCCATCTCGGCGGACTGTTTAGAGGGACCGATTCCCCGGGCAATCTCTTGTTCGCCCAATAACACCGCGACTTCGAATATTTTATTGTGATCTGGGCCAGATTCGGCTACTACTTTGTAGATCGGAGTAATGCCCGCCTTGTCTTGGGCTGCCTCTTGGAATTGGCTTTTAGCGTCTAAGTAGGCTTGGTTGGCGATGATCACATCTAATTTGGGTAGCAGGTAGGTAGCCAAGAATTTCTGCGCCGGTTTAATGCCACCATCCAAAAAGATGGCGCCGACCAATGATTCGACCACATTGGCCAAAATCGTTACTTGGTTGTTAACGCCCTTGGCTTCGCCTTTGCTTAGTTTTAAGTATTGATAAAGTTTTAATTCGTCGGAGATCTGCTTTAGAGTTTCTTTTTTTACCAAGGCCGACCGCAGAGCAGTTAGCTCGCCTTCTGGTTTATCGGTAAACTTGTGGTACAGATATTCGGTAACCACCAACTCTAATACCGCATCGCCCAAAAACTCCAGCCGCTCGTTGTGGCCGGGTTCGAATTCGTTCTCATTTAAATACGATCGATGAACAAACGCCTGCTCAAGCAGGATGGGTTTCTTGAATTTAATGCCTAACTGTTTTTCTAATGTGGTTAGGGGAGTCATTCCTTTTTCTTTTTGTTCTGCCGTACAGCAGAATTAGGTTTGGCCGTCTTTTTAGTGGTTTTGGCTACCTCTGATTTTACCGCTCCGGCAGCCGGTTTTTCTGGCTCGTTTTCTTCTGGCTGATATTTGGCAGAGTTGCGATAGACCGTACCCAACACGCCATTCACAAATTTGCTAGTGTTCTCCCCGCCAAACGCTTTACCCAATTCTACCGCTTCGTTGATAACCGCTTTGGGTGGGACCTCGTCATCAAACAGCAGCTCAAACATTGCCAAACGCAGAATGGAAAGATCAACCTGGGCGATCTGGCTTAAGGGCCACTCGGGCGCGGCGATGGCGATAATTTTATCAATCTCTTCCAGGTGCCCCACTATCCCACTGGCGATCTTGCGCATAAAATCTTGGTTGTTGTCTTCAAAATCGTGCTGAGCGATGTTTCGTTCAACAATTATTGAGAGATCAACGCCACCCCGGGTGCTCAGCTCATACAAGCTTTGCATTAGGATGATCCGCGCGAAGTGCCGGTTAGAAGCCATAAAATTAGCGGTTAGAGAATAGTGGTTAGCGGTGAACGCTATTATTTATCAGTTTTTCTCTTGACGCTGGCTTTGGCCTTGGGTTTTGCCGCTTTAGGCTTGGGAGCGGCCTTCTTTTCGGCCTCAGCTTTGGCCTTACGGGCGGCCGCGGCCTGATCCTTTTTAAGACGGGCGGCGATCCGCTTATCCGTCTTGGTGGTCAGGATCTTTTTATTGCCGTAAAAGCCGCAGTGCGGGCAGGCAATATGGGCCGGTTTGGGTTGCTGACAGTTGGTGCAGAGTACCAAACCCAGCAGCTTGACGGCTGAGTGAGCTCTCCGGGTGCGACCCCGAACTCGACTGATTTTCTTCTTAGGTAGTGCTGCCATACTTATAGAGTATAGGGGATTTTAAGGGTATAGGGCAAGTTTTTCTTGTTTTTCTGGGGTAGAGGGGTCGGTGTTGACACCAATCGGCCCTTAGGGTAACCTTGATTCTGTACATGGATTACCCCTTAATGGTGCGAAATTGCTTGTAATCAGATTATCCCGCAAAGGTCGTCGCAATCACCCGATGTATCGGCTATTGGTCGCTGAGCACAGCAAGCCGACCGATGGTGATTTTGTCGAAATTGTGGGTCACTACAATCCGACTGCTACCGATCAGCCCCTGACTGTTAATAAGGAGAGGGTGCAGTATTGGATATCTAAGGGCGCTCAGCCTACCAATTCGGTCAGCAAGCTGTTGAACCGGACGGGTTTTGAGCTACCGGTAGAGCAGCGCAATCGCAAACCTAAGCACGAGCCCAAGGCGGTAGAAGCTCCCGCGGCTGCCCCAGTGGCTGCCGAGACTCCAATAAAGGAATCCCCGGTGGTCGTCGAAGAGACCCCAGTAGCTGAGGCCTCGGCTGAACCCGCCCCAGAAACTGGTTCGGGCGAGGAGCCCAAGGCAGAAGAGGCCCCCGCCTCCGACGAATCGGATTCGGGCAAGGAGGCTTAATTTAGATTTCGGAAGCTCATTAGTTATATAAGTTTAAGGTTTAGGAAGGAGCAGATTATGGCTGACAACGACAAGGCATTCGTAGAGTATGTGGTTAAGGCTATCGTCGAAAATCCTGACAAGGTTAAGGTTGAGCGCAAGGTGGATGAGATGGGCGTGTTGTTAGAGCTCACCGTTGATCCCTCGGATATGGGTAAGATCATCGGTAAAGAAGGTCGTACCGCCAAAGCTATTCGCACATTACTGCGGGTATTGGGCGCGCAACTTAACGCTCGAGTTAACTTAAAGATTATTGAGCCCGAAGGTGGACTTGGTCGTACCAGTATGGCTAATGCCGAATCGGCTGAAACAACCGAGACGGCCGAGGTAGCAGGGGACGAGCCTAAAACTACCACCAAAGACGATCTCAAAGATTTGAGCGACGAAGAATAATCTAGTTACTTTTCCGAGAAAAGTAACCAAAATCTTCCGCCAGTCGCTATTACTACTCATCAGATAAAATTAGCTTTCCGCCTCTCGCTGAACTCGGTCCGATTAATCGGACCTCAGACAACAGCTTCGGCAGCACTAATTTTATCGTTTCAGGACGCTCAAGCTCCAATGGCGGATAGAAAGCCAGAAAGCTGGGCTGGGAGTGGGGTTTTGGTGACCTAGGGCTGGTTTTGTGATATACTGGAGTGTTAGCGGATGTACCGCTGAATCTTGAAAAACAGGTGACGGCGATGAAAAACATTGACGGCGCTGTATTGAGAAAGTTGGGAGAGTTGTGCCGACTGGTGCAGGATGCTCTCTCGAGTTTTACCCCAGCCTCACTGCAGAAAATCATTGAGCAGGGCGGAGAGTGGAAGAAGGGGATTAGGAAGTTGGTACTTGAACTCGGCGGGCAGGAAGCCGTTGTGGCGGTCGAGGAGTCCGAAAAACCACCAGTCGAGATTTCTGATGCGGCTTATCGCCGTCAGACCTGGACTCTGATTTGGCGGTGGGCGATGTTTACTGCATTCCTGACCGCCATATTTTGGGGTGTCTGGTATGCAATTGCTGGAGAAATCCCGACTGTAGAAAAAGTGCTCTGGTCGGTAGGCGAGAAAGGCCCACCCGTCCAGTGGCTACAACTTCCATTCGCTATTTCCAGATGGTGGGATGTGATGTTGGCTCCGGTATGGAGTTCGATGATTATTTTGATTTTTAGAACAACGACCGACAAAGCCGTTTTAGATAGTGTCGGTGTCGGACTCGGTGTCGGACTCGTTGCTGGACTCGTTGCTGGACTCGGTGTCGGACTCGGTGCCGGACTCGTTGTCGGATTCTATTTCGGACTCTGTTTCGGGCTCGTTGCCGGACTCGTTGCCGGACTTGTTGTCGGACTCGTAGGGCTAATCGTGAGCCCTCAATCACTGTTGAGAAGTTTTGGGAAATGGCTGGCTGGCGACTGACATTAGCATTTTGGGGCGGGAATTTATTCCCGCCCTTTTTTCGTGTCAAAAGGGGATGGGAACAATCTGGCCTTGCTCCGATGGCGAGGTAGGACTGGATAATAAGCTTGACTGGGAGCCACTTTTTTGCTACTCTTGGGCCGGTTGGGGATGTTTCCCCAAAGATCATTAAAGGATAGGTGATAGAAATGGATGATGGCTCGATGTGGCCGTTGTGGTCTTCTTTACCCGTAGCATTCCTATGATATTTCCCCAAAATACAGAGCGATCGCTCTGTATTTTGTTATAATGCTGATATGAAGACCAGTCGAGGGGCATATAGAATGATGAAGGTTGTTTTAGGTTGGGCAGACGATGCAGGTGAGTTTTTGTTGAGCAAGATTCGTCGAGATAGTTTGTCTTTAGATGTTAGCACTAAGCGTACATGGGAATATTTACAATACGCTGGTTATGTTAATCAATTAGGAGAAGATCGATTCCAAATTGGGGATGAGGTTAAAATCGATTTATTAAAAGAATTTGTCCGTCATCGTCGACCAGATGGTAGACTGCGAGTGATAATGTTTGATATTCCAGAAAAATTTAAGATGAGTCGGAATCTATTTAGAAAACATTTAGTAGATTTAGGTTTTGTTATGCAGCAGAAAAGCGTATGGGCCTCGAAATTGCCATGCGAAGATTTGGTGGAGTTGGTGGTTAAATATCATGGGCTGGGTCGCTATGTAAAATTACTCGTAGGGGATATAGTCCCAATTAGCAGAGCGGTCGCTCTGTAAATTGGGAAGGAAGAGCCTGATAGAATAAAAGAGAAAAGAGAATATTAGTATGAAGATTACATTTGTGACAATTTTTCCTGGGTTGGTGGAGGATTTTTTTAAGGAAGGCCTTTTGTCTAAGGCGCGACGGACTAATAAGATAGAAATCCAAACTATTAATCCCAGAGAGTTTACAACCGATAAACACGAAACGATTGATGATTTTCCATATGGTGGAGGAGCGGCCGGTACAGTGATGAAGGTGGAACCATTGGTGGCGGCGATTAGAAAAGCAACTGCCCCGAAGGGGGGCCTTAGGCCGTACAAGAAATCCCTGGCCGCGTCCCGCGTCCGCGGGCAGGCAAAAAGTTGTTTAGTAATTTTGTTGGGGCCATCTAAAAAAGTTTTCAATCAAACGATGGCCAAAAAACTAACCCAATATAAACATTTAGTGTTTGTCTGTGGTCGTTATGAGGGTATGGATGCGCGGGTAGAAAAATATGTGGATACAAAAATTAGTTTGGGCGAGTTTGTGGTGATGGGAGGTGAGGTGGCTGGGTTAACTATGACCGAAGCCATCGTCCGGCTGTTGCCGGGCGTGATCGGCAACGAGGTATCGTTAAAGGAAGAGAGCTATGGCTCAATGTTTAAATTAGAATATCCGCACTATACTCGACCAGAAGTGTTCGAGGGCAAAAGGGTGCCGAAGGTTCTACTTTCTGGTAATCATCAAAAGATCGCGGCATGGCGGAAAAAGATGAGCAAGTAATTTGGTATTGGGAGAATCTTCCCGGTGTGATGGCCGGGATTTCGCATAAAAACGCCGGTTGGATGAATGCCGATGCGGTTGATCTAAAACGCGGGGCGATCGGCAGAACCAATCGGCATAAGTTTTTCTCTAAATTGGGCTTTGACCCGGATAAAACCGTAACGATCACTGGCTTGCGGCATACTACCAATGTGCAAGCGGTAGATTCTGACAGCGCTGGTCGGATTGTTTACGGTCCCAACGGGATAGATGGCTTAAGTACCGATCGGCCGGGATTAGTTTTAGCCAGCACGATGGCTGATTGTTTGCCGTTATATTTTTATGATCCGATGGCTAAAGTGGCAGCCATCGCCCACGCTGGGTGGCGGGGCGTGCTTAACAATATGGCAAGCCGAATGATAGACCACTTAACCGCCCATTACCCGGCAGTAGGGATAGGTTCCCTGCGGGCGCTGATCGGACCGGGTCTGCGGTCGTGCCATTTTGAGGTTAAACCGGATGTCGAGGAATTATTTAAAGCCAACTACGCAGAGTATATCGATTATCGGGAGAACAGGATCTATGTCGATCTGCCAGCCATCGTTAGGTATCAGCTGTCCCAAGCAGGGCTGGCGAGCGATAGTATAGTGGATGCGGACGAGTGCACCTACGATCTATCGAATCATTACTTCTCGTTTCGGCGCGATCACCCGCCTAAGCCCCAGTCGATGATCGCATTTATAGTTTTGCGTAATGAATAAATTCAAGCTGATATCGGTATTTAAACCTTCTGGAGACCAGCCGCAGGCGATCAAAAGCTTGGTGGAGGGTTTAAATAAAGGGTATCGGGATCAGACACTGCTGGGGGTAACCGGCTCCGGTAAAACCTTTACTATGGCGAAGGTGGTGGAACAGATTCAAAAACCGACCTTAGTCATCGCTCACAATAAAACCTTGGCGGCCCAGTTGGCGGCCGAGTTTCGCGACCTGTTCCCTAATAATGCCGTCCACTATTTTGTTTCTTACTACGATTACTATCAACCCGAGGCGTATATTCCACATACCGATACTTATATTGCCAAAGACGCTTCGATTAATGATGAGATAGATAAGTTGCGTCATGCCGCCACCCAAGCACTTCTCACTCGTAAGGATGTATTGATTGTAGCTTCGGTATCGTGCATTTATGGGTTAGGTTCGCCAGAAGATTATCAGAATACGGCGGTGACAATCGAAAAAGGCAAGATGTTTAAGCAAAATCAATTAATGCGCAGATTAATTGATGTGCAGTATAAACGCAATGAGATTGGTTTTGGACGCGGTAATTTCCGATCTCGGGGTGAGACTTTAGAAATCTACCCATCGTATAGCGATTATGTTTATCGAATTGATTTTGATGGTGATACGGTAGAGCGAATTCGACAGATGGATTATTTAACCGGCGAGGTATTGGATAATTTGGAAAATCTGGAGGTGTTCCCAGCTAAACATTTTGTTACTCCTGATGAAAGATTAAAGGGTGCTTTGGGGGATATAGAAAAAGAGATGAAAAAGCGGGTAGCGGAGTTAAAAAAGATTGGCAAATTAGTTGAGGCGCAACGGATAGAACAACGCACCCGATACGATTTAGAGATGCTTAGGGAGGTTGGCTATGTATCTGGAATCGAGAACTACTCTCGCTATTTGGGAGATAGAGGGGTGGGCGAGGAACCAGCGACTTTGATGGATTATTTCCCGAGCGATTTTTTGATGTTTATTGATGAATCGCATATGACTATCCCTCAGATTAGAGGGATGTATCACGGGGACCGGTCCAGAAAAGAAACACTAATCGAACACGGATTTAGATTACCTTCCGCATTAGACAATCGCCCTTTAAGATTTGAAGAGTTTGATAAACATATTAATCAAGTAGTGTATGTATCGGCCACACCCGAAGATTATGAACTTCAACTAAGCAGACAAGTAGTAGAGCAGATTGTGCGGCCGACCGGATTGGTCGATCCCGAAGTAGAGGTAAGAAAAACAGCAGGCCAGATCGACGATCTGATCAACGAGATTGATGCGCGCGTTAAAAAGGATCAGCGGGTTTTGGTTACCACTCTGACTAAAAAGATGGCAGAGGATCTGACTGATTTCTTGTCCGAGCATGGCATTAAGGTGCAGTATCTGCACTCCGATGTTGATACTTTTGAACGCATTCAAATATTAAAGAGCCTACGGTTAGGCGAATACGATGTGGTGGTGGGTATTAACTTGCTTCGTGAAGGGTTAGATCTGCCCGAAGTATCGTTAGTCGCGATTTTAGATGCCGATAAAGAAGGGTTTTTGCGGTCTAAGACAGCATTAATCCAAACCATTGGTCGGGCTTCGCGCCACTTAGAAGGTCGGGTGATTATGTATGCCGATAAAGAAACTGCCGCGATGCGATTTGCAATTGAAGAATCGAGTCGCAGACGCGCCAAACAGGTGGTTTACAACAAAGAACACAAGATTACTCCTAAATCGATTGTCAAAAAGATTAGCCAGATTGAGGTATCCGAAAAATCAGAAGCGACAACTGAGCAGAAAGAACAATGTCGGCGATTAACTAAGTTTGCCAAATCGGCCAGTACCTCCGAGATGGAGTTACTGGTTCGCGATTTAGAGAATCAAATGGATCTGGCCGCTCAGAACTTAGAGTTCGAAAAAGCCGCCGAGCTGAGAGATGAGATCGATCTATTAAAACAAAACTTGAAATAAACTACTTGCGGGATTCGGAGAGCTTAGGCCATTCTTCCAGTAGGACATAGATCACGGAAGCGACTGGGATCGATAACAGAATGCCCAAGATGCCCATTAGTTTGGCGCCAATCAGAATAATAATAATGATCGTTACTGGATTAAGCCCGACAGCGTACTGCATTATTTTTGGTACCAGCAGCTTATTCTCCATCTCCTGCACTAAAATATAGAAAGCAGTTACGATCAGCGCGGCAGTAGGAGAGATGGTAAAGGCGATAAGAATCGCCGGGATAGCAGCGATGATCGGGCCGATCACCGGAATAATTTCCAACGCTCCAGCCAGGATGCCCAGGGTGAGGGCGTAAGGCATACCGATGATCAGCAGGCCGATGTAGACCACCAAGCCTACCGCCAACGCCAACACGATCTGGCCTCGGAGCCAGCCGCCGAGTTTGATGCCCATTTTATTAGCGATGGCGATCATCTGGTTTTTCTGCTTGACCGGGAACAACGAGACAAAAAACTTCTTAATTCCATTTTCATCCAACAGAAAGTAGAGAGTCAGAATAAACACCATTACAATAGCGGCAGCTCCGCTAAAGAATCCGATGGTGGTATTAAATAGATTGTTGGCGATCTGGCCCAAGAAGTTGGAGATCGAGTTGAGGCTGTCTTGAGAGGCGTTGAGCACTCCGTTGATACTGCCCTCGCGTAGATTTTTAAGCAGATCGGTAAACGCGGTAAAGTAAGCGGGCAGGCTCTCGGCCAGTTGTTTGATCTGGGTAATCATTGGCGGCAGCACAAAGTAAACAATACCGCCCAACAAGCTTAAGACTAACAGATAGATTAAGATGATCGAGATGGTGCGGGGGACCTTCCATTTAGTCAGCCGATCGACGGTGGGAGAGAGGGCGGCGGCGATAATAATCGACACAAAGACGATCGCGATGATGTCGCGGATGAAATACAAAAAACCGATCGCCAGCAGCACGATGACCACCCGTAAAACCGATGCGGTAGAAATGTCTAAGATATCTCGTTGCTTCACTCTGCCCCCAATGCTTTAGAGATGGTTTGAGTTGCCCCGTCGGTTAAGTTGGTAAACACAAAGTGAACCGGCACAAAATTTGGCAGATCGGTGCGGTTAAGAGCGATAAACAGCTGGGGGTAGGTGATAATACTGGCGTGGCTCTGGCCCTCTTCCGGCTGAGTAACGCGATAATTGATCAGTACCTGATTATTGCGAGTGGCGGTAGAATCGATTACTACACTATAGCCGGCGGTGGGCTGGCCCGCCAATACTACTCCAACCAGTACCTGATTATCTGGATTAAAACCGATTAGGGTAGAAAGTTTTAGCTGCTGCTTTAAGCCAGCGGCCGAATCGATCAGATACGGTTTATCGATAGTGGCCGGGTTAGTTAATCGAGCGGATACGGCTACCTCGGCGTTGATGATAGGAGTGCTGATGGGAATCGACTGATTCCGGCGATAGTTGTTGAATAGGATCAAGCCGATGGCGGCTACAAATACCACCACCAGTGTTGCTATACTAATAATAGCGGTCGATTTGGTCATTCGTTTTTTCATACGCGCATATTATACAAGATATCGGAGGTTTATTTAAGTGAACACGCCCACGGTAGCCGCCATAGTTAAACAAGGGGATGCCGCCTATCCCGCCGCCTTAAATGAGATAGCCGATCCACCGGAACAGCTGTATGTCTGGGGCGACATTGCTGCCTTAAGCGCCGTACCAATGATTGCTATTGTAGGAACGCGTAAGCCCACCGATTATGGAATTAGGGCAGCCGGGCGGCTGTCGACTGATTTATCGGCCGCGGCAACGATAGTCTCGGGACTGGCTTATGGTGTGGATACGGTAGCCATTGCTTCTGCCATAGCGGCCGGGGGCAGGGTGGTGGCGGTGATCGGCTCGGGCTTGGATCGAGATAGTTTTTATCCGTTAGTCAACTACCAACTGGCCGAGCAGATCGTGCAGGGCGGGGGAGCAGTGGTATCTGAATATCCGCCCGGGACGCCGCCACTAAAATATAATTTTCCTGCCCGGAATCGCATTATCGCCGGCCTAACCTTGGGTACGGTGGTGGTGGAGGGATTGCCGGGGAGTGGGGCTTTGATTACTGCCGAACACGCGGCAGAGTTTGGCCGCGAAGTTTTTGGCGTGCCGGGCAGTATTTTTGTACCGGAGGCATGGGCGCCCAATCAGCTGATCAAAGATGGCGCTACCCCGGTAGTTTCCGCTTCCGATATTTTGGAATCCCTGGGATTGGGTGATCAGCCGCGGCTGCCTAATTCGGAAACAAAAACCGATTCGGTTGAAGATAAAATTTATCAACTATTAAATCAACAGTCGCTGCCGATTGATGAGATTGCCAAAGAGCTTGCGCTTGACAGTCAGTTGGTCAGCAGTACACTAACCTTGATGGAAATCAAGGGAACGATAAAATCAACCCCCGCCGGTAAATTTACACGGCTTCGCTAACTTTTATTGGATTTGAGCAAATCGGCAGGGATATTAGTAGTAGTGGAGTCGCCGACCAAGGCCAAGACCATTGGCCGGATTTTGGGCACGGGGTATGTGGTCGAGGCGTCGATGGGGCATTTGCGGGATCTGCCCAAATCCAAGCTGGGCGTCGATACCGAGAATAATTTTGAGCCCGATTATGTTATTCCCACGGTTAGCCGCAAGGTGGTCAGTCGGCTTAAAAAACTCAATGCCGAGGCTAATAAATTGATCTTAGCTACTGATGAAGACCGGGAAGGAGAAGCGATCGGCTGGCATGTAACGGAGGCGCTGGGGATGGATGGCGATAAAATTGATCGCATAGTTTTTCATGAGATCACCGATGAAGCGGTGAAAGAAGCTATCGATCATCCGCGCAAATTAGATATGAACTTAGTGCATGCGCAACAAGCGCGCCGGGTATTAGATCGATTAGTAGGCTATAAACTTTCCCCACTGTTGTGGAAAAAAATCTTTCGCGGACTGTCCGCCGGCCGAGTGCAATCGGTAGCCGTGCGGTTGATCGTGGAGCGCGAACGCGAACGCCAGGCGTTTGTTCCGGAAGAATACTGGAAGATAAAAGTTGATTACTTGAATGATAGTAAAAATTTTATCGCCGAGCTGACCGAAGTTAATGGCGCTAAGGCAAATATTACCAACCAAGCAACCGCGGATGCGATAGTTTTAGATATTAAAAAAGATCCTTCCACAATTGCCAATATTGAACACGCCGAAAGATCCAAATCTCCCAACGCGCCGTTTACCACCTCTACCTTACAGCAGCAAGCGGGCACCGTTCTGGGCTATAGCGTTAAAAAGACAATGATGTTGGCGCAGCAGTTGTACGAAGGGGTGGCCTTAGATGGGGCCGGACAAGTTGGTTTGATCACTTATATGCGTACCGATTCCACTTTTATGGCTGCCAAAGCGATAGCTGAGATCAGAGATTATGTGAGCAAGAATATTGGCGAGCAGTATGTACCACAGGAGGTTAGAGTTTATAAAACTAAGAGTAAGAGGGCGCAAGAAGCCCACGAAGCGATCCGGCCAACCTTGGCCGCTCGCTCACCTAAGTCGTTAGAGAGCGTTTTATCACGCGATCACTGGCGGCTGTACAAATTAATTTGGGAGCGGGCGCTATCTTCGCAGATGAAAGATGCGATTATCTCCGAACAGAATGTAAAGATCGCTTGTGGCGACAAGATTTTATCGGCGCAGGGCGTGGGAGTAAAGTTCCCGGGCTTTATCGCCGTTTTGGATAAAAATCCCATCAATGAAGTTCAGTTGCCGCCCCTAAGCGAGGGAGAGGTATTGCAAGTTAATAATATCTTGCCGGAGCAGAAATTTACCGAACCGCCCGATCGATTTACCGAGCCCAGCCTGGTTAAGACTCTGGAGAAATTAGGGATCGGCCGACCCAGCACCTATGCCCCTACCATCACTACTATTATAAGTCGGGGATATATCAAGAAAGAGAAGCGGACATTAGTCCCGCAAGAGGTGGGATTCTTGGTCAACGATTTTTTGGTCGAGCATTTTCCGGATATTGTCGATAGCGGTTTTACTGCCGAGATGGAAGACAATTTAGATTTGATTGCTGAGGGTGATAAAAAGTGGAACATGGTCATTGCTGATTTCTACGGACCGTTTGCCAAACAATTAGCCGAGAAAGAAGCGACGGTCGAGAAAAAAGATCTGGCTCAGCAGACTGATCAAGAATGCGATAAGTGCGGCGGCCCGATGGTGATTCGCATGGGCCGGTTTGGTAAGTTTTTGGCCTGCTCTAATTTTCCCAAATGCAAAAATACCAAAAGCTTGGAGCCAGAGGGCGGGAACCCGGCCCCCAAGATGAACTGCCCTAAATGCGCCGATGGCGCCGTGGTCTCTCGCAGAACCAAGCGGGGCAAAGTGTTTTACGGCTGCAGCAACTACCCCAAATGTGATTTTGCCAGCTGGGACGAACCGGTGCCAGACAAATGTCCCACCTGTGGCAGTTTGATGGTAATAAAACCGAAGACTAAACTGCCCACCTGCACCAACTGTGGGTTCGAAGACAAGGCGATCAAGGAGTAGGGGTGGACTCATCGGTCGATTTAAGGTAGAATACCGAGTATGAAAAAGTTTGATCACAAAAAAGCCCGCCGGTGGGTAAAAGCCGCTCAGATACTGTTTGGACTGTTGATAGTTTTGTTTGTGATAGCGGTGATGCTGTATGGAAGCAACTCGTCACTGGCTGGTGGCCCGGGGGGAGGTTCCAGCTCATTCACCGGTTTCATTGAGGCGCTGCGGGGGAAGGTTAGCGCCTTAATCGGCACCTTAGCCGTGGTGATGACTATCTCGGGTGGCGTAGTTTATGCTACTTCGCAGGGGAATCCTAATCAGATGTCGCTGGGCCGCGATCTGATCATCTCGGCAATCAGTGGATTGGCGTTGTATGCGTTTGCCAGTTTTCTACTGGGCGATATCGGAACAGGCGGCAGCGGTGGATTGATTAAACAATACTTTTCATTCTGACGGTAACTGATTTTTAATGTTTGATTTCATTGAGGTTCACGGGGCGCGTGAACATAATCTGAAAGATGTTAATCTCAAGTTGCCTCGTAATCGTTTTGTCGTGATTACGGGGCTTTCGGGTTCCGGTAAATCGTCTCTCGCTTTTGATACGATCTACGCCGAAGGCCAGCGCCGTTATGTCGAATCACTCTCCGCTTATGCGCGGCAGTTTTTGGGAGTAATGGAGAAACCGAATGTGGAGCACATCGATGGATTGTCGCCCGCCATTTCCATCGATCAAAAATCATCTTCGTCCAATCCGCGTTCAACCGTGGGCACTATTACCGAGATCTACGATTATCTGCGGCTGTTATACGCCCGGGTGGGTATGCCACACTGTCCCGATTGTGGCGGAGTAGTGGAGCGGCAATCGATTGATCAAATCGTCGGGCAGGTGCAGAAACTGCCCTTAGGCAAGTTTGCGGTATTGGCGCCGGTGGTCTCGGATAAAAAAGGCGAGGCCAAGGATGTCCTCACCCAGATTAAAAAGGCCGGTTTTTCGCGGGCGCGAATCGACGGGATACTGCGCGATTTAGAAGAAAAGATCGAGCTGCCCAAGACTCGCAAGCACACGATCGAGGCGGTGGTGGATCGACTGGAGCTAACGGCAGTGGCCGAATCGGGTGGACGAGGACGCTTAACTGGATCGCTGGAAGCGGCGCTACAGTTGGGCGATGGCACGGTGATTATTTGGGATATCGATAAAGACAGAGATCATTTCTTTTCCGAAAGTTTGGCTTGTCCCAAATGTGGTATTAGCATCCCCGAACTCGAGCCCAGGAGCTTCTCGTTTAATAATCCGCACGGAGCGTGTCCCGCTTGTACCGGTTTGGGTTTTACCTTGGAGATCGATCCCGAGCTGCTAATTCCCAATAAAAAGCTGACCATTG
>Ga0155755_104_pt9 | contig 35450 bp, 30 predicted proteins | sample RifCSPlowO2_01_FD_107409 | JGI IMG/M metagenome (GOLD analysis project Ga0155755, IMG submission 107409) | candidate division Kazan bacterium RIFCSPLOWO2_01_FULL_48_13
ATTTACCCTGCCATATATATTCTATAGGTCGGGTATAAACTTCTCATCCCTCCTTCCATCCAATCAACGATCTGTCGAATCGTGGCGGAGAGGGAGGGATTCGAACCCTCGATAGCATTGCTGCTATGCGCGCTTTCCAAGCGCGTACACTAGGCCTCTATGTGACCTCTCCAACTGAAACGCTTGGCGTTAACATACAATATTCAATCTCCAATCTTCGGACATATTCATCCCCATTGGATATTGGACATTGGATATTAGCCCGTAGGGCTTTTGCCCTGACCACATATTATACCGGTTTTTCCCTGTCCGCCATCGGGACTTGACTGATACCTGAGGCCCATCTATAATCCTTCTGTATTCGTTTTATACTCCATAACCTTCTCTCCCCGAGCACAGCCTCCGGGGTAACCCACAGGAAAGGAACCTTTTGCTTATGGCCGAAGTTGAAGTCAACGACAAGAAGTCTTACGAGCTGACCCTGATCATCTCTTCCGATCTGTCAGAATTTGATGCCGAGAAAGCCGCCGAGAAAATCCAAGCCTCCATCGCCGCCAAGGGTGGTGAGTTAACAGGCACTAGCAATTGGGGCAAGAAGAAATTAGCCTATATCATCAAGGGTAACGAATTTGGCTTTTATTACACCTTGGTCTTCGATATTGATCCTGAGGCAATCGCCACCCTCACTCGCGAGCTGGAACTGGCGCCCGAGGTGCTCCGCCATATAGTGATCTCGTTGGAAAAAGAAGGCGTGACTGCCGATCAGTTGTTTACCCCCGAGAAGGAGGAACAGATGATAGCTGCCAGCGTTAAAGAAAAGATGGCTCCAGTGGCCGAGGTTAAACCAATGGTCAAGCCGATTCCGGCCGTGGTCAAAGAAACCCCCGTCGCTACCGAACCGGGCTCCGCCCCGGAGGAGACTCCGACCCGGAAGGCTGAACCGATCAGCAAAGAAGAATTGGATCAAAAGATCGAGGAGGCGCTTAAATCCGATTTAGAATAACCTAACTCTCTAACCTGCTAATTAACTAACCTGCTGTTATATCACTAACCAGCTAATAATATGCGTGATCTCAACAAAGTGATGCTGATCGGAAATCTAACCAGGGATCCGGAGCTGCGCTCCACTCCCAGTGGTCAAAGCGTGGCCTCGTTTGCTGTCGCTACCAACCGAGCCTGGAACGATGCCGCCGGCCAGCTGCAGAAAGCAGTAGAGTACACCGATATCGTGGCCTGGGGCAAATTAGCCGAAATCGCCAGTCAGATAATGAAGAAGGGGCGGCGCGTTTATGTCGAAGGTCGGTTGCAGACCCGCAACTGGGAAGGTCAGGATGGCGTTAAGCGCTACAAGACCGAAGTAATCGCTTCGGATTTAATCGTGATGGATCGTCCTCAATCGGCCGGTTGGAATAATAATCAAGCCGAGACCGAGACAGCCCCCGCAACTCCGAGCGCCCCGGCAGCCGCCGAGCCAGTTGGCGCCCTCCAGGGTGGAGCGCCCTCCGGGGCGGAATCCACCGCCGCCAAAAGTGACGAAATCGACATCGAAGACATCCCTTTTTAAAGAATTACGAATTTCAAACTTGTCCTCGGGTTCAACCCGGGGATCCAGAAAAATAATTTTAAATTCTCCATTTTTAACTTTTCACTTGTCACCATTAACCAACTTATATGGCTCTCAGAAAAAAACCACGCAAACCAGCCACTTTCCCCAGGTACAATCTTCCCACCAAAAAGTACTGCTATTTCTGTAAGGAAGAGATCGACTACATCGATTTTAAAAACGCCAAGATGCTGGGGAAGTACATCTCCCGCTACGCCAAGATCGAACCTCGTCGCCGGAGCGGTACCTGCGCCAAACATCAACGAATGGTGGCGGCGGCCATCAAAAAAAGCCGATTTATGGCATTGATGCCGTTCATCCCCTATTAGCATGTTCAGCATCACCGATCTCAAAACCGGGGTCGTCATCGAATTAGAGGGCGCGCCCTATGAAGTCGTTAAGTATCAGCACTCCAAAATGGGACGAGGCGGAGCGGTTTTGCGTACTACCCTTAAGAACCTGCTCACTGGTGGTAATATCGAACGCACCTTTCATGGCGACGAAAAATTTGCAGCCGCCGATATTACTTCTGGCCAAGCCCAGTTCCTCTACCAAGACGGCGATGAATATACTTTTATGGATACCACTTCATTTGAGCAGTTCCCTATCTCCCGGGCAATCTTGGGGCAGGATGTCTACTATTTATCCGAGGGGCATAATATTGAAATCCGTTACTACCGCGGGCGCCCGATCAGCATTTTACTGCCCGCCAAGATGAAGTTTAAGATTACCGAAGCCGATCCTGCCGTTAAGGGCGATACCGTTACTAACCCATCCAAAAATGCCACCATCGAGACCGGGCTGACTCTCAAAGTCCCCATGTTCGTCAAAGTGGGTGATACGATCCTGATAGATACTCGCGGCGGCAGCTACATCGAGCGCGCCAACTGATTTCGACTTCCTGAAATCATCCCCAACCCTTCGTCATCCTGGCTGTCCGCCAGCCGGCGGCGTTCACACGCCGGGCTATTGTTTTACCCCTATTAAAATAATATAATGTGGATGCATAAAAATCTCATATGGCGCTATCAATTGGCATCGTTGGCCTACCCAATGTTGGAAAATCCACCCTCTTCAATGCCCTGCTCGGTAAGGCGATCGCCTCCGCCAGTAATTTTCCATTCTGCACTATCGAGCCCAATGTTGGTATCGTTCCTGTGCCAGACGAAAGATTAGATGTGCTAACCAAAATGGAGTCTTCGGCCAAAACCGTACCGACTGCAATTCAGTTCGTTGATATTGCTGGATTGGTTAAAGGCGCTAACGAAGGACAAGGTTTAGGCAACAAATTTCTCGCCCACATTAGAGAGGTCGATGCCATCATCGAAGTAGTGCGATTATTCCCCGACCCCAATGTTATTCATGTTAGCGGAGCTATCTCGCCCAAAGATGATGTTGAGACTATTAATACCGAACTGATGTTAGCCGATCTTCAAATGATGGAAAAACATGTTCCTAAAGTGGAGAAGGAATCTAAAACTAATCCCAAATTAAAACCAATTGCGGATTTTGGTGGACGAGTAAAGCAACACTTAGAACAAGGCAACAGTATCAGGAATATCATAGTAACCGACGAGGAAAAAATTTGGCTAAAAGAACTTCAGCTAATGTCGGCCAAACCAATCCTATATGTTGCCAACATAGAAGTCTCCCAACTTAATGACGAATCCGCCCTCGCCCCGCTTCGCGCTATCGCTTCTGTTGAAGGTGCAAACTTAGTCGCTATCGATGCCAAAATCGAAGCCGAAGTGGCAGAGCTTAATCCAGCCGAACAGACAGAATATATTAAAGAATTAGGATTAGACGAACCCGGCCTTAATAAAGTAATTAAATCTGGTTATAAGCTATTAAATTTAATTACCTTCTTAACTACTGGCCCAGACGAAACCAGAGCTTGGACAATTACAACTGGCACCAAGGCTCCACAGGCCGCTGGTGTGATTCATACCGATTTCGAACGCGGATTTATCCGAGCCGAGATTGTTGGCTACGCCGATTTAATTGCCGCCGGCTCAATGAAGCACGCCTCCGAACTTGGCTTAGTCCGGCAGGAGGGCAAAGAATATATTATGCAAGACGGTGATGTCGCCTATTTCAAGTTTAATGTTTAGAACCCGGCAAACAATTTAGTAATTGATCCCCACAGATCACTCACCCCCTGGGCGATCTGGCTAAACAATTTTTCTGTTCCATCCACAAACAGCACCGCCTGATTGCTGGGCGTCCAAGTGGGCGCTCCACCCGTACTGGGGGCCTTAACGATCGCCGATTTTTTAGCGGGCTTCTTAACTACGATCTCCCACGACACCAGGTCACCCGTGATCCAAGTCTTATGCTCAGCCACTAAACCAAAATATTCTTTATAAGTTCCCACCCGGCTCGGGGCTTTGATGTTAATTGTAAAACGCCCCACTCCCCCCGGAGGAGTGGTACTTTCCACATTCGAAGGGCGATCCTTCAACACCCAGTTCTTGCCCCGGAACCGGCTGGTGCGATCGCGCTTCTTTTCGGTCCCGATCCGCACCGGATGATTGCCGTCAGCCGTCCAGGTAATTAGGCCGGTGTTTTCAAAATCAGCCCACAAAGTCGCTTCCTGGCCCGGCGCCAATTCGATTCTGTTAAGGTTAGGTGATTGTTTAATTAATCGATCGGCATAGTATTCAATGCCACCGGTAGTTGGTGGCCGCACCGCCGATTTAACCACCACCCGCCAACTAATAGCCGGCAGATTAAGCCACTTAATATTTTCGATCACCAAGCTAAAACTATCGGTATAGTCCCCAACTTTGGCGGGGGCCTTAATATAGAATCGGAAGGTACCGGTTTGGCCGTAAGCTACTGAGCTCTCTTCCATTCGAGCTGCCTGATAGTTTAGCAGCCAACTGGCTGGATCGTAGAAAAGACTGGCCCGATCGCCGGGGGCTCGAAGTTGGATCTGATTATTCCCGTCTCCTACCCAAGTGTAGTTGCTGAGGTTTTTAACCTTAACCCATGCTTCGGACTTCTCTCCCGGCAGCAAATTAATTGGCGAAGTCGATTGATCAACCACTACCCCTTCGTAGGGATTGTCGGTTACCGTGATCAAGGTACCATAGATACCGGTGGCTCCGGTGGGATTGATCACTTTCAACTGGTATTGGCCAGCGCTGAATCTTAGCGGGACGGTTGCCCGCATCTCATAGCCCAGGTTAGTTGGGACCGACAATTCCTGCGCTCCCAAATAAACCTTGGCGCCGAATTCCAAATAACTTCCCTTGATGGTCAGGGTGACCGCCGAATTGTTGCTAAAATCTCTTGGTGTCACTAAATCTATCATCGGAGCAGTAGCTACCCCGCTGCCAGGTCGATGACCGCCGCCTCCGGTGGAAGCAGCGGCAATGGTAAACACCGCGTCGCTTTGATCCGTTACCGTATCATCGCCTACTTCAGTAATTTTTATCTTGGCGGTGGTAGCGGCCGGGCTGGTTACCGTCCAAGGATGGCTGCCATCACTGGTAGTTGATGCGGTAATGGTTTCCCAACTCCCCCCCACGGTTCTCTGCAGCTCGATCTTGACATCGACCACTTCGCCAGCCGAATCCCAAGTAATATTGTAGCTGGTCCCGATCGTCCAGCTCTCACCGCCATTGGGATCGGTTACCGTCACCGTTCCACCCGCCGGGATGATGCTAAAGTTTAGCGTAGTGTTCGCGCTATCCGCTTTGGTAAATACTATCGCCAGTCCAATAAAAGATACCGCCAATATGGTGATCAGCTCCCGTTCGAGCAGCTTCCAGATAAATTTTTGTATTTGTTGTCTCATCGGCTGGGTAGAATTAGCCCAATCTGATGTTCTTTAATTATACCATAAAATCACCCCGAAGTCAACCCCGCACTAATCCTAATCCAGATGGGTACACGACAAGCGCTGGCCAATCCACAGACCACAGCGCTTATACGGGTTGATGAAAGTTAATGCGGGACTCCTCTACCTCCGGGCTGGAGCCTCCTCCAGGCTGGCAGCCGGTACGGCAAAGATCATCTTGCCAGCGATGGTTTGAAACACCCGGGTAACCGATGCCTCAATTTCTTTGCCGATTAACCGGCTGCCCCCCTCTACCACCACCATTGTGCCGTCATCCAAATATCCCACTCCCTGAGTTCTATCCTTCCCTGCCTGGACTAATTTGATATGCAATTTTTCTCCTGGCAGTACCACCGGTCGGAGGGCATTATTTAATTCATTGATGTTTAATACTGTAATGTTCTGGATCTGAGCTACTCGGTTGAGATTATAATCTACCGTCATTAGCCGAGCTTTTAACTTACGAGCTAATTTAAGCAGTTTGGAGTCCACATCGACTTCGGATGGAAAATCTTCGTCGACCACTTTAATCACAATGTTCTTGTCTTTCTTTAGCTCGCTTAAGATATCTAAACCGCGCCGACCCCGGCTGCGTCTAAGGTCGTCGGCCGAATCGGCAATATTCTGCAGCTCTTCAAGGACAAATTTTGGCAGAATCAATCGAGCGCTTAGAAAGCCAGTTCGCACCACTTCTAAGATTCGCCCATCGATGATTACCGAAGTATCTACAATAATATCGGTGCCGTCGTGGGTGGGAGAGAACTCCCGCCTGATAGTGGCGCTAACCAAAGTATCAAAAAATTTACCGACGGATTTGGTAATAGCAGTACGCTGGTTGTAAGCATAGGTGGTAACTATCGCTACGCTAAATACATTAACCAGCAGCGGCAGCCATTGACCAAATGGCCCTTCGATTCGATTTAACGGCACCGAGATCAGCGCCCCGATCGACAATCCTACTACTACCCCTAAAGTGGCGATCACAAAATCGGCGGCCTTGATCTCGAGCGACTTTCTCGCGAACAAAAAATAGGCCACCACCAATAACAAAACTAAGATGCCGAAAACTTGAGAAAACAACATTGGATAAAAAATAATTAGATAAATCCCTACTGGTCTCAGGTTGTCGAAGAACTACCTGCCCGAATGACCAATACCTTTTGGTCAGGCGGGTCTTTTAGCAGCCTTTATTTTACCCCCAGACAGCACTAATTTGCTACCTCGCTTATCCACCTGCACCTTAGCGCCCTTGCCAAACTCTCCTTTAAGGATCGCCTCCGCCAATTGGTCCTCGATCAGATTCTGGATCACCCGCCGGACTGGCCGAGCGCCACTCTCGGGTTCAAACCCTAAAGAGGCGATCAAGTTGCGAGCGGTGGCGCTGACTTCCAAGCCAATCCGCTGACCAGCCAGCCGATCCGCCAATTGATTCAGCTGTAGATCAACTATCCGCCGGATATCTTGTTGATTTAACGGGTGAAACACTACGATCTTGTCGATCCGATTAAGCAGCTCTGGTCGAAAGGTTTTCTTTAGTTCATCCATTACCTGGGCCTGCAATCTATCGTAATCGCTCTGACTAGCTGCTTTGTTCTCCTCTCGAAAACCGATCGCGGCCTGGCGGTTGAGCAGACCGGTACCTACATTGGAGGTCAGGATCACCGTAGTATTGCGGAATGATACTTTACGGCCCTTGGCGTCGGTTAAGAATCCGTCTTCCAAAATCTGCAGTAGAATATTCATCACATCCGGGTGGGCTTTCTCAATCTCATCCAACAGCACCACAGCGTAGGGTTTGCGCCGAATCGTCTCGGTTAATTTTCCGCCCTCTTCGTAGCCCACATAACCCGCTGGCGCCCCCACCAATCGGGCCACATTGTGCTTCTCCATAAATTCGCTCATATCGATCCTGACCAGCGCCTCTTTATCTTGGAACACCTCTTCGGCCAGCACCTTGGCCAACTCGGTTTTACCGACACCGGTTGGGCCCAAGAACATAAACGATCCCATCGGCCGATTAGGGTTGCCGATCTGCACCCGGGACCTTCTAATAGCCGAGGCGACCGCTGCTACCGCCTCATCCTGGCCAATGATCCGGCTCTTTAAAGCGCTCTCCAAATCGCTAAGATTTTTGATCTCTTCGCTAGCCAACTCCCCCACCGGGACATTGGTCCACAGCGACACCACCTTGGCGATCTCTTCGGCGGTTACTTTGGGCCAGGCATCCTTATTGTCATCGGCGCCCTCTTTTTGCGCCGCATCGATCTTTTTCTGCAGTCGCAGCTCGGCCGCTCGCAGCTTGGCCGCCTGCTCGTAATCCTGCTGCTCGACCGCCGCCTCTTTATCCTTGACTATCCGTTCCAGTTCGGTGCGCTCCCCGGCCGTTTTGGGATGCGCCAATCCGGCAGCGATCCTCACTGCTGAGGCCGCTTCATCAATTAGATCGATCGCCTTGTCCGGCAGATACCGATCATTGATATAGCGAACCGAGAGGCCCACCGCCGCCTCGATCGCGGCAGCCGGAATAGTGACCTTGTGATGCTCTTCGTATTTTTCTTTGATCCCCATTAAAATGCCCACTGTTTCTTGCGGTGTCGGCTCTTTAACCAAAATCGGTTGGAACCGCCGCTCGAGGGCGGGGTCTTTTTCAATATGCTTGCGATACTCGTCGGTGGTGGTGGCACCGATCATCTGCAGCTCTCCCCTAGCCAAAGCGGGTTTTAAAATATTGGCCGCATCTAAGCTGCCCTCGGCGCTGCCCGCTCCCACTAAAGTGTGCAGCTCGTCTACAAACAAAATGACATCCTTGGTTTTGCGCACTTCATCGACAATCTGATTGATGCGCTCTTCAAATTCTCCCCGGTATTTAGTGCCGGCCACCATCGCCGATGGATTCAATACCATCAATCGTTTATTCGCTAAATTCTCCGGCACCTCACGGTTGATCATCTTGATCGCCAGACCTTCCACGATCGCCGTTTTGCCGATTCCCGGATCGCCGATCAGTACTGGATTATTCTTGGTTCGGCGATTGAGAATCTGGATCACCCGCTGGATCTCGTTGTCCCGTCCCACGATCGGATCGATCTTCCCCTCTTTGGCCAGACTGGTTAGATCGATGCTGTAGTTATCCAGGATCGGCGTATCGGATTGTTTGCCAGTTTTGGCCTTGCCCGTTTTAGCATCACCTGCTCCTGTCATTTCAGAGGCAGAGGCGCGGATCGTTTCTAACGACAGCTTGGCGATCTCCGCCGGGTCCGCTCCCAATTCTTTAATCAAGCGATGGGCCTCGCTGTTTTTATCCTGCACCATTGCCAACAACAGATGCTCGGTACCAATATAATAGCTGCCATGCTGAGCGGCGATTAAGACTGCCGTTTCCACCAGCCTCCGGGCCCCCGGAGTTAAACCAACTTTAGTATCCGCGCTCTGCTGAGCCAGGCTGATAATCATATTGGCCCGTTCGGCGCTGACGCCAAAACTATGCAAGATCTCGTAGGCCGAACCGCCCCGCACATTTAGCATCGCCAACAGCAGATGCTCGGTACCCAAGTGGGCAGCACTCAAATCCCGCGCCACTTTTTGGGCATTGGTAAGTACCTTTTTTGCGTTAGTGGTGAATTTGTCTAAATAGTTGTATCCGTCCATTGAGCTTAAGCTTCGGTTGATCCTTCAGTTGTCTTAGGCGGCGTTATTTCAGTGGTTGGCTCGATCGGTGCTTCGGCCGATTCGACTACTTCGGAGGACTCTGCAGCTTCCTCCGCTGCGGCTACTCCCGGCAGCGGCATCCCTTCTTTATCAACTTCAATCTGCCAGCCAGTTAGTTTGCTCGCCAACCGGACATTCTGGCCTGCCTTACCGATCGTCAAAGAGAGCTGATCGCCGGCCACTTTAATTTTAGCGGTTTTAGCGGATTCGTGCAGCTCTACTTCATCAACCTTGGCTGGCGCCAAAGCATTGATGATAAACTGCTGAGCGTTCACATCCCATAGCACGATGTCGATCTTCTCTTCGCCGATCTCTGCCATTACTGCCTGCACCCGGACCCCTCGTCGACCAACCAGTGAACCCACTGGGTCAATCGCCTCCTGATGAGAGACCACCGCCACCTTCGAGCGAACCCCGGCCTCGCGGGCAATACCTTTGATCTCGACCGTTCCCGCAGTAATCTCCGGTACCTCCATCTCAAACAGCCGCCGGATCATCTCGGGATGCGCCCGCGAGACGATCACCTGCGGATCACGGCCGCCGGATTGAACTTCGACTACATAAACTTTAAACCGTTGTCCCACATAATACCGATCAGTCCGCGACTGTTCCGACGGGAACAGAATACCGGAAGTTTTGCCGATGTCGATCATTACCACATCACCCTCGATCCGTTGGACCACACCCTGCACCAATTGGCCGATCTTGGATTGATATTCAGTAAAGATGATGTCGCGCTCCGCCTCCCGCAATCGCTGCAGGATAACCTGTTTGGCAGTCTGGGCGGCTACCCGACCGTACTCCGCCGGTGGAAAGACCTCTTCTTTTATCTCGCCCTCCAGCTCAGCTTTCTTATCAATCTTTTTAGCGTCTTTGAGTGAGATCTCCTTCATCGGGTCTTCTACCGTTTCGACAATCTTATGCACCACAAAGATTCGGGTCTTTTCGGTTTCAGGATCGATCTGGGCCACGATCGTCTGTTCCTTCTGGCCAAAATCCTTCCGATAAGCGGCGGCTAAAGCCGCCTCAACCGTTTCTAAGACCACCTCTTTGGGGATACCTTTCTCTTCGGCAATCTGATTGATCGCTGACATAAATTGGGATGATTCCATAACTCTCCTTTAGCTCTTAAAAAAGTGGGCTGCACCCACTTCATCCAACAAAGTCAATCTATCATATCTCGGGTAAAAGTCAAATTAAAGGCTAAAAAGCATGGTCAATCAACCAGGCCTGATAGCGCCGGTCAGCCGGTCGATAGATGACTTCGACCACCCCAAAGTCGACCGGGCCAGGATGTCGGGCAGCTACTATATGGTAGTCAGCCAACCGCCGTAGCCGCCGCTGCTTGTCGTAAGTAACCGCCTCGCCCGGCCAGCCAAAGGATAGTCCAGCCCGGGTTTTAACTTCGATGAAATATCGTACACCCATTCGTTCGGCAATAATATCTATCTCGCCCAGCGGGCAGACAAAATTCCGTTCAAGAATAATAAACCCTAAGGCAGCCAGCAGCTTGCCCGCCACTATTTCACCCGATTGGCCCAGGGCAGCTTCTCTCACTGCGACAACTGCAGATTAGCAGTAGCAGAGACAGTCTGCTTTACCGGTTTAAAACTTTGGCGATGCCAGCAGGATACACCCAGCTCCCGCAGTTTGATTTGATGGAACGCGGTACCGTAACCCTTATTAACCGATAGGCCATATCCCGGAGTTAGTTGGTCGATCTCATCCATCATTCGATCCCGTGCTACCTTGGCCACAATCGAAGCGGCAGCAATCGATAGGGACTTCTGATCGCCATCAATGATTCCCATCGATGGCGCGCCGGAGAATCCCACCCGAAACCCATCTACCAAAATAAAATCCGGCCTGATCGAGAGATTACTCACCGCCCGACGCATGGCTAAATAGGTGGCCTGCCCCACTCCCATCTCGTCCAACTCATTGTTCTCAACGATGCCAATTCCAATGTCGGTCGCTAACCGGTAGACTTTTAATAAGATACTTTCCCGCTGCCGAGGAGTTAATAATTTCGAATCATTAATTCCATACGAACGATTTAAAAAGGGCAGCACAACTGCTGCCGCCACTACTGGTCCAGCCCACGCTCCTCGACCAGCCTCATCCACTCCGACCACCACCAAATTACCCTGGGATCTAAGCTCCCGTTCAAATTTGAAATTAGGCTTGACCTTCCTCTGTCTCCTCACCGCTGGGCACCTCCGCCTCTACTGTATCATCAGCCGAGGGTGTGGTCGAAGGCGCATCGGAAGTTACCTGAGCACTATCTTGCGCTTTAGCGGCCTCTACCGCTTCCGCCAGCTCTGCTTCAGTTGGGACCTGTTCCTCGTCGGCCGTCGCCACTAATTCCCAAACATCGCGATCGATCTTTTTATCCTTCATTTTAAGCGCCTTGCCGGATAACTCACGCAGATAATAGAGCTTTGACCGGCGGACTTGCGAACCTTTTTTAAATTCGATTTTAACGATATTGGGAGACTGCAGCAGGTAGACTCGCTCTACCCCCACCCCTGAGGCGATCTTTCGAACTGTAAAAGTAGCGTTGGGGCCAACCTGCCCGTGCGTCTTGATCACAATACCCTCAAATACCTGGATCCGCTCCTTGTCGCCCTCTTTGATCTTTTGATGGACCCGGACAATATCCCCCGGGTGAACCTCGGGTAGTTTGGACTTGGATTGAACTAAACTTTTAACCATAGCTTTATATACCTCGCTATGTTAGCAGAAAGGCTGACGGTAATCAAGAGGTAAAAAAATCGGGGTGGCTGGAGGCCACCCCGGGATTACCGGGACGGTTTGATCGCCAACTGAGAGGCTCCCTCTTTCGTCAGCCAAAAGAATTCACTTAAATCTGGCTCCGCTTTGGTACAATCCAAAAACGATTGAATGTCCAGCAGATAGATGCCACTGACTCTATCCCACTCACCTACTAAATAGAGATGATTGTAGACAGGATCATAAGCGGCTTCGGAAAAATTGAACTGCCGATCAAGCGTCAATACAACATCTGTGTCATTCTGTTCAATGTTCCACTGGGCTGGATCGTATCGTACCTCAACCGACAGATGTTTGGCTAATAAACCGGTGACTACCGTGATTCGCTGGCTGTCAACTGCACTGCCTAAGCCAATCACGATCATACCGCCGATCGGTCCTTTAACCAGAAACGGCCGGGAACAATTGGATTGAATCAAGTTAGTCGCCGCTGCATTGCGTTCCCGCGGACTCACCCAGCGCAATTCATTAGAACTATCGACAATATAGAGTCGGCCCAATAGCTGATCGACCGTCCACACCGGCGGAGCGATCAATGTAATGTCGGTAGCCACCACTGCCCGATCGTCATTCGCCAATCGATGAACTAATAGATTGCTGGCACTTTGGTAAGTTAGCCATCGATCATTCGGCGACCAAGCGGGACACCGACTCTGCCCATCAAAACTGATCTGATGAGCCGCCACTCCCGACCAAACATAGATGTTGCTGACACCGTCATCATCAACATCAAACGCCAAGCTCTCGCCCGTATCATCAAATTGAGGATGGCCGTGAACTCCTGCGATCGATAGCGTGTACGATCTTTCCCAATTCTCGTCCGCCAAAGTCAGTTGGCCATCCGGATTGATGTAAGCGAACCTCGCCCAAGCGAGAGCGCCATTCCCATCATTGGGAAGTTCAATAATATCCGGCGTAGCCGGCAGATCTGTCTCAACCCAATTAGACCTTAGCCTTAACACCTGATCGAGCCACTCCAGGGTCAATCGATCGAGAGCCAGATCGCCTTTGCCCGACACCAAGTCCCAATGATCGTAGCCATCGAGTATTTGATAGAAGGGCACTTGGCCGTTGAGAATTCCGGAGGATACTGGCACCAATCCATCGCTCCGTCGGTCCATTTTGCTATCGCTGCCCCAGGCAGATTGAGCAATGAGTGTCGCGCCCAATTCAGCAAACTGTCGATTGTCTTGAATGCCACCCATAAATCCCCGCTCCGCCAATAGCGCATCAACTAAATTAATGTTGCGCTCCCAAAAACTAACTGATGGAGTAGCGATCCGGCCGACAAAAAACTTTAACCGGCTATGGGGAGTCTTGGATTCTGGGTAGCTCACCGCCAACTGTTCTGTCCCCACTGCCAATCGATCAAACAACGGAATTAATTTAGCGTACAGCACTGGGAATGTTTTCTCTACTGCCTGATCCCGCACATTTTTGTGCGCTATCGGGGTAGATAGAATTGGACCGCCCAGCAATGCGCCGCCCGCCACATTCTGGTAGCGCTGATCCAACAGCCAACCAACCACCGCGCCTTCGCTATGGGCCACCACAGCGATGGCACAGTTATCGCCAAAATTGCGATTACCGGCAATGGTTCGGGACAGATCGTCGGCTATTTTGGCAATATCCTGATTGGGGTAGTAACCGTAAAACCAATACTCGGCCAACGCGCTGACTTTGGCCCCAAACATCTCCGGCCCCAGCTGCTCGAAATTCCCAGTTTTGATGCTAAAGTAATCCTCCAACTCGGCTGGGTTGAGTCCATGGGGATCGGTAGTCGTTACACAACCGGGAATAAAAATGATCTTCTTGGGCGAATCAGCTGTTTGGTCCGACCAGCGCACCAATCGACCATTGCCCGGTTCGACCGCTGACTGATCGGTCGGCTTAACACATGCAGCCAGCCACATTAGCACTAACGCCAAACCCAAAATGCGCCGCATAACTATCACCTCCTTCGGCGCTCAGCCTAAATCTCAAAGTACAGCATGCTCAGCTGGAGAGTTCCTTAATTAAATTCTGCTCCAACTCCTTGGTTTGATTGATCTTGGTCGTAGTCTTCAGCCGCTGCCAGACATTTTTAGCCAAGACCTCGATCTCAACCCCCATCTCACCGGGGTGCTGCCCTAACATCTGTTTGAGCGATTTTAATCTATCGGCGCCAAACTCTTTCGGCAGCCTGACTACCAAATTGCCCGCCTGATATCTAAAATAACCGCGATCAGCTGGCGGCGGCGTCATAGTGGCCGAGCCGCCGTTTGGTCGAGAAAACGGCGCGTTCCGTTTTAACTCAGCCAAAGCCGTTTCGGTAACCTCAATGATAGTTTCGGCGACAATCTTGGCTTCACTGCGTACGATGATCTCGCCCTCTTCTTCGCTCACCTGATCTTTAACATTGATCCGGCCATCGATTACCACCACTCGATCAATCGTCAATAGGTCGCGTAGGGCCTGCAGCACTTTGGGAAAAACGATCACCTCCAGACTCCCGGTCAGATCTTCCAGACGCATAAACATCATTTCTTCGCCCAGCTTAGTTTTGACTCGCTGGACCGAGGCGATGATCCCGCCGACTCGCGTCTTCTTGCCGTCGCTGTTCTCGTGCAATGTATTGATCGGGGTTACCAGCCCTGCCAACTGCGGCCCTAATTCTTTGAGTGGATGCTTGGACACAAAAGTGCCCAACAACTCTTTTTCCCAAGCCAACCGCTCTTTCTCGGTTGATAAGGGACCGGGTTTTAACTGCAATACGGGAGCCGTGGCCATCTCTTTGCCAAAGATCCCCATTTGATTGATATCGCTGTCGCGATGCAGTCTCACTACAAATTCGACCATCCCCTCCACATTGTCAAACAGCTGCCGCCGATCGCCGAACTCATCCAAGGCCCCCGCTTTAGCCAGCGACTCCAAGGTTTTCTTATTTAGCGCGTCTTTCGGTACCCGAGTTAAGAAATCCACCAGATTAGCATAGGCGCCGTGTTCCTGGCGCTCGTCTACGATCAAGTCGGAGACCTTGCGGCCTACATTTTTTATTACATTGAGGCCAAATCTAATATTGCCGCCATCTTTCACCACCGCGAAATCGGTAAAGCTTTCGTTAACCGACGGGGGCATTACTTTAATATTAAGATGCTCCGCCTCGGCGATATTTTTGGCCACCTTATCCAGATCACCTTGGTCCGATGTCATCAAAGCTGCCAAAAATTCATTGGGATAATGCGCCTTTAAGTAAGCCGTTTGATAAGCGATCATCGCATAGCAGCTGGCGTGAGCTTTGTTAAATCCATATCGGGCAAACGGCTCGACGAACTCAAACAAATGTTCAGCGATCCTTTTGTCCACTCCGTGGGCGATACCGCCTTCGATAAACTTCTTTTTCTGCTCGAACAACAGCGATTCGATCTTTTTACCGATCGCCTTTCTTAAGACATCCGCCTCACCCATGGTAAATCCGCACAGATCCCGGGCAATTCTTAAGACCTGCTCTTGATAGACAGCGATACCGTAGGTCTCTTTGAGGATTGGCTCCAATTTGGGATGCAGATATTCAATTTTTTTTCTGCCGTGCTTACGATCAATAAAGTCCGGGATCAGCTCGATCGGTCCCGGCCGATACAGCGCCACCATTGCGATGATGTCCGAGAAGATCGAAGGTTTTAGAGCCTGTAAATTGCGCTTCATTCCGTCGCTTTCCAGCTGGAATACACCAGTGGTCAGGCCCCGACTCAATAACTGGTAGGTCGGCTTATCGCCCAGGGGGATCTTGGATATATCAATTTCCACCTCGCGGGTCTTTCGAATAATGCGCAGGGCGTTTTTGATAATGGTAAGGTTTTTTAATCCCAAAAAATCAATCTTCAGCAAGCCCAGCTTTTCGATCGGGAACATCGAGTACTGGGTGACCAGAGAAATGTCTCCCTTGCTGGCTGTTTGCAGTGGAGTGTAGTTGACTAAATCCTGGTCGGCAATCACCACCCCAGCTGCGTGAACCGAAGTGTGGCGCACTACCCCCTCTAACTTGCGCGCCAGATCGATCAGGCTTTTAATCTTGGCATCTTGATCGTACAGGCCTTTTAGCTCGTCGACCGCCTTGATCGCTTCGTCCAACCCCATCCCAAACGGCACTAATTTAGCGATGCGGTCCATTTCGGAGTAGCTGAATCCCAGCGCCCGGCCAGTATCCCGCACGGCCGCCCGCGCCGCCATCGTACCAAAGGTAACAATCTGCGCTACCCGGTCTTTGCCGTATTTGCTTACGACATATTCGATCACTTCACCGCGCCTGTCATCGGCAAAGTCAATATCAAAATCCGGCATCGAGATGCGTTCAGGATTCAAGAATCGCTCAAAGATCAGATCGTATTCCAGCGGATCAAGATCAGTGATGTTAAGCACATAGGAGACCAGGCTAGCCGCTCCGCTCCCTCGTCCCGGACCAACTACGATTCCATGATCCTTCGCCCAGTGGATAAAATCAGCTACCACCAAAAAATACGACTCGTAGTTCATCTGATGAATCACCGATAACTCATACTCTAACCGCTGTTTAACGACATCCAAAGGATTATCGCCAAACCGCCACTTAGTTCCTTTTACCACCATATCGAACAGCCGGCTTTGCGGCGTCTCCCCTTCCGGCAAATCAAATCGCGGCAAGATAATCTTGCCTAATTCTAATTTAACCTCGCACTGATCAGCTATCTTGCGCGTGTTGCTGATAGCTTCCGGCACATCGCCAAACGCCGCCATCAATTCCGCCGGATCGGTCAGATCAAAAATCTCGCCCTTCATACTAAACCGTTTTTCGTCGGTTACCTTGGCTCCAGTCTGAACACACAGCAACACATCTTGCGCCTCGGCATCTTCGGCGCACAGATAGTGAGAATCGCAGGTGACCACCAGCGGCAAACTACGCTCACGGGCGATTAGTTTTAGCCGCTCATTAACTATCTGCTGATCGGCGATATGCGGATGATGCTGCATCTCTAAATAGTAATTGCCGGGAAAAACTTTCTGATGCCAGGCTAACAGTTCCTCAATTCGTTTTTCATCACCCGCTAAGACAGCCGACGGCAGCTCCCCCCTTAAGCACCCCGATAACACCACCAACCCTTCGGCGTGCTGCTCCAAAAACTCATAATCGATCCGCGGCCGATAGTAGTAGCCATCGATATGCGCCTTGGTGCTGATCTTCATTAAATTAAGATAGCCCTGAAAGTTGCGGGCCAGCAGCGTCAGATGAAAATAATCTTTCTTGCCGGTAGCGGTCGGCGTTTTATTCAATAAGCTGCCCCGCACAATATAGATCTCACAGCCGATGATCGGTTTGATCCCAGCCTTAAGGCAGCCTTCATAAAATTCGATCACACCGTACATCGCCCCGTGATCGGTGAGCGCCAATGCATCGCCCCCCTGCTCCTTGGCTTTGGCAATCAGATCAGGGATCTTGCTTAGGCCATCCAACAGGCTGTAGTGGCTATGAACATGCAGATGAACAAATTTTGCTTTCTCATCCATAGTTAAAACCCAAGGAATACCCTCTATTGTAACAGATGGTTTTTACCGTTTCCGGCGCTCAAAAAATATCCAGCTCACCGCCACCACCCCTAAAATAATGGCTAACAGCAAGATCAGCCACCAGACCCAGCTTAAAACAAAATGAGTAAAACCCACTGCCAGATCGACCAGCCATTGGCCTGGCGCAGTATCAGCCAAAAACCACACTCCCACCAAAAATATCAATACTCCTACCAATAACCCGCGCAGCAGCTGCGGATGCGATTCGCCAAAATACACCCACTCGTTGATAAATCGCTGCCACCAGCCTTTGGCTTCAAAATCACGGCCCATTAAATCCAAAATGGCTTGTAGATAGATCGCTGTGGCATGTTCAGCCGTCTTCCGATCAATCGTAAACCCCGGCACCTCCACAATATCTTCGTAAACTTTGCGCGATTCCAATACCCCTTTTAAATTAGACAGCTGCCCTGCCACATTTTGGATTGCTTCGTGCATCGTCTCGCCAAAGCTGACAATCCCTAAGACTTCACGGAACAATTTGTCCGCCTCGATCACCGCCATCCCGTAGGCCAGGTGATGCTTCATCGACAGCAGCCGCTCAATTCGCTTCCACTCTTTCTCGATGATGATCTCTTCCTGATCCATCGCTTTAGTGGGCTCTTGGTCGTCCATACTATTCAACTATCAAATTAATAATCCGGCCTGGGACATAGTGGCTTTTAACGATCTGTTTGCCAGATAAATGAGCGGACAAAGCGGGTAGTGCTGTCGCTGCCTCTCGGATCTTGTCTTCGCTGTCGGTTGGCGATACCGATAAGACTCCCCGCAACCGGCCATTTACCTGAACCGCTACTTTCACTAAATCTTCGATCAGCAGCGCCGGATCAAATTGCGGCCAGGCCGCCTTAAAAATACTTTGCTCATATCCTAACTTATCATAGATCTCTTCGGCGAGATGAGGCACTATGGGGGCCAGTAGCTTAACTAATTTTTCTAATGTCGGCTTGGTAATCCCCTTGGCAAAACACCGATTAACAAACTCCATCGACGAGCTGACTATCGTATTAAATTTCATCTGATCAATATCCTCGGTCACTTTTTTGATCAACTTATGAATCGCTCGATCAGTTTCGGGAGCTTTAGCCATGGGCTTTAGGCTCCAGAGCCGGTTCAAAAACCGGCGCACCCCTTCGATCCCCGCCGTGCTCCACGGCAGCGATTGATCAAACGGACCCATAAACATTTCATACATCCTTAAGGCATCCGCCCCAAATACCTCCACCACCTCATCCGGGTTGACCACATTACCTTTGGATTTGCTCATCTTATCTCCGTCCGCGCCCAGGATTAGTCCCTGATGCCGCAACTTCAAGAACGGCTCATCAAAATCAAGATATCCCAATTTATGCAGGACTTTTACAATAAACCGCGCATACAATAGATGGCCATTGGTATGTTCGGATCCGCCAATATAGAGATTCACCGGCATCCAATACTTTAATGATGCAGCGCTGGCAAACTCCGAGGTATTGTGGGGATCACAATAGCGCAAGAAGTACCACGACGAGCAGACAAAGGTGTCCATTGTATCCAATTCCCGGCGCGCTCCCCGACCATATTTTTTGGCTACCCCGGCTTGAAATTTCTTAGACAGCGCCAACGGCGATTCTCCGGTTGGCTGAAAATCAACATCCGTCGGCAACATCACCGGCAGGTCCGCCTCGTCTACCGACACCGTTGTGTACTGACCCGCTGACCCGCTAATTTGCTTATATACTATCGGTATCGGCGCTCCCCAATATCGCTGACGAGAAATCAGCCAGTCGTGCAGTTTATATTGTACTTTTAATTCCCCACCAAACTTTTTGGCAATTTTCGCCGCCGCCTCTTTTGAGCTTTGACCATTAAACTCTTCTGAATTAATCAAAACGCCTGTATTTGGATGAATCAACAGCTCCCTATAGAAACCATCCGCCCCCTCAGCCAACCAGCTGTAGACGTTTTCCGAAATCTCCCCTGGCTGCTCATCATTAAAAGTCGCTCCATATCGGTCAATCAAATCATTGGTCTCTTCCGTAAGCTCCATTTCCTCCAGTCGACCATCCTTATGCTTAAAAATAAAATAAAAGCCGGCGGGGGTGCTGAATTCATTCCAAAAACCAGGCCGGATAACACCTCTGATGAATTGCTTGTATCCATCCAGCTGGTCAAAGGGTATTTCAATTTTAAAATCACCGCCGGATGTCTTGCCAACCACTTTCGCGCTAAGCTTTTTTAAATCGCTTTCATTCACCCCCATCACAAAACTGCGACTCTCCATCGTCGATTTCAATATTACTGGAATAATCGGCAGATCAAACTTCTTCGCAAATTCAAAATCTCGTTCATCGTGGGCTGGTACCGCCATAATGGCGCCCGTTCCATAATCGGTCAGCACATAGTCAGCTATCCAAATCGGGATGTCTTTACCGGTCGCCGGATTAACCGCGAAGCTTCCCGTAAATACACCTGTTTTTTCATGGGCCATCTTCCTGTCCAGCGCACTCTTTTTTTGGGTAGCGACAATATATTTATCTACCTCCGCCTTTTGTTCTGGCGTGGTCAGTTTTTCAACCAGATCATGTTCCGGCGCCAACACTAAATAGGTCGCCCCAAACAATGTGTCCGCCCGAGTCGTAAACACCTCGATTTTCCAATCGTCATGCCGAACTTGTTTCGGCATCTCGCCGTCAGATCCTGAATCAGGTTCAGGATGACAAGCGACTTGGAATTTTAAGGAAGCGCCTTCAGAGCGCCCAATCCAGTTCCGCTGTCCCATTTTGGTCGATTCTGGCCAGTCTAATTTATCCAAACCGCCGATCAGCTCGTCGGCAAAATCGGTGATCTTAAAGAACCACTGCTTTAATTTCTTCTGCTCCACTTCGGTATCACAGCGATAGCAGCGGCCATCGATCACCTGCTCATTGGCCAGCACTGTCTGGTCCTTCGGACACCAGTTGGCATAGGCCTCTTTCTGATAGGCATAGCCGTTATCGTACAGGGTTTTAAAAATCCACTGAGTCCATTTATAATAATTTGGATCAGCGGTGCTTATCTCCCTATCCCAATCATAGGCAAACCCTAACGCCTTAACCTGCTGACTAAACCGAGCAATATTGGCTTTGGTTAATTTGGCTGGCGGCTGTCCGACCTGAATGGCATAGTTTTCGGCCGGCAGGCCAAAGGCATCCCAACCTACTGGTCTCATTACATTGAGGCCAAGCATCCGGTGGTACCGAGCGAGTATATCCGTGGCGGTATAGCCCCTGGGGTGCCCGACATGCAAACCATCCCCCGAAGGGTAGGCAAACATATCCAAAGCATAAAACTTGGGTCGATTATCATTATCCACCGCTTTAAAAGATTGGTTGGCAGCCCAAAACTTCTGCCATTTCCGCTCAACCTTTTGATGATTATACTTCTTGATCGCCACTTTCATACCCAGGCTTTTTATCTGTCCAGTAGCTTAATTTTAACATGGAGTCCCCACCTATCTAAAATATCTTGCTACGGCCCAATAGGACGAACATCCCACACTAACAGACCATAAACTAACAAAAAACACGGATTGGTCTGTTTAGTGCTGGGATAAGAAAAGCCGGGCATATCCTTGAAAATCTCAAGGTAGAGGCCCGGTTAATCGAGATTGGGAGTTGCCCAGCTATTGATCGCGTGTCCAAATACCCTCATTTACTCCTCCTGCAGCTATGGGTTGCCGGCACTAACCAGGATCTCTTGCAACACCTGCTCCATCGCCTCTCGCTTGGTAGCCTTGCCCTTCTTCACCCCCTGATCGACCTTCCGGCGAAATAGATGAGCCTGCTCTTTACTAAACACAATCTGCACCCCGGGCAGCTCTTTTAGTTCTGCTTTGGTGCAACGCTTGTGTAAAGTTGTGCGGTTCTCAACCACCGGTTCTAGGATGATCACCTCGTAATCGTCGGGTTGGTCTGGGGGGAAGATGAGGCAGGTGGGTTGATTGGGGAGAGCTTTGCCAGACATGGGCTTCGCCTCCTTGTCTGCGACAGACTACAAACTGAACTACAAAAACACCTGTTTTATCCCCGTCGTTCCTTTTGTCAAAGAACATGGTGGATAGCTGGGCAACAGTTTCAACAGGCGCTTATATTATACCGCCAGATCCGCTTTAATAAACGACTCCATCTTCTCGCGATAGTCGCGAAAGAGAACGTGGATATCATAGGTAAATTGATCCGGATTGGCTGATAGTTCCCGAGCCAGAGCATCTAAGGTATAGAGCAGAACCCCCTTAGCTTCTCGGTCAACGGTTTTAATCGCCCCACCGTACAAACCAAAGAAAAGGTGGACCTTGTTAGCAATAACAACCTTCTCGCCATTAATGACCTTTTCCGAGTTGAATATGCGTACACCCACCTGCTTCACTAGGGCAATGGTACTAAGATGGCTCCTTAAAAGCTGATGCGTTTTACGAAAATCTTCATCAGTACGCAAAACAATCGACGGGACCTGTAGCTCTTGGACAGTTTCGACCATGACCGAGTAGTCATCCGAATCTCCATATTGGATATGCCCACCAATCGATTTGTCCATCAGCCCGGCATTATGGAACTTGGTGTCGGATCGCTTTTGGAGATATATCTCCCCCTTTTCGTCAAACATCAAAATGGCAATAATACCAACAGCCCTAGTCGGCTCGCCCGTCTCTTTAAAAGCCTTAATCTGCTCAGCATAAAACTCGCCGCGATCCATCGGGATATCGACACCGGGGTTGTTGAGCATATAAGTAGTAACGATCTCGCTCATGGGATGATATTTTCTGGTGGACCGTACCGGGATCGAACCGGTTACCTCCGCACTGCCAGCGCGGCGCTCTACCAGGTGAGCTAACGGCCCTTATTGGACTATTTCAGGCAGAACCTTAGTAGCTTGGATTATATCGTTTAATATGTCTGCAGAGAAGTATGTAATCCTACAAACCCCTTTATATTCTTTCTTTAAAGTCGGTTTCCCAATAGTTCTGGGATCAATTTGAGCATTATAGAAAAGTTCTCTTCTTATGCCTGTGACTTTTCTCCAGAACTTCTCCAGAGCTTTAATATCACTGTCTGCTCTGCATTGTAGAGTAACCCGAAATTTATTTTCATCAACTGCATAGCATCCCCTTAATGCGGACAAAAACACCCTAATTACGCCTGGATCGGAATTACCGAAGTCCACAGACCCTCTCATAGTTTTACTTCCTTCCGCCCAGTAGAGACTGACCAAAAGTAGTTTATAAAAAATTGGGGAATCGCTGATTATGTTAAAAAATGTGCGATTCTTGTCCTTCAGTTCTTCAGCTTTTACGGCAGTTTGCTCTTTCTTCAGTGTGGCAGACTTTATTCTCGCTTTAGCCAGGCCTTCATTGGCAAGGACACTAATTCTACGATAATATTCATCACTCATTGGGATACTGCGCAGCCAGTAGTTTAATGTACTCTTGGGTATAGAAACCCCAAGTTCCTTGGATATCTCTGCATAGGTCACCCCTCGTGCTCGCAGACTAATGGCACGGTCACGGATTGTAGATGAAGTTCTTTTCACCCCCTAATTGTACCACAGACAGCCACTATGGGGCGACCCTCTAACTAAATCTTTAAATTCCGGGAGAAGAGATGTAGGATCGGCAATTGCTTTTCCACCCCCTTCACGGCAAAGTATACTCCCACGCCGCTAATGCCAGCAAAGCCAAGCCAAGCCAATTTGCTCAGCCATTGCATCAGAGTTAATGCGCCAAAAGAGAACACTGAAGTCAGAAAAGCATCCACCAACCAGAGAATCACCATCACCACCACCTCGGCCAGAAATAATGTTACGCCCTGGCGGACATGGAACATTACAAATTTATCTTCCCGCTTAGCCACCCACGGTACTACGAATAGGATAGATAAGTAGCTCAACCCGGCAAAGACACGAGTGTCCAACTCCAGCGAGCTAACCGACTGATTAGGATTCTGTTCTTCCATACTTTCCATTATAGTCTGAATTAACCCATAAGACACCCACCAAACTAAGCCCTAACATAAACATTAATCGACCACTTGGCAAGGTCCACCAGTAGTGATCCACTAAACCGATCACAGCTATTGTCACCGTCGCCCATAATCCCGCCACCCCCCACAACCGGCCCCGCCGCCCCAGCCGAACAGCCAAATAAGCGGCAGCCCCCAAGATCCACATTAATAATCCCAACCCCACTGGCCCCAGCTCGGCCAAGGCCAGCAGATAGATATTATGAACTGGTTGATAGTAGTTAAGACTACGATCGGTAGAATAGCTCCACCCACCTAAATCTGATCGGTACTGCCAGCTGTCTGCCTGACCGGTCCCAACGGGATTCCCGGGGAGCTGCCCTCCGGGCAAGAGTGCCCTCCCGGCCGGCTGCCAGATATTTAAAAAGTATTGGCCGATCCCCGTCCCGGTTACCGAATAGTTGGCATATACTTTTTTAAACTCCTGCCATTGTTCCTGCCGCGAACGCACGGATATCTGCTCGATCAAATTGGAATCAGCGCTCCAGCGCGGTACGACCGCCTGCCACTGGGTCAGCGCCACAATAACTACCGCTAAAATAATCGGCCAGCCGATCCGCAGGCTCTGCCGCAACCGAGCGGAATGTTTAAGCGCCAGCCAAATTAAAACCACCAGGCCACCGCCGATCAATGCCGCCCCAGCGCTGCGGGATAAAGATAGGATTAATCCAATTAGACCGATACCAGCGACCCACCACCAACTTAATCGGTTAATTAATCGACCACGATCAAACAGCAGGGGCCACATCATCGCCAAACCCATCACCAAATACCCGCCCAATACATTAGCGTGCGGCAGCGTGCCGTGCGCCCGCAACTGCCTGGCCCCATCGATCAACACTACCGGGATGCCGGACTGGATTGGGTCCAACACCGATTCGCCCAACCATTTTAACCCTAAAGAGTGATTGGTAAAATACTGAGCGATCGCTAATCCGCTCTGAACCACCATCCCAGCCATCAGCGGATAAAGCAGCGCTTTAATATCAGCCACTCGATTGATCAAGTAAAAATAAAATCCGACATATAATAAAAACCTCAGCGCCGCTTGAACACCCATCCATACATCGGGTTTGGCCCAGACCAACGACAGACACATCCATCCGGCCAGCAGCAGCAAAGGCAGGGTTAGACATTTGGGTCCCCAATTAAATCGACCAGTCCGTTTAAAATCCATCGCCCACAACAGTAGCAGTCCACCGATCAGCAAATCGCTTAAGAATAAACTGGTGGAGGCATAGTCGACAAAAACGCCCTGATGAAAAACCGGGGCGATTACTTTGCGGACAGAGAACGGAATCGCAAATATGGTCAGCCACAGCCACCACTGATTAATCTTCTGCCAAAAGTTCACTTAAGGCTCCCTCGATCGCGTCTCTAACCTGCGCCCTGCGATCATTAAAATGCAGCTTGATTATATTATCCTCCACCAGCACCGATGGGTTGACGCTGAGACGAGGCAGATTCCTTTTAATAATCCTCTGCTGGACTGATTTTAGTTTTTGTTCCAACCGATCGCCCCACCGGCCGCTTAATACACTCTCAATTAGGCGGCAGCCTAAAGAAGAGTGGCCAATCGGCCATTCCTTGCTGCGTGGGCTGCGCCAAGCAATGGGGAGAGCTTGTTTTAGCCACGAGTTGGCCTGCCATAATCCTTTCGGCGCTCCCCCCGGCCAAATCTGAGTTACATCGGCCAGCCAAAACGATAGATAGTAGTCGTTATCTAAAGCAATCGGCTTAAGATCCAGCTCACTATCCCCCAGCCACAACTCTGGCGAGAATCTCCCATGCTTATTCACCCCCCGAACTCGGATCCGCAACAGGTTGAATATCAGCAGTAGAATCGCCCGGCAGGTCCACAATCGGCCCGATCTCCCCACGATCAGCAGATCAATATCGCTGCCCGGCTTAACATTATCGTAAGACAAAGTGTTGGTGACAAACGCCTCCCGCAAGAATGGCACATTGGCAAACAGCCAGCGGTAGCGTTTGGTTCTCTGCCAAAAACCGTCAGCCAACTTGGTCCGACTTAAACGATCGCCAATCTGACTGCCATACCAGATTAAATCCTGCTCGTAGTTTATCTGAGGCAGCAATCGGATCACTTTTTTTAACTCTTCTTCCGAGAGCTCGTTCTGCCATAAGTATCGGCGCAGTTCCTTTAGTTTGAGCGGAAATTGAAAATGGCTAAAGAAAATTATCGGCACCAGAACTGATTTTTTTATTTCATCCATCGGCCCTCTTTACAGCTACATTATAGTATACCCCGTTAGAAGTCCGCCGGACTTTCGCGCATTTACTTAAAATTTGTCTCGCGGAAAACGCTCCGCTCACTACTGCGCTAACCAATAGATATCCGGTAAACTTCTAACAGGGTAAAGCGACCTTATCTAAACTGACAAACTATGATAGTTTTAGCTTGTATGAAAAAAGTTGTTTTATCTGGCATTAAACCGTCCGGCATCCCCCATTTAGGCAACTATGTGGGGGCGATCAGTTATTGGGTTGGGCTACAGAACCAATATGATCAGGCTATCTTCCCCGTGGTCGATCTGCATGCTATTACTGTACCGCAAACACCAAAAGTTCTTACTGAACAAACCTATCTAACCGCCGCTATTATCCTGGCTTCTGGCATCGACCCAAAACGTTCGATCATATTTATCCAGTCGCACCTACCAGCTCACAGCGAACTCATGTGGTTGCTGACCACTATTAGCACTATGGGAGAGCTGAATCGAATGACCCAGTACAAAGACAAGATCCAAAAAACCAGCAGCACCGAGGGTGTTGGTGTGGGTTTATTTACCTACCCCGTACTGATGGCCGCGGATATCTTTTTATATCAGGCGAATGTTGTGCCGGTAGGTGAGGATCAAAAACAACATGTCGAATTAGCCCGCAACTTAGCCGAGCGCTTTAACAAGCGGTTTGGTAAAACCTTTGTTGTTCCCGAACCCATCTTGCGTAAAGAGGGCGCCCGAATAATGGATCTATTAGATCCGACCAAAAAAATGAGTAAGAGTGATACCGACAGTGGTTGTATTTTATTGACCGACTCACCAGAAGTTATCCGCCAGAAACTGATGCGAGCAGTCACCGATTCGGGCACCAGTATTAAATTTGACCCCAACCGGAAAGGTTTGCACAACCTGCTCATTATCTATAAAGTATTATCCGGCAAAACCGAATCTCAGATTGAGAAGCATTTTGCGGGGAAGGGTTACCGCGAGCTTAAGCGAGAGCTGGCTGAATTAATCATCGCCCAACTCTCCCCCATTCAAAAACAGGTTGATCGTTATATGAAAAACAAAAAGCGGCTCGATGCGCTGTTAAAAGACGGCGCCAAACGAGCAGACAAGATCGCCCAAAAAACTCTGGCCGACGCCAAGCATAAGATCGGATTAATTTAAGCCGGCTCTTGGATGGCAGCCGTGAGCTCGGTGGTTTTGTTGTCCAACCGTTCTTGCGACACTGCCTCAACATTCAACCGCAAGAGTGGTTCGTTGGAACTGGGTCTCACATTTAGCCACCAATCGGAATAGGTCACCGTTAGGCCGTCCAACCAGTCGATAGCGCCATCAGCATATCTGGCAGCTAATTTCTGCATCATTAATTTGGGATCACTGACTTTAAAATTGGTCTCGGGTATCTGATAGTATTGACGATAGGGTAATAAAATCTGGCTCAACGACTGCCCCCGCTTAGAGATTAGCGCCAGTACCATTACCGCTGCAATTAAGCCAGAGTCGCCATTATAGTTGTCTTTAAAGAAGTAGTGGCCCGAATGCTCTCCTGCCAAAAATGCTCCATATTTTTTCATATCCGCTCGGATGTAAGCGTGTCCCACCTTGGTCCGATAAGCAGTAGCATGATGCTTGGCAATCACATCTCGCACATTCCATCCACAGATGGCGTTATGCAACACCACTCGAGTTCGATCTTGAGATAGGGTCTCATCAATTACTAACGCAGTGGTCTCCGATCCATTTACCCACTGGCCTTGGTCATCGACCAAGAACATCCGATCGGCATCACCATCAAAAGCCAGACCCAAATCAGCCTCCATCTCCCTAACTTTGGCTTGCAGATCCAGCGTGTTCTTTGGCTCGATCGGACTTGGTAGATGATTAGGGAAATTGCCATCCGGCTCAAAATATAATTCGGTAACCTGAACAGGCAATCGCTTAAACAGCTCGTGTACGATCGGGCCCGCCACCCCATTACCAGCATCAATCACTATCTTGAACGACCGCATAACTTGGGGATTAACAAATGATAACACATGGTTGACCCACCCAGGCAATAAATCAATCGGCGTAGTACCTTCTGGATTAATATTAGATATTGGATATTGGACATTGAGATTGGCAACAATATTACCAATCTCTTGTAGTTCACCAGTTCCTCCTACTACTTCGCCGCCGCGCTTGAATATCTTAAGACCGATCCACTCCTTGGGATTATGAGAGGCAGTAACATTGATAGTGATATCAAAATCCAAAGCGCCGGCTGCCCACGCCATCATATCGGTGCCAACTACTCCGCAGTCGGATACTTGGCAGCCCGCATCCATAAAACCACGACAGACTGCCCGATGAATCGCTAGGGCAGACAATCTAACATCCCTACCGATCGCTACGGTTTTACAATGAGAATACTCCTGAATTGCCTGAGCAATTAAGTAAGCGCCATCTTCGTTGAACTCCGTCGGATAAATGCCGCGAATATCATAAGCCCGAAAGATTGAACTATCTAAGCCCGGGCGATTACTATTCCCCATACTTGTTTAGCTCCTTCCTGCCTTAATATTTTAGCGCACTCTTCGACCGTTGAACCGGTGGCCACCACATCATCTACCACCACTACGATTTTACCCTCAACCAAGCTTGATTGTCCTCTTTTTAGGCGAAAAACCCCTTGAACATTGCTTCGCCGAGCTGGCTTCACCAAGCCGAACTGGGGTCGAGTGGACCGGGTACGGATCAGCGGGTCAGCCATCGTAACCACTAACCGTTTGGCCACTCCGCGCGCCAATAGTTCCGCCTGGTTGAACCCCCGCTGCCAGTAGCGCCCTCGGTGGAGTGGCACTGGCACAATCAGATCAATCGGGTGATCGATCAACCGCACCGACCACACCATTAACTCCACCAGATAATCCGCCAAAACCCGCAAGCGACGATATTTAAGATTTAGAATCAGCCGGCGCAACGGATCCTGCCAATAACCACAGAGGATGAGCCGAGAGAGGCCATTGGCCTGCCGGCAACTGGGACAGATTTTAAAACCCGGCGATAGCCGGCCACAGCGATAACAGAGCGGAGTTCTAACTAATGCTAAATTTTGCCAACACTCTTGGCATACCCACGCGCCGGGAGCTTTGCAATTGCCGCACCGAGGCGGAAAGATAATATCCCACAGCTGTTCTTTAAGCTGCTCCCACACTGATACCAGAATAGAAATATTTTAGAATCTGTTCGGCGCTCTGGCCATTGGCAGCCATATTATAAGAGCTCCACTGTGACAAGCCGACCCCGTGGCCATTGCCCTTACCGCTCAAAACAAAGTCAGGCGCATTACTGTCTCCGGTCACGCTAACAGTAAAGTTCATGCTCTTAACATAAGTACTATCGGTCAGATAATCGAATGTGTTAAGATCCATCGTGGCTCGCTTGCCAGTACTGGTAGCTAAAGTAACATTCCGCAACCGACCAGACGGATAGCGGTCGTCTATTGTCACCGCGATGATCGTCTCGCCCGCTCCCGCTCCCGCCTTTGCCAATTGATCGCTAAATCGATTCTGGATATAGCCTTGCGCCAAGGTCGCTTCCCAAGTAACCGGCTTGGCGTACGGATCAATTACCCCAACAAGATACGGAATGGCCTTGGCAGAGTTGCCACTGCTCCAAACATTCTCCACACTTTCGGTTGCTCCACCGCTGTCGGAGTGATAGTAGGTCAAAGCTGGTTGACCGTTGTACAGCGCTAACAGGCCCAGGGTGGCATCGACCGCCTGTGAAATACCCGGCCGATTAGTCTCGTGATTAAAGCCATAATAAACTTGATCGCGCGTATCATCGTAGATATCAAAAATGTCAGCCTTTGGGTCATTAATCCGCCGGACCGCAAAGGTCCGCGCCGCGATTACCTGCGCTTTGCGAGCTTCCAACGGCCAATTGTCGGGCACTTCCGCCAATCCCCTCAGATAGTCTTCCAGCTCCAACTCATTTACCAGCCAGACATTGCCACTATAACTCGACCGGCGGATAGTAACAATCCCCCGAAACCGATTATAGCTGCTGCTTACCCCATCATTGCTCACCGTAATAACAGAGTTCTTCAATGGAATAAACCTTAAATAATCCTCGACGGTTCGGGCCGCCCCATTGATATTAAGCGAATAGCCGCCATTCAGCGCCGTAGCTACCACCAGCTGACTATCGGCAATTCTTTCCACCAGCCCCCGGCTATCGCCCCGTCTAATCACCATTCCGTTGCTGCTGCTGATCGTTATACTGCCAGTAGTCGAGCTTAGGCCCACCCGAATTGGCCGAATGAGCTTTAACTCTTCGTTAACTTTGATTTCCCAATAGATCCCCAGGTCGTCCATCCAGGCGACATTCTCTACTACCGGCCGAAAATATTCTTTATATTCACCCACCTGCTCTGGCGCTTTAATAGAAAAACTGAACCGTCCTGTCTCACCGGGGGCAATGTCCCGATCAACTTTTGCCGCTCGATTATTGCTTAACCAACTCGAATGGTAAAACAAGCTTTCGCGGTCTAAAACCCGGGCAGTTCCTAATTTGGTAGCGTTCTCTCCCGTAGCTTTCCAGACCGTATTGCCTTTGTTGATCAGTTCGACCCAGAGCGTCGCTTCGGCCCCGGGCGTAAGTGATACCGGATCGGACTGCCGCATAAACCCCGCCGAGTAGATCGCTGGCTGTACCGTTATCTCCACCACAAAATTAGATTTCGGCAGCCACGCCAAACCCTCTACCACTACCGCAAAGTTCTCTACATACTTACCAGGCTTAGCCGGCGCGCTAATCGTCAAATTAAACTCTCCCGTTCCCCCTGGGGCCACCGGAGATATAGTCGCGGTCGTTCGATTGTCGCTTAACCAGCTGCTCGCTTTAAAGGGACTCTTTCTATCAAATGGCTTGGCGGTACCGACTTTGACTGCATTTGGCCCGCTATTGGACCAAGTAATGTCACCCGTATTTTTGAATTTAAGATGAAGTGATTGAACCTCACCCGCTTTAATAACAACCGGGTTCGGCGCCGCTACTATCTCACCGGTAATGGCAGCTGGGATAGCATTAACATCAACATAAAATTCAAATCCCTCAAACCACGCCACCCCCTCGGCGACCAGACCAAAATACTCTCGGTAGTTGCCCGCCGTGTTGGTTCCGAGAGTAATCTCAAACACGAACCGCCCCACATTGCCGGGCGCAATTTCTGCTTCTGTCATACTGGCCACTCGATTGTCGCTTAACCAGCCGACCGCCCGAAGATTGCTCCCGCGGTCTCTTTTGCGTACCGTGCCGATCTTGACCGCATTATCACCAGAGTTTTTCCAAACAGCGGCTCCGGTATTTTTGATCTCTACCCAAATCTGTTTGGTCTCTCCCGTTTTTAAACTAACCCTCTCCGCCTGAGCCACCCACTGGGCGGTATAATCCGAAGCGGATATTGCCAGCTGCACCGAACCCAGCCCAAGAGTCAGGGCCAACAAAAATATCCCCGAAAGTTGTGAATATCTTATCACCATCAATCTAATTTTCCTCTGTAAATTAATCATAGATTAATCTGCCCAAATTACCAAAATATTGACCCTTATATATAATGGTAGTGCAGATGAAGATTAGTGACTCAGTCCAAATATTTACCCGCTCAACCAACCGTCGGCTACCGACCAGCTTGACCGACCCCGAAGATGAGCTGATAGAAACTCCAGACGAGTTAGAACTGCCGATTGATGTGGCTCGTCGTGGCCAGAACCTTATTATTATGGCTCCGATTGTTGGGGCGGATGCCTCCGACATTAGTGTTACCGTCAATCAAGACATTCTATTTATCCACAAGGGCGCTACCCCTCCTCCCAGTCGGATGGATACCTACTATACTAAAGAGTGCCACTGGGGGCCGATCGCCCGAGAAGTTCACCTGCCCCTCTCGGTGGATGCCGACAATATCCAGGCGGCGCTCAAAGACGGCATACTAACTATTACCCTGCCAATAATTAAATCAACCAGCCGAACCAAAGTAATCAAAATCCGATGAGAAAGATTACCAAAGGAGTTATCGCCATCGCCGGATTCGGCACCCGGTTCCTTCCGGCCACCAAGACCGTACCCAAAGAGATGCTGCCGATTATCGATAAACCGATCATCCAGTACATCGTGGAAGAGATGGTGGAAGCCGGGGTCAAAGACATCATCTTAGTTACCAGCTGGCAGAAACGGGCGGTAGAAGATCACTTTGATCGGGCTCACGAAGTCGAAGAGCATCTCCAAAGCACCGGCAAGGCCGCTCTGCTCAACCAACTGCGCCGAATTGATAAACTGGCTAATTTTATATATATAAGGCAGAAAGGCGGCCGCGGCAATGGGGCGGCCATCCTCTCCGCTCAAAGCGTGGTTGGCGAAGAGCCATTTTTAGCAGCTTTCGGTGACGACTTAATCAAAACTAAGTCGGGTTACCCCTCGTTCAGCAAACAGCTGGTCGAAGAGTACACTCAGCATGGAACCGCTGTGCTGGGTGCTCAGCCAGTCGCCGCCGATCAAGCTCACAAGTACGGTATTATCGAAACCGATCCCCAAACGGGCTTAGTTAGCAAGCTAATCGAGAAACCAACTCGAGAGCAAACCAAATCTACTCTGGCCAGTTTTGGCCGCTATCTGCTGACCCCCGAGATTTTTGGCTATCTTAAAAAAACCGGCGCGGGCAAGAGTGGTGAGATTTGGCTGGCTGATGGTATTGCCGATATGTTAAAAAAATATCCGGTGCGTGTGTGCCAGATCAAGGGCGGCCAATGGTATACTACAGGTGATCCCGTTAGCTACTTCCGGACACTCCTCGCTTACAGTATGGATCATCCGGAACTGAAAAAGGAATTGAAGGAGTTTGTTAAAAAACTATGAAAAAACTGACCTCCATTCTATCGCTGTCATTGATTTCTGTGCTGATTCTCACGGCCGCGGGTTGCGCCACTCGCTCAACCGGCAGCCAAGTAAAGATCGACGACACCACCCCGATCGTGCTGCAATACGACCGGCTGTTTGACGATAGCACGGTCTTAGATGAAACGATCAAACGCTACCAGGAAGATCATCCCAATATTACAGTAGTAGTTCGCAAGGTAAATCTGCAGCCCGGCGAAACCATCTACGACTATCAAGCCGACCTGATCAAGCAGATCGCGGATGGCAATGGCCCGGATATGTTTATGATTCATAACGACTGGCTACCGTACAACAAAAACCACATCAGCCCGATGCCCGCCGAAATGATGAACACCCAAACCTACAGCGACACCTTCTACCAGGTGGCAATAGATGATTTCGTGGATGCTAATCGCATCTATGCCGTTCCCTACTACCTGGATAATCTCATGCTGTTTTACAACTCCGACATCTTTGACGAGGCAGGTATCCGCCGTCCGCCTCAAACCTGGCAGGAGCTGGTGGATATGGTGCCCAAACTAACCCAATACGGCACAGGCGATACCATAAAGCAATCAGCGATCCCGCTCGGGGTAGCCGATAGCATCCCTCGCTTTGCCGAGATATTAGCCGCTCTAATTATGCAGTACGGCGGCGAGATGACCACCGCCGATCACACTAAATCCACCTTCGATCTGCCGGCGCCCAATTCCAACCCCCCGTATTTCTCCGGCCGGGAGGCATTGCAGTTCTATACCGATTTCGCTAATCCCAAATCGGCTGTCTACACTTACACCGACGCTAAAAACAGCGACGGATCGTTTAAGTTCCCCATTGATGTTCAGGCATTTATGGAGGGCAAGGCCGCTATGATGATCGGTTATGCCTATCAGGTAGCCAACATCAAGAAGTTTGCTCCCAACCTAACTTTCGAGACTACTGCTCTGCCGCAGCTGCGACCGGGTGAGCCGCTGACTGTTGCTAACTATTGGGGTGAAACAGTTTCTAAAAACTCTAAACACCCCAACGAAGCCTGGGACTTTATCAATTTCGTAGTAAAAAACCAATACAATTACGCTTGGGCCAGCCAGCGGGTACCCGCCACTAAAGACAGCCGCGATTCATATATCGATCGGCAATATTACGGCCCGGTGGCCCAACAGGCCAATAATAGCAAGTCGTGGTATCGCCACAACTCGCCGGCAGTAGAAGAGATCTTTGGTCAAATGGTCAACAGCGTCCTGCACAGCGGGGTCGCTGTATCAACCGCGATCGACACAGCCGCCCGCGACATTAATAAACTATCCTCCTAACTATGCCGGCTCTGTGGGATTTGATCGATAAGCTAACCAAATCGGCCAACCACATTGGCGGCGGGATCTTGTCAATTAGTGGAGCCGTAATAGTGGTGGCTTTGATTTGGGGTGGCATTCAGTATATGAACAACCCGGAGGCTGGCAAAAAAACACTCATCGGCGCGATTATCGGTCTACTAGTGGTTACTCTGTCATACTGGTTATTCGCGATGATTGTTAGCGTGCTAAAATAGCCAGCTGGAGCACTTTTAGCTAAAGCGGTTTACTGCTATAATATCAATGATTTAATTAGTCTTATTAAGAAAGGGGAAGTCTATGAGCAAGTTCCAAAAGATCGGCAGCGTTGTGGGTACGATAGTTGCCGCCATTGGGCAAGCCGGAGTGGTTTTCGCCCAAAGTGATATAAGAGTAGTAAACCCAACGCAAGTAGGGGGGAGCAGTTTCTCGGCAATCATCACCATCATCAAAACAGTCGGCGGATGGATGATGACTTTGGCCGGCGCTTTGGCAGTTATCTATCTTATCTACGGTGGCATTATGTATATTACTGGTGGAGAGAAGGGCGCTGAGAAGGCCAAGACTATGATCATCAACTCCATTACCGGTTTAGTGATCGTGGCATTGTCCTACTTAATAGCCAACATGGTGTTAAACGCTATCGGCGCTTAACCCCATACTGCTACGCATTCAATTCAAAAGCTCCGGCCAACCGGAGCTTTTGTTTAACACCAAATCCCCTCGACCCCTTTCCCAGGGTTCGAATCCCTCCGACAACCAAATAAAAAATACCACCCACCAATGCGGGTGTTATTTTTTTGGCGCGCCCGGAGGGATTCGAACCCCCGACCTGTCGGTCCGTAGCCGACCGCTCTGATCCCCTGAGCTACGGGCGCACATAAATGTACCAGATGTCTGCCTAATTTTCCGGTCTCATCACTGTCGCTGAACGCACTTCGTCTCGTCCCTCGTAGTCCAATCTATATCGGAATCCTCCTTCGCTCTTTGAGCTTCGGGCGGACAGGGAGGATAGACATCATAATTCCGATGAGACTGGACGAAGTGGGAAGCTACGGGCGCATAAGATTCAGATTTTCAGGAATCGATTGATCCTATCAATCAAGTCTTCCTGCTGATTCTTGGATTCCGGGATCTGATTACCTAATGCTCCCCGAACCTGCTCAATCAACTCCGGGAGGATAACCAATGAGATTACCGGCATAAACCTTTGGGTAGAAATTAGATTCAACTTAATCGCCCCATCTGACTGCGATATCCAGAAAGTTTTCAGCTGATCGTAAGCCAAGGCCCGCTTGCCAATCGTTACTCCCTGGCTATCAATTCGACAGCCCACTTTCTCCGGTGACATTCTACCCGATAAGTATAGTGCCACTCCCACCATAA
>Ga0155755_104_pt1 | contig 34605 bp, 37 predicted proteins | sample RifCSPlowO2_01_FD_107409 | JGI IMG/M metagenome (GOLD analysis project Ga0155755, IMG submission 107409) | candidate division Kazan bacterium RIFCSPLOWO2_01_FULL_48_13
AGCGATTCGAGAACGAGAAGTTCGGTCACAATCGTAGGCTGTTAGCGTAGCTAACCGTAGTCCGTCTTCATGACGAATACCTCCCAATGTCGCCTGACAGTACAAATTTCGCGACATTGAGTCAGCTATGATGCCAGCGTCTTACGGCGCCGGTAGACAACGACACTTCCATCGTCGCCAGGGATGGTGACGGGGTAATGTTCGGGCTTGCCGAGCATTGTGTGCTCGAAGTCCGACGCGACCTGAATGAGTGCGCGACGCGGTAAACATTTGCCGTGCGCATGTGTCTTCACTAACTCGCGTATCGCCACCGCCTTTTTGTGGGCGGCGGCGATTGTCGCCGGTTGTGGCATGATCAGCTTGAATGTACCGCCGACAATGCCCTCCCTATACAAGTCCGGGTTGACCGGACAAGAAGAGAATCTGAACAGGTCTGAGATGTCGCGTGTCCACGGCAGCGCAAACGAAAATGATCTCGTGCTGATCTCCGACTGATAAAAGTATCCCGCATAACAGACTTCTACCTTCACAACCTGCGGCCGACGGTTATCCAGCGCTAAATCAGACCAGAAAGCCTGATTCGTGATCAGCCCAAAATCCCACCGCTCGCTCCAAGCGGCGTTGTTGGAATTTACCTCGATATTCGCCACGCCGAACCATGTCGGCTGAATATCGGACAGAGTTGCCCAATGGAAGCTTCCGCGTTCAAATCCTTCCAGCCGCCGCAGCTCCCTCAGGACACGCTCCGCCGCGACCCGACGGATTAACTCGCTGCCGAACATCCAGGCACAAGATACTGGATGTCCTTTCATAAGGCTGAGCACCTCGTTGGTGCTAACCTCGAACCTCAACTCGTTTAGGTCTTCATCGCCCAACGCCTTTAAACGCTGAATTTCCCCCTCGATCTCCCGCTGGGGATTCAGAAACGACTCATTCCAGTCTACAAACCTCTTGAACATTTCCTCTCCTTCTGCTGGGCATCACCCAGACAGTACTTCTACTGCCGCCCGGTAGCACCAGGGCTACAATACGAACATTCGCTCCTGATGAGCGGTTTACTGTACACCTGTGGAACAGATATATAAGAAACCGCCCACCAGATACAGGAAGGGGTTCGATCACCTAATTATCAAATGGCATCTTACTCTTCGAGGGTACTCCCGCAGAGACCGACTGTCAATAGTTTCTCGGCTCTCAGAGCCACTTTCCTCCTATATAACCCCACCCCACCTCCCCTTGATAAGGGGAGGAGTAATTTTTCGCTATCGGAGGAGGGGAAGCTTTCCCCTATCCCATCGGAGCCCGAGTGTGCTGAATCAACAAAACCACCGCTGTCGAAGCTGTTGTTTGAGGAGGGCTTTAGCCCAACGAGTTCAGCGAGAGGCGGAAAGGCGGTTTTGTTAGATGAAGCACAAGGGCGACTGGGCGTCCTTTTGGTGCTACCATTTTGGACGAGCAAAATGGTAGCAAAAAGCTGAACCGGAACAAATGGGTGGTGAAAATAATATTGTAAGATTCTGGACCCCAGTAGTAGAGCAAAGCTCACTACGGGGCGCGGCAAGCCAGAATGACGAGGCAGAGATTGCCGCGTCCGTCGGCTGACGGACTCGCAATGACAAAAATAGATTCCTGCCTTCGCAGGAATGACAAGACAAGATCCTGGACGATGCCAGGATGACGCTGCGAGGTAAACAGCGTCAACTAGCGAACTTCGAGAATCGTATACTGTCTCGTTCCATCCGGCGTAGTCACATCAACCTGATCGCCCTTCTTCTGTCCCATTAAGGCGCGACCAATCGGCGACTCGTTGCTAATTTTGCCTTCGGCTGGATTTGATTCGTTAGAGCCAGTGATCACAAACTGTTTAGTATCACCATTAACTTGGACCTTCACCGTAGAGCCCAACGCCACCCGGCCATTGGTCCGATTATTGTCGTCGATCATTTTAGCGATCTTTAACATCGACTCGATCTCGGCGATCCGGCCTTCGATAAATGATTGTTTGGTTTTAGCTTCTTGATACTCGGCATTCTCCGACAGGTCGCCAAACTCCCGCGCTTCTTTGATCTTAGCGGTGATCTCTTTTCGTTCCTCTAACAGTCTGGAGAGCTCAGTCTTCAGCTCTTCCAAACCGGCCCGAGAAATGTATAAATCTGGTTGCGTCATAGATAATATTTAAACACTAATAAACTTGCCTCCTTATAGACAATATGTACATTTAAGCAAATCAAGGAAGTCTGTCAACCCCGTAGTATAAACTGGCGTGACTTTGTCATTTTCAGCGGAGCTGCGCCAGTTTTCACTATCGGGGTCAAGGGGAAGAAAATCAGCTCCTGCGGCTTAAAATTTTGGCAGCTTGGATCACATTATTAATCAATGCGCTGACCGTGAGCGGCCCAACCCCGCCGGGGACTGGCGTAATGTGGCTAACTCTTTTGGCTACACTGGCAAAATCAACATCCCCCACCCAGTGGTTTCCTAATTTATTAATACCGGCATCAATCACTACCGCCCCCCGCTTAACCATTGGGCCGTTAATTAGATGCGGTACCCCCGCCGCGGTAATTAAGATATCTGCCAAGACGGTTTTGTGTTTAAGGTCCTTCGTCGATTCGTTGAGAATCGTTACGCTCGATTTTAAGTTGGCCAGCAGAATACTAATTGGCATCCCCGCCACTTTGCCAAAACCCACCACCGTCACATCCTTACCCTTTAGGGTGATGCGGTACTTCTCGATCAACTGCCAGATGCCCAGCGCAGTCGCCGGAATAAAGCGGGGCTGGCCCAACTCGAGCAACCCTAAGTTCTCGGCGCAGAGACCATCTACATCTTTTAAAGGATGAATGGCATTGATCAATTTAACCGCGTTGAATTTTTTGGGGACTGGCAACTGCACAATGATTCCGTGCACCTTCTTATTCCGATTGAATGCGGCGATCACTCGCAGCACCTCTGCCTCTCTTACCACTCTGGAAAAATCCTTCAACCAAAAATTAATTCCCAATTTATGGCAGAGCTGGCGCTTTTTTTCGACATAGATGCGCGAATCTGGTGTGGCTCCTACCATAATGATCGCCAAACCCGGGGTAATTCCCCGGCGCTTTAATTTGGCTACCTCCAGCCTTAGTTTAGCGTGCTGTTCAGTTGCTAATTTTTTCCCATCCAGTAAAATCATATAAATTATGTGTTACGCGTCCGTCATTCTGGTAAGTCCGTCAGCTGACGGACGCATCCAGAATCTTAAGATCCTGGACCCCAGTAGTAGAGCAGAGCTCACTACGGGGCGCAGCAAGCCAGGATGACGATAAAAACTAAATTAGCTTGAGAATATCTTTATAAGTCACAGCGACAATCAGCGCCATCAACAGTACAAATCCAATGGTATGCACCATCCCCTCCACCTGTTGTGAGATCTTTCGGCCTCCCCGCAAAACTTCTAAACCAACAAATAACAACCTCCCGCCATCTAAGCCCGGAAAAGGCACCAGATTAAGGATGCCTAAGTTGATCGACAGGAAGATCACAAACTGCAGCATGCGAAGCGCCCCTAATTGCACCAAATCGGCCGTGATCCGGGCGATTCCTACCGGGCCCGCCAATTCGGCTGGCAGACTCGCAGTAGTAAATAGTTTATAGATCAAACCCACCACCGCCATCACTACCAACCAAATGATCCGCCAGGTTTCTTGTAGCGCGATCCACGGCACCTGCCACCAGGCATAGTGTACCTGCTGGATCGCTCGATCGATCCAGGCGCCGATCACCACGCCATCCGAGGTTAGGGTGGGCTTCACTGACACGGCTACCGGCTCGCCCCCTCGTTCAATTCCCAACTTAATGGTTTTATCTGCCTGGTCGGCGATCAGAGACTTAAAGACGGTCGGACTGCCCGCCGCCACTCCATCCACAGATAGGATATAGTCTCCCGCCCGAAGCTGCGCCGCTGCCGCCGGCGACTTATCGGCCACCTGCAGCACTACTACCTTGCCCTGCACTTGAGCCTCCGCGGCGTAGTCCTCCACCGGTCCCACCATCGGCGGCATCGACAGCCAAAACCCAATCATCAGAAGCACCCAAGCAAGCAGGATATTCATCAAGATTCCACCGCCCAATACCCAAAACCTTGCCCCAGCGCTTTTGTTAGCTAAAGAGTGTTTGCCCCCTTTTTCATCTCCATTCTCGCCGTGCAACCTGACAAATCCGCCAAACGGAATCCAGTTAATCGAATAAATTGTACCTTTATATTTAATCCCCCAAATCTTGGGCGGCATCCCCATTCCAAATTCTTCCACCCTAACACCATTACGCTTAGCAAAATAAAAATGGCCCAGCTCGTGCACCAAGATAACTAAAGTAAAGATAATAATAAATACCAGAATAGCAATAAACATTTAGCGGATGCGATTAACAATAAAATCTATCCATTTGCCAAATAGCTGCCTGGCTCGCGAATCGGATAATTTATTCAATGCTGCCCGGGCTTGACCGGCATATTTATTTGCCACACTGGCGGCATAATCGATCGAACCCAGCTCCTTCAGTATAGTATGAACCCGCTCGACCTCCACCGCCGATGCCCGCTCATTGCCCAGCACCGATAGCAGCAATTGTTTCTGAGAGGCATCAGCCACTCGATAAGCGTGCGCGATAATCACTGTCTTTTTCCCCTCGCGAATATCCGAGCCCACCGGCTTGCCCAGCTCTTTTTCGTCCCCCACTATCCCTAAGATGTCATCCCGCAGCTGAAAGGCTAAGCCGGCCTCTAAACAGATCTGTTGGATGGTCTGAACCGTCGGATGCTGCTTATCTAATTTATTGATCCCAATCATCGCCCCAGCTTGTCCGGCAAACCCAAAGGTAGAAGCAGTCTTTTGGGCCAACATACCCAAGATCATCTCCTCGGTTACCTCGTCCAATGAGAGCTGAGAATACTCCAAATCCAATGCTTCCCCCGACATCACCCGGGGCACCCAGTAGTTGGTCATCTCACGGATAATATAGCGGAACACCTCGGTATTAACTTGATCGCTTAACTCGTTGATCATGCTCATCGCCCAAGCTTGCTGAACATCCCCCACCAGCATCGCCATGCTTCTGGCGTACTGCTCCAACTCGGCGCTGTCTTTTATTTTTGGCCTATTTAGCTCACGATAGTAAGCGTGAACACTCGGGCCACCCCGTCTTAGATTGTCGTTATCGATCAGATCGTCGTGGACTAATGTCCAAGTATGCGACATTTCGATCGCCGCCGCAGCCGGCAGCGCCAATTTTGGATCGCCGCCAGCGGCTTCGCACGCCAACATTAATATAGCCGGCCGCAGCATCTTGCCGCCTCTGAGTGTGTATAGACCAGCGCCGTCCGCGATATACTTCGGCGTTATTTGAGACTTAAACGGACTATTGAGAATGTAGTCGGCGATCAGTCGCGATTTTTCCTGCAGCTCCGCCTGAAGATCGATCATGAGAAAATTATTTACCAAAATTCCGCTGTCGCCGGGTGTACTCCCGGATGGCTTTCTTTAGATCCTTCTCCCCAAAGTCCGGCCACAAAGTATTAGTAAAATATAATTCACTATATACTCCTTGCCACGGCAAAAAATTACTTAACCGCATCTGGCCACCGGTTCTGATGATCAGATCGGGATCCGGCAGACCAGCGGTATCCAAGTGGGCCGCCAAGCTTTTCTCATCAATTCGTCCTGCCCGGCTCGCCTTCGCGGCTGCTCTGGATATCTCGTCCCGGCCGCCATAACTTAAGGCGACGGTTAATATATCGCGCCGATGCGCTTTAAGTTTATTAACCGACTTATCAATAGCGCTCTGCAGACTTTTTGGGAAATCCTTTACCCGGCCAATCACCTTTAACCCCACCCGCTCTCGATCCATTTGATCGGTGTATTCCTGAATGGTTTTCTCTAATAACTTTAGCATCGCGCGGACCTCGGTCTTGTTACGCTGCCAGTTTTCCGTGGAGAACGCGTAGACCGTTACATAATGAATGCCCAGCTTCTTGCAAGCCTTCGCCATTTTATCCAACGCCTTAACCCCCGCCGCATGGCCAGCGCTAACCGGCCGGCCCTTTTTCTTGGCCCACCGGCGATTACCGTCCATAATAACTGCCAGGTGATTAATCTGACTCTTGGCCATAGTGTTAACTAAATCGATCGAAGATCGGCAGTCTTTCGCTCTAAGAGCTTATCAATTTCGGATATGCCGTTATCGACCACTGTCTGATATTCTTTTTTAAATCGCTCTTGGTCGTCCTCACTTACCCCGCCGTTCTTCGCTTCGCGTTCCATATGATCGATCGCTTCGCGGCGATGGCTTCTTATATTTACTCTGGCTTCTTCGGCTAATTTATGGGCGACCTTAACCAGCTCGTCTCGGCGTTCGTCGCTTAAGGGCGGCACATTAACCCGCACTCGGTCGCCTTCATTGGTTACACTCAAACCCAAGCCCGATTCGCTAATCGCCTTTTCGATCGCTCCTGCATTGGCTTTATCCCACGGTTGGATCAGCAGCTGTCTGGGGTCGGGTACCGTTACTCCCGCTACCTGATTGATCGGCATCCGCTGACCGTAAACATCTACCATTATCTTGTCCAGCAGCGAAGCGGAGGCGCCGCTGCTTCTTAAGCAAACAAGCTCCCCGGTTAGATGAGTAATTACCCCTGCGATTCTTTCGCTCAACTCTCGCCTAATATTTTCCATGGCTATTCTCTAATTTTGTATTCTTAACTTTTCACTTATCACTCTCTTTTACCTGTCCCCCACCTCAAAGCGCACAAACCGCGCCACTTTAATATTTTCTTTTACTATCCCCACTACATTGTTGATCAGATCTTCCACCTTTTTGTCCTGATCCAGCACAAACGGCTGGCGCAGCAGACAAACCGATTCGTAAAATCCGTCCAGCTTGCCGGTGATAGCTTTATCGGCTACTGCTTTGGATTTGTCCTCCACTTGCGATTTATAAAGTTCTTTTTCGGCCGCGATAACATCCGCAGGCACATCTTCTGGCGCGACATAGAGGGGCTGCATCCCGGCAATATGAGTGGCAATCTGTTTGACTAATTTCTTAAAATCATCTCCCCGCGCTACAAAATCTGTTTCGCAGTTAACCTCGACCATCGCTCCGATCTTATCGCCCGGGTGCAAGTAAGTAGCGATTATCCCCTGCGAAGCAGCTCGTTCGGATTTACTGGCGGCGATAGCGGCTCCCTTCTCTTTCAAAATTACCAACGCCTTGTCGGTATCACCCTGAGCTTCGTTGAGCGCCTTCTTAACATCCATCACTCCCGAACCAGTCAGGTCGCGCAATTTTTTTACATCGCTCGCTTTGATCTCCATATCTTTACGCCTTCCGTTTAGTAGTAGCTCTTTTTTCTCGCTTTTCCGCCTCTAATTTTTCTTCTTCGTGCTTGGCCTCGGCTAACTGCACCTCTTTCTGCTCCAGCACTTCGGTAATATCCTTGCTATCTAACGCCTGCTCCTCCAACTGCTCGACCGCCTTTTTAGACTTAGGAACTACTCCTCCCCGAGCCTTGAGGCTCTCTGAGCCGGAGACAGGCCGCTTGCCGCCCAAGGTATCCACGATAGCCTGACTGATCATCCGAATGCCTTGCTTAGCATCGTCATTAGCCGGGATCACAAATTCAATTCCCGAGGGGTCAGCATTAGTATCGACCATCGCGATTACCGGGATATTTAAGCGGAGCGCTTCTTTAAGGGCGATCTTTTCTCGCAATACATCAACAATGAACAGGGCATCGGGCAACGCGGTAAGATTATCTACCCCGCCAAATGATTCCTCTAAATTAGCCAACTCTTTCTCCAGTAAGCCGACCTCTTTCTTGGTCATATCACCAAAATCCTTGCTCGCCATCTTCTCGCGCAGCTGCTTAAGATAGTTGATCCGATTTTTGATCGAAGAAAAGTTAGTTAAGAGTCCGCCCGGCCAACGATTTGCTACATACGGCAAACCTGCTGCCTTGGCCACTTCGGCGATAATATCGCTGGCTTGGCGCTTAGTGCCAACCAACAGGATATTGCCCCCTTGTTTGGATAGCTGCGCCGCAAAATCCAGAGCCGCTTTTAGTTTTTCTTCGGTCTGCACCAGATCAATAATATGAATACCGTCTCTGGCATCAAAAATGTAAGGCTTCATCTTGGGGTGCCACCGAAAAGTCTGGTGGCCAAAATGCAGCCCCGCTTCTAACATCTCTTCTACCGATAACTTACCCATTGCCTATTTCTCCTTATTACTTCCGGCCAGATCACTTCAGATAGAGATCCCACCAATTTGACTGCCCCAATAGGGTGATCTCGTCCTCGAGATTAAATTGGCGGGACAGGATCTACCTGATCCCTGAACCGTGCTTATTACTCTTAAGAGATTAGCTGAACTTCGCCTCCTAGTCAACCCCGTAGAAGATTTTGGAGTAGCTGCTACCCTAATTTGGCGAAGCCAAACTCCAAAATTCTCTACGGGGTTAAGTCGTGTATAATTTAGCCGAAGGCGATTAGCTCAGCCCCCACGGGGTCCCTTCGGGATTGGTTAGAGTACATTTCGGGCGATTAGCTCAGTTGGTTAGAGCGTTCGGTTCACATCCGAAAGGTCACTGGTTCGAGTCCAGTATCGCCCACCACTACCACATTACCGCTCAAAGCGGCCTGCCCCGTAGTGAAACCACCGCTGATTTATCGGCCGAGATAAATCCGGCGTTTCTACTACTGGGGTTTTAATTTATAATGAATTCATGCACGCTCAATCCGATTCGGCTACTCGCTCCCGCCAGCCACGCAATATTGTGTTGGCAGTATTTGTTAGCATCGTCATTTTTATCTACGATGTTTTTAAAACTGTCACGACCGTTTTGGGCGTGGCGTTTCTGATCCGCTTCTTCCTAATCCAGCCATTCTATGTCAGCGGGCAATCGATGGATCCCACCTTCGAAGATAATCAGTATATTATTGTTGATCAAGTGTCTTATCGCTTCCACCAGCCCGATCGAGGCGATGTGGTGGTATTCCGCTACCCTAAAAATCCGGCCTTTAGTTTCATTAAACGAATCATCGGTTTGCCGGGAGAGACCGTGTTGGTTCATAACGGCGAGGTGACTATCTTCAATAAGCAGTACCCCGATGGCACCAAACTAACCGAGCCGTACATCCCTTATCAAACCAGCGGCGAGGTTCGCCTCCAACTCAAATCAAATGAGTTCTTCGTTCTGGGCGATAATCGTCCTAATAGTTCCGACTCACGCAGCTGGGGCATCCTCAACCGCAGCTTTATGATCGGCAAGGTCTGGGTAGTGCTATATCCGTTCGATCAGTTTAAGACCGTCCACACACCGATCTATGGTAAAGGCCTCTAAGAAAGGTCGCCCTTAGCGGGCGCGGCAAACCATAGCCATTGTCATTCCCGCGCAGGCGGGAATCCAGACATAAACATAAACTGTTTTGCCACCCCATCCGTCGGCTGACGGACGGGGTGGCACCCCAAAAGACACCCCAATCACCAATTGCTACCCAAACACTAAAATCCTCTTACTTGGCACTATTAGCTGAACTCGTCCGTCAGCTGACGGACTCAGACAGCAGCTGTGCCAAACGAGGATTTTACTATTGGCTGACGCAATTGGCTCTATGGGTCCGGCAATAAAAGCGCCCCTTCTCCAATGGCGTAAACAAAAAGCGGTCCGCTCGGCTCCGTAAAGGCATAAAACAAAAGCGCCCCGATGGACATCGGGGCGCTAATAAATTTAGGCGGAGATTTTAGTAACTTTGATCCGTAATACTTGCTGGCGATGGCCAGTCTTTTTTCGATAGTTCTTGCGCCGGCGCATCTTAAAAACTACCACCTTATCGGTTTTGTGCTCGTTGACTATTTCTGCCTCTACTGTGGCGCCCTTAAGGAGCGGATCCCCAACCTTAAGATCTTTGCCATCATCAGAAATGGCCAGTAATACTTCATCAAAGGCTATCTTGCCAGATTCGGCAGGGGATTTCTCAATATCTAAAACATCACCCTCGCCTACCAAGTATTGCTTCCCTCCGGTTTTGATTACTGCTTTCATTGCCATCTGATTATCTATTACAAAGGCGAGTATATATGGAAATCCCCCCAATAGTCAACCCAGTAGAGAATTTTGGAGCTGGCTAAGCCAGTTAAGCGATATCTACTCCAAAATCTTCTACTGGGGTCAACCCCACCCCACCCCCGCCATTGGAGGAAGGGCATCCTTATTTGAAACCCATTGAGCCAATTGCTCTTTTGTAGCCCATGCCATCGGAGGAGGAATGTTATCAATTGAGCTAAATCTCAGCTGGGTGGAGGCACTTGTTTGACCCATCTCCAGTTGCTTCAACTGGGGATGGGGAGTTGTGCCGAGAACGCCCAGAGACTTAGCCAATTGATAGTTCCGACGACTGGCCGTCCTTTTGGCGCTACCATTTTGGACGAGCAAAATGGTAGCAAGTAAATTAAGAAAGAATATTGCAAAGATTCTGGACTCCAATAATCGCGGGGCAGGCAAGCCAGTCCGCCAGAGCCCAAGGCTCCCCTTTGGGGCCGGCGGAGACGATGAGGGTTGGCCTGACAAATTAGGAAATTAATACGAACTTGTCCCCTGCCTTTATCTTATGATCAAGGGCAGTCCCAGATGGCACCTCTAAGACATAGCGGGCCGGAAATTGATTAACATACCGCTTGAGATGGGTGGGCGCTACCCCCGGTTCTGGCGATATATTGCGGTCGATCTCTACTACCCGGAGAGCGTCATCCACCCAGATAATGTCAATCGAAAAATTCATATCTATCATCCAAAATGGGTAGCGGCCCATCTGATCAAATACAAACCACATCCCGGCATCCGCGGCCAAACTGCTCCGGCCCGACAAACCTTGTTCTCGTTCCGATGCCGTATCGGCCACCTCGGCTTTAATAAGATAGCGATCAGGCAGGCGAATACTCACCCGATCACTATTAGGGTTAATGGTCGATCGTCCACAGCCCGACAAACTCAAAACAACCGCCAACGATACTATTAGTAAGCAGCTGTTATTAATCCATCTAATCATTTATTTTTTCTTTAACCCCAACCGAAATACTCGATCGCTTATCAAGATCTTTTCTTTGGCCAGTTTAGCATCAGCTTTGATCTCTACCGCTAAAGTCTCTCCCTGGATATATTCTGCCCACTCGATCAGTGTTTTCTTGATCAACTCATCATCAGTTGCATAAAACAATTCAATTCGGTCAGACAACTCTAAGCCAGACATTTTACGCAGCGCCTGCGCCGCCCGCACGATCTCGCGGGCCAACCCTTCTATTTCCAGAGCTGGAGTGATCTGAGTGTCTAATTCATATTTGGCCAGCCCAAACTTTACCTGTTTGACATTTAATTCATCAGCGATTAGCTCAGCCAACTCGACTCCCAAGTCCGGTTCGGTGGATCTCATCTCGGACAACGGTTGTCTTACCTTGATCTTGGCCTGCTCTCTTAAGGCATGGCCTATCACGACCACCCGCCGAGCCGCTGACATCTGAGTCAGCAGTCCCACATCTAATTCCGTAGATTTGGGCCAATTATTTAAATGAACCGAGAGGGGATCCGTCTCAGTTTTTAAGGCCCCATAGACCATCTCGGCCAACATTGGCATAAACGGCGCTATGATCAGCGCAGCGGAACGCAATACGGTATACAAAGTTTGATAAGCCTGCTGCTTATCCGCGGCATCTTCATTTTTCCAAAACCGCTTGCGACTCCTGCGGACATACCAGTTAGAGACATCGTTCACTAAGAATTCAATGGCTAGTCCGGAGTTCATCATATCGTAGGCCTCTAAGCCATTGGTAACTGTTGCGATCGTTTCATCCATCCGCGCCAGAATCCAACGATCCAATAAATTCTTGGGCCTAACCGATCTGGTATTTGGCTGCCATCCGTCCAAATTAGCGTAAGTGGTAAAGAAGGATAATGTATTCCACAAAGTTAATACTAACCGGCGCGTAACTTGTTTTAATTCATTTTCATCAAAACTCTTAGACAAATCCGGTTGACCGCTGGTGCAGAGATGCCACCGCAATACATCCGAACCATAGCGATTAAAAATGTCCCACGGATCGACCATATTGCCTTTGGATTTGCTCATCTTTTTACCGTGCTTATCCATAATGTGGCCGTTCACTAACACATTTTTATACGGCGCTCCCTTATCTAACAGGGTAGAAATGGCTAATAATGTATAAAACCAACCTCTGGTCTGATCGATACCTTCGGCAATAAAATCGGCCGGAAATGACATCCCCTTATCGATTCTCTCCTTGTTTTCGAACGGATAGTGCCACTGCGCAAACGGCATCGCGCCACTATCAAACCAAACATCAATCACCTCCGGCACCTTAAAGTATTCCTTACCATCTTTTATCAGCACAATCTCATCAATAAACGGTTTATGCGGATTAAATTCTTTTTTGTCATCCCGAACTCGTTTCGGGATCTTTTTGTTAGATTCTGAACCAAGTTCAGAATGACCGGTAACTATCTCGGGATCTTTGGCTAATGATTTTAATTCCTCAAAACTGCCAACGCAGATATAATCATCTTCGTGCCGCCAAAGTGGCAGAGGCGTACCCCAATACCGATCGCGTGAAACCGCCCAATCTTTAACTTCTTTTAGCCACTCACCAAACCGGCCTTCTTTAATGTGATCGGGGATCCAGTGAACGGTTTCGTTGTTAGTAATTAACTGGTCACGCAACTGCGACATCTTAATAAACCAGGAGTTCGTCGCATAATAGAGCAGCGGCGTATCACATCGCCAACAGAACGGATAGTCATGTTCGTAATCATAGTCGTCCAACCATAGTAGCCTCTGCTTCAGATTATCGATTATCCCCTGCTCTACCTCAGGATCTTTTATGTATTTACCAGCCCATTTTTCTACCCCCGGTAAGAACTTCCCCTCAGTTGATACAGTGTGAACTTTAGGCAGATTTACCTGCTCCCCTAACCGATAATCATCCTCGCCATACATCACTGCCGTATGCACCACTCCCGTACCATCTTCAGTTGTTACAAAATCCGCCGGATAAATCTTAAACGCGTTGGTAAAATTTTCTACCGTGTCCGAAATTGATCCCGGAAATAACGGTTCATATTCTTTTCCTACCAAGTCCTTGCCAGAAAACTCTTCGACAATCTCACCAGGTTCATTCACATTGTATTTGGAACCTGGCCCCGGGGGTATTTTTTTGTGGACAGTAACCCCATACTCTAAGCAACTGCCAATCGCTCCATATAGTGGGTGAGTATTATCGTGTGATCGCTCATAAATTGTCTTGGCCAAAATAACATAAAAATATCTCACCGGTATGAACTGCCCTCCTGGAGAATATGGTAATTTGACCTTCACATACTTAATATCTGGGTTAATCGCCAACGCAACATTCCCGGGTAATGTCCAGGGTGTGGTTGTCCACGCCAAAACATAAGTGTCTTTCTCATTTTTAAGTTTAAACTTAACATAAACCGATTTGTCGGTAACTTTTTTATACCCCTGAGCTACTTCGTGGCTCGATAACGCCGTCCCGCATCGTGGGCAGTAAGGCACTACCTTATGACCGCGATACAACAGCCCCTTGTCCCAGACCTGCTTGATGATCCACCAAACCGATTCGACATAGTTAGGATCATAGGTGATATACGGATGCTCCAGATCTAACCAATAACCGCTCCGGCGGGTAAACTCTTCCCAGTCCTTTTTGTATTCCCAAACACTATCTTTAGCCTGCTGGTTAAACTCCGCTACTCCATATTTTTCGATAGCCTGCTTATTCTTAAGGCCTAATTTTTTCTCGATAGCAATCTCGACTGGCAACCCATGAGTATCCCAACCAGCTTTGCGCTCGACCAAGAACCCTTGCATCGTTTTAAACCGAGGAAAGATATCTTTAAAGTATCGCGCAATTAGATGATGTAACCCCGGTTTATCGTTGGCTGTGGGCGGCCCTTCAAAAAACACATACCGCTTTCCTTTGGCTCTTGCCGCCAAACTTTTTTCGAAGATCTTTTCTTTATCCCAAAACTTCAGAATTGCTTCTTCTTGTTCTGGCAGATTGAGCTGAGAATTAATTTTTTTGAACTGGCCCATCACCTCGTCCGGTAATTAAAAACTTGCGGATGCTGCTATCCAGATCGACAAAATTATCCGCCAGCTCGCGCAACTTACCGGAAGCGCTTCGGCCAAAGGCCATCACTTCTACGCGTTGTCCTAAGCTCCTTAAATGTTCTAACAACGGAATAAAATCGCCGTCGCCCGAAACTATTACCACTACATCGATCTTGGGCGCTAACCGGATAGCATCCATTGAGATTCCCACATCCCAATCGCCTTTTTTATGGCCGCCGTAAAATACCTGCAGTTCCTTGCTTTTAACCTCAAAACCAATCTGATCCAGCGCATCAAAAAACTTCTGTTCCTCGGGGTTCTCTGCCTTGATCACATAAGCGATCGCCCGAACTAATTTACGATCACCAACTGCTTCTTTTAAAACAGCCTTGAAATTGACCTTCTTGTTGTACATTACCCGCGCCGAATGATACAGATTCGACACATCCACCAGCACTCCGACCCGCTGATCACTATGTTGAGTAGACATCTTGTAATATTAAAAAATACTCTCCCATTATAGCCAAATCCCCCCGGATAGCAACTGACTTGTCATCCTCGAGCTCTGTCTTTGTCATCCTGAAAACACATTACTGCCGTAGGCCTATAAAATAACTTATTCAGGATCCAGGCCGTGAGCCCTCCTACGATCGATTATTCGACTACGCTAACGCCCCACTCCGGATGACAAATTACGACAGTTCTATCACCTTATCTCGGCTGGTCGCCCCCCGAACCGCCCGCAATTTACTCTTCGCCACTCCTAAATGAGCGGCCAACAGCTTGAGCACGGCCGCGTTGGCCCTGCCATCCGTTGGCGCCGCCGTCACCCTAACCCTAAACCCCTCAGTGGTCTTTTCCACCGCATTCTTTTTCGATTTCGGAAACACTCTAACACTAAACCTCATAACTCTATTATTCCACAATTAAAAAAGCAAGCTTACTCATCGTGATAAATCACGACTTTCAGCTCGCTGTGAAGCTCGAATGGGATAGAAAATTCCAAAAACCAAAATCCCAATGGATTATACTGTGGCAGAACGCCCACCGAGGCGATTACTGGCGCCGCCACTGCCCGGAGATATAAGCTGCCAGCCCCAGCCATCTGGAAGAGTGAGAAAGCCAGCAAAAATCACCCGACCCCGAAAGAACGACCCAAGTAGACGGGCCTGAGCATCAATGTCTGGATAAGACCCGTGGATTATTTTGCAGAACTGGCTAAAGACAGCGTAAACCGTTAGGCCATAGCCTATAGCGCCCTGCTTAGCAAGGATTTCTCGAAGCGTAGCTTCAGTCGTATTAAGGTAGGGAGTATCAAGCGAGCTTTCAATAAACATCCAACCCGACATAATCGGATCTATCACCACATCGCGATTAGTCGCCTCCGGACAGAACTCATGCCAACTGGTAGTAGAAGGGAAAATATCGGTCAAGATGCGCAGGGCTGGCACATCAGATAGTTGGTCCGCGACGAAAATTAGAATACGGCCCCGGCTCTTTTCCTCTTGTATCTTCTGGGGGTTATTGGGAACTTCGGGAATTTTCAGCCATAAACCCCACCATTGGTAGAGCAGTTGCCAACCCCGCTGAATGTTTACTGGATCCAACGATAGGCAAAAGTCCCTAATACCATCCGTTGTGAACACCCTAACTGGTCGATCTCCCTTAAACGACTGCAAAACATCCAAGACACTCCGGATTTGCTCTGGATTACGCCCACCCTTGGGAGAGCGAATCAAATCCCTGAACGAAATTGATAAGCTATCAAAACGATAGACAATATCGTTTACCTTCTCTTTGTCGGTTTGAGCGACCATTTCTACCCCCTCCCTGTGGTATCCGCACAGGGCCAATCTCTGTAATCCTTGATAGGTGTCTGATTGGCAAAGATCAAATGCACCCCCGACTGTACTCAAAAAACCACCCTCAGTCAAGAATTAATCACCCCCACAAACATAAAAACAACTTACTGCCAAGATGTACGATCGGACGTTTTGGCGGTTAATATTCAATGCCAATACGAGCAATTTGGCCTTTATCAAAATAATGTTTAACTTTTTTCATCTCCGTCACCAGATCGGCAGTTTTAATAAATTCTTTGGGAGCAGTATGGCCAGTAATAATTACTTCTCCCTTGGCCGATGCTTTTTTAATTAAACTAATGGTTTTAGCTAAAGGAATGAACTTTAACTCCACCGCATCCACAATTTCATCCAGCACCAATACATCATATCTTTTTTTGGCGACCACATTCTCCAAAAATTTAAGTCCTGATTTCGCCAATCTTTTGTGCTCGTTCGGCCCCGGTTTATCCCAGGTAAAATGACTGGGGCCAAACTGATGGATGGAAAAATTAGAGCCAAGTAATTTAGCCGCCTTCATCTCGCCAATATCACTTCGCCCCTTCATCCACTGCAGAAAAATCACCTTTTTGTCGTGCCCCACCGCCCGTAAAGCCAAACCCAATGCGGCGGTAGTTTTGCCCTTCCCCATCCCATAATAAAACTGTATGTAATGTTGCTTATTAGAAACCATAGTACGACCAATGGATTAATAGCCCGCCCACGACCAGCCCGGAATAATAAAATGCCGGGAATGGGCCAATCCAAACTTTATGCCATGGCACATCTTTTTTAAAAAATCTCGCCAATAAAAAATGCGGATTAAATACAAACCACAAAAAATCTTCTATTACGAATAGACACAACAAACTGCCAAGCGCCCTGGTCTCCAACTGCCAACTCCACTGACTCAACATTATGAACGGCAGATGAAATAGCGCCAACAAAAATAGATTAAGACAAAGATGATAGCCAGTAATCTCTGCCCTGCCTAATAGTTTATTCCAAATGGTGTTACTAATCCGCCAGGTCGGCAGATTCTTCGCCCAACCCGCTCCTCCCTCGATCTGAATCTCCAACAATGCAAAACAAGTAGCTACAACCACCAAGTATGCGAGCAATAGTCCCATAAACTTATTCTATCCTTAAATGGCCTCTAATCCCATTGAACGAATTGCGTCAGCCAATAGCAAAACTGCCGTTTGGCGCGGCTGTTGTTTGAGTCCGTCAGCTGACGGACGAGTTCAGCCAATCGTGCCAAGTAAGGCAGTTTTTGCTTTTTGGCTAGCAATTTGTGATTGGGCGTCCTTTTGGCGCTACCATTTTGGACGAGCAAAATGGTAGCAAAAGAATATTGGGCAAGCAAAATGGTGGCAAAAAGATATTTAAGGATTCATTGTACGATTCTGGACCCCAGTAGTAGAGCAAGGCTCACTACGGGGCGCGGCAAGCCAGAATGACGGGATGATATGGTAGCGGTTAGCTACATCCCGTCGTAGTGCCGCATTCTCGACACGAGAAACAAGTCCCATTCCGTATCATCAGCGCTCCACAAGTTGGACATGGCGGCGCATACTTGATCCCATTAGTACTGCTCGATTCCTCTGTGCTGATCGACAAGACTGGTTGCTCCACCGCTGGTTCGCTATGATGATTGCTCTCTTCCTGCAACAGTTTAGCCGAAACATCCACCAGCCCCATTGCCACTTGCCGATCAAGAGGCAGAAATTCTTTACCTAACCAGCGAGCGATATAATCGGGCATCGATTTAGCCATCGGGATCTCCGGGTTATCGGTAATCCCCCACGGATCAAATCTTAAATTGAGCAGAGAATCAATGATCGTATCGGCCCCCACTCCTTCTTGCAACATCTTGGAAGACAGCCGCGCGATGGTTCCCAGCAGCCCGTTAACGATTGAGCCCTCTTTACCGGCAGTAATAAAGATCTCGCCCAAATCCCCATCTTCAAACCGATTGGCGGTAATGTAGATCTTGTGTCCGCCGATCGAGAATTTATGAGTCAGTCCGGCCCGAGTTTTAGGCATCTCCCGCGTCCGAGTTGGAATCTGTAGGGGGCTTACCCCGCTATCTTTTCTGGTAGTAAGCGGCTGGGAAGATTTGCTGCCATCTCGATAGATCGCCAAAGCTTTTAAGCCCTTGCGCCAAGACTCCACATAGATCTCTTCAATCTCATCGACCGTTGCTTCATTGGGCATGTTAACCGTCTTGCTGATCGCCCCCGACAAAAATGGCTGAACTGCTACCATCATCTCCACATGCGCTGAGGCCCTAATAAATCTCTCGCCATCACCACACTTATTAGCGCAATCAAAGATCACTAAATGCTCGTCGTGCAAGTTGGGCGCGCCTTCGATCTTGCTGTTGTCCAATATATATTGCTTGATCACTGCAATCTCGTCAGCGCCGTAACCTAAATATTTCAATGCCGGCTCAACTGATTGATTAACAATCGAATATCCGCCACCGCCTGCCAACTTCTTATATTTTACTAAAGCGAAGTCCGGCTCGATACCAGTGGTATCCACATCCATTAATGGGCCAATCGTACCAGTAGGCGCCAATAGCGAAACCTGCGCATTTCTAAATCCATACTGTTGGCCTAACTCTAATGCCCTATCCCAATCCTCCATTACCGCAGTTTTAAGATAATCGGGCAGATTATCCAATTCCGTGGCAGCCTGATGATGCAACCGAATCACATCCAACATACTTTCCCGATTAAGCTGGTACTCTGAGAAGGCTCCCACTCGTCCGGCGATCTCAGCTGAGACAGCGTAGGCGTGGCCGGTCATAATTGCCGTGATGGCCGCCGCCAGACTTCTTCCCTCCGCACTGTCGTAGGGCAGACCCTTCTGCATTAAGTAGGCGCCCAAGTCGGCGTAGCCCAAGCCCAATGTCCTAAACTTATGCGAATTAAGCGCCATATCCGGATACGGGTATGAAGCAAAATCCACAATGATCTCCTGCGCCAAAATAAATATTTCGACCGCGCGGCGGAACGCCTCGACATCAAATTCACCATCGGGTTTTACAAACTGGGTTAAACGGATCGAAGCCAGGTTGCAGGCGGTATCATCCAAGAACATGTATTCGCTGCACGGATTGCTAGCATTGATTCGGCCCGACATCTTGCAGGTGTGCCACCGATTAACAGTAGTATCGTACTGCATTCCTGGATCAGCGCAGCGCCAAGCTGATTCGGCGATCATTCGCATCAGATCACGCGCAGGGTAAGTTTTATGCACCTCACCGGTAGTCTTAAATTTAGTCTGCCAGGTACCACCCGAAAGATAAGCTTGCATAAAGCTATCCGTAACCCGGACCGAGTTATTGGCGTTTTGGCCAGTCACGGTATGGTATGCCTCACCGTTAAAATCGTCATCGTAACCCGCCTGGATCAGGGCGAACGCCTTGTCTTCTTCCCTCGCCTTCAATTTGATGAAATCCTCAATCTCCGGATGATCAACATCCAAGATTACCATCTTAGCCGCCCGCCGAGTGGTCCCGCCCGATTTGGTTGCTCCGGCACCAGTATCAAACACCTTCAGGAACGACAACAGCCCGGAAGAGGTGCCGCCGTTGGACAGCTGTTCGTATTTTGACCTGAGGTTGGAAAAATTAGTCCCCGTACCGGAACCATACTTAAATAATCTCGACTCGCGTTTAACCAGCTCGAAGATGCTCTCTAATGAGTCTTCGATCGACTGGATAAAACAAGCACTGCACTGCGGATGCTGATACGCGCCAGTTGATAACTCCACTTGATTAGTCTCGGTATTGTAATAAAAGTTCTCGGTTTGCTTGTCTATGTGATAGTTGTGCCACAGGCCGACATTAAACCATACCGGTGAATTAAACGCGCCTTTTTGATGCAACAGCAGATAGCTCAGTTCGTCTTTAAAGATCTTTGATTCTTCTAAACTCTCAAAATAACCCAGTTCTTCGCCAGCCTGGGTCAGCGCGTTCGCCACCCGATCGATCAGCTGCCGTACGCTCGTCTCACGGCCTTCTGGACCGGGGATTCCCCGTTTTCTTAAATATTTATAAGCAGCAATGTTAACCGCCGTATCCGACCAAAAATCCGGCGCCTCAACCTCGACATCGATTAATGCCTTATCTTGTTTAGCGTCATAGATATAAGCGCGCCGCTTATTCCACTTCACCTCCGCGAATACATCATCACCGTCGTGAGTAAAATATCGGGTTGCCAGTTCGCGGCCGGTGCGGATTTTGGTCAGTGCCATCGAGCTTTCCTCCTTATTAGTGTCATTCTGAACTCGTTTCAGAATCCTTCTGATCCGAGATCCTGATCCGCCAGTTGGCGGAAAATTCAGGATGACATTAAATTAATAAAATTTTAATTCATTCCTGTGACTCGTCCGTCCGTAGTCCGTCAGCTGACGGACGCAGGAGGAAGGCGGGAATCCAGAAACAAAAACGAAAACTTTCTTTTTCTGTCTGGATCCCCTCCGCCAGCCGGCGGAGTCGATGCGCTAACGCTGTCGGCTCGAGGACGACAAGTCGACTACTTGTGCACTAACTTCTTGATCTCGGCTTGAAAATCGGTAATATCGACAAACTCGCGATAAACCGAGGCAAACCGAATATACGCCACTTTATCTACCTTTTTGATCCCGGCCAGCACGATCTCTCCGATTTGGCAGCTGGTTACTTCGGAATCGTATCGCTCCATAATCTCACGCACAATTCGACCGATTAATCCTTCAATCACATTTTGGCTGATGCTCAGTTTCTCAAATGCCTTATAAATTCCGCGCGCTAATTTGTCGCGATCAAATGTTTCGCGCGATCCATTTTTTTTAACCACTAACAAATTCGGCGATTCAATTCGTTCGTAGGTAGTAAACCGATGATGGCATTTTTCACACTCGCGCCGACGGCGAATACTTAAAACATCTTCGCTCTCGCGCGAATCAATTACGCCTGTCTCCCCTTTTTTGCAAGCCGGACAGCGCATCCCGTTACAAATCTACTTAGCAGATATATTCGAACATGGACTTAACGCGATTGTCCCAATAAGTGATTTCTAACGGGACAAGTAGTAAAACGCAAGATATTGTGTTGCAACTGATAATGTAACACAAAATATAGTGTATACCAAACTATTGTCAAAATCCGCTTCCACTCTTTCTAAAGCCAGAAATTATCCACCTTCCCTATCAAAAAGCCCCAATTAATTGGGGCTTTTTGATCAATCAATGTCTAATTAGCTCTTAATCTTCTTGCGGATAAAGGCGGGAACATCCAGTTCGGACCTGCCCTCCTCGGCCTCTTCCTTCTTGCGCTGCTCGGGACGCTTGCGGCTGCTGCCCACACCATAGGTAGCATCATCAAAACCAGTGGCCACCACCGTGATCTTAACCTCGCCCTGCATCGCCTCGTCGATCACCGCACCAAAGATAATATTGGCATCTGGGTCGGCGGCTTCGGTGATGATCCGAGCCGCTTCGTCGATCTCATACATCCCCAAGTCGGGCCCACCGGTGATATTGAATAGAATACCCTTGGCTCCATCGATTGAGAGCTCCAGCAAGGGGCTGTCGATTGCCTGCTTGGCGGCTTCCAGAGTCCGGCTATCGCCGGTGCCTCGGCCAATACCCATCAAGGCTGAGCCGGAGTTGGCCATAATCGCCTTAACATCGGCAAAATCGACATTGATCATCCCGTGCTGAGTGATCAGATCGGAGATGCCCTGAACGCCCTGGCGCAATACATCATCTACCACCGAGAAGGCATCGTAGAGCGAGGTCTTCTTGTCGATCACCTGCAGTAGCCGGTCGTTCGGAATAACGATTAAGGTATCGACCCGGCTGCGCAGCTCCTCGATCCCTTCATCGGAGATCTTTTTACGACGGAGACCTTCAAATGAGAACGGCTTGGTGACTACCGCCACCGTTAACGCCCCTAACTCTCTGGCGATCTCGGCCACGATCGGGCCGGCTCCCGTACCGGTACCGCCGCCCGCGCCGTAAGTGACAAACACCATATCCGCGTCCTTCAACGCGTTGTAGATATCTTCCTTATTTTCTTCGGCCGCTTTCTTACCTAACTCCGGATCGGCCCCGGCACCTAATCCTCTGGTGGTGGTTTGGCCGATATGCACTTTGCTGGGAGCATCACAGTAATGCAAGTCCTGCGCGTCAGTATTAATCGCCACAAACTCGACTCCCTTGATCTTTGATTCGACCATGCGATTAACCGCATGCGAACCAGAACCACCAACGCCCACAACTTTTATGCGAGCAAATACATCTTCCCCCATAAAGTCACGAACTGCTCCTCTTCTTTGTGCCGGCATCTTCTGTACCTCCTAAGTACTTATGGACTTTAATAATCCCCAACTACTCCACACTTTATCCACCCAAATTGACTTCTCATTATAGCTGGGGGTCATTGGGAAGTCAAAAATCTTTTTCTAACTAAAATTATTAGCTCCCACAAGACAAAAACAGCCGACCATCATCAAGTTATCCACCACTGGTCGACTGTGGATAAGCCCCGTAGAGAATTTTCCAGTTGCTTCACAATAGCAGTGAAACCGCTGGAAAATCTTCTACGGGGTCAACCTTATTTGAACCAACCCCTGATCCGAGACAGCACCGCACCGATGTTGGGCTCGTGAGCATAGGCTGGCGCATTCTGCTTCTCGTCCATCCCCCACATCATCAATCCAATTCCAGTGGCAAACCGCGGATCGTCCAACCGATCCACTACTCCCCTAAGTTCGATCGGAAAACCAATGCTGGCTGGCAGGCTAAGATGATCCTTAGCGGCTTCGGCGATACCAGGCAGCTTACTCCCCCCACCCACTAACACCGCGCCACACGGCAGCATTCCGTCCCGCCCCACTTTTCTCAGCTCAGTTTTAACTAACAAAAATATCTCGGCCAATCGATCTTGGATGATCTCTGCTACATATCGACGAGAGACTGTTTGATCCTCGGATTTATCAAATTTAGATAGATCAATCTGGTCGCGTTCCGATAGAGTAACGGGGCTGGCCATGCCATACTCCAACTTAACCGCCTCCGCTACTTCCAATGAAGCCCGCAAGCCAATGGCGATATCCGAAGTAATGTGGTTAGAGCCGATCGGCAAGACAGCCGAGTGGTAGACATCACCGTCCTCAAACACCACCATCCCGGTGGTACCGGCCCCGATATCGATCACCGCTACACCCAGCTCTCGCTGTTTCTTGCTGAGGATGGCAGTACTAGCCGCCAACGGGGACAGCACAAAGCTGTTGATGCGGACCCCCGCCTGCTCTACTGTTTTTTGCAGATTCTTGATAAATGGAGTCGATCCGGTAATTACATGGGCATCTACCTCTAATCGAACCCCCGTCATCCCCACCGGATCCTTGATATTGTCCTGGCCATCCACCATAAACATCCGCGGGATGACATGAACGATCTCCCGATTGGGTGGCATCGCTACCGCCTGCGCGCTCTCGATTGCCCGCATTACATCATCGTGAGTTACTTCGCCCCGCGCGATCGACACCACTCCCCGAGTATTAGAGGCCTGGATGTGCTCGCCATTGATACTAATATAAACATTATCGATCGGGACACCCGCCATCCGTTCTGCTTCTTGGAGCGAGGCAGCGATCGCCGCCACCGTCTCTTCTACATCGGTTACTACCCCTTTTCTAAGACCGCTCCCTTCTCGAACGCCAACACCAATAATATTGGGATGAACTTCGCCCTCTCGGCGATGGCCAATAATGGTCACCACCTCCGAGCTCCCCACATCAATACCAACAGTAATCTTCTCTTTCATGCGATAATTTACCCCGTCATCCTGTTAAATCCTGCACTTATTATAGGTAAGAAGATCGGGTAAGACAAATCGGCTATTTATAAGATAGCTGTCACGATCTTATCTTCTAATCTCTCCATTACATTGGCGTCGGCTTTATCCTTATGATCGAATCCCAGCAGATGCAGCACCCCGTGCACAAATAACTGTATAAATCGCTCCCGGGAGGTTTCATGCAGATCATGCGCCTCACGCATTAGCGTGGGGTACGAGATATAGATATCGCCAAGATAATTTTTATCTTTACTGCTATCAACTGAGACAAAGTCTTTTATCTCATCATTGGCAAACGATAGCACATTGGTTGGTCGATCGTTGCCGCGATAGCGATGATTTAAATTCTTAATGTGTTCGTCCGAAGTGATCACCAACCCCACCTCCGAGTTTTGGTCACCCGCGGCATGCGATAGGGTCATATCAAAAATAAAATGGATGAAACTCTCATCCACCCCCTCCACTCCAAAGGTGTCATATCCAATAAATACTCTCGACATTCCTCTCCGCCCTAACCTTTCAGCTGTTGGCTGACTAATTTAGATACCACTCCGCCATCCGCGTTCCCTCCGGTTCGCTTCATTACCGAACCAATGATCTGCCCCATTTGGGCACCCGGATTGGCCGCCACCTCTTCTATGACGATCTTTAATACCTCTGCCTCGTTCATCATCTGCGGCAGATAGGCTTCCAGGATCTTGCTTTCTGCTTCTTCTTTATCGCCCTGCTCGGCTCTGCCACCCGATCGAAAGCTCTCGGCCGCCTCCTTGCGCTTTTTTACCTCTCGCCGAATCACCGCATAAGTAGCCGAGTCGTCCAATTCGCCCCCTTTGGCGATCTCTTCGTTGTGTAAAGCCGCCGATAGCATCCGCAGAGTCTGCAGCTTAAGATCTTCGCGATTCTTCATCGCCTGCTTCAGGTCAGAGCTAATTTGGTCCTTAAATGCCATCGTCCGCCTTTATGAAGTTCTCTGATTCGCTAACCCCCTAACCTGCTGACCTGCTAATCTACTAATAGAGCTCTTTCTTCTTCTGGACTTTAATGCGTTCTTTACGCACTGCCGAAGCTCGCCGCTGACGCTTGGTAATTGGCTTAGTCTTAAATCGCCGCTCCCTGGCCTCGGTGAGAACCTTGCTCATCACGACCAATCGGTTAAACCGGCGCATCATCGCCTCAAAACTCTCCTTTTCCTTCCTTTTGACATTACTTGACATAATCGAATAATAAGCTCTAAGACTGCTTTGGTCAACCCATCTCCAGTTGTTGCAACTGGGGATGGGCAACCCCATCACTTTCTGTCGTTTTGGTAGAGGGGTCAATAAATCCCGGTAAGCGGGATCTCTTGGGCTCGAACCTTCTTAGCGATGGCCAAACCACGAACTGCTGATGGGGAATATAACGATAGGGCCTTAAGCCCGGCCCTCATGGAGCTCCCTGTAGTAACAACATCATCAATTAGGGTGACATCCTGCCCCCTAATCAAATCAGGATTATTGCATCGTAAACTGCGAAATTGCAAAGTAGCATTGCGCGTATTCTTGGCAAGGGAATAGCGTCGCCCCAAACAACCGCTTCCGTTCACCCATTTAGCATTCATCCGACACAAATGTTTAACCAAGATAAACGGCAATTGTTTGCTCTTTGCCTTAAATTTATTAGTCGACGGGAACGGAACTAAAACTGTCCTGCTGTTTGATATTTCGTCCCGCAGCCAGCCAGCGATCTCTTTGGAGTAATCTCGCGCCCCCCGCTTTGTATCTATCACCTTGAGGGTACGACTACCTCGCAATCTATGCTCACCTAACTGATTACGATCCCGTTTCTCTATAAAGTAATTTACGAATACGATATTGTGATCGCCAAATAGGTCTTTTTTTATCACTTCCTCTGATTTATCTTTTTATATAATTCGTCGAAAAACGATACGAGCGCCATTTCCGCATCTTCGTGCAAGTATAGATCAACTTGGGGATTGTTCAGGCTACACTTTTTCCCCACCATAATTAGCAGGGCATCTGGCACATCTTGTTTTATCAAGGTATCATTGATCAAACCGGCATCGGTGTCTCCGATGTGCAAAATTATGTGATTACTCGAAGAGATCTTGGCCCTTGCCAACCACTCCTTGAGACCGATACCCTTATTTACAAATGTGGTTAGTTTAGACAGCCTGGCAAAAATCAGATCGTGTTTGTCATATTTGTCGCTAAAGAACACCTTTCTCTTCAAGGAGTAGTTCCTAAAAATATCATTGCCCCTCACCCCAAGTAATCGTCCGAGTTGACTGATGTTATGCTCCGTTTTAGCAGTCAATCGCTCAAATAAGAGTCGATGACCAACCCACGATCTTATGACTGGGAATTCGACCCTCAACACCTCTCTTAATCCCTTATCGGATAATCGCCGAATATTCCGGATAGGCGGTAATTGTCCTCCCTTAAACCAATCGCGCGGATTCTGAGCAAAAAATAAATCACGGTAATCTAATGCATGATCGTTATAGTAAACTATCCGACCTTTAGGATAGGACAAATCGACAAAAGGCAGCTGTCCACTTTCGACCCCCTTAAGCAAATGCCGCAAGGCGACTCGATCAATAATACTATTCTTATTAATATATTTTTTACTGTTATGAACTATCAAACCACCCGAGTAAAGAACGGCATTCCGCAAATTTAGAAAACTTCTGCTAAACGCGGAGAAGCCCAGTAGATCCCTACCGGTATTAGGCAACAGAATAATTAGCTTGTCGGATACTAAACTCTTGATTATAGCCTTTACTTTTTTATTGATGTAATTGGAGCCTTTGTCGCGAATAACCAAGGTATTATCCAAGTCCAAGCTAACTACTATGGGCAACCGCTTGCCCACAATATGTTCATCTAAAAAGGCGTCTATCGCTTTTTTCATCACACTATCAGCTATGTATATCAACCATCTTTTGGTCTAAAAAATCAATCAGGCCCCCCGATCCTGGATCGGGTTGCGCAAAATGATTAGCTAGTATCAACGATAATATCAAGTCCTTTTCATCCATACCCGCTATGTCCTTAACTCCAATCGCCCGTAATAGAAACGCGCTTTGCAGTCTTCCTACCAACTCTTGTTCGCATCCGGCTGGCAATAATCTGGTGACCGGCCGCACTACGCTATCCCGAAACTGCGTGTATATCTCTTGCTTTAGTTTGGGATAGGGAAACTGGCCATTAACCACCAGCTTCTGGTTTTTTCTATCTAACTCGCACGAAACAGTAACGCCAGACGAGAATTCCGATAGGCTATCATATTCCTGTCTATCCCTACTTCTCATGTCCGACAAAGTCTCTGTATTGAAATATTTGGGAATAAAGTAATGCCCTCCCGAGTAGTTGTAGTACGAAAAAATAGCAATATCTTGTATCAGATCGTTATAACCGCCGGTTTCAAAATCAAAGAATTTGCCACACAGCGCCATATTAGTTTCGGTGGGATCACCCTGTGACAGTACAAAGAATCGATTGTGTTCCGGCGATAAGTCGTGCCGCGCTTTTTTAATCAACTCCCCCAATGTCAATGACATTATCTCTCCGTTGACAACAAAAGTCAGTTTTGATAAATCTTCGAATGTAATGCTTTCGGACAGGGATGGGAAATTAAACATTCTCCCAGCGTACAGCTGATCGATGCGGCCACCCGGCTTGACCCTATCGTAAAAGAACCTGTCATTTTGGCCATGCAAAATAAGCGGCATTTTAGTAAAGTGTCTCTGAAATATGCTTCCCATTGTGTCAAATAGCCGCCCAGTGCCTTGCAGCACCTTTTGAACATCTTGGGTATCAATCTGCTGTAAAATCCGGTTGATCTGACTTTGCATCTGCCCTTCCGAAGTACTGATTTCCTCACAATAATCTTGCAGATAGAGTCCATAATCATCGAGGAAGAAGTGATCCACGATTCTCTCGTGAGGATATTCCGCCGCAATCTTATAACCCTGCAGTTCTTGCAGTATGCGACTCGGCTTAGATATTTTGAAAAATCTTTTTTCCCCCTCGACTTCTACGCACCCAAAAACACTTTTGCGTGTTTTGTGCGCTTCGACAACGCGATGATTAACCACGCCATATTCAGAAAGGCATTGATCAATTATCCCCTCCGCTTGGAGTCGGATTCTTTCCACATAGTCGCCCTCCTTCTCGACAGCCAGTCTATTTAAGGATATCTCCGGCTCATCAGGTTGTGGCGGCACACCTTCGATGTTCATATAGATCTCACCTTACGCATTATCTCTATATAAGAATCGGCGATGTTAGCCAATAATAGATCGGATAGCCCCCGGCGACCAATATGCCTTTTTATGGTAATCACATTAATAACAAATTTATACAGCTTAGCCCGATCAGGTAGGTAGTAATCGGCTATGCTGTCTGCGATTGTCCGAGTGAATTCCTCTTCGAGATCGCTCATTAGAACCTGCAAAACAGGATCGTTACTATACTCTGTATCTATCTCTAAGGCACCAGCCTTCAACGACACCACAGCTTTACCGCTATTACCGGGGGCCTTTCCGTCTCTAATGTAAGCAACCCGATAGAACCTGTTCGCAAAATTAAACAGCTTGCCGATGTCCATCGCTAAATCGCCCAGCTCGTCTCCATTAGAAAGGTCCACTACCTTAAACCCATCCGGCCCTAAGATGATATTTGGTGGCTGAAAATCCCCCGTAATAGCCGAAAGATACGGCGGGTTGAACCTTTGGAATAATTGCACCACATCATCCACCATCTCGTTGATGGACGGCAACGATATGCGCTCATCATTACTATTCAGAACAATTTTCATATTTATCAAATCAGCAAAACCAATGACTGAGTCCCCGATCTGGATCTGCAGGTTCTGAGATAGGTCATCCAGCCGATCGGTCATATATTTTTCCACTCCACCCGCAATCTCAGTTTCATTCTTAGTGAGGGTGTCCAACCAAAGATGCTTGGCTGCTTGTTGCAATATACTGCGGATGCAAGTGTACACTTCACCCCATTGCCCATTTTTTCTCAATATAAAATCATCGAGAGTTTCTCCATCATAAAATGGCAACACCAATACCTCATTACTAATATTAGGGATTAAAATGGGTGACAGAAGAAACGGCTTATTACTGAACTTCGGACTCTGATAAATATTGTTCTCGCGTTCTACTTTTTCTCCTATTTTAACAAAATACTTCTTGCCGGAAGCCAAAAAAATTACTTTGCGAGCGCCGGTTTGCCCCCCTCTAACTTTTTCTTCAGAATACTGACCATCGCCAAAATACTCGCGGAGCACTTGCTCAATATGTTGAAAGTAGCTTTGGCTAACCAGCTGTCTTCTCTCGGATGCATTTATGATTCTCATAACGCATTTACCCTCGCAACAAAATCACTGACTACATCTTTTATCAGCTCAACCCCAACATTACGCGCTATCCCCCATCCACTATCAGTGGGAATAATAAAATTATAACAACCCCGGGTATTGATTTTGTCCATAGACAATACAGCTAACAGATTGGATGAGGTCATTTGTTTGACCACTCTCCGATCCTTTTCTACATAGCGATGGAAAAGGCCAAATGTATCGACTATGCTTTCGAGTCTCGATTTTTTCAGCTTCTGCATCCGACGGGCAATTAAGGCGGCAAATAATATGCCGTACGCAACTGCCTCGCCGTGGTTAATCATCGGGTCTCGCTCTAAATAATTGGCTATGGTATGACCCAGGCTCAAGGCCCTATGATGCCCGTTGGCATCATAGGGGTCTGATTTAACAAAATGTGTCTTGACGGTTAACGATTCGCTAATTATATCGAGTGGCAATTTAGTAAATTGTCCGGTAATTAAAAGATGCTCTACCTTGCCCAAAAGTGAAGTGTGGCGCCCCACTATGGCATGCTTCCACACTTCAACCAGACCACAGACAATCTGCCGTGGAGATAGACTATCCAAGAAATTAGCGTCGCAAATGGTATATCTTGGCGAATAAAAAGAACCTATCAGGTTTTTCTCTCCCATAAAATTAATTGCCACCTTGCCGATTATGGAGTCGCCTTGGGACATTAGGGTGGTAGGCACATATACCATAGTGATGCCCCGCATATATACGGAGGCGATGAAACCCATCAAATCACCCAGATGGCCGCCCCCGATAACCACCAAACAGCTCTGACGACTAAGGGGAAACTTGCGCATACGGTGCAACACCCTCCCTACTTGGTTATAATCTTTACGAATTGTATCTGCCAATAAAATGAGAGGTATTTTGAGACTTCGCTTCAACCGACCTGCCATCATTTTAACCCGCGGGCTCTCGTGTACCTTCGCATCAACTACCAATAATAGCTGGTCAAACTGACCATCTTTAATAAACTTGGTTAATACCGGAATGAAATTGTTCCCAACAACAATGTCTTGGTTAACTCGGGGCAGATGAATGCGAATTGTCTCGTGGATTAATAACATGTTTTATCAGCACTCCATTTGTTAAGCTTAGAACAAAATAATCGAACCAATACCATGGCTCAATAGCATTACTCCTGTTAGTAAGAGCCAGCCCCTATCTAACTTCACTTACTCAGCAGGACGGCGGCCTCGGTATAACTGCTCAACCGCTCGGTTAAGGGCGCCCCGCCCAACAGATGAAAATGCAGGTGTGGCACCACTTGTCCGCCCCACTTGCCCACATTTACCGTTACCCGATAACCGCTATCGGCGATGTTTAACTTCTTAGCTAACTCCTTGCACCGATAAATCATCTTGCCCATCAGTTCCTTATCCTTCGGAGTGATATCGGCCAAACTGGCGATATGTTTTTTGGGAACCACCAACACATGGATCGGCGCATGGGGATGAATATCATCAAAAGCGATCATATCCGCATCGGCAAACCGTTGGCTGACCGGCAGCTTGCCATTAGCGATCTGACAGAACGGGCAATCCTTAGCTGACCTTTTGAGAGGACGCTTCATCCCGTTAGAAATCCTCGGCACAAAAATACATAGTCTTTTTGTGCGCAGTTAATAATATATAAGCTTTAAAAATAGTTGGTATCTTTAGTTGAATATTAAAATGGGTTAGCGGCAGACTTCTAACGGGATTCATCCAGTTTAATTATCTGGTTGATAATATTCTTTACTTCAACCGCGATCAACCGCTTATTCTTATTATCCCTCTCCCCCGTCGCCAAATCGTAGAGGATGCCAGTTAACGACAATACAAAGGTCGGCTCTTTGTCGGCTCCCGTCAGCCCATATCCAGCTCTAATCTGATTAACCCAAGTTTCCAGACTCAACTTTTCATCATCAATCTTTAATAATGTCCAAGCCAAGAACCGCATCGGCACATAGTGGCGTGGCCGGGTGGTGATGTCTATATCAACTACTCCCATTCGATGTTCTAAGCTATCATACGGCACAATTAAATGATCACCATTCGGGTCTCGCCAAATCCGCACCATATCATTTAACTCGGATTGGTGTCGCTGAGTATAGGTCTGAACCTGATCAATAAAATTCTCATTAATTAAATCGGACCGGGTTAGCTCAGCGTCCGCCAAGATCGGCTTTATCCAACCCTTCTCATCGTTGTTGGACAACTTTTGCGCTACCCACTCGCGTCCATTATCAGCCTCATCCTTTTCTAATGGCGCTTGGTTCAATAGGCCATCTATACTACTTAAAGTCTCAAACACTTTTTCCATTAGGTCGGGCTGCTTCCAAAACTTTTCCCGCGACACTGGCATGCCCTTTAGATGCTCAAATAATATATACCGACCCGGTTCCTCTCTTTTAACCTGAGGAACCCGAAATAACTTGTTGTCAGTGGCCAGCTGACGCAGATGATTAGTCTGTTCTGCTTCGCGATCGTTGAAATTGCCAATCTTCAAGTTGAATTTGGTTCTATGGCTGTCCTCCACCAAGAACATATTGAATTTGGGCTTAATCCCATCACCAGCCGAAAATTCACCAACTGGATTATGATTCAGATCAATCTTTTCTCCGCCGGTAAATCGCGCTGACGGCCGAACACCCAACTCATCGCAGAGCTGATCTAATGGACTAAGCTGTGACCAACGCTCAATCATCGATTATTTGATTAGATTATCCGCATCGACTGCTTCCCACTCACCACCCACCTCTCGATAAACCGCGAGGGTACTGCTTTTTTCGTCCGGTGAGTAGATGTATTCGTACTGAGCTGCGCTTTTGCCCCGCCGGTGCGCCCCGATTATTTTTTTATCTAAAACTACCGGCTTAACCGTTCTGACCATTTTAATTTTTCCGATCGGCGCCTCAAAGATCAGGGTTTCGATATCCGACACACCCTCTTTTGTCTGCTCGCGGGAGAGCACCTTAAAATTCGTCAGAATCCGATCCAATACTTCTCCCCATTTTTCATCCTTCATCCCGTTAGAAGCCCTTAGCAAAAAATAATTTTAACCGATTATTAATATATCGTTTACCCATACCAGATTTAAGATATCGCTCTCTGGCCCTCGCATCATCCCGGTTCAAAGATACCTCATAGTATATCAACTTCCAGGGCACTCCAGATTTAGTTGATGTATTTCTACTGTTATTGTGGGTTAAAATTCTTTTTTGCAGATCGTTGGTCGAACCAGTATACCACTTTCCATTTCGTTGACTCACCAGAAGATAAACATACCACTTTGACTGGCTTCTAACGGGACTCATATATGGTTGGTACTCTTAGCCCCTTTTCTTCCAATTTCTTTAAAGTAATCTTAACCATATCCCGATCGATCACTGTCTCCTGTGATCGGTCTTCCATATCTCTGATGATCACATTCTTATCGTGCACTTCTTGGTCACCAATAATAATGGTCAACGGCGTGTGCAGCTTGGCCGCCAAGCGCAGCTGGGTTTGGATACTCCCCCGTCCCAGAGCGCTCGAAATCCGCAGATTGGCTAGCTCCAGTTTCTCGACCACTTCAATTGCTTTAGGCTTAGCCCGATCACCTAACTGCACAATAAATACATCACTCTGGATCAGATCCGGCACAGCCAACGCCTGTTGTTTTAAAATATCAATCACCCGTTCCACCCCGCCGGCATAGCCAAAGGCGGGCGTATCCGGACCGCCCAGCTGTTTAACCAAAGTATCGTAACGGCCGCCGCCGCCCAAGGATAGTTCCTCGTTGCTGCGCGCTACTACCTCAAATACTGTGTGAGTATAGTAATCCAGACCACGGACCAATTTGGGATCTAATTCGTATTCCACCCGCATCTCATCCAAATATTCCAGTACTTTGGTAAACCGTTTTTTTGATTCGTCATCCAAACTATCGATCAGCGACGGTGAGATCTTATCCAGAATCTCCCGACATTTGCCGGTCTTGCAGTCCAACACCCGCAAAGGATTCTTTTTTAGCCGCAGCTTGCAATCGGCGCAGAGATCTTTCTTGTTTCGTTCCAATAGCTTGCCCAATGCGGTCATCATCTTGCCTTTGGCCCGTTCTGTGCCTAAACTGTTGATCTTAATTACGATGTCCTGCATCCCCAGTTTCTTATGGAACTTAGCTACCGTTTGGATCAGCATCGCATCCACGATCGGATCGTAATCCCCCAATAACTCCAATCCGCACTGATAAAACTCTCTGTATCTGCCCGCCTGTGGCCGATCATATCTAAACATCGGACCCCAATAATACAGCTGAACCGGCTGCGGCATAGTCTGCATCCCGTGCTCGATATAGGCCCGCGCCACTCCAGCTGTACCTTCGGGCCGCAGGGTTAGGCTATTAGCGCTTTTGTCTTTAAAGCTGTACATCTCTTTGCTGACGATATCAGTAAACTCGCCCACGCTGCGTTTAAACAGCTCAGTAGCTTCAAAAGTGGGGATGATGATCCGCTCAAAACCAGCAGCTTGCGCTGCTTCGCGAAAATTATTTTCGACCCAAAACCAATACTTCTGTTCGTCCGGCAATATATCGTGGACGCCCCGGGGCGCTTGGATCTTCTTTTTATCAGTCATAGGACTATCGATTACTATCTCTCTCTCCGTCTACCCATCCATAATAGAACAGGGGCAGCAATAAAGATCGAAGAATAAGTGCCAATTACTATACCGATCAGCAAAGCCAGGGTAAAGAACTTAAGTGTCACCCCGCCGAATAAGGTCATCGCCAACAACACTAACACAACCGTAAAAGAAGTATTGATCGAGCGAACAATCGTCTCCGAAATGCTATCGTTACAGATAGTTTCCAAGTTCTCACCTGCCCGCCGACGCAGATTCTCTCTGATTCGATCAAAAGTAACAATGGTGTCGTGGACAGAAAAGCCCAACAAGGTAAGGAGAGCAGCTATAAACATACCGTCGACTTCTGCTCCAAAATAATGACTCAGTACAGCATAGGCACCCAGAAGAATTATTACATCGTGAACCAAAGCCACTAATGCCCCAAACCCAAAATCCCATGAGGTTAACGGCTTAGGTACTCGGCGGAAAGCGTAGGCCAAGTAAAACATAATGCCCAGCGCTGCTATGATCACAGCTAAGATAGCCCGTCGAACAATATCGGCGCTAATGGTTGGATCAACACTCTCGAATCGCAACTCCTCGGCTTGTTCGAATTTAGCCCGAAGATGACCCATAATGGCATTTTTTTGATCATTATCGATTTGGGCGCTCCGGATAAAATAACGATCATCCTCCGTCGATTGCGGAGCCACATCTAAACCAACTACCTGTTTATAGGC
>Ga0155755_102_pt7 | contig 33550 bp, 33 predicted proteins | sample RifCSPlowO2_01_FD_107409 | JGI IMG/M metagenome (GOLD analysis project Ga0155755, IMG submission 107409) | candidate division Kazan bacterium RIFCSPLOWO2_01_FULL_48_13
TCTCGATGTTGCCGGTGGTTAACTTAGGGTTGCGATATTTGTCTCCGCGCTCTACAACCTGGCCAGTCACCGCCACCACATATTCTGGCCCTAATTCTTTAGTGAGATGGGCCTTAGTATCATCAAAGACTGTCTGAATAACTCCAGACACATCTCGCAGGTCCATAAACACGATCCCGCCCATGTTGCGGATGCTGTGCACCCATCCTTTTAGCAAGATGTTTTTACCGACCTGTTTTACCGCGCGTAGGGCCAAACTCCTCTTCATTTTTGGGATTTTACCTCCATATCATACCATAAACTATCAGTTACTTTTCCGAGAAAAGTAACCAAAATCTTCCGCCAGTCGCCCTCGCTCCTCATCAGATAAAATATAGCTTTCCGCCTCTCGCTGAACTCCCCATCCCCAGTTTCTGGAACTGGGGGATGGGTCAGACAACAGCTTCGGCAGCGCTAATTTTATCGATTCGGGACACTCGGGCTCCAATGGCGGAAATTAGGCAAATTATTTGCCGATCATCAATTTGGCCAGTGAGTTAAACACATTCTGCAAAATAGGAACGATCCCTGGGAATAGTACGATCACCAGCACAAACCACAGCCAGTTCTTTTTGATCAGATTCCAGAGAAAGGCGGCCAACGCCAAAATGATGATGATCGAGATTACCCATTGATACTTTTCGGGGAAGATCCCCACAAACTGGTTATAAATATTAAAGATCCTCTCAAAAAAACCGGTAGTGGCTTCTTCGGTGACTTTGTTGACGATGGTGTTGGCAATAGTGTTATTCATATCACTAATAATATTTTATCACAATATTCTTTTTGCCACCCCATCCGTCGGCTGACGGACGGGGTGGCACCCCAAAAGACACCCCAATCACCGATTGCTACCCAAACAGCAAAAACTGCCTTACTTAGCGCTATTGGCTGAACTCGGTCATCTGTCCATACAGCTGACCTCAAACAACAGCCGCGCCGTAGTGGCAGTTTTGCTATTGGCTAACGCAATTGGTTCAATGGGTCGTCACAAAACAAAAATAACGTCCCTCCTCTCCTCCCCTTGGCAAGGGGAGGAGAGGGTGGGGTTATTTTGCCATAGCTGCCTTAAACTGTTCCACCATATCAACTGGGGTGGGATCGATGCCGAGCTCCAAGGCCAGAAAATAAGATACCCAATCCATTAGCATTAAACTGCTCAGGACCTTTTCCAGATAATTATTTCCGATCATATTAATGATTTGGCTATTTATCCCCCGCCCTCGTAAGACGGTGGATAGCACCTCCATTCGGTGATTAATGCTTGGGTGATCGCTGGCATCTTTTAACATTAGGGCAAAATAACGGCCTCCCTGCGGATTGGTAAAACCGAGCATCTCGTTATGGTTCATCTCTGGGATAATATTCCAGAAGCAGGGCACCTTGCTGTTTTCGTTGATCTTGATCTTAGCGATCCGGGCCACTGGCCAGTAGTTGTCCGAGGCATAAATAAGCGGAGTGAGGCCAACTAACTGGTGAGCAATCTGCTGGCCGGTTTCTGCCAACCGTATCTGCCGCAACGCCGTGGCAGCGGTAATTAGCGCGGTGGCAGCTGATTCCGGCAAAATATTGGCATTGATTAATAGTTGGGTGAGCACGGCGATAACATAACCAGATGACATTCGCGGTTGAAAGTTCTCAGACTCTTTGGTTAGCCACACCAACGGCAGTGAATTAGCTATGGCCAGTTCGGATAGTTTCCCCCCGGTAGTGATGACGGCTACTTGAGCGCCCTGTTTAAGCGCTGCGGCGGCGGCCGAAATAGTTTCTTCGGTATTGCCAGAAAAAGATATGGCTATTACTAGTGTTTGGGGCGAAACCGGTTTAGGCAGATCGTAGCTACGATGGATCGAGAATGGCACCCTGATATCCTGCTGAAAAAAGGCATAGACCAGATCGGGCGATAAGGCGCTGCCGCCGATTCCGGCGATTATGATTTCGTTTATATCTGGCGACAGATGAATATTTTTAGCTAAAGCCAGCCCTTTGGCAAACTGCTCCGGGTAGCCTACTATCATCGAATACATATCGGACGGATCTTTTGGGTTCATCGTCTTGATTTATTTAGAGACAACTAAACTTCTCTTACTGACCCCCAATATACAGAGCGACCGCTCTATATATTGGGAAGGGCGGTGAGGGTTATTGGGCCAGGGTTTTAACATATTTTAGTTCTTTTATTCGGGCTGGGATGGCGCCCTTGGAGTCACCGCCGTAAGGCGTTTCCATAATAAATGGGAGTTGCCGCAGCTTAGGATGGTGGAGCAGGGCTTTAAAGCCAGCGGCACCGATATGGCCCCTCCCGATCAGCTCGTGGCGATCTTTTTTGGATCCCAGTTCAAATATTGCATCATTAATATGGATGAATTTAAGATGCTTGAGGCCGATCAGCTTATCAAATTTGCTAACTAACGCATCGATATCTTTTTTAGTACGCAGGTCGATGCCAGAAACAAATAAATGACAAGTATCCAAGCAAAAGCCGAACCGTTTTTTATTCTTTATCCCCTGCCAGATTTGCGCCAACTCCTCGATCGTATCTCCGATCCGGTGGCCCGCGCCGGCATCGTTTTCGATGATTAAAGAGATGGGATACTTCTCATCACTTAATTCGGCTAATCGGTTGAGGGTTTCGGTGGTTAGCCTAACCCCTTCGGCATTACTATTTTGATTACTACCACAGTGAAAATTATAGCCGTCCGCTTTAATTGCGTGAGCGGTGCGAATCTCCTCCTTCATCTTTTTTAGGCTCATGCGCCGAAGCGTATCTTTATGGCTAGCTGGATTAGGTAGATAAGCGGAGTGGACAAGGACTTTTTCCACCTTTGATTTGGCCAAAGCATCCTGATATTTTTTTATCTCGGATGGATCAACCACTGATGTTTGCCAAACTTGTGGGCTGCCCACAAAGATCTGGATGGCGTTACAGCCGATAGTTTCGGCTTCAGCGATAGCCCTATGCAACCCCCCAGCCGCCGAGACATGATAACCAATCAGCATATGTGTATTATCTCAGGGAGTTGCGGATTATATCTACCACCGACCAGTTGTTACCGCTATCGTTGCCGATAGTTACCACAAAATTATGCTCATTAACGACAAAGTCTCGCCTAATGGTACCGGTGTCACTCAGCGACCTAATAAACAGGTGCTTGTAGGGGTGGTTTTTAGCCGTGTACAGCGTGCTGGATATTTCTGGAGTTCCCCAAATCCCTGGATTAAGATCGGCGATAAAGTTTTGAATTGCTTGGTCTATAGTAGTGCCGGCATTGCGAACCAAATGAACACCCAACGGATAGTCGCCTTCCATTGGGACGGATGGGCTACTGAGATAAATTGCAGAGCTGAACACGCTACTATTCTCTTCGCTGAGAGAAAAATCGCGAGCAATTTCCCAGTTGTTAGGATAATCGAATACTAAATCTGAGCCCTGAGGGTTATAAGTCTTTATCTGCGAGGGGTTGTTTCCGATTACAAATCGGAACAATATGGATCTATATTTATGATTAACTCCTTTTGGCGTTACCCGATAGCCCCACTCGTCATGCTCTCTAACTAATGATAGGACCAGATCGTATGTGCCATTTGGTGTATTATCAGCGACCCTCACCGTCCAACTTAGATCCATGATCCCGCCTTTATTGACGGGAGCGCCATCATAGTAGGCCAAGCGGTTGCCATTAATTACAAAACTGGACGCATCCAAAAAAGATGGTTTATTATCCATCGGATCCCAGGTCCCGATACCAATAGCATGAGCATTGGGATAGCTGGGGCCCTCTTTTATCAGCGCGCTTTTGCCATACCAAACTTCAGCCCGCGGGTTGCGCGATCGATTTCTTACTTTAACCGACATCTGGATAGTTGCTCCTGGCGGAGTATTAATAATTGAATAAGGATAGCCGTCGGGGGTAAGCTGCTCGATCCCGCTTTGGCCCATCAATTCCCAGGCTAAAGAACGCGGCAGTTGCTCGAAGGCGATAACTGATGGTACGCCCGACCAGATTTGGCTGGTTAGTAGAGCCACGATCAGCCATAGAATTATTCGCGCTTTGTTCATATCTCCTCCAGATATTAATTGTCGGCTACACATTGATTATATCTTTAAATTTGGTCGAGCGGAGATTGGATAGTTGTACTACCATCTAATACAGCATGGGGTTAATGAATCGTGGTCTCATTGGATGCGTTTGCTTCTTGAATGGCTGCTTCCCTAAACTCCCGCCAGGCTGGCATATCCCAGGCCTTCGCGTCACTGAGTGTTGGGTGGTGAGGCAGCGTTCCGTGACATTCTATTTTGGATGAGTCCCGGGTGTCTTTGGCTGGTGCCACAAAGTGAACCGGATCATCTTCCGGTGTGATCTCTGGTGGATCAATTAGGCGACCATCACCGTTGCCACATATCCAATAAAAAGGGATTTTTCGAGCGGGCTGGTCGTTATTGCCTTCCACCTCGGTCCATTCCAAAATAACGCCACCCCTTTTTGAGAAATTCTCTTCTCGGTATTTAATATCGTCTTGCTCGGCCTGTTCTAACCGCTCGGCCCGCCGCCGCAGGGTTTCCCGCCAATTCTTAGGCACTGCCTCTCCGTGCTTAGGTATGAACAACATACGGCGGAGCTCCTCTTGGTTATGTCTTTAGTTTATCAGAAAAGTCGGCTATGCTCTTAAATGTATCGAATGCCCCCTGTATAATAAGTGCGAGGCGCCATCGTCTAGTGGTTAGGACGCCAGGTTCTCATCCTGGTAACCGGAGTTCGACTCTCCGTGGCGCTACCAGCCTACGCCAAGGCTACGGCCGGCTTCGCCATAAATTCCGCTCCTGGAGCGGTTTTGACTATATCTCCATATTTGATAGGATAAGGGGTCGAGAGGTGGCTGATGGGGGTTGGTCTCCTCAACAACACCTTGAAAACGAGTAAGCTTACTGAATTCTAAATACCCTGAAGGAGGGATTTGCCATGGCAAGAGATGGTAGCCTATCACTGGCAGAAAGGATTATAATCCCGCTGGATTTTTCAAGACCAGAGGAGGCTTTTGGCGTTGTGGAGATGCTAGTGTCATCGGGATGCTGGTTCAAGCTGGGGCTCGAGGCTATTACAGCCTCACTGAACCCAGATGTTCCGATCGTGGCTAACTGCATCAAGCTGATTAAACGGGAAGGTGGCCGAATCTTCTTTGACGGAAAATTCTGCGATATACCCAATACGGTCGGAGCCGCCGCCGCCAACGCAGCGGCGCTGGGGGGAGTTGATGCATTTAATATGCACGCCTGGTCTGGTCGCAAGGCTATGCTGAAAGCAGTGGCTAATCGAGGCCAGGCCGAGGTGTGGGTGGTGACGCTGCTTACATCCTTGGGCTACGAAGACTTGGCTGATCTGGGATTCTTTGGAATGCCATCGAACATGATGACTGGATATGCAAAAGAGGGGAAAATACAGTATCTTGTTAGACGGATGGCGGTGGTGGCAAAGGAGTGCGGCTGTCAGGGAATTATCTGTAGCCCACGAGAATTGCCGGCACTCCAAGACATCTCGCTGACTAAGATAACCCCGGGTGTTCGTCCAGAGTGGGCTTCTCAGGATGACCAGAAACGGATCATGACTCCGCGCGAGGCAATCGCGAAAGGAGCTGACTTTTTGGTTATCGGACGACCGATTACTTCTCCGCCCCCCACAATGGGTGGCCCAAAAGAAGCATTCAATCGCGTGCTCGACGAGATTTTGCTTGGCTTGGAAGAGCGCCCTCTCGGCAAGGTAGGTGCGTGATGAACTCTAACCTTAATCTGGTAAGCCAAGAGCTACTGTTGAAGTTCCTGGCGGAGCACAACGCCTACTATGAGTGTCCCAAAGACGAGACTGGAAAACGGCTGGGGCCACTGGTCGGTTACGCCGGCAAGTATTTAAAGCCCGGTGGGTCGACATATGTCAGCGAGCAGGCAAACTATGTTGGCGAAGTCTACTACAACATCGCCGCCCTCGAGCGTAAACCCCAGAAGCTGCGGAAGCTGACTGGCTTGCTATCGGACATCGTTCGCTCCGAGAGGGTACATGGTCGGCTGCGCCACACGGCGCAATCGGACATTGTTCTTTTGGCAGCACCGATGGGTGGACTAAGCTGCGCCCTGCAACTGTCAGAGAACCTTGATTTGGACTACACCTTCGCTGAGAAGAAGGTGACTAAAGCAGCGACCGAAGATGGTCAGCGCGAGGAATCGGTACTGGTTATGGGTCGTCACGAAATCTGCCCGGGCCAGGAAGTCTTCTTGGTTGAGGATGTATGCAACAATTTCTCAACCACCAAGGCGATTAAGCACCTGGTAGAATCGTTCGGGGCCAAGTTGGTCAGAATCATCTGCTTAGTTAACCGCTCACCGGCGGATAGCTGGGAAGGTATTCCAGTCATTTCGCTTGGCCACATTCCTACGGCTCAATACCAGCAAGGGGATCCATTCGTCGTCGACGATGTCGCTGCCGGCAATGTGGTGTGGAAACCGAAGCTCAAGTGGCCTGAGCTGATGGAGACCATGCGACGAGCGGCCAACACTGCATGAGCTGCAGCTTTCCAATCACACCATCATTCCGGGTGCGCTTGACCAGCGCCCCGGGTTTTTTATTGTCAAAATTGCTTACACAAATTTGTCATTCCCGCTTTACCCGTCATCCTGGCTTGCCGCGCCCCGTAGTGAGCTCTGCTCTACTACTGGGGTCCAGGATCTTATATTAGATTCTGGATGCGTCCGTCGGCTGACGGACTTACCAGAATGACGAAAGCAGAGAACTTGGAGTGACAAGGGGATAATCTTTTATTGTCATTGCGAGGGTGTTAGCCCGCGGCAATCTACTCCACAGAGATTGCTTCATCGTCCGTCAGCTGACGGACTTCTCGCAATGACGAGTACAGTGAGTGAGTACTCAAAATCCCGGCAAGCCGGGACATTGAGTTGGAGTGCAAAGTTAATTACTTCTTCTTCAGGATGGGCAAACCGGTACGGGCACTCTCGATGACCTTGTAGCCCTCGGGTACTGCATCGCAGGCGCCGACGCTGGCAACCTTGGCAAAGTAATAAATCATCTGCTTGCGTCCCCCCTTAAGGCTTACATTCTTGCTGTGCAAGAAGTAAGTGTTACCCTTGCTGTTCCTATGACTGTAGGCCATGTGCCTCCTCCCGAAGTTATTAATTATATACCAACATCTTAGACTCTATCAGATATGCACTCCTGTTGTAAAGGTGTTTTCCACCTATGGGAAAAGGCACCAGATGGGGTGTCTAATTTTGCTTATCTGGAGTATAAAAAACGGGAGATTGGTTGTGGGGACAACCAAGAGCTCCCGGGCTACTTTATAGTAACCATAAGATTAAACGATTAAACCTCGGCCCGGCCAGCCGGAACCGGCAAAGGGTAGTCGCCGGTAAAGCAAGCTGTGCAGAATTCGGTGGATCCCATTACCCCGAAGATGGCCGGCAGGTCTAGATAGAGCAGATAGTCAGCACCGAGCTCGGCACGAACCTCGTCGTCCGTTTTGTTGTGAGCGATCAGCCTATCCTCGTCGGGTGTATTGATGCCCATATAGCAGGCGTGGCGATGAGCCGGCGCCGTAACTGCATAGATAACACCAGCCGCCCCCGCCTCCCATAGTTGACGCACTATCTCTCTGCCTTGATCACCGCGGACGATTGAATCGTCGCTGACCAACACCCATTTATCCAGCACCTCGTCCGGATTGACAGTGAATCGACGCTCGATCATCTCCAGTCGGCTCATACTATCCCCTTGGAAGATACGCTCCGAGAAGCGATCCTTCAGAACCACCGTGATCATTGGAACAAATCTATGAGCATACTCGTAGAAACCAATCGAAGCTCCTTCGGCCGATGGTCCGCCAGAGAATGGCACCGAGCTGACCAGATCGGGCATCGGCCATCCTAATTCGATGATCCGCTTGGCGATCTGCTTGCCTAATTGACGGCGGATGGTATCTACCAACTGTCCGGTATTGTGCCGAGAGTCGGGCCGGGAAAAATAGAATCTTTCCATTAGGCACTCGTGCCGGTCGGGGGCGCAGACCGGGATTTCCTGCACTGAGCCGTCTGGTGAAATGATCAGGAGAGAGCCGGGCTTTACTTCCTGAACCTTGCCGTACTGAGCCAGTAAAGCCGATTCCGAACAGACAAGGGCATGGGTATCCGTCTTTACCCAGAAGAGCGGACGAAACCCAAACTTGTCGCGGGCAGCGAACAGCCGCTTGCTGGGAGTGATCGCCACTAAAGAGTAGGCCGCGGGCAACTCCCTCATCATTTTTGCAAAGGCATCGGCTTCGTTTAGTTTATCGATCCGCATGGCGGAGCCAATATACTTCACAATAACCTCCGCATCGCAGTTCGAGCCGAAAACACAACCACGATTCCGTTTTAGCCATTCGCGCCATTCGTCCAGCATTGGGATGTCCCCATTACTAGCGAGTAGCAGATTGTGGCCACCATCGTCATCGTAGAGTGGTTGGGCATTGCGCTGGATGCGCTTGGCGGCCGTCGAGTATTGCACGTGGCCAATGCCAACATCCCCCGCTCCTACCCCTTCCTTGAGGTGGCCGATCTCGTGCAGATCAGTCAGCCATTTGGTGGCTGCCATTGGTTTCTTGCGATGATAGGCAACCGAGCCAGGTTGCCGGCTGTTAATAATGGCCAACCCGGTGGAGTTTCTTCCCCTGTTCTGTATGTGGATCAATTTGTTGATGATGGTATCCAGTACATCATCACCAACAAAGCTGACAATACCGATGACTCCGCACATTTTGGACCTCCATCCAATGAAATTAAGAACAACCTAATTGGCAAAGAGCCAACGAACGCCCGTCAGACCATGCGGCCTGACATTTAATTCTAATCGATTTTCCTAAAAGCTCAACCCCATAGAAGATTTGGGGAGATACCGCTTAATTCGGCAAAGCTATCCCCAAAATTCTCTACTGGGTCAAGCCGCCCGCAGGAAAGCTTGCAGATCAGGGATCTCTTTGGCCAGTTTGGCTTTTTCGATCCGTTTAAGCAGCGCGCGGTATTCTATTAGATTAAAATAGCGGCTGGACGCCTCTAATAGATCAGCAGCCTGGCTAAATTGATCATGTTTAGAATAATGCTCTATTAAACCAATGTAATCGGCTTTGGGGTCCTTGGGTACTATTGTTGACTCAGCGGTTTCCGTTTTAGCCGTGGGAGGATCGGGGTCAACCGGCTCCTCGGTTATGATTTGGGCGGATGATTCGGTAATCGAAACATTTTCTGCTTCACTAACTACACTGCTCTTACTGTTGGCGCTGGCAGAATAGAATTTACTAATAAATGAACTCTGGTCGGTGGCCGCCATCTTTTTTTGACTCAATACAGCAAGCAGCCGGTTGCGTAAAACATCCAGCTCCTTAATCAAGCTCTTGATTTCGCTAATCAACAGGCCTTTGGCGCCATAAGTTAAACTATCCGCCTGATTAAGGTATCCGCGTTGTTCGCTCGCGGTTAGCAGGGTACTATTGGCGGCTTTCTCCAATTGGCGCAAGCGAGCCTCGCCGGAGGCGATAAACCGATCCAGATAAGGCATTAGCCCGCGCAGGTGGCTAACTTTAACACAGGCATCGATCCCGGCATACCAATCGGCCGCCTCTTTGGGAGTGAATACCCCTAAGCTTTCGCCGTAAGCTACGGTACTATTAAGATCGGCGATAAGGTCGAACGCCTCATTTGACATCATCTCGTCTTCATCTCGCTCCTCAACTATTTCTAACTCTTCTTTCTCCATCTTTGGCTCAATCCTAACTGTATATACGGTAGCTACCGTATATACCATCGGTGGCTGGTTTAAAATTTGACTTATAATTAACAAACACCTCTCGCGGAGAGAGGCTTAGTAAAAACACAAGGTTTTCCCTAACTCTTCTCACGGAGTTGGTTCTACGAATAACGTTGGCGACCTGGCTTACCCATTTCCAGTTCCAGAAACTGGGGATGGGATTACAGTTGCGGGACAGCGCCGGACTTGCACCGGACTTCGCAGCCGTTATTCGACCTAATCTTTAAGGTAAAACTATTATACACCCCCGACTGAACATTCTGGCAATCTGGCGGTGGTCGGAGTAGACAAATAAAAGGCGGCAATTCTGCTGTAGGGCAGAACTGCCGCTCACGATCCGAGCGATTCACTGACTAAGTCCGGTCAGGCTCGTCGTAAAGACCGGTGGAGCCGAAGCCGCCGCTGCCTCGCTCGGTCTCGTCCAGTTCGGTGCGTATGGACACGAGATTGATCTGAGGAATCAGCGCTGTAATAAAGACGATCTGGGCGATTCGCATATCTTTCTTTAGCTGAAACCTCACCATACCCTCGTTTACCAGCACTACTCCCACTTCTCCCCGGTAGTCTGGATCAACTGTCCCGGGAGCGTTACCGATAGTGATCCGATGCTTAGAGGCCAGACCGCTGCGGGGAGCCACTAAATAAAACATCGGGAAAGGCATGGCAGTGATGAAACCAATGCCAGCTAATACCGATTCACCCGGCTCGAGCCAATAGACCCATTCCAATTTGAGATCTTCTTCATCACTTTCTTCCTTCTCCGAACCCTCTACGAGTATGCCCTGGATGTGCTTCATCAGCTCCTTGTTCGGCAAATTGTATTTATTGGGGAGCGTGAAGTCAAACAGGGTTTTACGCAGGATGCCGTCCGGTTCCATCTCAAATGGAGAAACGATCGCCCGCAAATACACATCATAGCCGATGGCCCCTTCGGTTTGACGCTTAGGCATTTGACCGCCCGGTAGAACATGGATATCAATCTCTGGCCGATCATTCACAATCATCACTTCCTCAACAACTTTCTGATTATCAACCCCCGCAGACCCGCCTGATGGCAGACAGGGATGGACAGACTATTTTATCACACCAAAACCCCGAGCCACAAGGCCCGGGTTTAAGTTTTAATTGAACTTAATCAACTAAGAATTATCGGCGACCATAACTACTGCCACCACCACCACGATTGCCGCCACCGAAACCGGGGCGATCAACCTTGGGACGAGCAACATTCACCGAGATAGTACGACCATCGAGCTCTTTGCCATTGAGTTCATCAATCGCCTTCTGAGCTTCCTCATCAGTAGCCATCTCGACGAAACCAAAGCCCTTGGAACGGCCGGACATGCGATCAATGATCACAGCCGCGGATTCCACGGTACCTGCGCCAGCAAAAAACTCGCGGAGGTTATCGTCCGTAGTAGCATAGTTCAATCCACCGACAAACAATTTCTTGTTGTTATCCATGTGAGATCTAAACCTTACTTACTTAATATACGTAGGGCGGTCCTGCATCTCACACGGTCGAACGTTATACACTTTCTCCCAGGAGATTACCTACTCCAACGCCAGTATACCCTAACCAGTCAGAAAGTCAAGCTGAGGCCGGATTTTGCTCGAGATAAGCCATAGCCTGGCTTAATACTACTCGGGCGGCTGGAAAGGTAATCAATTTATTCGCCTCCTCCGGGGTAACCCAGCGGTAATCTTGCAGCTCTTCTTCCAATATCTTAACGGCGGAATCCCCCACCCGGCCCAAGAAGTATTTGACGGTTTTATGGATGGTATTTTTATCCTGATGGCTGATAAATTGATATTTTTCGGTAGCGCTCCAATTGGGAGCTAATTCGACATTGGTAATACCGGTTTCTTCGCGCAACTCTCTTAGAGCCGACTCCACTTCGTTCTCATTGCCTTCGGGATGGCCTTTAGGAAAAGACCAGTGCCCCACATTGTGGCGCACCAGTAGAAATTTAAGTTGGCCTTTTATCCACTGGACCGGGACTACTCCGAACGAATGTTGTTCCATAAACTTATCTTCTCATAAACGGCGGATTGCGAGCGATTGCCGTAAGGCACTCTCGCTGTATCACCTAAGTAGATGTAATCGTACTGCGGCAGCTTTTTTACGATTGCCTTAAGTAGGATCAAGCCACCGAGGCCAGAATCGAATACACCAATCTTCACGATAAATTACAAATTAAAAAGTATAAATTATTGTCATTTCGACCAACCCCCTGTCATCCTGAAAACACTTTACTGCCGTGGGCCATATTATAGATAACTTATTCAGGATCCAGGCCTGGATTCCAGATCGAGTCTGGAATGACAAAAGGGCGGACAGACAAAAACAGAGAATGGATTCCCCGCTGGAGTTTACCCTCAACTTCGATCTGGGGCAGAAACGACAAGTAGGTTAAAAGGTGATGGGAATGGTTAGCTGGTCGTCGTTGGCTGGCAATCCAGACGGATTATCTTTGTATAGGATTAGTGTGCCGGTTGAGCTCGGAGGTTGAAGCGCAAAATTAAGCGTAACGGTAAACGGCACAAAACTCGGTGTCATCCAGTCGCTTTGCGCCTGAGCTACACCTTCAGCCAGCAGATTGTTGCTGGCATCAAATAGTTTGACCGGGAAAGAGGCTTCAAAATACCAGCCGCCAACTGCCTGGCCGGTGATAGTTAGAGGGCTACTAATCTGCTGATTGGGCGACGGAGCAGTGACCTGAATTAAATCAGTTTTGTCGAGGGCATTACCGATATCTTCGGAAAAGGTTTTGCCTCCGTATGCGCACTGTCTCGGATAAGATTCCATTACCGGCTGACCGGTCGCGGCGCAACTGTTAAAATTGGTTACTGCTATTTTAGGGGAACTAAATGATTGCCAAACCCACACACCGACGGCTACTAAGATAATTAACAGGATAGCGAAGATCCATTGTTTCTTGTCCATATACTTATTGGCTTGGTGAAATATTATAGGTCTTAATTATACCAAAATCACCCCGCGAAGAGGTGACCTGGTAGATCTGATTTTCTAACTTAGTCATTATATCACAAATTCCGAGTGATGAATTATAATTAAACCAATGGCAAAATCAATAACGCATAACCGGGAGCAGTGGCAAAGTAAATGGGGATTTATATTAGCTTCGGCTGGTTCAGCGGTTGGCTTAGGTAATTTTTGGAGATTCTCTTACCTGGTGGGAATGAACGGTGGGGCGGCCTTCGTATTGGTCTATTTAGCCTCAGTGTTAGTAATTGGGGTGCCACTAATGATTGCCGAATTCCTGCTGGGAAAACTGACGGGTTTAAGTATTGTATCGGCGTTTCGGAAAATATCTGGTAATCGAAAACTATGGGTGGCCCTTGGCTTGATCGGCGTGGTTGCCTCGTTTGTTACCCTGGGCTACTACGCGGTGATTGGTGGCTGGGTGGTGGGCTATTTGGGTCAATCTTTATCTGGAAATCTGCCCAGGGATCCTGCGACAGCTGATGCGGCCTTTAGAATATTTAGCACTACTCCGGCTTTGCAGATCGTTTGGTATACCTTGTTTTCTTGGATCGTAGCCACTATTGTTAGTCGCGGGGTAAGAGCTGGCATCGAAAAATACAACCGCATACTAATGCTGATGTTTTTGATGCTACTTACTGGAATGGCCATCTACGCTTTAACCCTACCGGGCGCTCGTGAGGCCTTGAGCTTTATGTTTAAATTTGATGCCAGCAAGATCACTCCGCTGGTAACTTTATTAGCCGTGGGTCATACCTTTTTTAGCCTCAGCTTAGGTGCTGGGATCATGATTGCGTATGGCAGTTACCTACCCAAAAAAATCACGCTGCCGTTTGCTTCGATCGTCATTAGCGTCATCGATGTAATTGTGGCGCTGCTGGCCGGTCTGGTTATCTTTTCGATTGTATTTAGTTTTGGATTATTTCCCGATTCTGGTACGGGCATTGCTTTTGTAACTCTACCTCCCCTGTTTGCGGTTATGCCCGGAGGAACCTGGTTGGCCACGATCTTTTTCTTTATGTTGGCGGCAGCCGCTATTACCTCGGCCGTCTCGATCTTGGAGGTTGTGGCAGTCTATTTAATGGACGAGTGGAAGGTTAGCCGACAGGTCTCTACCTGGGGTTCGGCTATCGCCATTTATTTATTTGGATTAATCTGGACCGCTAACGATATTACATTGGTGGATAAGATAGCCGGGGGATATCTACTGGTGTTGGGTGCATTGGCCGTTGCGTTATTGGTCGGCTGGGTAGTCCCGCTCAGCAACTTAGCTAAGCTTTTGCAGACTAAAGCTACCCATCCAGTGCTACGCGGTTTTTACTTTCTCAATCGCTATCTGATACCGATCACTCTGGTCTGGTTACTCTTGAGTGGCACATTTTAGGTGACAACATCCAACCCACCTACTCGGTGGTAATGCCATCAAACTCTTCTGGCTTAAGCATAGCCTGAGTTTTGGTTGTTCTAATAGTCCCATCGATGTGCTCTGGCGGAGAGTAAAGAGTGTAAAACTTTAGTGGTTTATCGGTGGAGGTGTTAATTACATTGTGGTCGGACCCAGCTGGAATAATCACCCCAAATCCATCACTAACCATATGGTCAACTCCATCGATCACCACCTTGCCCTCGCCTTCATCAAATCGGAAGAACTGATCGATATCGTGATGAATCTCTGCGCCAATATCTTCGCCAGGTTGTAATGTCATTAATACTAACTGAGTATGACGGCCAGTGTAAAGAACTCGGCGGAAATCGGTATTGGTGACCGTTTCTTTTTCTAAATCAATTGCATATCCTTTCACATTGCCTCCAAATGATTGTTACTAATTATGCAGTTTTTATCCCGTCATTCTGGTAAGTCCGTCAGCCGACGGACGCATCCGGAATCGTATTATACGATCCCCGACGAGGCGAGGATGACGATGCGCGGTGAACATCGTCATTTTTTAATGTAGTGTTCTTTTAGTAAGTGCCAGATAGCGGGAATAACCGATACAACGATAATGCCAATGATTATCCAAGTGATATAACTTTCTGCTCCCGGAATAACTTGAGTGAGGTAAAAGCCAGAGAGGGTTAAGCTTAAGGTCCAGAGCAATCCACCAAAGATATTATAAAATACGAAAGTTTTGTATTGCATTTGGCCAATACCAGCCACAATCGGGGCAAAGGTGCGCACTACTGGGATAAATCGCGCTAAAATAATTGTCATCGGGCCATATTGTTTGTAAAAATTATGGGCGCGAATCAGGTTCTTTTTGTGAAATAATATAGAATTTTCTCTCCGAAACAGTTTAGGCCCTACTGTTTTTCCAAAAGCATACCCAAAGTTATCACCCAAAACCGCGCCGACAAAAACGACGAGTAGAAGCGTAGCGATGTTGAGATATCCCTGTGAGGCTAACAGGCCAGCCGTGAACAACAAACTATCACCCGGTAAAAAGAAGCCAATAAATAATCCAGATTCGGCAAACACAATCCCGAATACACCTAAGTATCCGACCGTTTTGATCAGCTCAATTAAATTTTCGCCAGAGAACCAGTCCATTACCCAATCATTATACCGTCAAACCGCCCGAGATAGCTGATTTAATTAAGGATGGCGAGAGTCTACCAGTTTAGGTTGGACTTAACCCGATGCATCACAGAACTATTTTCTCGCTCTTTGGGCGACAGAGCGGCTACTTTTCTCCAAAACAAGACAAGATCATGTTCTTTTAGTTGGTGATAGGGATGCGGGTACAATTCGGGCTCGTTAGTCATTGAGGGCAGTGCAATAGGGTTAACCGGTTCCCCCAGCACACCTGCGTCATCTTGTTCATCGGCAGCTGATAATTCTGCCCGGCCACACTGTTGAAGTAGGCCTATATATAATTTGATGTTTTTAACTAGTCCGCGCCGCTTAGCCTCAAACTTTAATTTCCTTAATGCCCGACTTTCGATTTGGCGAATGCGTTCTCGGCTTACATTGTAATACTGGCCGATCTCTTCTAATGTACAATCCGCTCCGGTGCTTTTATTTAATCCAAGCCGGAGATTTAATATATGAATCTCTTTTTTATTCAATCCAAACTGCTGCATTAATGTCCGGAGTTCCTTTTTGGCCGTCTGATAAGCCATGGCCAGTTCGGGGTCAGCCATCTTTTTATCAGAGATGAATTGATGGCGGGGAGATTCCTCGTCCAGACTCCCTCTGCCTCTTAAAAGGCCAGCGTCCAGAGATTCAATTGTCCGATTGTAGTTCAGCACCTGTTCCATATCCTCCACCCGAACTCCCAATCGAGCAGCCAATTCCGACTGGGTTAGCGCATCCCCAGCGTCCACTGCTGCCTGTCTGATAGCGCGATTTAGCCTGAAGATCGATTCGAATACATGTATCGGAAGGCGAATGCCCCGACCTCGGTTGCTAATCTCCCGATAGACGGCCTGTTTAATCCACCAAGTTGCCAAGGTGGAGAGTTTCAATGGTTCGTCTTTAATTACCTGTCCAGTTTCTGGGTCGCGGATACGATAATCTGGATCGTATCTTTCTATCGCCCTAATCAGGCCCAGGTTGCCCGCCTGGATCAGATCCAGGAAATCCAGACCTCTGCCTGTATGTTTTTTGGCGATCGAAACCACCAACCCCAAATTGCTATTGATTAATCTTTCTTTGGCTGACATATCACCTGCCCGATAACGCAAAGTTAGGGAACGCTCCTCTACTACGCTCAACAGCGGGGTTCGTCTAATGGCCATCAAGTAAGCTTTAACGGAATCCTCGGTCATGCGGTCCTCGGCCAAGAGCTGCTCGGTAGTTTTGGCCGGCCGGCCCGAATCCTTCTCAACCTCTTCACCCGCATCATCGTTGGATGCCGGCTCACTGTGCTCTTTGCCCTCGGGGGTTTTATCATCGGGCAGCTCGATTGCGGGCATACTCACATCCCTGGTCTCCACCCGGTGTCGTCTGTTGTCGGAACTGGGTTTGGGAGGAGGCGCAGTCTTTGCCCCGTTAATCCCTGGGGAGAAAGATGGCTCTGAGATGGGATTATAGGCAAAATCGACTGCCAAGCGAGCCAAGATCAAATCGGCCAGCTCCGGGTGGACAAACTGGCCATTAGCGTATCTCCGGCACTGCTCGGGGCGTCTTGATCCTTCTTGCTTAATAATAGAAATCATCTCGTTGGCTTCTGACCGCGAGCGCCTAATAATGTCCTCGACTTTTACATAGCCAACCGGAGCGGCCTCTTTAAGGGCCGCCACATCACTTAATATATCCCTTAAAGTTTTGGAGTCGACGACTTCTTTATTGTTAGATTTATTACTAAAATTATCAGGATAGGCCGTTCGATAACGCCCAATAATCTGGGGCAGGCGCTTTCGATCATCATCCCCCACCATTTCCAATATCTCATCGGTATGGACCCCGGGTATTTTGGATTCACTAAACAGCTTAGCCGTAGGGTCGTTTGATGGCGGTAATTCCACTGATGGTAAAGATATTTTTTCTTTCATATAGAATCTGCTAACTAAAATCTGGGTCGGTATCATTAAAAGACAAGTTGGTTGATTTATTATCTATTCTTTCTACTTTAGACCAAGTTAATTGATTAGACCGAGTAATTAAGCGGGGCTTGGGGAATACAATCTCGGCGGCTCCTTTGGCCGAAAGTTTCTTTTTCTGCCAGTCAATAGCCTCCTCTGTCTTACCGTCAGATTCCAGCTCTTCTAACCGATATGCCTCTACAATATCGGCTCGACGGCTTTGAACTAAAGATTCCAAGCAGGCCAATAGTACCGGGCCAACGCCCTTTCGTTTAACCCAAGCCTTAAGTTGGTCTATCGCTCGCTTTTGGATCTGGCGAATGCGTTGTTGGGTAAAGCCAAATATAGCCCCGATCTTTGCTAAAGTAGTTTCCGATCCTTCGGGATTATCCAAGCCGTATCTCATTTCTAATATGTATATGTCTTTATCGGATAGACCGCTTTTTTTCATCATATGTTTTAGCTCGCTCCGGGCAGCTCTGTACTCCTCCACCAACACCGGATCAGGAGGATACGAATCGCTCATCATCTCTATAAATTCTGTTTCTTTCTCCAACCCTCCACCCAATGAGTTAGGATTGTCACCGTGTTGAACCCCCGTGTTTAATGAGGCAGTTCTCATTCCATAAGCCAATAGCTGTTCTAATTTATCAACCGGAGTTTCGAGCCTTTCGGCCATTTCGGCGATAGTCAACTCCTGGCCCTTAGAACCCCCTAACTGTCCCATTTTCTTGCGCAGAGCGGCCAACTCCAGATGTATATGGGCTGGCCGGCGCACAGTATCCCCCTGAGTTTCTATTGCCCGATTAATCAACTGGCAGATCCACCAATGAGCGTAGGTGTTAACCCTAAGCGGCCTATCTTCTCCAATTATCTCCTGAGTTGTTTTGTCCCGCTTGCGATATTCGGGATCATATTTGTCTATCGCTCGGATTAGCCCTTTATTGCCCTCCTGAATAAGATCTAAAAACGACAATCCACGGTTGGTGTATTTTGGATTTTTAGCGACATACACCACTAATCTTAGGTTATGATTGATGAGTTTCTCCCGAGCAGACATATCACCCTCTTTACGATACCGATTAGCTAATTCCACCTCTTCCTCGGTAGTCAATCGGGGATACTTGCTTATGTATATGAGATAGGATTTAATTCCACTGAATAGTTGATTGTCTTCGGCGGCCAACCGTTCCGAATCCCCTATTGGTTCATCTTCTCCCCAATCTACTATGTCAAGTATATCGGAATCAGGGTTATTATAGGCTTCCTCAACCTCGATTTTAACTCTCTCAATTTCCGATACATCCAATATGGTAACTCCCGGCATTACGACTTCGGGCAGTTCCCTCAACCTGCGCCATCTACTCGATTTTTGGGGAGTTTCGCTTGGGTTATCGGACATAGCCGATTCTATGACTTGTGATTCTTTAACCATCTAAAGGTAAGTTAACAGAACTATGGCCCGTCTATATCTGACGAACTTCCTAATATAGCACAAAATCAGGCCTCCAACAGGGTAACGCGGATAGTTAGGCTATTGGCGCTTATTGCGGTCCGCGAGGCTCAAAAGATAGATAAACAGTCCTAAACACACTAAAAAGATGCCTAAACCGATTTTGGAGATTGTCGGTACAGCCGTAGTAGAAATTGCCGGATTTTGAGCTATGTAGTATATAAATGTAATGCATTTTGTTGGCTGTCCTTTGCTGTAGCTATGGAGCAACGGATGGCCAGGGCGGAAGGATTTACCCTGCTGTATATATTTTATAAGTCGGGTATAAACTTCGAACCCTATCATTCACATCATACAAGAAAATCCCGAACAGTAAGTTCGGTATTTTCTTGTGGCTGGGGCGGAAGGATTCGAACCTACGATCACGGGACTCCCGCACCAAAATTTATTGTTTTTTCACGCTGGCTGGGGCGCTAGGATTCGAACCTAGGATCATGGGACCAGAACCCATTGCCTTGCCGCTTGGCTACGCCCCACTAATAGGGCGTGAAAAAATAGATTATCAATAAATTTGGTACGGGACAGGCGCCACCCAGATGCCTTGTTTACCCCGTAGTGAGCTTCGCTCTACTACTGGGGCCGCTTGGCTACGCCCCATCACAAGTCGACCCTATTATCACCTATGGGGTGGCGATGTTCAAGCTCTAAGACCGCTTAATAGATAGAGATCAAGATCGCGGCTAATAATCCGAGCCAGGTCAGTGTCAGCGCTACTAAGCTGATAGCGCCATACCACCGGCCCTTAAGCACCAGGGCGAGCGGATATCCTAATACAGCCCCGCCGCTCATCACGGCAGTAATAATAAACACCGATGGCAGCACTACCATACTAGCCACGGAGGGTTGATTGTTGCCGACATTCATCCATTTTTCGGCATTGGTGATAAATAAGGACCACAGCCATAACACTAATCCAGCTCCGACGGCCTGAACGATACTTAAGACCAAGATCGAATACACTTTTTTCTTCATCTATTTATTTACCCATTATCTCTTTATAGAGCTTACTGGTGGTCTGGGCCATCCGATTAACTGAGAAGTTGCGCACAGTCTCCCGACCTCCAGCAATCAGCTTGTTCTGGAGTTTTTTATCGTTTAGTAACTTCATGATTGCCGCGGAGAGCTGTTTGGGATTACCGGGGTCAACTAATAACCCGTTTTTATTAGTAGTTACTACCTCCGGGATACCGCCGACCTTGGTGGCGATTACCGGCACACCGGCTCGCATCGCCTCGAGAATGGAGATGCCAAAGGCCTCGGACTTAGATGGCAACACAAAAACGGTAAATAATTGAAGGATACCGCTAACCCCCGATAGAGAACCAGTAAACACCACCTGCTTATCGATCTTTAGCTTTTTAGCTAACCACTCTAATTTGCGCCGCAGAGGTCCGCCGCCAACCAAAACTAAACGAGCTTTGGGTATTTTTTTTAACACTCGTTCCATCGCCTTAATCAAAGTAGCGGTATCTTTCTGGATATTCAGACTACCGACTGTACCAATAATGATGTCTTGCTTGCGCAAGCCATACTGATTAATAATATCCAAAGTCGGCTTATCGATATGTTTGGGTTCGAACGACTCGATGCCATTGTAGATCACCTGCACTTTATGGGGCCGGGTGATCTTATTGTTGATCAAAAAATTAGCTACGGCTTTCGACACCGCGATATTCATATGGGTGGTCGAATCCAGCATCTTCATCGCTCGAATGTGCGCCCAGTCCAGCACTGGGTTTGCCAGATGAAATTGCGGCGTTCGAGCATGTTCAGTGTAAACAGTCTTAATAGGTAATCCTCTCACCGCTAATCGGGCCAACAGCCCAGCACGCTGCCCGTGGGCATGCATAATGTGCGGATCATACTTACGGAGCAGTTTCTGGATCGCCCTGACCGCATCAGTATCTGAACGAGCCCGCATCGGCACCATAAAAGTAGACACTTTCTTTCTTTTTAATGCATCAGCTAACGGTCCTTGCGGGAGAATAACCGACAAGGCAAAATCTTTGTCCGATAGATTATCCACTAATGAGAGCAGGTGGCGAGGCGCCCCGGTTAAGGAGCTATCGGCAATCACATAGAAGATGCTGATTTTCTTACTGTTCATACGCGTAGTAAATTATTTCCGCTCATCTCGTTATTCCCATCTTTTTTTCCTTTGTCATTCCGGACTTGGTCCGGAATCCAGGCCTGGATCCTGAATAAGTTATTTATAGTAGGCCTACGGCAGTAAAGTGTTTTCAGGATGACAAGGGGGTTATTTATTGTCTTAGTGTCAGTAAAATGTTTTTATGATGACTGGTGGGGACAAGATTAATCAAGTTTCTTTAATGCTACTTCTAATCGTTTGATAGATTCCTTTTTACCTAATGCGCTTAACAGCTCAACTGGACTGGGGCTGCCGGATAGGCCAGAGAGCGCTACCCGCACTGGCCAGAAGATATCGCCCGGCATCAAACCTTCGGCTGTGGCGGTGATGTCTAATATTTGTTGGAGCTTCTTTTCCGTCCAAGATGGTTCACTGATAACGGTGAGAACCTTGATGGCAATAGAAAGTCCGGTAATGGTTTGGGCTGGACTGGATTTTTTGAATACTAACAGATTTTTATCGTAATCCAGGTCTTTATAAAAATAACTCATCAGCTCTGGCAGTCGCGCTAAATATTCGGCCCTGTCTTTAAGCAGAGCCAAAACTTTTTTGTGATACGCTTCTGTGCCTTTAAATGGAATATACGGTTTGGCCAATTTATAGTAAGCGCCGATACTTAGTTCCGATAGATAATGATGGCTAACATGATTAAGATATTTTAAATCGAATACGGCACCAGCTTTTTGGACTCGCGATAATTCAAATACATTAACCAATTCTTTTAACGAGAAAAATTCTCTGCCCTTCGGATCGGACCAACCTAATTGAACTAAAAAGTTAATTAATGCTTCGGGCAGATAACCTTTACTGATGTAATCAGCGAAGTTAACATCACCCGTCCGCTTACTCATCTTGCTTCTATCCGCATTAAGAATCAGAGGGATATGGGCATATTCTGGAATAGGAGCATTCAGAGCCTGAAATAATAAGATGTGCTTGGGGGTGTTAGAGAGGTGGTCTTCACCCCGAATTATGTGAGTAATCTTCATATCCCAATCGTCAATCACATTCACAAAATGAAAGACAAATCCCCCATCACTTTTTTGAATTACAAAGTCTTCGACTTCTTTAGCATCAAACTCGACCGAGCCTCTGATAATATCCTTAACTACAATCTTGCCAGTGGTGGGGGTTCTAAAGTAAATCGCGCCATCTTTTTTGTAAGCTAAGTCTTTTTTAAGTAGCTGTTGGAGATATTTTTTGTATAAAGTGGTGCGTTTGGATTGATAGTATTCTTCGTCCCATTTTAAGCCCAACCATTGCAAATTAGTTTTAATATCTTTTTCGAAAATCTTTTGGCTCCGCTCTTTATCAGTATCTTCGATACGCAAAATTAGTTTGCCGGAATGACGCTTGGCAAACAGATAATTAAACAGCGCAGTGTGCGCGCCACCGATGTGCAGAGCGCCAGTTGGACTCGGCGCAAAACGTACCCGCACTTGCCTCCTCATATCTTAATTGTACCAAAACGACGCCCTAAAGGCGCCACTGTTGAGCCACTTCCCCCGATGGTTAAAGGGTATAGATATAGTCAGACAAGGGGAAATTCTTGACCAGATAGCCATTAGTCCAATCCGCGGAACTGGTTTCGATTATCCCGTCATCATCAAAGGTGGATAAATGGGGTAAAAATGAGTAATCCGACCAAACAAATTCCAAATCGGTGTTGTCTTGAACGCCCTCCCCCTTTTGTAAAGTAATCACCTGCTGAACACCACCAAAGTCGGCATCTGCATCGGATAAATAATTAGCCTCAATGGTAGGAATAGTGGTGTCACCCAATAATGTGGTGCCGAAAAAATCCATAACGGCAAACCCTGTGCCACATTCAGCCCGCAAGGTGTAGGCTCTCGTTACGCCAGCGCTAATCACCTGTTCTCCTCCATTCGCCGGAGTGTTGTTAAAAGCAACCTGAACCCAATACCAACTATTATTTTCTAAATCATTGATTCCTTTGGTTTTAACATTTAGCGGGGAATTTAAATAAGTCACGCCATCATCGTTGGAGATCTGGGTAATCTGAGCAGAATTAGTGATATCGGTGCCATCCCGCAGGAAGGTAAATCCTCCTAGATCAGCCGAAGAAGGATTGGTAGTGCTGCTGTCACTAATAAAGATCCGAAAGGTAAATTTTTTAATAGCCACATCCCCTGCCGTATCGGCAGTGACTTTAAACTTATACAGATCAACGGTAGCGCCCGGCTGGATAATGCCGGGACCACCTGGATTATTGTTGGTTACGGTTACTCTAGTGTTGTACAAGACCATGGCGTGACCGAATTGATCCAGCACATCACTGCCATCTAATTCGGTGCCGGAAATTTCTCCGACAGAACTGAAGTAGGCGGTGTCGTTGCCAGTGGTATCCAACCCCACAGTGAGGGTATCGCGAAAAGTGCCGCCCCATTCTTCCCCCACTTTCTTAGCTTTACCCAATACGGTTACCACCGCAGAACTATCTTCCGGTACATACATATCTAAGTTGTCGAAGGTAGTGCGCGCAGAGCCAACTGACGCCTCGCGGCTGGCGGTACCGGTTTTAGTAGGGAAGATGATCTTTAAATTATCCATCGAAGTGTACCCAGCGCTGCCAGATAAAGTAACCTCGTCCATGGTGAAGGTTAATTTAGTGACCAACTGGGATTCATCAAAGGCCAAGAATTTGAATTTAGCCAAAGCAGTGTGACTGGAAATGCCACCGATCACAATGGCTGATGCTGGGGAATCACCATCAACCGAACTGACCAAACTACCCGAAGCAACTACTGTCATGGTTTGACCCGTACCTCGATAAGTAGCCAACACTTCGCTAGCAGTATCATTGCCGATGGCAGAAATTTGGCTAACTCTAATGGTGTGGGTATCACCGGCCGGGGTAGAAACACCTAGGTCAGATCTAAAAGCGATCCGAACCGATGTGTCAACAATCAACGGGGTAGCGAGCATAAAAATATGGGTTTCAATTAGAACGCCAGTATCCTGACATTGTTCGGTATTAGAAACTTTTGTTTCATAACTACCATTACCATCTAAATCTGCCCACAGCTCAGCATTATCTAAAGCGTTAAAATCATCTCGGGCATCACCCAGCGTATCTTCGATAGTAATATTGGTAACCCTAATGTCCTCCCATTCAGCCGTTTCGTTAAGAATTTCGGTGTATGTCCAATCAAAATCCGTCCTGCCCACCACTATATTTCGAGAGATGGGAGTATCGAGAGTGGTAACTAAGGCCGTGGGTTGGTATTGCGGGGGCGCTTCGGTTAAAATTGCCTCAAAAATCAGTTCATCAGGAACCGGTTGAAAAAAGAATAGTAATGGCAGCCACCAGCGATCTGTAAGATAAGGGTATTGGTATAGGCCCTGGAAAGCGGTTGGCCACAAGACCGCCCGAAGATGAAAATCATCCGGATACATACCGGACGGGTTATCAATGTATGTCAAATAAACATGGAGCTTTCTCCAACTATTTTCGGACAGGCTAACCGGCATATTGGAAAAATCAAACCGCAACCCTTTCAAACCAGTCGCATCAATGGTTTTAAGAATTACGCCAGTATTATCAGAGACTTTGGCGCTATCCACGATAGGGGCAGTCAATTGTATACCCAGTCCGGTCAGCAATGTGGTGCCCGGCTGCGAAGCCTTCGCTTCAATCACTATCGGCGTATCTTGTTCACCCCAGTAGGCCTCGTGTAAGCCGATTGATGTCTCGGCAATTCTAACCTCGGCTATCGGTGCCGAGTGTACCACATTAGGATTAGGTGGCGCTGCTAAGGCCAAGCCCGTCACAACTAACTGGCCAATCCCGGTGGTAATTAATAGAGTGGTACCGATTAAGCTAAATAGGTAGTTTCTAAACACTGTTTTGCCCTAAAAATACACTTATTAACAGATATGGCCTGACTGGTCGCATTCTACTCTTTTCTGCCAAAAAGTCAAGATAAATCTGCTCCCCAGTCAGTCTTTTATATATTCAGCCTTATTGGGATGATGTGGGACAGAGATTGCCCCACGGGCTATCACCCCCACAATAACTATACGCTGAGTTACAGCGACCGCTTTATCTCAGCGTAAGAGATAGAATAACACCTCCCTGCCTCCTCTCACCCTAAGGGGATGGGTTGTCCATGATGACAAGAGTGCGGGGATAATAAGTAGGCCGGTTCACCCCCCCCCTCTTCCTCTTGGCACGAGGAGGAGGGGTTAGGTTACTACGAGTTATCACCCCTCGTAATGACTAAAGGGTCTATCGGCGGGCGAGCTTGTATTCGAGGACGGTGCGCATAAATTCGAGCGTGGCGGTTTTGATTCGTTCTTTTCGCCAAGGCTGGGTGAGATAGCGCCAAACCCACTCTAAACCTCGTTTCTGTAAGAAGTAAGGGGCTCTGACGGCCTTAGAGTTTTTGGTGGGGTCGTTAATAGCAGTAGCGCCCACAATAAAGTCAAACGCACCCCCGATGCCCATCAACACCCCTCGATCTAACTCCCGAGTGTATTGGCGCATCCAACGGAGCTGCTCAGTGGCCGGAAAGGCTAAGAAGATGAAGTGCGGTTTAACCTGTTTAATCCGATGTATCACTTCTTCTTCTGGCTCATAGGGTGGCCCGGCCATCACCTCGGCGATCTGCAGTCTGGGATACAGCAGCTGCAGTTTGCGTGACACTTCGTAGGCCACTCCCGGAGCCGCTCCCAGCAGAAAGATGCTTAGCCCCTTAACAGAAGCTAACTTACTGATCTCCCACAGCATATCTACGCCAGTCACCCGTTCAGGAATCACGCTGGTTAGCCACTTAGGATAGATCACTACACCGGCGCCCACGATCAGTAATTGAGCCCAGGCCTGAATCCGAGCCCACCAAGCTATTCGGCTCAAGGGAATAGACAAGAATTTAGCTGCCCATAAAATTCCCACCCCATCGGCTAAAGCCAGGTCAGCGTTATTAACCACTTCACGGAAGTGGCCATCCTTAAGCGCCTGCATTACGAACTCGGGATTGGGCGTAACGATATAATGCGCCTGGCGATCGCGCGCCAATTCTTCAACTTTATTAAGCGCCTGCGGCATAGTTAGCGCATCAATCTGAACTCCTAAAATGTCTACTCGTTTCCTGTTCATAGATTTATTATAGGATTCTGAGCAACCCTACCCTACCTCCCCTTGGCAAGGGGAGGAGAGGAGGGGTTAGATTGCCATGGGCTAACGCCCTCGCAATGACCTATTTTGTAATTTTTAATTCTTAATTTTTAATTGCTGATTAACTATTGTCATTATATCTTGCTTAAATTTCTCGCGGCTAAATTTCTGAGCGTGCTGACTGATCTCTCGCCAATCAAATTTCTTTTCCATCGTAATGAATCTGCGAATTGCTATAGTTAATGATTCTGTTGTAGGCTCGTCAAAAAATAACCCGGTAACTCCATCCATCACGCTTTCCCGGGCTCCGCCAACACCATAGGCAATCACTGGCTTGCCGGCAGCCTGGGCCTCAACTGGCACGATGCCAAAATCTTCTTCGCCGGGGAAGAGAAGAGCCCGCGCATTCCTGAGATACTCCAACTTGCTTTGATCGCTCTGCCAACCTAAAAATTCTATAGTGGGGCCGGCTAATCGTTCCAGGTTTTTGCGCGCCTCTCCCTCGCCGATAATCACCAGGGGCAGCTTAAGGGCGTTACAAGCTAAAATGGCCCGGTCGATCCGTTTATAGCCAGACAGGCGTGATAACACTAAGAAATATCCAGCATTGCTCTTCTTGGGAATAATCTTATGGGTATCAACCGGTGGATAAACCACCTGCGCATCGCGCCGATAGTATTTATGGATCCGCTTTTTAACATGAGTGGAGTTGGCCAAATAGATGGATGGCCGACCGGCCGATAATTTGTCCCAGATCCGTAAGTTGTGCAGTAGCTTTTTAATAATTGTTTTAGCCCAGCCCGGCAAGCGCTGTTCATCGACATAGGTATGATAGGCGTCCCATAGATAACGAGTGGGTGAATGACAGTAGGAAATATGAATTGTCTCGGGCTCGGTAATAATTCCGCCAGCAAAAGAGTTGTTACTGGAGATCACCAAATCATATCCACTAAAATTAAAATTTTCGACCGCTCCCGCCATCCACGGCAGCAGGAATCTGACCGGGATCCGAAAGGTTTTAAACCAAAACTGCAGCGGCGACACGATAATTTTTTTATTGGCAAATAATCGGTCCAACTTGTGATGATACAACAGGGTATAGATCGGAGCATCGGGAAACATCTCCGCCAAAGTCAGCGTCACCTTTTCGGCACCGCCAAAGTTTACTAAAAAATCATGAACGAGAGCTAATTTTATCCCGTTAGAGATAGACAACCTAGCGTTACTATTTGAACTCTGAGATTTATGCATGCTGATCTATCTACTTGCGAAATTCCCCCGCCAATCAGTTGTCGTTAGGTGATCTCTAACGGGATTTAGAGGTTTTGCCATAGCGCCATTAGTTTCTCGGCCGATCTCTCCCAGTTAAATTCCCGTAATCTTACCTTGCCCTTCTCGATAAGAGATTGACGCAGGTCATTATCCCGCAGCAGCTTTAGCATTCCGCCTGACAACGCATCAACATCGTCTGGATCGACCAATAGCGCGGCTCCGTCCGCCACCTCCGCCATCGCGCCCAGGTCGGAAGTAATCACTGGCACCCCAGCCGCAAAAGCCTCTAAGATATTGAGGCCAAAACCCTCGTACTGAGAAGGAAAAACCAGTCCTTGTGATTTTTTATACAGGGTGGGCAGGTGCTCAGCGGGCAGATAGTTCTTAACAATGATGTAGCCCTCGGCTTTGAGCTGCTTGATCAATTTGATGATCCGAGTATGACCATAGCCTTTCCCCCCGCCCAATAACAACTGAACTGGCTCATCCGCCTGCTTCTGAAACTCGACAAATCCCCGAATTACATTGAGCAAGTTCTTGCGCAGCTCCAACCGGCCCACATAGATAAAGTACTTGGTTAGTCCGGGATAGGCCGCCGATAGATCGATCTCCGGCTGATCAAAATCAGTTCTGAGAGCATGATAGATTACCTCAATATTCTCACCCGGAACATTAAAGTACCGCTTGAGATCTTTTTTGGTCTGCTGGCTCACCGCGATTAATTTAGCCGAAACTTTGATCGCCCGTTTTAATGTATAGATTGATAGCAGCCGCGTTTTAAGAGAGTAGCTCTGCGGATAAAGATAAAAGGCCAGATCGTGGATGGTGGCTACCGCTTTAGCCGGCAGATGGTTTGGCAAGAAATTGGCCGGCGACCAAAAGATATCCGGTCGGCGCTGTTTTAATTCTTGGCTTAATGCTCTGATCGTCCATAGTCGGCGGCCGGGCACCACAATATTTTTGATTCTTTCGTTAAACTCGATTCCGGCAATTGGTGTGGGCGAATAGAGCCAATAAGTATTCTCAGTGTCTAATTTTAATAATGCCCGGATTAATTCGGTAGTTGATACCTCGACACCGGTTTTAGCGGCGGTGAGCAGCTTGGACGCATCGATGCCAATGATCATCTCGTTGTCTCCTCAGCTGCTTCTTCAACCCGCTCCACTTTAGCGCCCAGGGCTTTTAATTTATCGACGATCCGCTCGTATCCTCGATCGATCAATTCAGCTCGGCTAATTACGCTTTTACCATCGGCGATCAGGGCGGCCAGCACCAGGGTGGCGCCGGCCCGGATATCTAAGCTTTCGATCTCTTTGCCATGCAAGGGAGTGGGACCAGAGACGATCGCCCGGTGCGGATCCAGAATGCTAACTGTCGCTCCCATCTTCTCCAGCTCGACAAAGTAGTTAAGCCGGCCATCATACATCGTTTCGTAGATATTGCTTGTCCCACCCGCCTGAGTAAGCAGAATAGCAAACGGCGCTTGCAGATCGGTGGGAAAACCGGGGTAGATATCGGTACGAATATTAACCGGCTTCACTAAGGTAGTGCGATGAATCCGGATCTGATCAGTGCCAATCAGATCAAATTTAACATTGGCATCACGCAACTTTTCGGTAAAGATATCTAAATGGTCATGGGTATACCCCTTGATCAGCACATCGCCGTGAACTACCGCAGCGGCGATGGCAAAAGTGCCTGCTTCTAATCGATCAGGAATAACAGTTAATTCAGCACCGTGCAGTCGCTCGACTCCTTCGATAATTAATGTATGAGTACCAATCCCGCTAATCTTGGCTCCCATCTTGTTTAAACATTCTGCTAAATTATTAACCTCGGGCTCAGCAGCAGCTAACCGAATTTCGGTAATGCCGCGGGCCAACACAGCGGCCATAATAATATTTTCTGTGCCAGTAACACTCATCTCTCCTAAAACTATCTTGGCGCCAACTAATTCTGGCGCTTCGATGTAATAAAACTGGTTATCGGAGCGAACGGTGGCGCCTAAATTCTGAAAGGCCTTGAGGTGCACATCAATCGGTCGGGCGCCGATGTGGCAGCCCCCGGGATGAGTTACTTTTATTTTTTTAAATCGCGCCAACAACGGACCTAAAATTAAGACCGAGGCGCGGATCTTGCGCACCAAAACTAAATCCGGATCCCGACCATCAACTTTACTGCTGTCGACGGTTAACCTATTATTAGAGAAGCTGGTGACGGCTCCCAGGCTTTCCAAGATCCGGGACAGCGTACGGATATCCTGAATATCTGGGACATTATTAATAACACACGGCTCCGAGGTCAACAAGGTGGCCGCCAAGATCGGCAGAGCGGCATTTTTGGAGCCGCTAACCGTTACCTCACCCGACAGGGAGTGCCCCCCCTCAATTATGAGTCTACTCATGGCGATTTTCTCCTTTCCCTGACTACATTTTACCAGTAATTTAAACAGATACCAATGAGGCAAAATTGGTGGGCACTAACAGGTTACACAGCGGCTGTTTTGGTGTTTATTGTCCTCGCTACCGGCGTTACTCTATTTGCCACCGGTTACAAGTTTGATTGGGGCACTAAGACACTCAAAAAGACTGGCTTCCTATTGGTAGAGACCTACCCCAAAAACGCCAACTTAAAAGTTGCCGGCAAAAAGACCGGCACTACGCCAATAACAGTAAAACGGCTGTTGCCGGGTGATTATTTAGTAGAGATGGGAAAAAACGATTATCGCAACTGGACCGGTACTTTAAATGTTGAATCGGGGTTGGTGACTGAGAAACGCAACACTCTGTTAACTTTTAAAGAACTCTCTCCCAAAATAATATTTGATAAGCCAGTAGACCTGCTGGCGGTTACCCCAGATCATAATCGAGCCGCGTTGGTAGTGGACAGCGAAATGCTGCTGCTAAACATTGCCAATGGCTCCACCTCAAATATTTTAGCGCCGACTTTGATCTTGCAGCAAATTAAAGGCGCGGATGGTAGAGACCTATCTACCGCCAAGATATCAGCGATGGTGTTTGGTCCGGATAATCACGGGCTGTTAATCAGCGCCGTTGGCCGCCGCAACACCTACCAGTTGCTGTTAGATACCGACAACGGCCAGATGACACTACTGTCCAAGGGAGGATTAATGAGAAATGAGTGGTTAAATAGCAACCAGCTAACCTTCGCCCAGGTTGGCATCTTATATCTTTATCAGATGGGCGATAAAGCCCCTAAAATAATCCAGAACCAGCTAATCGACTACTCGATCGTGGAGGGAGCTATTTATGGGATAACCAGCGACGAGTTTGGCAAGCACTCTTTGTTGAGAATCGAAACGGATGGCAACAGCAAAATAGAGACCGCCGATCTGCCAGTAGCCAAGACTTACCAATTAGCCAGAATAGACGACAGCTGGATGCTAATTACCGGGAGCGGTGGCCCTCAAAGTATCTGGATGAGCGAGCGGGCCGAGGGCAAGATAAAATGGAACAAGTTTGCCAGTAATGTCACCTCAAGGGTGTGGTGGGACAACAACTATCTCGCATATATTGCCGGCGGGGGCTTGATGGTGGCCGACATAAAGAAGGAGATCCAAGAAGCGGTGCGAGTAGCAGTCGCCGGCAATTGGCAGACCCTGCACTTTAGTTTTGACACGCTGCTATTTGTCAGTAACGGTAAATTAAGCAGTATTGATATTACGGGGAAAAATCAATACCAACTATTGGAACTGTCTGCCGCCAACCAGGCCGAACCGATCGCTCCCCAGATTAGCCGACTGCTTTACATTGGCCAAGATAAAAAGCTATATACCGTAAACCTCCGGGACGAAACCACCGGCCTGCTTAATCTAAATCCGTTTAACCCAATCGGCTAACCGTTGTTTGTCATCCTCGGGCTTGACCCGAGGATCCAGGCCTGGATCCTGAATAAGTCATTTATAGTAAGCCTACGGCCCCAAAGGGGAGCCTTAGACTCTGGCGAACGGCGGGTTTTTATAAACCCAGCCAGGATCCGGGATCTTAAGATTCTTGCCGGAGTTTACCCTCGACTGCGATCGGGGGTAGGAATGACATTATAGGGTGCTCCGAAATGACAGAAGATCTACAGCGGTAAGATAACCGGAATTTTAGGGATATCGGCAAATTTGTTCAGCTGATCGACATCAACTGGCGGAGTGGAGATAAGATCGGCTGTGACGATCAGCCGGCGCAGATTGGTTCCCACTGGCACACAGGTCATAATCGACATAGTGGGTGTGGGGGTCTGTTTTAATACGCTGGTTTCTTTGGGGCTAACTACCTTGCTGCCGTTGACTCGATAAACATATTCACCGCCTTCGTAGTAGACATACAACAGGTCGTTGGTTTTAACCTGCTCGAGCAACGCAAATACACGATTATAATCGCCGCCTCGCCACCAGTAGTAAGAGCTGTGACCGGTAATAAACATATTGCCTACTCGGCCGGGCAGAGCCGTATTGGCGTAGTGGGCCACCCCGCTTTTCAGCGATTCCAAAATATCTTTGTTGTTAGTGCTCTCTACTATCACGATCGGAGCGTTAACATTAATCTTAGGAATAATCAACCGCGTATCTTGCGGGATAGGCTGGGTCCGTTCGCCAATTTGAGGGGCGATCGAAGCATAATCGGGTGAGGAAATGGGAAGTCCCAAGTTGGTACCGGCCTTCTGCCAACTGCCGGAATTTACCCAGTAATGCACCTGAGCATAAATATTCGGCCACATAATAAAGGCAGTAGAAATAGCAAAAAATATTAGAAAGAGGCCCAAAAACTTGAGTATCTCCATAAAAAATCCGCGAGCGCGACTGCGCGGTTGATGATTTGAGACATAATTTAATTGCTGTTCCATTACTGTCAGTATACCCCGTTAGAAATACTGGTGGCAATTACAGGTCAAAGCCAATCTTCTCAGCTAAAACCTCAAACTTTTGTACGCCCTCCAACCTACTACTATCCTTAAACTCCCAAGTGGGATATAACTTAATATTTTCGGCCCGACAGGCCGCATTTTGTACACCACTATTGACACTGACATCACAGTTGACATAAGTAACAAACTTCCAAGCATCAGCAAACATCTGCTTTTGATATTTGCAAGCTGAACAAAACTCCGAGCCATACATCTTCACCCCTGCCGCAGTTAAGGCTTTGGCCAGACTTTCGATCTTAGCGGACGGAAAATCACTAACTGGCGCGGCGTTATTCGCGGGCGGCTTAGCTGCAGCACAACCCGCCCCCATTAAGGTAACTAACATCAACATCGCTATCGGCCAAAATTTAATTTGGTTCATCATGAGATTATCTTATCAAATAAAATCGCAGGGGTTACTTAATTAAATTGAATTACAAAGTTATACATCCCCATGGCGCACAAGCCCTGCAACACAGTCCCCGCTGGTTGAGGATACACTTCTACGAGAGTCTCTCCAGATATTGGAAGATTAGTCTGATACCCAATACTGGGAATCACTAAAGCCGAGGAACAATCGAAAGTTCCTTTAGTGACGATTTTAATAATAGTTGGGGTATTAGCTTTGGCCACCGTGCCGCGGGGCGAATATCCCCCTCTGGCCGTGATGGTAATGATTTGCTTACCATCCACCATGGTGACATTGTTTCTCTCGGCGGCTGTTGGTTGTGTTTTTGGTAGTATGCGAGCAAGAATAACCGTTCCGCCAATCAAGATAACTACCAAGGAGATGGTAATGATAATCGCTTTCATCTAATTACAATAATATCAGCTAAAAATTAAATACGGGGGCGATGAGTCCGGCTGCAACCAGGCTGTTAATAATGTTGAACAACGCAAAGATGATAACTATTAACCCCGCGCTCTTGTAAAAGATGCCGGCTTTAACATTATCTCGGATACTAAATGAACTAAAGCTGACTAAGGCTAATACCGGTAAAGTTCCTAACGCAAACGCTAACATTGTTAGCCCACCCGACAGGAAACTGCCAGTAGATAGCGTATAGATCTGCATTGATTGAGTAAAACCACATGGCAAAAAAAATGTGACAATCCCCACCAACGCAGGTGTTAAGGTGTGATTTATTTTAGT
>Ga0155755_104_pt6 | contig 28968 bp, 28 predicted proteins | sample RifCSPlowO2_01_FD_107409 | JGI IMG/M metagenome (GOLD analysis project Ga0155755, IMG submission 107409) | candidate division Kazan bacterium RIFCSPLOWO2_01_FULL_48_13
CAACCCCGACCGCTAATGTGCTATAGTTGGGGGTGAAGTTACTACTAAATTAATCTTCAGGAGGTAGAGTAATGAGTACATTGACAAGGCGTTTTGCCGAAGAGGAATTCACTCCTGAAGAGCTGCAGATCTTAAGCGGCTTTGTGAGTAACCCCAACGGCGAAGTGTTTGTGGTCTACGATGAAAAGCTCTCCGGTCTTACCGGGGCCATTTACGCTCGCTATTCGCGGGCGAGTGGGGGCTTTAGCCGCACGCTCCTAAAGGAGTTTGTGGATGAGGCCGGCCAGCCCAAAGCGAGCAAAGCGGACGATCTGATCCGCCGCGTATTAGTCGCCTTTGGCGACGATTCGGTCGGCGAGTTGGAGGGCGCCCACCTTTCGCTGGAGAATATCTCCAATCTCGCTACCAAGGAGATCGAAGATCGCCGAATCGGTTTATCTCCGATTGAACAATCATCGCGTTATGTTACCTACGACCAAAAGGACATCCACGGTCGCTGGCGGTATCTGCGCGATGAAACGATTCTCAATTCCCGCGTGGGGGCACAGTATATCGCCTCGATGGACGAGATCTTTTCCATCTATGCCGATCTCTCGGCCAAAATGGAAGTTTACTTCCGCGAGCGGTTCCCCATTGAAGAGGTCGAGTACCAGATCAGAAGCGATCGGCCCAAGCAGCGTCTGGGAGAGTTAACCGACGAGGGGGAGATCAAGGATTTCAAGCGCACCTACAAGATGGATATGCACACCCGCGCTTGTGATACCGCCCGCATTCTGTTGCCGGCGGCTACCCTCACCAATGTCGGGTTGTTCGGACTGGGTCGGGCGCATCAGTATATGATGACGCACCTCTACAGCCATGCGCTACCCGAGATGCGCCGGATCGCTGCCGAAGCCCACGCTGAACTGAACAAGGTTATCCCCCGCTATGTCGAGCGGGCAGCGGAGAGCAAGTACTTTATCGACATCCGCACCAACATGTTCCGGCTGGCTACCGAACTGTGTAGCCAAGACCCGGAGATGCCGGGGCATAAGGTGCAGCTACTACCGGACATTGATCTCCCTACCCACACGCTGGCCCAGATGCTCTTTCGTTACTGCGAGCTTACATCCGAGCAGCTGCGCGAACTAGCTCAGGGATTAACCCCCGAACAGCGCCGGCAACTTATCCGTACTTACCATGGACAACGGGAGAATCGGCGCGAGCGGCCCGGCCGAGCGCTGGAGGCAGGTTATCCCCTAACCTACGAGTTCCAGGCCGACTTCGGCATCTATCGCGACCTGCATCGGCACCGGATGCTGACCCAAGAGCGCCAACTGCTCTCTACCCGCTTAGATTTTGTGGAGATCCCTCAGGCTTTTCACGATATCGGCGAAGCAGCAGCAGCAAAGCGAGCCGTACAGCTCTCTCACGAGCTGTACGAAGCTATCCGGGGAGAACTAGGCCCCGAATTTGCCCAGTACGCCGTGCTGTTCGGCTTTAATCTGCGCTGGACGATGGGGATGAATCTCCGCGAAGCGATGCATTTGATCGAACTGCGCACTGGTCCGCAAGGCCACCCCAGCTATCGCCGAGTGTGCCAAGAGATGCATCGCCAGCTGATGGCGCGTTACCCGGAGTTCGCCGCCGAGATGAAGTTTGTTGATTACAATGACTACACCTCTGCCCGCGGCGAATCGGAAGCTCGCCAACGCCGCAAGGAAGCCCAGCTTCCTTCATAAACTTTGGCAACCCCAAAGCCACCCCGCCATTTTTCAGCCCAACTGTGAGACTAACTACTCACACAAGGTTAAAATGGCGGGGTGATTTTTATTCAAATTAAATTCCTAAGATAGCCCGGGCTTGGGCGGCAATATCGGCTATCCCCTGTTCACCATTGATTAACTTCATGTGGGGATAGTTTTCCATCAACCGCAGATAGTTCTGCCGAATCGACGAGAGCTTTTCTTCGTATTCAAAGAATTCTCTGGCCTCTCCCCTGCCCTTTACCCGCTCCACCGCTACTGTTGGATTAACATCCAAGAAAAAAGTAGTATCTGGCACGGGAAACTGCTGATTTAGCTCTAAGAGGGTCTGATAATCGGCTCCACTACCAGATCCGTACGCCACCGTACTGGGCACATACCGATCGCATATTACCCATTCGCTACCCGCCAGATGTTGTTTGATCTCCTCCACATGGATTCTCCGATCCTCCACATACAACTTTTGAAACTCCAACGGATCGCTTGGCATCGGGAGTTCACCGCGTAATGTCGCTTTAATGTTTCTGCCCGCTTCAGTAAATAAGGTCGGCTCGTTAGTCAACCAAACCGAAGCATTATGCTCGGCTAAATAATCCGCCAACAACTTGGCTTGGGTGGTATGACCAGAACCGTCGATCCCTTCAAAAACAATAAATCTGTTATTCTTCATCCCTCAATTGATTATTGCTGAATTGTTGAATTGCTAAATTATTGATTGTCCGTGCTCCCAAAGCCGCCACGGCTGGCGCCCACGACCTCGGTTAATTCTACAAACTCAGCCTGGTCTACCTTTACAAAGATGCCCTGGCCGATCTGCTCGCCCCGTTCGACCGTGATCGGCACACTGCTAACATTTTGGACTTGAAATTTGATCTCGTCCTCCGGTCCGCAGTAGTCTTGATCTACCACGCCAATAGCGTGCGGTTTGATTAAGCCAGGTTTTTTAACCGGAGTACTGCTTCTCATAGTTAGCAGCAACATATACCCTGGCGGGGTTTGAACAACTATATTGCTGGGGATACGAGCGATCGCTCCGGGCCCAATTACCGTTGCCTCTCTAGTAACCAAATCAAAACCAACCGAACCAGCAGTTTTATATACCGGCAGAGGTAAACTCTCATCAATCCTCTTAATCTGTACTCTCATGCTATTGTTTTTATCCCCATTGAACTAATTGCGTCATCCGGCAGCTAAATTGTCGTTTGGCGCGGCTGCTGTTTGAGTCCGTCAGCTGACGGTCGAGTTCAGCCAATAGCGCCAAGTAAGACAATTTTGGTAGCCGGATAGCAATTAGCGATTGGGCGTCCTTTTGGTGCTACCATTAAAGACTAAGCAAAATGGTAGCGAAAAAGATAATTAAATTGTTAAGCTAACGAGCTTAAATCAACCCTAATTCCAGGCCCCATTGTAGAAGCCAACACCACCTTTTGTAGATAAGTGCCTTTGGCGGAAGCGGGACGAGCGTGGGATAAAGCCTTGAACAAAGCCGTAAAGTTGCTCATTAGACCATCCTGCTTGAGCGAGATCTTGCCAAACCCCATGTGGATAATGGCATCTTTATCTAGTCGAAATTCGACCTTGCCCTTTTTGAATTCTTCCACTACTTTCGCCACCTCTTTGGTTACGGTGCCGGTCTTGGGGTTAGGCATTAGCCCCTTAGTTCCCAAGATCTTACCGATCTTACCGATCTTAACCATCATCGAAGGTTCGGCGATCGCCACATCAAAGCCCAGCCAACCGTTTTTGATCTTTTCGATCAGATCTTCGCTGCCGACAAAATTGGCACCAGCTTTTTTGGCCTCAGTGGCTGCAGCTCCTTCGGCAAATACCAAAATGGTAGTGTTCTTGCCTAATCCGGCCGGCATCGCCACTGTTCCTCTAATATTCTGCTCGGCTTGTTTGGGGTCTAAGCCGGTCTGAATGTGAGCCTCTGCCGTTGCATCGAATTTAACCGGCGAGGTTGCAACCAACAGGTCGATCGCCTCTCCAATGGGGTATAACTTAGCGCGATCAACTAACTTGATCGCCTCTAAATACTTTTTACCCCTCCCCCTCTTCTCCACCGGAGCAACTTTGCGTTCCTTGGTGGAACTTTTGGCGCGCTGAGCGCTCTGCTTTTTCTCTGCCATCTTGCCTCCTCGTGGTCTTGCCCCGTACCGACATTCCGCTGAAATTGCGGCTTAGCAATTTCCGGTTTGTCTGGTACTGGGGACTAACGCCGTTAGGCTCCCACAATTACGGATATATTAGTCGACCTTTTAAGGTCGTCCCCGACTAGCGCCTAGCGCGATATTCGGGGATCCAAAATAATTTTAATTACCGTTCCCGTTACCAACTTCTACCCCCATATTCCGCGCTGTGCCCTCGATGATCTTCATTGCGGCTTCAACATCTTCGGTATTTAAATCGGGCATCTTGCGCTCAGCGATCTCTCGCACCTGCGCCTTGGTTAATTCACCCACCTTGGTCTTATGCGGCTCGCCTGAGCCTTTTTCCAACCCGGCTGCCTTCATAATCAGGGCGGCAGCGGGCGGTTGCTTGAGGATAAACTTAAAGCTCCGATCATCGAAGATCGTCACCACGGCCGGCACCTTCATCCCCATCATGCTAGTAGTCTTTTCGTTGAACTCTTTGCAAAACTCCATGATCTGAATGCCATGGGGGCCTAAGGCGGTACCAACCGGCGGGGCCGGATTAGCTTTCCCTGCCTCAACCTGAAGCTTAACTATTGCGATAACTTTCTTAGCCATTTCTATCTGTTGAACAATACTTCGATACTATAAAGCTCCCCCTTACTCCTGTCAACCCAGTAGAGAATTTTGGAGCTGGCTTCGCCAGTGATAGCCCTGCTACTCCAAAATCTTCTATTGGGTCAAGCGAAAAACCGACTCCCCCAGTCGGTTTTTCTTTAAGAGCTTCGGGTTGACCTTAATATAGGGCGTTGGTCCCAGCGATATCCCCGGACTCCAGGGTTTGTTTATTAGTCTCGCCGTAGTCAGCATAGCCGTACATAGTCTGCTCGAGTGCCTCCAGATTATATAGATCGGCTAAGCCGATGCTGTGCCCCAACTCGTGGGTAGCGATATTCTCAAAATCCATCTTGCCCGCTTCCCCAGAAGCTGACCAGTCGTAGTCAACATCGTCGTAAACCTGATCCCACTCAACCAGCTCGCGGCCTTGGGGTGGCCCCCCAAAGATACCCCAAACGATAGTGATGGCGATGGCTCCGGATTCCGATACATCGGCAAAATACACCTCATTCAATTCATCGGGACTTACGGTATCCGCCGATAGCTGTGCTGATGTTTCCGTACCATCACCCAGAATATTGCCCGAAATTCCGTTGCCCAAAATCCCATCAGTAGCATCTTCCCATTTGCTGATGTCAGCTGCTGTATTGTTGAACAGCGTAGTGCCATTCAAATTGCTGGCGTTAGCCGGATTCATCAACCACGGCTCCACGGATTTCCATTTGGCGCCTCTGGCTAAAAACGCATAAAGAGCGCCACCTGGTTTTCCCCCGCCACCATTGCCGCCCTTGGCGTAATGGACTATAGCATAGCCTTCCACCATCTTCCCGGTCTGGGGATCCACCGCGGAACCCAAACTGATCACCGACGAGTGATCAACTGCTGCTGTCGGTAAAGTCAATGTTCGCTGTGTCCCCGGAGTATTTAGATCAGCCGGATTGCGTTCGGCCATTGCTACCACCGGATTGGCACTCAACAAAAGCGCCAAGCCAACTAGTACACTTAATATTTTGTTGCTCACGACCCTCCTCAAAATTTATTTATATGGCTTAGCAATTATACTATGAAATGACCGCTACTCGGTTGAGAATGCTGATGGCCTTCGCCACCTCTCCCTTAATATCACCAATACAATCATAGGCCTGTATCTCTTCGGCGTTCACCCAGGCGTAATCGGTAAACCCGCCGCGTTCCAACACTACCTCGCCGCCAAGATACTTGGCCGCCATCTCCACCATCATCACTGGTGTTTCGTCCGGCCGAACAAAAGCCACACTGGTGATATAAGCAAAATCTCCGCCGATCTCTACATTGGCTTCCTCTTTAGCTTCGCGTTTGAGCAGGTCTTCGAGCGCCCCGACGTAATCGAGCACTCCATTATTAATCCGAGTCGGGTGTTCAATATCTAAATCATTCCACTCTAATTTCCCGCCGGGAATCCCCCACTTACCCGGATGAACTTTCTCGCGTTCATCGCGCTTGATGATCAAACAGCGACCGTCTGACTCACGATAGACCACTACCGTGGCCACAAAGTAAAACAGCTTCTCCGTTTTAGCATTGTCTAAGCTGATCTTGGTTGCTGGCATAAAATTTTATCAATCTAACTATCAAATGTTTTCCGTCCGACCGTTGGTCGGCCGAAAAACATTCTGGAGCCGGAGAGAGGAATCGAACCCCCAACCGTCATCCCGCCCCAGATAATAAATCAGATGTGGAGCCGGGGACAGGACTTGAACCTGCGACTTACTGTTTACAAAACAGTCGCTCTACCACTGAGCTACCCCGGCGCCGGATCTGGAGCGGGATGCTGCACATTTAAATAATTTTCAATTCCGTTGAGCTACTCCGGCCCTAATTGGAAATTCTCAAATCTAATAGGTTGCCCAGGCTACATCCTGACGGACTGTGCAGGGCAGTCTTCGCTTTTTAGTCAAGCCTGGCGAAGCCAGGCGTAGCTACCGTTAGGTAGCGAAGACTGGAGCCCGCGAGCAGATTCGAACTGCTGACCTACCCCTTACCATGGGGTTGCTCTACCAACTGAGCTACGCGGGCTGGTGCCGAGGCTAGGATTCGAACCTAGGAAGGCATAAAGCCAACAGATTTACAGTCTGCTCCCGTTGACCACTTGGGTACCTCGGCGCAATGGATTTTTAGGTACTAAGTTATTTTAACTTCTCTTCTGCTTCTGCCAAGAGCTTTTTGTACTCTTCGTTATGCGGCTCTAAGATCAGGGCTTTTTCGTAGGCATCGGCCGCCTTACGATATTTTTTGGACATAAAGTAGGCTAATCCCAGATTCATAAACCGCGAAGCAACTTTATTGTTGATGGCGATGGATTTTTCGTAGCCCTCGACCGCCTCATCGTACATCCCCTGTTGATAGAACAACAGCCCAAAATTATTGTAGAAAGTATCGTTATCCGGCTCAATCTGCAGCGCCTGTTCTAAGGCCTTAGCCGCATCCTTATACTCCTTATTACCCAAATAGACCAAAGCTAACTTATTGTACAGGCCGGCCGCCTGCGGGTCTTGGGTAATCAGCTTTAGATATAGCTTCTCCGCCTTAGGGTACTGACCCTCCTGGGCTAATCGATCGGCCCGCTCCAGCAGATTATTGTTTTCATCGTCCTCACTCTCCCGGTCTTCATCTTCTTCGTGATCCAACTCGCGGGCCTCTTTAGCCAGCTTCTTGACCACTTCTTTCTCTAAGGGAAGTTTCCGGAGGATGATAATCAGCAAGATTACCGTGGCCGCAAAAATTATCAGCTCTAACATAGTTATCATGTTATAGGCTTCGTAAACTGATTATATCCCGTTGGGGAGAGAATTATAAGCTTTTATTGGCGCCCAGTACCAAAGCCTCGATCACTATCCGAACATTGGCTCCGCTGTTAAGCGCCTCCCCCGCCTCCTGCAACCGCGCCAAAAAGGCGGCCAATCCCTGATGACCGGGCAATCGGTTTAGCTTACCGGCCCAACCCGCCGGCTCAGATTTTAGATCGGCTAACAGCAGCCTGCGAGTCAGATTAGTCCAGGTTGCCACCAAATTCTGAGCTACTTCCCGCTCTTTAATATTGGCGATCGCCATCCCGCGGACCACATTCCCACTCATCAGGATTTCAAATGCATCGATCTGTGCCAAGCCTCGCTCTAACCCCTCTTCGTCTCGGGATAGTTCGTTGGCAACCCCCCAAGCTCCGTTGGCAAGCAAAGCAATCTCCTCGACGCGTTTCACTTTCTGGGCTTTTAAATGGTTTTTGATCTCGGCATCCGACAAGCTATTCAGCCGGATGGTCTGCGCCCGCGAACGAACAGTCGGCAACACCGCATTAATGTTTTGGGCAGTGATAATTATTTTGGCGTGCCGTGGCGGTTCTTCCAGGGTTTTGAGTAAAGCGTTAGCCGCATGAATACTCAGGCGATCAATATCATCAACTATCAACACTCGGTAATCATAATTCGGAGAGAGGTTAATCAGATGCACGGTGTCATCTACTGTTTTTTTCCATTTATTATATTCGTTCTCTCCACTGTTGAGGGATAGTACTTCATCAAAGATAATGGTATCTAAATTTGGCTTACTAAAATCTAAAGAATTGTGCCAGCTGGCCGCGATGATCCGGGCTAGCAAACCCTTGCCCACCCGCGGCGGGCCCACTAACAGATAGGTCGAACACACTCCTTTCTCTAATGATTTTATAACCAGCTCCTTGGCCATCTCTTGGCCAATTAGCAGTTTTAAGTTGGTTTCGATGATCTTCCTCTCCACCATCTCGTATCATACCAACAATCCCGACCTTCCCACTATCCAAGAGGGAAAGGGTGTTGGACTACTAAAAAATATTTTGGGCAATAAAAAAGCACTCCGACCTAAGCGAAATGCTTTTGACGCTCGATTGCAACAATAGTGGCACAGGTTGAGAAAATACCCTGCCCATCCGAAACTACCTCCTCATCACCACAAATATCTCTGATCGTTTGATGGGGACGCGGAATTCGAAACTGGAAACTCGCTGGCATACTGCCATCTCTGTGTTGCATGGAAATTAATACCTCTATTAGTTTGGGGTTGTAAATTCCCAACTTAGAGCTTAAAAGTAGGATAAGAGAAGTCTCTACTGGATCCTTAGTCTCAACATCACCGTTAGGGCACCCCAGTTCGTAACGAACATAATAAGGGGTGCGCCACCAATATGCGTTGGGCCCATTCTGTAATAGATAGTTTTTGGCTCTCCGCACTGAGGTAACGTCCTTGATTTGGTTAATAGCCAGAGAAGTTACACAAGAGTGTGATGAGCACCACCCAGCACAACTGGAATACCCCATTTCTCTTACCGTTTCTGGTAGGTATGTAGTAAACCCACCATCTGAAAGTTGGTGGTGAAGCACAAATTTCTCAGCATCCGCAATAACAGCATGGTTAGTAAACCCTATCTTAGATAATAGCTGCATAACTCGTAGGGTTGTATCTGCGTCTGCGGGGACGTTCTGATTATATGACCAGCCTCCATTACTACACCGGAGGGAAAGAACCGCTTCGACTATATCGCGAGGGACAAAACCAAATTCAGACAGCGCTGAACCAACGCAAGCAGTTACCCATGCCCAACTTGGGCCATGTCGCAGTTGGTGAAATTCCAAACAAAGCCCATTGTCAATCTTTGATAATAGATACTCTTTACCAAGATCGACACATTGCAACATTCTACTAACTAAGTCAGCCACAATTATCGCCTCCTTGTAAAAATACTCTATCCGATTGGATAGGCACCTCTCTTATACTTTAAAAATAGCTCCCAGTCAACAAAATACACCGATACCGCCATCGGGTTCGGAGAGCCCTATCCCATGGAGCAAATTGCGCTTTATTTTCCCGCCATCGGAGGAGGGGTGTACTGAAATGAGCTAAATCTTTTAGGGGGTGAAGGAGGTTATACCTCCGAGAACGCCCAGAAGATTTAGCCATTGAATAGCCCCGACGACTGGCGGGCGACTTTGGTTACTTTCCTCAAGCGGAAAGTAACAGAAATGTGTTGGACGAGCAAAATGGTAGCAAAAGAATATTGTAAGATTCTGGACCCCAGTAGTAGAGCAAAGCTCACTACGGGGCGCGGCAAGCCAGAATGACGCAAAGAAAAAGACCCCGATTTAGAGCCGGAGTCAATTCCAAATTGAAAGGTTGGGAGAATTAGAGGACTTTGTCGATGATGCCGTAGTCTTTGGCCTCTTTAGCCTCCATAAAGAAATCCCGATCGGTATCCTTCTCTATCTTTGAGAGCGTTTGGCCCGTATGCTTGGCCAATAACTCGTTAAGCTTGCCCTTCCATTTGAGAATCTCCTTGGCATGGATCTCAATGTCGCTGGCTTGCCCTTGCGCCCCACCTAATACCTGATGGATCATCACTCGAGAATTGGGCAGCGCATAACGCTTGCCCTTTGCCCCACCGGCCAAGAGAACCGCCCCCATTGAAGCCGCCATCCCAACACAGATGGTCGAGACAGTCGGCTTAATGTGTTGCATCGTATCGTAGATGGCCATTCCATCAGAGACAGAACCACCTGGGCTATTGATATAAAGCGAGATGTCTTTCTTGGGATCTTCGCTGGCTAAAAATAATAGCTGAGCAATAATCGCATTCGACAAATTATCATCGATCGGTCCACCCAGAAAGATGATCCGATCTTTTAATAAACGAGAGTAGATATCGTAAGCCCGCTCCCCAAAAGCAGTTTTATCTATCACCATCGGAATTAAGTTCATAGCATAAAGATTAATGAGTACACTCCTCTCTCATTATAACAGCTTGGCTTTATATCGCCATTGGAGTCCGAGCGTACTGAATCAACAAAACCACCGCTGCCGAAGCTGTTGTCTGACCCATCTCCAGTTTCTGGAACTGGGGATGGGGAGTTCAGCGAAAGGCGGAAAGGTGAGTTTTGTTAGATGAAGAGCGAGGGCGACTGGCGGAGAATTTTGGTTACTTTTCTTGGAAAAGTAACAGAAAAAGTTTGGACGAGCAATCCGCCAGCTGACGGAGGTCGCGTCGCGAAAGGGTGTTTTAACAAAGGGGTTATAGCTCACCGACTGCGAGCTGGCGCAGGGCCTCCACGGCTTTTTGTCCGGATAGCAGATGAGCCAACCGCTTCTTTTCTATGTCACTCTGATATTTTTCGGTTAGCTTGCCCTCTTCGGCCGGGTAAACGGTTTTTAACCTGGCAATCTCAGCCTCTATCTCTTCATCCGTGACGGTGATGCCTTCGCGTTTTTTGAATTCGTTGAGCGCTAGCCCTGCGATTACGCGCTTTTTGGCCTGCTCTTTCCACTCTTCACGCATCTTTTCTTCCGTCAGCTTGGCGCGTTCCATATAATCTTTTACATTCATGCCCTGGTGCGATAACTGATGCTCGAAATCTTCCATCATGGCGTTTAACTCTTGCTCTACCAGCTGAGGCGGGATATCGGCCTTAGCGATCTTGATCAGTTGTTCGATCGCTTCGCTCCTCTGTCTATCCAGCTCTTTTTGCTCGGCGTTCTCTTTGAGCACCTTTTCGATATCTTCTCGCAGCTCTTTGAGGGTGGGCTTGTCGCTGATCTTTTTGGCAAATTCGTCGTTTAGTTCCGGAGACTGGACTTCTTTAACCTTGTGCAACTTAGCCGAGAACTCTGTCTTCTTGCCAGCCAGATTAGCCTGATGATAGTCCTTAGGAAAATTAACCGGGAAGGTCTTTTCTTCTCCCGCCTTCATTCCCACTAGCGCCTCTTCGAAATCTGGCAACAATACTCCGTCGCCAATGATCAATGGATGATTGGCGCTTTTGCCGCCATCAAACGACACGCCGTCGAGCTTGCCATCAAAATCTATCTCCACCCAATCCCCCGGCTTGGCCTCGCGTTCGATCTCCTTAAACGAAACCTCGCGCCGTTGCAGATTCTTCAGCACATTATCGATCTGTTCATCGGTAATCTCGACCTTTTCCGGCTTTACTTTAATCTTTTGGTAATCGCCCAACTCGATCTCTGGCATTACCGCGATCTCCGCCGTAAATTTGAGCGGCTTATTTAACCCAATTTCATCCACGATAATTTTTGGCGGACCCACCGGCGACACCTCTTCCTGCACAATTGCCTGATAGTAGTATTGATTGATCGAGAGTTCACTGGCTTCACTTAAGATGCGGGTCTCGCCCACCTGAGCCGTGACCACATCCATCGGGGCCTTACCCTTGCGGAAACCCTTTACCTCGATCTGCTCAGAGATCTTGGCCGAGGCATTTTTTAACGCCTCCGCCCACTCCGTCGCATCTAACGCAATATGGAGAGTTACAATTGCCTTAATCTGATTCTTTTCTACTTTCATAATTCCTGCCCTCCCTGCCCCGTAGCGAGCTTCGCTCTGCTACTGGGGTCCTGCTTTTTGGTTATCTGCATAATGATTAATTAGTTGGCCCCAAAGGGGCCCCTTAAGGGGTATCAAAACCATTATACTTTGCCCCGCGGACGCGTCTGTGTCAACCGCCCCGATCCAACAGGGGTGGACAGCGACCGACATAGGTGTTAAAGTTGCCAATGTAGTCGGCCAGGCCAACTGGCCACTTTTTTATCACCCCCATAAAATCATGCGCGAAGCCAGCACCATCAGAAATGTAGCGATTATTTCGCATGTCGACCACGGCAAAACCACCTTAGTAGATGGTTTGTTAAAGCAATCCGGCACTTTTCGGGATAATCAGTTGGAGATGAGCCAAACTACCATTTTGGATTCAGGCGATTTAGAGCGCGAACGCGGCATTACCATTTCGGCTAAAACCATCGCCATAGAGCACGATGGTATTAAAATAAACATTATCGATACGCCGGGCCACGCCGATTTCTCCGGCGAAGTAGAACGCACTCTGGGCATGGCCGACGGCGTGCTATTAATTGTTGACGCTCAGGAAGGGCCAATGCCACAAACTAAATTTGTGCTAAGTCGCGCCTTAACTTTAGGCCTTAAGCCGATCGTGATTATTAATAAAATAGATAAGCGCGATGCGCGGGTAAAAGAGGTTGAGAAAGAAATCGAACATCTTTTTCTTGATCTAGCCACCCATCAGAATCAGTTAGATTTTCCAGTCTACTATGCCATCAGTCGTACCGGTAAGGCCTTTACTAAGATGCCCTCCCACCCCAACACCGCCAAGGGCGACCTTACCCCAATCTTTGATGCGATTATCAAATATATCCCAGCGCCTACCACCACCGCTACTGGCGCTTTTCAAATGTTAGTTAGCGCTTTGGATTGGGATTCATACCAAGGTAAGTATGCAATTGGTCGGATTCAACGCGGCCAAATTGCCGTCGGCAAATCAGTTGCGCTGATCGGAACCGACGGCAAGGTTACACCTGCCAAGGTTGAGAGGTTATTTGTCTCTCATGGATTAGAAAAATTAGAAGTGGCAGATGCCGCGGCTGGCGAGATCGTTCGCATCACCGGTATTCCCAAGGCGCGCATCGGCGAAACTATTACTAGTAGCGAACAACCGGAGGCGCTTCCCGCCATGCATATCGAAGCGCCCACTCTGCAGATAACTATCGGCCCTAACACCTCCCCGTTCGCTGGCAAAGAAGGTAAATTTACCAATTCGCGCCAAATCTCGGATCGTCTCCAAAAAGAACTGGAAACTAATGTTAGCCTGCGGGTTGCCATCGAGAACACTACCTTTAAAGTATCTGGTCGGGGCGAACTTCATCTATCAATTTTAATCGAAACTCTCCGCCGCGAAGGTTTTGAATTAGAGGTCGGCAAACCAACTGTTGTCACTCAAGAAGAAAACGGCGTAACGATGGAACCAATCGAAGAACTAATCATCGAGATACCAGAAGAGTTTACGGGCGCGGTGAGCAGCGAGCTTGGTCCGCGTCGGGCTACCCTAAAAGAGCTGGTAGCGACCACCAAAGGAGTTACTCGAATGGTATATGAACTCCCCACCCGCGCTCTTTTAGGTTTACGCAACATTTTACTGACCCAAACCAAAGGCACCGCGGTGATGAATAGCTTACTTACGGGTTACGCGCCGATGGGACCAGCTATTAAGCAACTGCGTAACGGTGTTTTGATTTCTGACAAAACCGGCACCGCTGTTACTTATGGCCTAAAAGTGGTGGAAGATCGCGGCATTGCGTTTATCGGTCCGGGCACCAAAGTGTATGAAGGTATGATCATCGGACTCAACCGTCGTAGTAGCGATATGGAGATCAACGCTTGCAAGGAAAAACAGCTCACCAATGTCCGCTCTTCTTCCAGCGACATATCATACCGCTTAGTTCCGTTTGTTCAGCTGTCGCTCGAAGAGGCCCTCGACTTTATCGAGAGCGACGAACTATTAGAAGTTACCCCGCTTAGCCTGCGGATGCGCAAATGTTATCTCACCGCCCTCGAGCGCAAACGCCACAAATGATCCCAATCGATTAGTTTATTGCAACCCCCAACCGCGCCAGGTCTTGCCTAAGCTGTGCGGGATTTTGATAGATTATCCCGTGTATACCCAGCTTACAAGCCGCTTCAACATTACTTGGCTTATCATCAATAAACACGCATTCTTCAGCTACCACCCCCATCTCGGATAACAAATGTTGGTAGAATCTCGGATCGGGCTTTCGCATCTTCAGTCGAGATGAATAAAATAATTTTTCGAAATAATGATCAATATCGAATGCGTGCTCGTGGCGATTAATCCAACCACTCCCCAGATCTGACAGAATAGCCAACCGATACCGACCCTGGAGTTGTTCAACATAGCCCCACACCGGATCAATAGGCATAAACAAGTCGCCTATCCTGGCATCCAACTCCGCCCCAGACTCAGCCAAGTTAAAGTGTTGGGATATCTTATCAAATAATTCCGCCTCGCTCATCTCGCCCAACATCACTTGGTCGAAAAATGGGGCAGCAAAATTTTGCAGATCAGCTAGATTCAGGTCACTTTGATCTGCTAACTGACATAGCAATGGGAAATATGAATTTTCCACTAGCACCCCGCCGATATCGAATATAACCACCTTGATCACATCCGGATTATACCCTACCCATCTATTTGTTAATGAGAGACAGCTTCTCTATGCGAGACAGTTTTTTGATGCGCGCTTCTTCCTTGGACGCGTTGGACCGATTCCGAAACCGTTTTGAGAAAACTAATTTAACCGGTCGCCGTCCCCGCGTATACTTGGCCCCCGAATTAGAAGAACTATGTTCTTTAATCCGTCGCGTCAAATCCGCGGCGATGCCGGTATAAAGCGTCCCGTCTTTACACTTAACAATATAAAGTCGATACATCATTGTTGGCTGGGGCCTGTTCCCCAAGGTGTTTCGCTGCTCGGTAAAGAACTGCTATTTGATCCGCCACTCGAAGGCAAGGTCTGGTCGCTATCGCCAGTCCCCCACGGCACCAGATCTGGTGGCAGCTGAACTGGCAAGCTCATCGATGGAACGGGAATCTTGATGTTGAGAGTACCGCTCTTAAGTGTCGCGTTAACTTTTGCCGACTCATAAGTAAACGGCTCTTCTACCTCCAATTCGCCTACTATATTGGTGTTTTGTTCATCATTTTGCGCCGGCAGTTCGACATTGTTGCTAATCATCGCCAACCCCACTCCGGCGCCGATAGAAACTATTGCCACTACGATCGCTACCCAATGTTTGGAAATCCACTGCATGAATTTATCGTTGATCTTTTGATTAATTTAAGTATATCAATGCAAAAGGCTCCCGATATTCATCGGGAGCCTTTTATGTCACTAAACTAACCACCCCTCCTCTCCCCCCCTTACCAAAGGGAGGTAGGGTGGGGTTTTAGTTAGCAGCTTCGTCAGAGTTCGCCACCGGGGCGTTCTCGTTAGCTTCCTGATCGGTAGCAGTATTGCTATCCGTTGCAGGGGTCTCTTCCTCAGACTGGGTGGTCTCTTCCCCATTGATGGGGGTAGTAACCTGGTCATCGGTCGGATTCACCGGTTGAGTTGTGTTCTCGTCCATGTGATTTCTCCTCTTCGACTTACCCAATATAATTACTGCCGCCATCCTGCCCCTATGGCAGAACTGCGCCCACTTACCCTATCACAGATTTTTCGCTCTGGCAATAGCTAAGTTTTGATCGAGATCTTCGTCTCGGCGGTTGAGCTATCCATTTTGATCAGCCGGGCCTTAATTTCATGCTCTTTACCGTCTAACTTTGGCGGGGTAACCATATATCGAAAGGGTTGGGCGCTGGCTTGACCAACCGATTTTCCATCATAAAAGAACTCAACCATCTTGGCAGTTGTTAAATCACCAACCATCGCCTCGACCTCAAATGGACCGGTGGCTTTAAACCCCTCCGACGGGTTAGTAATCGTGATACCGGGGATTGCGCTACCATCCAGTGGCCCCGTATAGATCTCGGTCGGCACATTATTATAACCGTGGTCTTGAGCCCATTTAATTACTGGATTCTCCCAGTTGGAATTGTCTGGCCGCTCGGCATGCAGCACTGTGAACACCTTTTCTTCCACCAATTCAGCCGGGGCGCCCTCCGGCGCCAATTTATCGGGCGCGATCTTCATCACCTTAACTTTTTTATGAACATTATCAGTCTCGGTTGGGACATTGCTGGGCGCAAATATCTCTTTTTTGGTTGACGGGGTGTCGCTGCTCGGGAGCAGTCCAGACAGTTCATCGACCTCGATCTCCCTAATACCGGATGGTATACTAAATAACTTGTCTGGCACACCGGCCAAAGCTTTGCGCATATACATATTCCAGATCGGAGCAGCTACTAATCCAGAAGCTGCCGTCATCGATTCGTTATCGTTGTTGCCCGACCACACCCCTGCCACCAGATCCGGCGTATAGCCGATCGCCCAACCGTCTCGATATTTATCAGTTGTTCCGGTCTTAGCAGCCACGGTGCGACCACCGATCGACAGCGGCCCGCCTATCCCAAATATCGCCGCGCGCGCTTGATCATCACTTAACACATTGTTGATTTGATAGGCGATCTCCGGATCGATCACCTGTTTAGGCTCACTAACTTTATTCTCTTCTAACACTCGACCCTTAGCATCTTCAACCTTAATCACCGCCCAGGGCTTTGCCCTTAAGCCACCGGTCGCAAATACACCATAGGCCGATACCATATCTAATAAGGTGACTTCGCCGCCGCCCAATACCAACGAAGCGCCGTAGCGTTCCGGATCATTTAGCGTAGTAATGCCTAAGCGATGCGCCATATCGACCGAGTTGTTAACCCCGGCATACAGTAGCGCCTTGACTGCCGGTACATTGATCGAATTCTGCAGCGCGGTTCTAATTGATAGCGGTCCCCGAAAGCTGCCATCATAGTTGTTAGGCGAATAACCCTGGCCAAAATCAGTTTTAACATCAATCAACATAGTGGCCGGGCTATAGCCTTTTTCAAACGCTGCCGCATACACAATTGGCTTGATCGAAGAACCAGGCTGCCTGGGAGCTATCGTTACATTAAAGTTGCCATCCTCTTCTAAATCAAAATAATCCTTCGATCCTACCATCGCCAAAATTTCGCCAGTTTTTGGATCGATCGATACCATTGCCGCATTGCCAGCTTTATATTTGGTCTTATTACTCTCGGCATACTTGGTAATCGCTTCTTCTGCCGCCACCTGCTTCTCCCAATCCAGCGTCGTGGTGATAGTTAAGCCCCCTTCTTCTAACATCTTTTCGCCGTATTCGGCAGCTAATGATTCTTTAACATACTGCACAAAGTGCGGCGCGCGAATAGAATCCTTGCGGGGCGAAAACTTGATCTCCTGTTTCTGCGCCTCGGCCATCTGCTTCTCGGTGATATATCCCAGCTCAAACATCCGTTTTAGCACCCAATCCTTTCGCGCCAGCAATATGTCCGAATGCTGGCCATACGGCGAATAGTAGGTTGGGGATTGAGGCAGAGCGGCCAATATCGCCGTCTCCGCTAAGGTTAGGTCCTGTGGTTTTTTAGTAAAAAATGTTTCCGAAGCCGACAGAACGCCATAAACCTTGCCGCCATAGGGGATCTCGTTTAAATACATCTCCAAGATCTTATCTTTGGCGTATAACCGTTCGACCTCCATCGCCAAGATAAATTCCTGGATCTTACGGCTGATTGTTCGGGTAGAAGATAGGAACATATTTTTTGCCAACTGCTGAGTGATAGTGGAACCACCCTGAAAACCTTGTCCGGTTAACGGCTTAAGCACCGTTCCACGCAGGATGCCCTTCATATCAAAACCACTGTGAGAATAGAAATTGCTATCCTCGGCGGCGATGGTAGCTTTTTGTAGCTGCATAGGAATATCAGCTAAGGGAATACTGTTCCGCCGTTTCTCGCCATAGATATCCAGCAGCACGATGCCGTTGCGATCCAATACTTTAGTAGCTTCGGTTGGTCTCGCTCCTACTAAATTGGTTGGGTTGGGGAGAGTAATGCTTAAAATCGCTGCCCAGAACGAGAACAAAAATAACAGCGCTATCCCCGCCCCCAATATCAATCGGGGCGTATTGGTAATACCGATCTTGCCCAAGCGCTTAAATAGCTCCGTTTTCCCCTTGCGCAAAATCGCCCGCTGACGCATCCGCCGCCTTAAAGCCTCCGGATTGTTTATCGGGAGTAAATCGCTCATATACCTAAGTATTATAACCCATCTGCCCCTTGAGCTAATTCCCCATCATCAGAGTCCAAGCTCCTTATCCCATTGAGCAAATTATGCTTGTCCCCTTTTTCCGCCATTGGAGCTTGAACGTTATGAATCAATAAAAATCCCCGTTGCTTTAGCCCGTTGTCTGTTAGGGCGAGAGCAGTAAGGGGATTTTATTAGATGAATAGCGAGAGCGACTGGCGGGCGACTTTGGTTACTTTCCTCAAGCGGAAAGTAACAGAAAGGTGTTGGACGAGCAAAGTGGTGGCAAATAAGTTAAGAAATGATATTTAAAAGATTCTGGATGCGTCCGTCAGCTGACGGACTTACCAGAATGACAGTGGGAAGATTGCCACATCCGTCGGCTGACGGACTCGCAATGACAACAGGGCGCGGGACACTGCGCAAATTGAATCTCGTGGTCTGTTACAATAAATTTATGAAGAAACCTACTAAATCCGAGCTGGATGAGCTGTTAACCCGCCGAGTTGAATCAATCGTTGGCGACAAGGAGCTAAGAGCCAAACTCGTATCCGGCAAAAAACTGCTGATCAAGCATGGAGTAGACCCCACTACCGCCAATCTTCATATTGGCCACGCCACGGCTTATCACAAGATGCGCGAGTTCCAAGACCTCGGCCATACCGTTCAATTTCTGATCGGCGGTTTTACCGCCCGGTTTGGCGATCCAACCGATCGTAGACAATCCCGTACCCTGCAGTCCAAAGAAGAGGTGATGAATTTGGCTAAGAACTATTTAAAACAAGCCCTCAAAATATTAGATCCCAAAAAGACGCAGGTTCGTTACAACTCCGAATGGTATGACAAGCTCTCAGCCGAAAATCTAATTGGATTGATGACGCACTTTTCGCACCAGCAGATGTTAGAGCGCGACATGTTTCAAAAACGCTTAAAAGCCGGACTCGAAATTGGTTTCCACGAACCGATTTATCCGCTGCTACAGGCCTACGACTCAGTCATGCTAAAAGACGACCTGACTGTTATTGGCACCGATCAGTTATTTAATGAGCTGCGCGGCCGCGATCTGCAGCGCGACTTTGGACAAGGTCCACAAGCCATTATCACCGTGCCGCTGCTGGTTGGTACAGACGGCAAAAACAAAATGAGCAAGACGCTGGATAACGCCATCAACATCTTAGACGATCCTAAAACTCAATATGGCAAAATAATGTCAATACCGGATTCGCTGATCTACCCCTACTTTAATCTTGCCACTAATCTTAATTCAGGCGAGCTGTCCCGAATTAAAAAACAACTGGCGGACAAACAAACCAATCCCCGCGACCTTAAAATGGAGCTGGCCTACAAGATCGTAACGATGTATCACGGTGATCGAGCGGCCGATCGAGCTCAGTTGGATTTTATTAAAGTTTTCCAGGAACACACCGCCCCCAGCGATATGCCGGTCATAAGTCTAAAAAAACCGACCCTGCTCGTCGATATTCTACTGGATAATGGTTTAGTTTCCTCCAAATCCGAGTTCCGCCGGCTCCTCAGCCAAAAAGGCATCAAGGTCGATAGCCAGACCATTACAAATTTGGACTATAAAATCCAACCCCTGGCCGCGTCCCGCGTCCGCGGGCAGGCAAAAACTGGCGTTACCATCCAAGTCGGTAAACGCCAATTCCTCAAAGTAAAATAGCGTCATGCTGAATTTATTTCAGCATCTGGGGATGAAAAAGGGATACATCTATATTTTGACCAACAAACCACGAGGGGTGCTATACACGGGCGTAACCAGTACCCTTATACATCGGCTGGATCAGCACGCCAACACAGTCGAACCAACATTTACAAAGAGATACCGTCTACATCGACTCGTCCACATTGAGGAGTTCCCCTCAATAGTGGGGGCCGTTACCCGCGAAAAGCAGTTAAAGAACTGGCATCGTCAATGAAAAATCAACCTTACAGAAGAGAGTAACCCCAACTGGACTGACTGACTAAGATTCTGAAACAAGTTCAGGATGACACCTGTTTTACACCCCGAACAAGCTCTGGAACACGGTCCGGATACTGCGTGATACACCTAACTGATTCTTTGCCAGCCGTCTGGTCTGCCACTGACGGGTTTTAGGAAGCCGAGCCCTCCGATCTCGATCAAAACTGATGCCTTCAAAGCTGATAATGGGCTCTTTCTTCATTCGGGTCTCCTCTTTAGGACATATACCCCTCCTTCGACCTGTTAAGTTATTATACTACATTTTTCAGGTCTGGACAAGTACTTTTTAGCTCTCAGAGCCAAGAAACCGTGTTTTTCCTCCTAAGCGACCCCCTAACCCGCCTCCCCGGCATCGGCCCCTCTAAGGCCCCTAAACTGGCCCAAATGGGGCTAATTACCGTGGGGGACCTCCTAAGCTACTACCCCAGGACATGGGAGGATCTGACCCAGATCACTCCCCTCCAGGGGGTGAGGGCCGCCTCGGGCAAGGTCACCGTCCGAGCCCGGTTAAAGAGCTTTAGCGGATTTCGCACTTCTCGCCGGCGGATGTTTCTGATCAACGGCCTGCTCGAGGACGATACCGGGACCCTCAAGGTGGTCTGGTTTAACCAACCCTACCTGGCCCAGAATCTCAAAAAGGGGGCCGAATACTATCTGAGTGGCCCAGTCAAAGACCAAGATGGGCGCCCCGTGTTAACTAATCCCGGTGTCGAGCCGGCCGAAAGAACCCCCATCCACTCTGGTCGGATCATTCCTATCTACCCAGCTACTGCCGGTATCTCCACCCGGATGCTGCGCCGCTGGCTGAAGGACTCCATCGCTACCATCCGGGAACTACCCGACACCCTGCCGGATGAGATCAAGAAAAATTATCGGCTGATCGACCGGGCTCATGCGGTTGAGAATATCCATTTCCCCCACTCCACGCCCGCCATTGATGCGGCCCGCCGCCGATTAGGCTTTGAAGAGCTACTATTAGTTCACCTCGGCTTACTGCTTGCCAAACGACAGTGGGAAGAGCTGCCTGGATCAGCGATTCTCTCTTTTCAAGGCGACCCCTTTGGAGCTACCTTTATCAAAGACTTTGGAAGCAAGCTGGGCTTTAAGCTAACCCCTACTCAAAAAACAGCCATCAAAGAGATTTTGGGTGATATGGCTAAAAGCATACCGATGAACCGACTATTGTTAGGCGATGTGGGTTCCGGCAAAACGGCTGTAGCCGCGGCCGCATTGGTGGCCACCGTCAAAGCCGGCCGACAGTCCGCCTTAATGGCACCGACCGAAGTCTTGGCCACTCAGCACTACCATAATCTACAGCCATTACTGGCTAAGTTTGGTATTCGCACGACCCTACTAACTGGCAGCACCAAGTTGCATGATTACTCAGAGATCGAAAATGGCTCGATTGATGTCGTTATCGGCACCCACGCTCTGATCCAAAAACAGGTGGTCTTTAAAAATCTAAATATAGTGATCGTAGATGAACAGCATCGCTTTGGCGTCCGCCAGCGCGAAAAACTAAAAAATAAAGCGCTGGATATTACGCCGCACTACTTAAGCCTTAGCGCTACCCCCATCCCCCGCACTCTATTTTTAGGATTGCTCCATAATTTAGATATTTCTGAGCTAACCGCCGTACCGGCTGGGCGGCTGCCGATCATTACTCGACTAGTCACCGAGCGCAATCGGGATACCGCGTACAAATTGATCGAACGCGAAATTGCCGACAAGCATGCTGTATTTGTGATCACCCCGCTGATCGATGAGGTGTTAGATGACGAACAGGAGCGCGCTTCGATCGCCTCGGAATTGCGCAGCTTAAAGCACTTGTTTTCCAAAGCCAGAACTTCTTCTATCCATGGTCGAGTAGCACCCGAGGAAAAACTAAAACTGATGGCCGCCATTAAGAATGGAGGCTTGGATATCTTAGTAGCCACCTCGGTGATCGAAGTTGGCATTGATGTGCCCCGGGCCACCATTATTTGGATAAAAAACGCTGATCGATTTGGATTGGCCCAGCTCCATCAGCTCCGCGGCCGCGTGGGTCGAAGCGGCTTGCAATCATATTGCTTGATCGAAACCGCTTTAGAAGACGAGACGGATATCGAACGATTAACCTCATTTGTGAAAATAACTGACGGTAGCAAGCTGGCTGAGATCGATCTTGGCTTAAGAGGCCCCGGCGCTTTCTTTGGCAGCGAACAGTCCGGACTGTTGAAACTTAAAATAGCCAATCTGACCGACAAAAGACTAATTACCGAAACCCGCGCGGCGGCGGAGCAGATTCTGAGAACCGATCCGACCCTGGTTCATCACCCGGAGCTAAAATCAAAATTGCAGTTTGATTATGTAACGCACGAAGAATAACTCCTCTATGTCATCCTGAACGCAGTAAAGGATCTAACCTCAAAGGGGGCCCCCGTTGGGGCGAAGCGGACTTCGTCCTAGATTCTTCGGCTATGGCCTCGGAATGACAATAAAATAACCATAATGAGCAAATTATTAAATAAATTAGCGCTCCCGATCGGGATAGTGTTATTGGCCGGTCTGGTAGTGGGCGCTTACTTCTTGAACCGCGCTTCCGCCGGCCAGCAGTTAGCGGACGACAAGCAGATCACTATCGATGTAGCTGGCGCCGTGAACAATCCAGGCGTCTACCAATTTGATAATGGCGCCATCATCGAAGATGCTGTTGTAAAAGCCGGCGGCTTAACCGAGAACGCCGATACGGAACTAATTGCTCTCACCATCAATCGCGCAGCTCTTCTCGCCAATAACGGAAAAGTTTACATCCCCAGCCAAGGCAATCCTGGATCATCAATACTATCCACTATCTCACCCGCTAATACCGTACCTGCTAACCTGCTAATAAATATTAATACGGCGAATGCAGCCAGCTTAGATACATTGCCCGGCATCGGACCAGTATATGCTGGACGCATCGTCGATTATCGTCAGCAACACGGCGGCTTCAAAAAGAAAGAAGACTTGATGAAGGTCTCGGGCATCAGCGCCTCGACTTATGGCAAATTGAAAGATAAAATTACCATCTAAAAAACGGCTTCGCCGTAATCTTAAATTAACAACCCCGTCTTTGGATATTGGATATTACGGCAAAGCCGTTTTGTGGTGGGCGGAAGAGGACTCGAACCTCCATGGATTGCTCCGCTAGCTCCTAAAGCTAGTGCGTCTACCATTTCGCCATCCGCCCACGATGTTAAATAGCGCGTCTACCTCCGCCTCCGCCAGCTGGCGGATGGCGGATCGCTATCCGCCCTCAATACAGTCTTATAGTAGCATTCGACCTTTAGTCTATCATCCCTGGATCTGATTGGACATTGGATATTGGATATTAGCCCAGAGGGCTCAGGTTGCGGTTTGGGCCATTTTTGGGTATAATAATACTTGAAATCAATCGGACCTTGAAAACTAAGATGTTACTCCAAAGAAGTTTTTATTTTTATTATTCTTCGGAGTATAAAAGAGGGCATTATATTAGTTTAAGTAGGAGCTAAGATGCAGAACAACCTGCTCAATGAGTGGGGTCAAGCAGTACTCAATCCGCTGCAGGACATCTGGTATCGCTTCTTAATCTTCCTGCCCAATTTAGTCGGCGCCTTGTTGATCATCCTGATCGGATGGATCGTGGCCGCGGGGTTGGATCGATTAGTGACCCAGATCCTCAAGCAGCTCAAGCTTGATCACGCTTTGAACAAGGTCGGTGCTAAGACCTTTTTCAAAAAGTCTGGCGTGGATTTTGAGGCGTCAGATTTTGTCGGTGGCTTAGTGAGATGGACGATCCTATTGGTCGCCTTCCTCGCCGCCGCGGATGTTCTGGGCTTAACTAAGATCACGGATTTCTTAAACGCGATCCTTAGTTACATCCCGAATATCTTCGTAGCCGTCGCCATTCTGTTAATCGGAATGCTGGCAGCTAATTTCTTTGCCCATGTGGTCCGAGGCGCCGTTGGTGCCGCTCGGATCAAGATGGCCCATTTCCTGGCCGCTGTGACCAGGTGGACCATTTGGATCTTCGCGATATTTGCGGCGTTAAGCCAGTTGGGTATCGCTGAAGTAGTCATCAACAACCTAATCCTGGCCATCTTCTTTATGATCGCTTTGGCTGGTGGTTTGGCCTTCGGTCTGGGCGGTCAAAAAGCCGCTTCGGATACGCTGGAAGACATGCGGAAAGAAATGAAGCACCGCGACTAATCAAAACCAAAAATATCAAAAATCCCCGCGAGGGGATTTTTGATTACCGAGACGAGACAACGAGCTATTTCAGCTCGCCGAGTGTTACCGAGACCCCCATCGTCCTACCACTACGCCAAAGTTTGACCTTAATTACATCTCCCGGTTTGTGAGACTTTAAGACCGATGGGATGGTGGTATTATCGTCGATCTTTTTCCCGTCTAACATAGTAATGATGTCGTTCTCCTTGATCCCGGCCTTATCCGCCGGCCCGCCAGGCGTCACCGCCAACTCAGTGACGGTTGAACCGCGCATAACCAATGCCCCCTGCTTGATTGACATATTATTGGCCGCCGCGATCTCGGGCGTCAGAGTAATATAGCGCAAACCCAACATCGGTCGGGAGATTTTGCCACCCGCCGCTACGGATTCGATACTGGACCTCACATCGTTAATCGGGATGGCAAAACCGATTGACTGGCCCTGAATATCAATAGCGGTATTAATACCTATTACCTCGCCAGTCAGATTTACCAGCGGCCCACCTGAGTTGCCCGGATTAATTGCTGCATCGGTTTGAATTACATTATCGATCTGTTCCGAACCACCCGAGCCGCCCCCCGCCATGATCGCGCGGCCGATCCCACTGATGATCCCAGTAGTAACTGTGTTCTGATACTCTCCCAGAGCGTTACCGATCGCAATCACCTGCTGACCAACCCGAATCTTGCTCGAGTCGCCCAAGGTGACTATTGGCAGGCCGCTGGCTGAAACCTTCAGAATCGCCAAGTCGTTAAAGGTATCGCGAGCTACTACTGTGGCATCATAGGTTTTTCCACTCGAAACAGTAACAGTATATTTAGCATCAGCCGCTGCCACATGCCGATTCGTAACGATTAGGCCGTTGCTCTTGATCATAAACCCAGTACCGCTACTCTTCTGTTCGTAGGTCCCGCCGAAGAACCCCTGCACTTGGCTCTGGGAGACAATACTCACTACGGCCGGCGACACCTTGGCTACTACATCCTCGATTGATGTCCCGCCCAGCGATCCATTAGTCGCACCATTGGTCGAAGTGGGAGTGTTATCCAGCGCCAAGTTGCTATTAGTAGGAAGCCCCAAAAATGACAGCTGGCCACTGCCCCACAATAAAATGAGGACTAATCCTCCGACCAATCCTCCCAATACCCCCCAGCTAAAATTAGCTAATGATCCTTTCTGCATAAGCCTCTACACATTAGGAGATATAACAAATAGCATATCGAAGAAGAACAAAGTCAGCAGCAATATCGCTGCTATACCAATATATTCAAAGATAACTTTTATCGTCAAGTTGCCCTTAAGGTAATGGCCCACAAAGTCAGAATAGAGGTAGTAGACTACCAACAACAGAAAAGTTTTAAAATAGATGTTTTTGTGCCAGGCGCCAGTTACCCACACCAGCTGTTCGCTGATTAGCGCCAATACCACAGCATAAAGATAGAAGCGCTTGGTCGACACTCCTTGGCGCCAGAATAGCAGATACAAGCCGAAAACCACCTGAATGGCTACCCCCAGCATCAGCCAGAAAATGCCCAGGCTATAAAACTGAACTGCAAACATTAACGAGGCGCTGGTAACAAATAGCGCCAACAACCGAACTAGCCCCAACCAATGGATAGCAGGGAGTGGCCACTGGCCAGTATCGATATGATCCTGGTGCCAGTAGCCAACCAGATAGCTGACTGCCGTGATCAACAAGGCGATCAGCTCGATCTGCCATAATGTTAGCGCGGAGAAGAGCAGAAACCCGGTCGATCCCATAACGATCCAGACTAATTCGCCGGCCAACATGTGAGTGGAGAGATCCCACCTTAAGTTTCCAATCCACCAGCTGGACAGCAGCAGGGTAATCAACAGCAGCGCCATCCACCACATCAGCTGAGCTGGCAGGAAATACATCAGCTGGAAGATGCCCAAAAGCACCACTAAAAATAGTAGCAGCTTTCGGTGATGCCAAAACCAATTAAAGTTGATTGATGGTTTGATCAAAGCGCGCTTGCTTCAGTCCCCAACACTACTCGCACTTCAGCGCCAGTAGTGGTAGTCACTTTATCGGTACCGATCTCTGCTTTGAGAGTACTCGCCAATCGCTTCACCTCCCACTCGCGTTTTCCGTCGGACAGATCGTAAACAAATGTTTTAGTGAAACCTTTGGTAGTATTATTGCCAGTCGATACCACATTGTAACTTTGAGCCTTAAGCTTAGTAGCGATCTTGCCTGCTAAACCAGTAACAGTAGTGCCATTTAGTACTTCGACTTTTAGTGGCTCGGCACTGGCTACTTCTTGGTCGGCCGATTCTACGCTCTGATCACCCGAGACGACCTTAGCCACATAGTCAGCCACAATCTTGAAATCATCACCTACCGGTTTTAAGGCATACTGTTCGCCGACGCGAGTACCATACAGCAATCCGGCAGCCGAATCATCAAATACCTTGGTGATTAGTTTAGTGGCATCAAAATCCTTGGTTATCTCCAACGCCTGTTTCATTTCGGGAATCGTTAAGTTAGTCTGAATGCTATCCTGCAGAATATCCAACAACGCCAGGGCCTTGGTTGGATTGGTCAGCAGGTTGCTCTCCATCGCTTTGGCTCGCATTGCCAGCATTACCTGCTGTTGACGGCGCGCCCGGTCAAAATCAGAAGTACTCTGCCGCGAACGGGCGTATTTAAGCGCCATCGCTCCGTCCATCGTGTAAGTACCGGCCTTGATATCAACTACTTCGTAGGTCTTATTAGGACCCGGGTATTTATCATCATATAGATCTTTATCAACCGTCACATTAATACCGCCCAACTCATCGATCAGCTTGGCAAAGCCCGAAAAATCGATTCGAATATAGTAAGGAATATCTAAGCCCAACACCTGGCCCACTACATCGGCCGCCAATTTTCCGCCGCCGCCCTCCTGAGCATTGCCGATCTCGTAAACCGTATTCAGCTTGGATTCGCCAAACTCGGGCACCTTCACAAACAGATCCCGCGGCAGTGAGAATAATAAGCCGCTCTTATCAGCGGTGCCAAAGCTGGCCGCCATCACCGTATCCGTGAGATTAGGCCCCTCCACATCCGGACCGCCACCGGGAATACCCAACAATAACACATTCACCCGGCCCGATTCTTCGCCGATCAGCTTAGCGCTATTGAATGTAAACAGACTAGTAATGCTGCCATCCCAGCTCCAGCCACCCAAAGCTACCTTGGTGGCAAACCATCCGCCTACCAACAAAATAATGACTAAAACCGTCAGGCCAAACACTCGTTTGGCTGAGCTGCGCCGTTTGACCCGGTGCAGCCGGCTCTCTTCTGCCGGTCCCTCTGGCAATTCGTCTGCCTTAAGGCGGCGAGAAGTCTTGAGATTCGCTTTTCGAATAACCATAGGACTCCTGTTTAATAAATTATTTATGCACTGATATTATAATACATCAATCCAAATCAATTGACACACGGCTTAGGAAATACGGACAATGATGTCGGCATGCATGATGAGGATGAAGAAAAAGTAGCCCCCGGGTTCTATGTCTCCCGCCCGCTGCTAATGATCGGCTTAGTAGCGCTGATCTTAGTAGTGGGAGTGATCTCATTTATTCAGGCCGGCGGCCGTCAGGCGGTCGGCAAAAGTTGGCTCGGCTGGTTTCTCCCCTCCTTTAATTTAGAGATTGAATCGAATGCGCCCTATCTGCCGGCCGACGGCAGCAGCATCGCCTTAATCGATATCACCGCTCAGGACAAACACGGCCAATTGATTGATGGCAGCGATATTGATGTAATCGTTAAGCGTGGCCAGGGCGATCTGACCAACTCTCCCGATACACCATCGGAGGCGTCCAAGCGAGTTATCCTGCGCGCTCCCGCTCAACCACAAACTATCGTGATCGAAGCGGACTTCCGGGGATTAAAAGAAAGCATAACGATCGATGTGTTTGACCCCGTTCCGCCGGCTACGCCAATGCTTAAGGCTCCCGCTGACAAAGCCATCATTGTCACTGCCACCCCCACCCTGTCTGGTCAGGGTCCGACCGACACCCAGATCGAAGTGTATGTTGATGATCAGCAAAACACCGTTCTAAAAATTGATGCATCCGGGAATTTCGCTGGCACCTTGGAGCGAGCGATCAAACGCGGCCAGCACAGTCTCAAATTAATAGCTATCAATAAGTATGGAATCAGGAGCGCGGCCTCCTCTCCCACCACTATTGATGTCCGCACCCCCGACCCTGAGATTGATCTGGCCAACTTGCGAATTAAACCAAACCCGGCTCAGGCTAATGCGGTGTTCTACATCTTCGTTCCGGTCTCTTCCAACACTAAAGAAGTCAAACTCACGCTGGAGAATACTTCCTATATCCTGTCCGATCGCAACCAATCTAGTATCTACAGCGCGGCCCTGAGAGCCCCTTCTGCCCCTGGTTTATACCCCATATCTCTGCTCGTTACCAATCAGGGCGGAGACAGCGTTTTAGCCGAGAATATTACCTCTCTTAAGGTCCGCTAATAGCAGCTCCGAGAGCCAAAAAACGGCTCTTGACCCAGTAGAAGATTTTGGAGTAGCAGCGCTATTGCTGGCGAAGCCAGCTCCAAAATTCTCTACTGGGTTGACCCGGTAGTAG
>Ga0155755_109_pt4 | contig 27161 bp, 21 predicted proteins | sample RifCSPlowO2_01_FD_107409 | JGI IMG/M metagenome (GOLD analysis project Ga0155755, IMG submission 107409) | candidate division Kazan bacterium RIFCSPLOWO2_01_FULL_48_13
TCTGCCAGTAGTTACTGTGTTGTTTGATTTTGTAAGTTTCCTGTTTCCTAAGCGACATCAGTTAAAGGCCACCCTGTTAGAAAAGATGTGGATGCGGCCGGCGCTGGCCCGTTCTAAGGCCCTGCTGGCTATCTCGGAATCAACTAAAAATGATGCGGTAAAACTATTTGGCATCAATCCCGATAAAATTACTGTGAGTTATCTGGGACCCGCCGTGGCCGTTCAGGCGGCGCCTATCGCTCTCCCCGCTTCTCCCATTATTCTGTTTGTGGGGACATTGGAACCGCGCAAGAATGTAGCGATGCTGGTGGAAGCTTTTAATCAGCTCCGCCGTCGGGCGATCGACTGTAGTTTAGTTTTGGCGGGGGGCTGGGGCTGGCAGAGCGCCCAGATCCGGGGGGCGGTGACGGCCAGCCCGTATGCAGCTGACATTAAAGTTTTAGGCTATGTGTCCGAGGCGCAGAAAACATTTTTGTACCAACACGCGACAGTTTTGGCGTTTCCTTCGCGCTACGAAGGATTTGGGATGCCACCCCTGGAGGCGATGAGTGAGGGGCTACCGGTGGTCACCACCAATATCTCTTCGCTGCCCGAAGTGGTCGGCGATGCTGCGCTGCTAATTGGACCCGATTTGGCAGACGAGCTATCCGACGCGCTGGCTCAAGTGCTTACCGATGACAGCCTGCGTCAGCGATTAGTCCAAGCGGGTTTGGCGCAGAGTAAAAAATTCAATTGGCAAAATACTGCGGATGTTACACTGAGGGTGTTAATTAACGCTCGTGCCTAAATCAATTTATTTTGTCGGTTTTCTGATCATTAGTGTGGCCCTAATCGGAGGGCAATTGCTGCGGTTCTCGGTGGGCGGCTTTACGGTTACCGCCCTGGATGTTGCCGTGGTTGGTTGGGCCATCTTTTGGTTGGGCGATCTGTTGATTTGGCGCCATCACTACCCCATCCCCATATTTCTTTGGTGGGGCATCGGTTTTGTGGGTGTCGCCCTCATCTCCACCATCGGAGCGCTGCGCTGGATCGGTCCCCTCGAACTGGCGGTGGCGATTAGTTATTTAGTGCGCTGGGTGGCCTACGCCATATTGGTCTATTCGGGTTACGCCTTAGCGAGATCCGCTCGGATTCTCTCGGCGTTGGGGCTAATGTTTGGGTTGATAGCAGCGTTAGGAATTATCCAATGGTTGGTTGCTTCTGATGTTAGTTTCTTGGAGAGATTCGGCTGGGACCCGCATCAGGGCCGGTTGGTGGCTACCTTTTTAGATCCGAATTTTGTAGGAGGATTTTTGGCGATCGGGGTGGCGCTGATCATACCGCAGCTGCTGGCTGGTAAAACGATGCGTCATCGCTGGTATTGGGGAGTGCTCTTGGCGCTGTCAGTAGCGGGCATCTATCTTACCTTTTCGCGCAGCGCGTTATTGGCGCTGTTAATAGTGATCGGGGTGATGGGGATATTGCGCTATCGGTGGTTTGCCGCCGCCCTGTTAGTTGTGGTTTTGATAAGTTGCGCCGCCTCACCGCGCTGGGTTGAGCGCAGCCAGGGGGTGGTGGCGGTTGATCAAACTGCGCAGTATCGCATCGAGTCATGGCGAGCCGGCTTTAATATTATCAGGCACGAACCGATCTTGGGAGTTGGTTTTAACACTTTGCCGGATACCCGTGCTCGTTACGGCTACTGGCCAGAGGGGCATGCCAGCAGCGGATTTGATAGCAGCTTATTAACGATCGGCGCCACCACTGGAGGCCTGGGGTTGCTGTTTTATTTGGGGTTGTTGGGCAGCGCCCTATGGCTGGCCTGGCGAAAATGGCGATCGGCCAAGAGCCCCATCGCGCTGAGCTTTATAGCGGCCACTCTGGCTCTGATCTTCCACTCGTTATTTGTAAATAGTCTGTTATACCCTTCGATCTTAGTGGTTTGGTGGATTATATTAGGTTTAGTATGGGCGATTTAAGGATTTATCTTTCGGTCTTTCTACTGGTCTTCGCTTGGGTAAGCTGGCGGAATCTTCGCGTCGGCATCTATCTAATCCTGATCGGCCTACCGCTTTATCTGATAAAATTTAAATTTGGTCCGATCCCCACCACCCTCTTGGAGCTGATGATCTATATCAGTACCTTAGTCTGGCTGGCTAAAGTTGGCTTAAAGCGGGAACGGATTAATTGGTTGGCCCTGCGAGCTTATGGCGGTCCTCTGCTCTTAATTCTGATTGGCTTAGTCGTGGGCACTTATGTGTCAACCAATCGCCTAATCTCCCTGGGTATTATCAAGGGATGGTTTATTGATCCAATTCTGTTGTTCGCGCTGATGATTAGTGTGTTAGACCGCCCGGTGCATATTAAAAAAGCGATCGTCGCCTTGATGCTGTCAGCGGGCGTATTATCAGCGGTGGCGCTTTATCAGGCGATTACTAATCAATTTATAACGATCGATGGCCGCGCCTCCGCCGTGTTTAGTTCTGCCAACTACCTCTCGCTGTTTGTCGTGCCGGTCGTAATATTGGGCCTTGGCCTACTGAGTTCGATTGCCCGACGGTGGCGCTGGTGGGTGGTCGTTGCCCTGTTATTAATGCTGGGGGCGGTGTACTTTACCCGTTCTTACGCTGGCTGGCTGGGGTTGATGGCTGGATTAATAGTGCTAATGCTTTGCCGGACGCGGGTATGGGTAGTGGCGGTTAGTGGAGCAGGAGTAGCGTTAATCGCGATTTTATCTCAATGGCAGCATCCCAAATTTCAACAGATGCTCGACCTAATCGGCCGATCCTCTTCGCATGTCAGGCTGCAGGTTTGGCAGACCGCCTGGTTGATGATTAAAGAGCATCCATTAACTGGGATTGGGCTCGGGTTGTTCGAAAAGCGTTACTTAGAATTTGCTGAGCAGTTGTTTAGTCCGCCAATTGAGCTTAATATGCTGCATTCTCATAATATTGTATTGCAGTTTCTCGTTAACACGGGGGTGAGCGGGGCAGCCGGGTTTGTTTGGATAATAGTAAATTTTGTCCGACGGATCTGGTCATCGGCGGTCAATGGCCGGGATGTACTATCCGCCGCTAGTTTGGCGGCGCTGGTGGCGCTGCTAACCCATGGGATGCTCGATATGGCGTATTGGAAAAACGATCTATCGGCTTTATTCTGGGTTATCGTGGCATTTGGTATAATACTGAGTTCTAATCTTACTTATGCCAGAAAAGACATACACCATCGGAATTGACGCGCGACTGTTTGGCACCGCTCAAGCGACGGGCGTTGGCCAGTACACCGAAGAACTGGTGCGGCATTTGGTCAAGCGCGATACTGTCAATCAGTATCGAGTGTTTGTGACCGGTGAGGCCAGCAGCCATTTTCCGATCTATGCCCCCAATCTCACGAAACTAACAGTTCCCTTTCGCCACTATACTTATAGCGAGCAGTTCTGGTACCCCGCCATACTCCGTCAAGCTAAGCTCGATCTTATTCATTACACCAACTTTAATTCGCCGATCTTTTTTACCAAGATTAACAGTGTAGTTACCATCCACGATCTAACGCTGTGGTTTTTCCCGGGCCGCAAACAGACTAGCGTGTTTAAGCGGCTGCTCTACCGGGTAGTAATTCGCCAAGCCTGCCGCAACGCTCGCCACATTATTGCCATCACCGAGGCGACCCAAAGAGATATTGTTAAGCTGCTTAAGATTGATCCCGCCAAGATTACGGTAGTTCACGAGGCGGCTTCGGAGCGCTATCATCAGTTGGTTCAGCCAGCTAAATTAGAGCAGCTTAAGCGAAAATTTAACATCACCAAACCCTACTTCCTATATATTGGCCAGTGGCGGTCGCATAAGAATGTAATCAGGCTGATTCGAGCCTTTGCCCTGTTGCGCCGGCGGTATCAATTAGATTATCAACTGGTATTAGGCAGCAAGATCGATCCCGCTTACCCCGAGGTGCAGGCTACCATTAAGGAGCTAAATCTATCTGACGATGTAGTGCTAACCGGGTACATCACCGATGATGAACTTCCCTATCTTTATAATGGGGCGGAATGTTTTGTGTTTCCATCGCTCTATGAAGGATTTGGCCTGCCTCCCTTAGAGGCGATGGCCTGCGGTACGCCCGTGGTCTCGGCCAACACCTCCTGCTTGCCAGAGGTATTGGGCGATGCTGCCATTTATTTTGATCCGCTTAATATTGAGGAGATGGCCAAAGTAATGGCGGAAGTAGGTCGAAACTACAGTCTAAAACGGGAGCTTAAAGCCAAGGGGATAAAACAGGCGCGGCTTTATTCTTTCGATCGCATGGCCGAGGAGACCTTGGCGGTTTATCGCCGGGTCTTACGGTAGATTTTAGTTTTGGCTTTGTTAAATACGCATACTATAATGAAGCGTAGTCATATTAATTAAATTAATTAGCATGGGACTCACCAACACCGCACTTCTGATCGCGATGTTAGCGGCCGTCTTGGCTATCCTCTACGCCACGGGTTTAATAATCTGGGTAATCAAACTGCCTACTGGCAACGCTAAGATGCAAGAGATTGCTAAAGCGATCCAGCAGGGGGCCCGGGCATATTTAACTCGCCAATATACCACTATCGCTATAGTCGCCGTGCTGTTGGCGGTGCTGTTATATCTAACCCTGGGTCTTAATACCGCCTTAGGATTTTTGGTGGGGGCAATCCTGTCGGGTCTGGCCGGGGTAATTGGAATGAATGTGTCGGTGCAGGCTAATGTAAGAACCGCCGAGGCGGCTAATCATGGGATGGCTCGGGCCTTAAATGTAGCGTTTAAGGGCGGCTCGGTGACTGGGCTATTTGTGGTTGGTTTGGCGTTGCTATCGGTTAGTGGATTCTATTATCTTTTTCGCGACATCCCTGCCCTGATCGGTTTAGGGTTCGGTGGCAGCTTGATCTCCATCTTCGCGCGCTTAGGTGGCGGTATCTACACTAAGGCGGCCGATGTGGGCGCCGATCTGGTGGGCAAGGTCGAAGCTGGCATTCCCGAAGACGACCCCAGAAACCCAGCGGTGATCGCGGATAATGTTGGTGATAATGTGGGCGACTGCGCCGGGATGGCCGCCGATCTATTTGAAACCTATGCCGTTACTGCCGTAGCGGCGATTGTGCTAGGCAACTTGATCCTAAACGGTTCGTCCGCTGCGCTGACCTACCCGTTGCTGTTGGGCGCCGTTTCGATCGTTGCTTCCATTATTGGAATGTTATTTGTCCGACTGGGCAAAAGCCAGAATATTATGGGCGCGCTCTACGCTGGCCTATCGGTTAGCGGATTGTTATCGGCGATTGGCTTCTACTATGTGGCGACTACCGCGCTCACCGGGCTTAATCTTCTGCCGATGAATCTATTTTATACATCGCTGATTGGTTTGGTGGTTACCGGATTAATGATAGTCATTACCGAGTACTACACTTCCACCCACTACGGTCCAGTTAAGGGGATTGCCAATGCGTCTGAGACCGGTCACGGCACCAATATCATTCAAGGCTTGGCCGTAGGGATGAAATCAACTACCTTGCCAGTGCTGGTAATTATTGCGGCGATTTGGGGAGCATACGAGTTAGCCGGATTATATGGCGTGGCTATCGCGGCGATGTCGATGTTGTCGATGACTGGCATTATGGTGGCGATCGATGCTTATGGCCCCATTACCGATAATGCGGGAGGGATCGCCGAGATGGCCAATCTGCCAGAGAAAGTTCGGAATGTAACCGATCCATTGGACGCGGTTGGCAATACCACCAAAGCAGTTACCAAAGGCTACGCTATCGGTTCGGCGGCGTTGGCTGCGATTGTTTTATTTGCGGCTTATGCGCAGGATTTGCAGCGCTTGGCTGGTCAAACCTACGACTTTCTGCTGGGTGACCCCCAGGTGCTGATTGGCTTATTTATTGGGGGCCTACTGCCCTATCTGTTTGCAGCAATCTCGATGGAAGCGGTGGGCAAAGCCGCTGGTAGCGTGGTGAAAGAAGTGCGGCGCCAGTTCCAAACGATCAAGGGAATTATGGAAGGAACTGCCAAGCCCGACTATGCCCGCGCCGTTGATATTGTGACCAAGGCAGCGATCAAAGAGATGATCGTTCCGGCATTAATTCCGGTGGCTGCCCCGATCCTGGTTGGCTGGCTGCTGGGCCCGGTAGTGTTAGGCGGGATGCTGGTTGGCAGCATCGTTACCGGCATCTTTGTCGCCATCTCAATGACTACGGGCGGAGCGGCGTGGGACAACGCCAAGAAATATATTGAAGGAGGCGTTTTAGGCGGCAAGGGTTCTGCCGCTCACAAGGCTGCCGTTACTGGTGATACCGTGGGTGATCCGTATAAAGACACGGCTGGTCCGGCGATCAATCCTATGATCAAAGTTATCAATATCGTTGCTTTGCTTATCATTGGTTTATTGATCAAATAAATAGTGGAGACTGCCAGGTTAGTCGATCATCAAATTCGGGTTGAGGTAACCCAAACGGAAGGGGTGCTCACTATTAAATTCCCGGATGGGTCATGTGTCACCTGGCCGGTTAGCGACCTATCAGTCAGCTCGGGCGAGATGTATCTTACCCTATCGCCTAAGGCTACTCTCCCCGATAAGGCGGCATTAGCTCGGCAGATACTACAAGAGATATTGCAGGTTAATCAATGAATAAGCCCCGTCGTCGTCACCCGTTTTGGTGGGTCTTAACCTGCTTCGGGGTGCTTTTATTATTGGTTATTAGCTGGTACATATCTTTTGATATCGTCTACGCTGAACGCGCTATGCCTAACATTAGCGTGGGGGGCGCATCCATCGGTGGGCTATCGTTTGATCGGGCTGATGCAGTCATGGCCGACGCCTTGGCTGCTGCCAAATTGGCTAAACTCTCATTGGTCTATCAAACCAATCGGTACGCGTACACCATCGATCAACTGGGGGTGGAGCTGGACCTCCCTGCTACCCTCGATCGGATACACCGCTTTGGTCGAACCACTAATTTGTTCACTAACTCACGAGAACGATTCGGTGGATTTTTTAAATTCGTCGCACCGGAAGTAGCCTATGATTTTACTTCGGGCTTTGCCACAGTTGCCAGTAATTTGGCTAAAAAATATAATCAGCCGGCGGTCGAAGCTGGGGTGACGGTCAAGCAACAATCTGCTATCGTCTCCCCCGCTCAACCGGGCCGGGAATTGTCGGGGCCGACTTTGCGGCAACTGGTGGGAGACCGCCTTGGCCGGCTTCAACTTTCTGATGTTATTCTACCAATCATCGATAGCGCGCCTGCTGTTTCGACCGAAACCGCCACGGCTACCGCCGATCAGATTAATCAGGGTCTAAGTTCCGAGTTAGTTTTGACCGCGCGCGGCCAGGATATTTTGGCTTTATCACCCAAACAGCTGTGGGAATGGTTAGAAGTTTATCCGGAGGGGGCGGCGCTGGTGGCGCGGTTGAAACCCAGCGAGTTAGAAAAATTTGCCAAGAGCCTGGAGCCCAAGGTTAATCAGCCGATGCAGAATGCGATCTTTAAATTGAGCGGCAAGCAACTGGTTGCCTTCCAACCGGATCGGCCCGGCCGAGTACTGCGCACTCAAGCGGCGGTCGATCTAATCCAGCAGAGTTTCTTAAGCTCCAATCGGTCAGTGGAGCTGGCCGTCAACTACCTGGAGCCCAAAACTAAATTAGCCGATATCAATAATTTGGGAGTAAATGAGCTGGTCGCTTCCGGTGTGTCCAATTTTACCGGCAGTCCCGCTAATCGCCGCCACAATATTAAAACCGGCGCATTAAAATTCAATGGTGTGATGATCGCTCCGGCTGCCACCTTTTCTTTTAACAAAACATTAGGCGTCGTTGATGAAACTACCGGTTATCTGCCCGAACTGGTGATCAAGGGTGACGAAACCATCCCCGAATTTGGAGGCGGTCTCTGCCAGGTATCGACCACCGCTTTTCGGGCCATTCTGAATGGCGGTTACCCGGTAATGGAGCGGCAGAATCATTCGTACCGGGTGGTCTACTATGAGCCAGCCGGAACCGATGCCACCATCTACCCTCCTTCGCCCGATCTTAAATTTATCAATGATAGTTCGGGCCATATTGTGATGCAGACTTATATCGAAGGGAACAACCTGCATTTTGATTTCTACGGCACTAAATTGGATCGCAAAGTGGTGTTGGAAGGACCCAAGATCTTTAACATTACCCAGCCGCCCGAACCGGTGTATATTGAAACATCAACCATCCCCGAGGGAGAAACCAAACAGATCGATACTGCTCATCGGGGGGCGGACGCCATTCTCTATCGGCGGATCTACGACGCCAATGGTAAGGAGATTCGCCAAGAAGAGTTTAAAAGCCACTATGTGCCCTGGCCAGCCAAATTCTTGGTCGGGGTAAAGGCCGCTCCGCCAGTCTCGACCGATCTCAAGAATGTGCCGCCCGAATCGAGTGGGTCGGAGCAATCATTAGTCCCCCTCACCCCCTCCGAGCCCGCGATCCCTTAGGGCCGGTGGGGCCGCCCGAATCGCTCGCTAATTAGCTGTAGCCATTATGATCTATTTTCTTTACGGCGAAGACGACTTTCGAATCAAGCAGCGGATCGCTTCCTTGCGCGCTGGGCTGTTGAAAACCGATTGCAATCTGGATGTGCAGGTTAAGGCCGCTGCCGACCTCACCGCGGCGGATCTTAATAGTTTGGTGATGACCCAGTCGCTGCTGTCCAATAGCCGGCTGTTGATCATCAATCAGCCGATCGATAGCGGATCGGACGAGTTTCACAGTGCCTTAATCGAACTATTGGCGCGTCCCCTACCCGAAGGCGTGGTGCTGATGTTGGTTGAGTCACAGCCCGATCAGCGGACTAAGTTGTTCAAGCTGCTCAATAAATTCGTAGTCGAAACCTACCCACTGCTGCGCGCCCCCGAAGCGGCCAAGTGGTTGCAGAATCAAGCGCAGGTGCGCGGGGCGCGAGTGGGGGCCGCTGCCGCCAGTGCTTTAGCCGGCAATTTTGGCGATGATCTTTGGCGGATGAGCAGCGAATTGGATAAGCTGATTACTTTTGCCAACGGGGCGCCGATTACCAAGGCTACGGTTGATCAGTTAATTCCCATCCCTCTGTCCGACAACATCTTTGCCACTATCGAAGCGCTCGCTAAAAAGAACTTCGCGCTAAGTAATCAGTTGATTAACCGGGAGCTGCAGCTGGGAATGGCCGAACAGCAGCTGATCGCTATGATCGCTTATCAATTTCGCAACATTGTGCTGATCCGTGCCTGGCTGGATGCCGGTGTCCGAGCCAGCGAGCTGCCCGCTAAAACTCAGCTGCATCCTTATGTGGTTCAAAAAACCACCGAACTATCCCGGCAGTTTTCTCTAATGGAACTGGCCCGCATCTTCTATTTATTGCAGCGGGTGGATACGGCAATTAAGCGGGGGGTGACTCCGCCGCGGGTAGGCTTGGATATTCTAACGGCGCAGGTGATTAGCGCTTAGCGCTCTTGCGGGCAGCGCGCACCAGCCGCGACTTTAACCGGGCAGCCTTGTTCTTATGGATCAGGCCGGTTTTAGCAGCCTTGTCCAAGGATTTCTGAGCAGCCGATAAAGTAGCCTCCGTGGGTTTTTGATGAGCGGTTTTAACCACCTTCTTTAAAGCCCCTTTGATCTTTAAAGTGGCTGCCCGTCTCCGGGCGTCCCGCCGCATCTTCTTGATGGCTGATTTGATGATTGGCATGGAATAAAATTTACTCTGCCATTCTATGACGGATCTCTCGCCTTGTAAACCCCGTTAGAAATTCGAGCAGGTAACTAATTTTAATTTAGGGCCTTCGCGCGGTAGCGCGTTGCTGACGAAATATGCCCGTCTGGATCAGTCCATAATTTCTAACGGGGGAAAGACAGTCTCCATCCAAAACTAACCGATCGGGTGGACCCAGTAGTAGAGATTAGCGTGATTTCATCATTCGGCGCAGCCGCGCTAATTTTCACTACCGGGTTGACACAAACCCGGGGGTGTCGTATCTTTTACTATTCGAAGCACTTATAAATGGAACTGACCCCCAAACAACAAGCTCTCGAGCTGATCAATAAATCCAAGCATATTCTGATCGCCCCCGGCCGGGCCGATGGCGATTCGATTGGCAGTGGATTGGCGCTTTATTTAGTCCTCTCCCGCCTGGGCAAACGGGTTAGTTTAGTGGTACTCGATCCGCTGCCTTCCAAATTCAACTTCTTGCCGCAGTTAAATGAAATACAGCCCGAATTCAATGGCCTGCGCGATTTTGTGATCAGCCTGGATTGTGCCACCGCTGCCGCCGATAAGCTGGCTTATAACTTTCAAGACGATAAATTAAACATTGTGATCACGCCCAAGCATGGTGTTTTCAAACCGACCGATGTCAGTTTTGCTGAGGGCAGCTTTCAATACGACTGCCTCATTACGCTGGACGCGGCTGACTTGGAGCAAGTGGGGCCGCTGTATACCGATAGTCCAAAGTTGTTCCAGACCGTACCGCTGATCAATATCGATCATCACGCCAGCAACGACTACTATGGCGCGGTCAATTTGGTTGATTTGACTGCCACTTCGACCGCGGAAATTTTAGTGGGGCTGATCGAAGCCTTGGGGCCGTCCTTGATCGATGCGGATGTGGCCACCGCGCTGCTGACCGGAATTATCAACGACACCGGCAGCTTCCAACACAGCAACACCACCCCCAAGTCTCTTACCATTGCTGCCCAGATGGTGGGGTTTGGCGCCCGCCACCAGGAGATTATTCAGTACCTGTTTAAGACCAAAGCCTTCTCTACCCTTAAGCTCTGGGGCCGGATCCTAACCAATGTCCAGCACGATGCAGGCAGCCGGCTAGTCTGGAGCACCGCTCCCCTATCTGATATAACTGAAACCGAGGCGACTGGGGAGCAGATCAGCGGTATTATCGACGAACTGATGACGAGCATCCCAGAAGCTGATATAGTAGTTCTATTGTCCGAGCGGGACCCTCGGGTAGTCTCGGGCAGTATTCGGACAAAGAGAGGGATCGATGCAGCCGATATCGCTAAAATATTTGGCGGTGGCGGTCACCATGGGGCCGCCGGATTTAAGCTGCTGGATAGCAGTATCCCAGAGGCCGAAGCAACCGTAGTGGCTAAGATCAGGGAGTATCAGGCTAAACGGTTGATGGGCGTCACTCCCACCCCAGCCGAGTCGGAAAATGTTGGCTTGGAGCCTGTGATTTCTGACCTTGTCAAAAGCGAGTAAAAATGATATAATAAAACAAAGAGATGACACTCGAAACTACGAAGAAAAAGAAGATCATCGGCACCTATCAGGCGCATAATAAAGACACTGGATCGGCAGAAGTTCAGGTGGCTTTGTTGACCGAGAAGGTCAAAGAGCTGACCCGCCATCTTAAAGTTCACCAAAAAGATTTTCATTCCCGCCAAGGTTTATTTAAGATTGTGGGCAACCGTCGGCGGCTGTTAAACTACATCAAGACCAAACACCCTAAAAAATATTCAGCTTTAATTGATAAGTTAAAAATCCGAAAGTAAGAGCCGGCGAAAAGTTTAAGAGCCAGCATAGAGCATAGAGCTCAGCGAATCTTCCGTTTAGGTTCGTTCGGTCCTACGCTTTATGTGCTACCTCTTCTCTGCTTTTCCGCTTCTCTGCTTTGGATAGAAAGGAATGCAATGGAAAAATTTGAAAGCAAGCTTGGCAGTTCCAAGCTCACTATGGAAACCGGCAAGTTAGCCCGGCTGGCTTCTGGTTCGGTTACTGTTCGGTTGGGTGACACGGTAGTCTTAGCGACCGCTTCGATTGCCGAGAAGCCGCGGGAGGGTATCGACTTCTTTCCGCTATTGGTAGATTTCGAAGAGAAGATGTATGCCTCGGGCAAGATCTCGGGGAGTCGGTTTATCAAGCGCGAGGGTCGAGCGTCGGAGAACGCCATTCTTACTTCTCGGCTAACCGATCGGCCGCTGCGTCCTCTGTTCCCCAAGGGTTTCTATAATGATGTGCAGATCGTGATCACCGTGCTGTCAGCCGATTTAGTGCATGATCCGGATGTGCTGTCGATCATCGCCGCTTCGGCTGCCCTGATGCTTTCTGACGCCCCGTTTGATGGGCCGGTCGGCGCTATTCGCGTAGGTTTGATCCACGGCGAATTAGTGGCTAATCCATCCTATGAGCAGTTAGAAAACGAGAGCCAGTTGGATCTGGTAGTGGCAGGCACTCGTGATCGGGTGATGATGATCGAAGCCGGCGCCAACGAAGTTGATGAAGCCACTATGCTGCGTGCGATCAAGTTTGCTCACGAAGCGATGCAACCCAGTATCGATCTGCAGCATCAGTTGATCGCTGGGAAGCAAATCAGTGACAAAAAGAACTATCCGCTGCATTTGCCAGAAGAGCAGCTAATTACCAAGGTGGCGGAGTTTGTCGGCACCAAGGCAACCGAGGCGATCTATCACCCCGAAAAAACTGGACGCAACACCCGGCTGGCAGAGTTAAGGGAGCAGGTCTGGCAGACCTTTGTATCGGAAGAGACGCCCGAGGCGACCGTGGCCGAAGTGTTTTCCAAGATCGTCTCTAAAGAATTTCGCAAAAACTTATTGGAGAAAGACCAGCGGCCGGATGGCCGGAAATTAGACGAAGTTCGTCCGATTACTTGCGAGGTCGGTATTCTCCCCCGTCCGCACGGATCGGCTCTGTTTACCCGCGGCGAAACTCAGGCGCTGACTATTGTGACCTTGGGTTCGGCTGGTGATGAGCAGATGATCGATACGATGGAGTTGGATACCACCAAGCGCTATATGCATCACTACAATTTCCCACCGTACGCCACCGGCGAGATCAAGCCAATGAGGGGGCCGGGCAGAAGAGAGATCGGTCACGGAGCGTTAGCCGAAAGAGCGCTGCTACCGATGATCCCGCCTAAAGATAGTTTTCCTTACACTGTCCGGGTAGTGTCGGAGATCTTAAGCAGCAACGGCAGTAGTTCGATGGCTTCGGTCTGTGGCAGCACCCTATCGCTGATGGATGCGGGTGTCCCGATCAAGAAACCAGTCTCGGGCGTGGCGATGGGTGTGGTGACCGACGACTCGGGCAACTTTAAGATCCTAACCGATATCGCTGGAATCGAAGATTTTAATGGCGACATGGACTTTAAAGTGGCCGGGACCAAAGATGGCATCACTGCCATGCAGCTGGATATGAAAGTAAGAGGCCTGGGTTTTGAGGTGTTTGAACAGGCGTTTGCCCAAGCTTATAAAGGTCGGATGCACATCTTGGAGATTATGCAACAGTGCCTCACCGCCCCCCGCCCGGAATTATCGATGTATGCCCCGCGGGTTACGGTGATCAAAATTCATCCCGACAAGATCCGCGAAGTAATCGGCCCAGGCGGCAAGATGATCAACGATATGATCAGCCGAGCCGGCGGAAAATCGATTACCGAGATCAACATCGAAGATGATGGCACCGTATATGTCTCTTCGACCAACGCCAAGTACGCTACTCAAGTGGTAGATGAGATCAAAAATATGACTCGCGAGGTTCAGGCCGGAGAGAAGTTCGTCGGCAAGGTTACCCGGATTATGGATTTTGGCGCTTTTGTCGAGATCTTCCCGGGCACCGAAGGTCTGGTCCATATTTCGCAACTGGCTAACCAGCGGGTAGAGAAAGTAACTGATATAGTAAAGGTAGGCGATACTCTGCCAGTAGTTGTGGTCGAGATCGATTCGATGGGTAGACTTAACCTTTCGCACAAAGCTACCCTACCAAAGGACGCGCGTTAAAGTTAGTACTCTTATCTATGAAGTGTGCCGAATGCGGTCACCGGAATCGCGTAGAAGATAACTTCTGCATGATCTGCGCGAGTCCCCTGATCCCCACTCCTCCCTCCAAAAGTCGGGTGGCTCTCCCCCCGCAAAATATTTTAGACGGCCTTGAAGGCCGGATGATTAGAGCGGTCAAAATCAGTCCGACCGTTGCTCCCCAGTGGGCCTGGTGGACTACCGCTTTGGTTCTCGTCGCCATCATTGTCTCCGTCTACCTGCTCTATTTCGTTGATACCTATCAGGTTGAGGCGATCAACTATTCTCCTTCTGCGTATGACCAAACAGGAACTACTAACCCAGATCTCTAACGACATTAGAGAACACACTTGTTCTCTGCGGGCAGGATGCACTCAGGCCGTACCGGGTGATGGCAATCCCGATAGCGATATTGTGTTTATTGGCGAAGGCCCCGGCAAGGTTGAAGACGAGGTAGGTAAGCCATTTGTCGGCCCCGCCGGCCGTGTGTTAGATGGGCTATTGGCGGGCATTGGCTTGCAGCGATCGGATATCTATATTACCAATGTGGTTAAATGTCGGCCGCCGGCCAATCGCGACCCCTCACCTTCCGAAGTGGCGGAGCACGCCGAATTTCTAAAACGCGAGCTCGAGTTGCTCAAGCCTAAATTGATCGTGCTGTTGGGCCGGCACGCTCTTCACTGGTTTTTGCCTAATGATCAGATCGGTCAGGTGCATGGCCATGCCAAGCGGCAGGGCGATCAGGTGTTTTTCCCCATTTATCATCCAGCAGCGGTGCTGCACAATCCGCCGCTAATGAATGATTTGCAGAACGATTTTGCCAAGATTCCAGCCCTGCTCAAAAAAACAGTCGAGCTGCTCCCTGAGCCGGGAGGCTCTCAGAGCCGGAGGCCGCTAGCGGCGGCGGAGACCAATACGAACATCGCGCAAACTAATTTATTCGAAATCAAATAATTTAAATCAAGTAGAATTAACATATGAGCAACATTCGCAAACAAAAAATTCAGCGGAGCGGCAAAGATCGCAACCGTGCCCCCCGAGCTCCCAGAAAATATACTCCCCCCCGCCGCGGGGTTAGCTCTCAGCCAGTTACCAAACAGGCGCTCAAGGTAATGCCTTTGGGTGGGTTTGGCGAGATCGGCAAGAATATGACGCTGTTGGAATATGGCAATGATCTAATCGCCATCGACTGCGGGATGATGTTCCCCGACGAGACGATGCTGGGCATCGACTATGTTATCCCTGACGCTACCTATTTGCGCAAAAACCGGGCCAAGTTTCGTGGTATCGTTATTACCCACGGGCACGAAGATCACATTGGCGCTATCCCCCACATTGTGCCGGAGTTAAGTGTGCCAGTATACGCCAGTCCGTTGGCCAAAGCGCTGATCGAAACCCGGCTGGGTGAATATAAAGGCACCCAGCATGTTAAGATTAACGCCTATCAACCCAACGACGAGATTCGCTTAGGCGTGTTTAAGATCCGCTTCTTTAGGGTCAACCACAGTATTCCCGATAGCTTCGGCATTATTATCGATACCCCCGAAGGCGTAGTGGTGCACACCGGCGATTTTAAGATTGATCTCACCTCTCCGGACGGCCTATTTTTTGACCTAGCCAAACTAAAAGAGGTCGGCCGTCATCAGCCGCTTCTCTTGTTGTCCGAGAGCACTAACTCTGATACCCCTGGCCACACTATTTCGGAGAAAGCTATCGGCGAAAGTTTTAACGAGCTGTTTGCTAAAGCCAACGGCCGCATTATTATCGCTTCGTTTGCTTCGAGGATCGACCGGATGCAGCACGCTCTTAATGCCGCGGTCAAGTTTGGCCGCCGGGTAACCATCTCCGGCCGCTCGATGCTGCAGTATTTTGAGGCGGCTTCCAAGCTGGGCTACATTAAATACCCCCGAGAGATCCTGGTGCCACTTAAGGAGATTAGCAAGATCCCCGATGCTAAGTTGGTGGTCTTAAGTACTGGTAGTCAGGGCCAACAGGGTTCATCGCTTGCCCGGATGGCTTTTCGGGAGCACTCCCAAGTCAAGATCAAACCGGGCGATACCGTGGCGCTCTCTTCCTCCCCCATCCCGGGCAATGAGAGGTCCATCTCATCCATTATCAATAATCTCTGCCGCGAAGGCGCCGAGGTAATTCATAACCGAAATATGCAGATTCACACCACCGGCCATGCCTACCAAGAGGAGTTAAAGACAATTCTTCAGTTAGTCAAACCGCGTTTCTTTATTCCCATCCACGGCGAATATCATATGCGGGTATCTCATAAGAAATTAGCTCTTGGAGTTGGTGTCCCCGAAGCAGATATCTTCTTGTTGGAGAACGGCGATATTATGGAGTTTCACGCAGGCAAGGCCCGCAAATTGAAAGATACTATCCCGGCCGGCATCGTGATGGTGGATGGGTTGGGCGTCGGCGATGTTGGTGAGATCGTGTTGCGTGATAGACAGGCGATGGCCAAGGAGGGCATGTTTGTGATCATCGCCACCATCGAACGCAAGAGCGGCAAGTTGGTAAATAGCCCCGATCTTATCTCTCGCGGCTTTGTCTATATGCGCGAGCAAGAGGAGTTAGTTAATCGTACGCGAATGGAGGTAAAGCAGATCATCGGCCGGCATAGCGGCAAAGCGCCGGAAGATTGGAGCAACATCCGTCAGCAGATTCGAGAAGAGATCGGTAACTTCCTATATAGAGAGACTCAACGGAGACCCTTAATCATCCCCGTCATTATAGAGGTTTAAGTGACGCGCATTTCTTAGGTAGCGTCATCCCGGACTCGATCCGGGATCCAGGCGAACACTCGTCATTGCGAGTCCGTCAGCCGACGGACGCGGCAATCCCTCTCGTCATTCTGGTAAGGTCCGATGTGTCGGACCGCATCCAGAATCTTACAATATTCTTTCTTAACTTATTTGCTACCATTTTGCTCGCCCAAATTCTTTTGCCACCATCCGTCGGCTGACGGACGGTGGCGCCAAACCGGCCGCCAGTCGCCCTCGCTATTCGCCTCAACCAATCACCTGACCGCTCTCACCCTAACAAACAACGGGCTAAAGCGACAGTGATTGGTTGGGCTCAGAACGCTCGAGCTCCAATGGCGGAAGGAACAAGCGCAGTCGGCTCCGTCAGGGCATAAAAAGCACTCCTCTCGTCATTCCCGCGCAGGCGGGAATCCAGGCCCGCCCTCGTCATCGCGAGCGTAGCGTGGCAATCTAACCCCTCCTCTCCTCCCCTTGGCAAGGGGAGGTAGGGTGGGGTTTTTAGTATAAAAAAATGGCGGTAGAGAGAATATAATTCTCAATACCGCCATATAAAACGAATAAAAATGTTGTGACCGATGGGTCACTCTAACCACACCCACTCGCCTTGGGTGTGCTTTCGGTTGGTCCACTGCCACATTGCGTAAAATGTTTTAGCGGTGTCGCTGACATTGCTGCCCGTTAACTCGAATTCCGGGAATGGCCCCGGATCGTTAAGTAAGAGTCCCTCATCGTCTGTCCAGATGATACTGTACTCTCCGCTCCCCATCTTGGATAAATCGATGGGGTCATCCCCGTTTTGCCAGACGGCTGCCTGAATCGAGTATAGTTCCAATTGTTTCCCATCGATGTCCGACCAACGCGTCGATAAAATATCGAACGCATTGAGACAGGAAGCAACCGGGGTAACACGAATGGGAGACGAACTCTCGAGCACGGGCATAACATGCCCCTCGATTGTATCCATCATCCCCTCTCCGGTGACGGAGAAGATAATCTTGTTTGACTTGTTGAGTAATGGGTTAACCCATATTCCCTCCGTCGGGGCAGGTTTATTGGTGGGCTTTTCTGCCTCTGGCTCAGGTGACATTATCCATGTAACGACAGCAATTTCACCTGCGCCCAATTCCGGAATCATCGCCACATCTTTATATGTCTGTGGTGGTAGGTGCGTATCACCGCTTTTGAAGGCGGTAATGCCGATCCCGCTGGCATGTGGGACCAATCTCCAAATAATCACCTCGGTCGCCGGGGGGATAATTACAATCTTGGAGTTTTTCGCTGCCACGAAAGTGGCATCGCCAAACTCCTCTTTGCGATTATCTTCGGTTATCGCCTTCATCCGACCTTCCAGACATATCTCCTTGGTGATGGAGACTGTTTCGGGGTCCTTGGGGGTGTCCTTGAACGATCCCCCGATTACTGTAACTGTAATAGTAATTGTCTCGTCGGTCGAAGCGAAGGCCACCGAGTCGAACGAAAGCGAGAAAAGGACAAAAATCAAAACAGCAAGAATGTACCTCTTCATTTTTATGACCTCCTTGGTCAGAAAAACAAGATGCGGCCGGTGCCGCCGTGACGGTTAGAAAAGCAGGAGGCGCAAGGCCACCCACCAGTCTCCCAACAACTACTTATTGTTTCCAGCTCCTATGGGCGAAGCGAGCTGGTTGATTTTTCAAGGGGGCGGGTAAATTGCCGTATTTCGGCTACAATTTTACCTCCACCCAGAACGCCCTATCCTAACATATCCCCCAGTACCTGTCAAGCCTTTTTCCGCTCTGAGAGCGGCTATATAAGAGATGGGGGCGGGGGTATTGTGCCCTTTTTTCGGTTTTTAGGGGGCAGCGGCTCGATAGCGGGGCGCATCTGTTCATATCCGTAATCTTTGACCAGCAAACGAATTAGCATCACGGTTGATAAGAAACGATAGTAAGACTCGGTCTGTTGCCGCTGTAGTTCAATAAATTCGCGGGCCTGTTCGCTCCGCAGGGCGCCATCGATATAGGTAAGCTTACCCCAAATTTCCGGTCCGCTTAGCTTCTGATAGTAAAGATGGTCGCCCGATAACTCCTTGCGCATATGATCGAATACCTTTCTATCTTCAGGAGTCATCGCATCAAATGCATCCGCTAATTTTAGATCTTCCTCCGGATCGAACTGGCGCATCTGGGCCAACATCAAAGCCGATCGAGACTTCATCAATTCTTTTTCCCAATCGAGATCTTCCCACATCCCTCTCAAGCCCAGCCAGTCGCGACCGGCTTTTCGAATGACGGAGGAGGCCGGGTGAGTACTCAGGCTATCAATCAATAAATAATATTTAGTTGTCAGATCCGACCGCTCTCCCCATATCCCGATCATCCCTTCGGTGGTGAGCGGCTTTTGTATTTGAAGTTCTTTCGGCCGCAGATATTCATGAGTTTGTTCGGCATCCAACCACTCTGGACCCCAGTCCCGCACTATTTGCTCCAAAGCCTCTATTTTGAGTTTTATCCGATCGGCAAATTCTCCTTCCGACGCCTTCAGAACCTCGGTCTGCTTGGCCACATCGACACACTCGGATAGATAACGCATCTCTAATATGTCGATCCGTGCCTGCAGCGCTTTTTCGTACTCTGGATGGTATCGTTTAACGCCATTTTCTCCGGCTACTGCCAGGTCGCCCTCAAATAGGTCGGGGTGATCGGCCAAAAACTGATCGATAAACTCCCGATCTTGCAGTATTCGATCCGTTTCCCACTGGTGGGCCTCAGCCAGCACCCGGTTATATTCCACCTCTACATTTTTGGGGTGTTGCAGGCTGAGGCTGGAAAATTTCCAACCCATGATGGTGGATACCGCCGGTATTTTTTGATACCAATCTTCCCGCAACTTCGAGAAATCAGCCTTGGGCCGGTAGCGATCCAAGATCTTCTGAATGCGAATGTCGGGGTTTAGCTGGTGCTCTTCCCGGATTCGTTCTGATAGTGGCAATTTGGATATGGCGTCCTCTAATCTGCTGGCCTGACCGGTAACCGGGCGCGCTCCCTCCGCCCCCACTATTAATATGTGGGCATATGGTTTTTCGCCAGTTTGGCGGCCGGCGCTCAAGAATTTCTCTAAATTCTCTTCAGTATATTTTAATACCTGAACCGACGGATGGTCGAGATCAGGTGTCTGGCGCGGGTCGTGATAAACTATCTCTAATTGTTTGGTGATGCGATTCAGCTGCAGGTAGAGGGCGGTGGCGTGTCTGTTTACCCACATAATGGCGCCGCGGCCCTTGCCGTTTGGCTCTATCCCGGCCTCCAGCTCTTGGCGCAGTTCGTCAAAATTATCCGGCTGTATGGCGGCATAGCCCAATTTTTCTATTAGCTGACGAGTGGCGGCGATGTTAGTCCCCTTGGTTTCATCAAAATCTTTGCCTAATCGTGAGCGCAGATATCCTTCGATCTGGGCGGCGTCTTCGCCAAAAACATATTTAGCGATATTAGCCAGACAGGCCAGTACGCAGCCTTTTTCGTTTTTTTGCTTGATGGTTTCTTCGTACACGGTACGCGGGTATTCGGCTTCTAATTTAGTGATCTTTTTTAGCTCTTCGGGTTCAACATCCAGCTCTTCGGCCAACTGCATTGGTCGTGGCGCGCCTTGTTCTTCTCGCCATAGTTGCCAGAAATACATATTGCGCACGGTCAGTCCGCCGAACCGTTTAGCCAGCTGAGCCACTTTGATCTTAGGGTCGTTCGAAGCCACAAATAAGGTGTATTCTCCGCTGGGCTGGCGGAAGTAGCTGACCCGGGTTTTAATGCCGGCGGCGTAAAGTACATCGGTATAGTCGATGCTATGCAAATATTTCGTGGCTGATTTATCGATATCGATCATCAGCTCGCTGCCGTACCGAGTCTTAATGATCATCCCCTGTTCACGCAATTTATCTACCTGTTTGACGGCTGCTTTGATATGCTTCTCCACCTGCTGAACCATTGCTTTATCTATACCCAGGCGATTCAGCTCGGTGTTGGGTATGCTTTTAGCCGGATCTTTGCCAGTTAGCTCCATTAAGCTGATAAAGCCCGGGCGCAGCTCTTTGGTAGCGGGATCAACTTGGTGCAAGAAGTGAGAAAATTTACCATCCCGATCCACCTGCAGCTGCATTAACCCAAAAGCATTACGGGCGGTTTTGACAATATCAAAATTGGCGGAGTAGTAGTTCTTGTTATCCTGGGCGTCTACAAAGTCTAACAGATTTTGAGTGGGAGCCGAGTCGGTCAGCGCGCCCAACCGGATCAGATGTTCGTATACTTGGCGAGCGGCTGAGGGAGACTTTGGGTCCGAAGCGGGGCCATGATGATCGAAGTAAATGCGTCCGCCATCCGGGGTAAGTGACGAAGCTAACCCGTCACGGTGCTGCCCGTGGTCCATCCCGGCTGCTTCCTCGGGTGAGATGTCGATCATAATAGCGATCTCGGGATGCTTAGCCATAAACTTGTCCAACTGTTCGTGCTCGACATAAAAAACCGGAGTGGAATCGGTGATCACCCCGGCCCGTTTCATTAACATCACCGCTACATTGCCGTCTAAGTCCGAGGAGTCTTCGGTTTTGCGTTGAACTATTACCCCGCGCTCGGCTGCTTTTTTAAACCGTTCCAAATCTTTTTCGCCCTGGTCTTCGGCTGCCTCCGGGACGGGGGGGTCTTTTTCTTTTTCGGCGACCGGAATTTGACTAGGGATCCGACCATAATGGGGGCCAACGATGTGGGTATAAAAAAAGTCAGCCCTCTTCTGCGCATCAGACCGTTTTTGTGACAGGATATATTGCTCGATGGCGTCCGCTCTGTGGCGCATCTCTTCTTCGTTCTCTCCCAGCTGTTCAGCGAACCAGTCTTTAATGCTTTGTTGTTTTCTGTTGATGGAGTTCTGCTTCTTGTTTGACATATTCCGAAGCTGGTCGGGGGCGATCTCATAGAGCTCTTTTAGCTGATCCAGTTTTTCCACGGCCAACTTTCCCGTCTCTTTGTCGATGGGGGTTACTGGCTCGATGGGGCGGGCAGATTCGGGGTTATTGTCTGGCTGCATAAGTTACTTTATCGTTTTTTATTATACCACGGATTAAAGATTTAGTCAATACCAGAGCGGATTTTTAGCACTTTACAGGGAAAAACGCCCAGTAACCTGCCCCGTAGTGAGCGCGAGTGGCTCTCAGAGCACAAAAAACAATTTTTTTACTCGCGCCCTACTACGGGGTATAATTAACCTGTTGTATAGAGGATTTTTGAGTGCCGATGGCCAGAAAAAAGCGGAAGCGCAAGTATAAATACCGCTCCTATCAGACATCCAAGTGGGTCGAGGGCTTAAACCTCGATTTGGAGTTGGAGCCGCATATTGTGCGAGAGATCGTGGCGGTCTTGCTGTTCGGTTTGGGCATCTTCGTGCTGCTCTCGATCTTGGGCGCTGCCGGCGGGGTCGGTAGTGTCTTTTACGGCGGCTTGCGGATGGGTCTGGGGTGGACCAGTTTCGTTCTCCCCGTTCTGTTAGTCGGTTCCGGTATTGCGCTATTCTATCCGGTTAAATATAAGTTTACTGCCACCAACATCGTGGGGTTGGTGTTATTAGTGTTATCGCTTTCTACCCTGCTGCATTTATTTATCGATCCGGTTGTTGGCGCCGAAGCCGCTTACCAGGGCGCGGGCGGCGGTTATGTCGGCTTGGTGATCGCCCTGGCTTTGATCGGGATGGTGGATTTTTGGGCCTCGCTGCTGATCGTTGGTGTGGCCTTGGTTATCTCGCTGCTGTTTGTATTTGGTCAACCGATGCGCGAGCTCTACTACAAGATGAAATTCAGATTGCCGGTGATGCCTAAACTTCCCCGGGTAGTGATCAATGACGCCAATGGCAATGACTACGACGAGGAAGAAATTAAACAATCGAGCAATTCAACAATTAAGCAATCTAAGTCAGAATCGGATGATGAGGAAGAGGTCAAGCCTAAAACGAAAGCGGCTCGCGACACCGAGTTTGTCCCGCGCGAGATTGCCCCTTCGGGCGACTACTCCGCACCTCCTTTGGATCTGTTGAGTGATGTGGTTACTAAAGTAGATAGCGGCAATATTCGTCAAAATATTACTACCATCCAAGAAACTCTGGAGGATTTTGGAGTCGAAGTCGAGATGTCAGAAGTCAATGTGGGCCCGACGGTTACTCAATACACCCTTAAACCGGCGGCTGGAGTTCGGCTCTCCCGCATTAGCAATCTATCCAACGATTTGTCTCTGGCTTTAGCCGCTCACCCGATTAGAATCGAAGCGCCTATCCCCGGCCGTTCGTTGGTTGGAATTGAGGTGCCTAACCGTAAGACCTCGCTGGTGCGCCTCCGCGAGATTATGGAATCGGATGCGTTTAAAGTCGTCAACTCACAACTGCGGATGCCATTAGGTCGCGATGTCGCCGGCAATCCGATTGCCGCCGATCTTGTTCGGATGCCCCACTTACTGATCGCCGGCGCTACGGGTATGGGTAAAAGTGTTTTTCTTAACGGCTTGCTGATTAGTTTAATCTATCAGAACTCACCATCAGACTTGCGTTTAATTTTAGTCGATCCTAAGCGGGTTGAGTTTACGGCCTACAATGATATCCCCCATCTGCTGGCCCCCGTCATTGTTGACCCGTATAAAACTATTAACGCCCTTAAGTGGATGGTAGCAGAGATGGAACGCCGATATCGATTATTTGCCGATCATAAAGTTAGGTTAATCGATGCTTTCAATAAAGCTAACCCCGATTCGAAGATTCCCAATATTGTATTGGTAATCGATGAGTTAGCCGATCTTATGGCGGTCTCCGCCCGCGAGGTCGAGGCTTATATCTGCCGATTGGCGCAGATGGCCCGGGCGGTGGGTATTCATTTAGTTTTGGCTACCCAACGGCCATCTGTGGATGTTATTACCGGGTTGATTAAAGCCAACTTCCCATCTCGCATGGCTTTTGCGGTTACTTCTGGCACCGATTCGAGAACTATTTTAGATACGGTCGGCGCCGACAAATTGTTAGGTAATGGAGATATGTTGTTCCTGCCATCCGATGCCAGCAAGCCGCGTCGCATCCAGGGCGTTTTTGTGGGCGACAAAGAAATTAAGGCCATCACCGATTTTGTTAAAACCCAATCTCCTGTCTATATTGAGGAATTAATTGCCGAAACCAAAGATACTGGTGGCGCCAGCATTGAAGGTGGTGATGATCTATTAAAAGAAGCTACCGACTTGGTAGTGCGGACCGGCAAGGCCTCCGCTTCTTATCTCCAGCGTCGGTTTAGAATTGGCTACGCCAGAGCGGCTCGGCTGTTAGATTTATTGGAAGCAGGCGGAGTAGTTGGTCCGGGTGAGGGCGCTAAACCACGAGATATTTTAATGAGTAAATCCGACCTCCCCAGCGCCGCTGACGAAAACTTTGCGGACGACGAAAGTTAAAGTCCTCCAAGCTAATATCCAATTTCCCGTACTTAATTATTATGGCTTGGGGATTGGACATTGGAGATTGAATATTAACGCGTAGCGTTTATGGAATATTCTTTTGATGTAGTCTCCAAGATCGACCAGCAGGAACTGGCCAATGCTTTAGATCAAGCTCGGCGCGAGATTGTGGCGCGGTACGATTTTAAGAATGTGTTAGTCGATATTAAGGTAGCCGACGGGGTTTTGACCATCCATACTACCGATGAGTATAAATTTACTGCCGTATTAGAGATTATTAAATCCAAATTTATTCGCCGCGGGATAGATCTTAAAATATTAGGCGAAGAAAAAAGAGAGGATGCCGCCAATAGTACGCTGAGAGTTACGATTAAATTGGTGGAGGGAATTTCGGGTGACTACGCCAAAACTATCAACAAGCTGATTCGTGACCACTTTCCAAAAATTAAATCTTCTATTCAGGGGGAGGAGCTTCGGGTAAGTAGTAAAAGCAAAGACGACCTGCAGGCCGTAATGCAACTACTTAAAAGCGATCCAGAGATTAAACTTCCATTACAATTTACTAACTATCGCTAACCCCGATTTATTGTTAATCTAATAGAGTTATGAATACTAAAACTCCAGTTCAACCCCAGACCGGACCGTTAGCCGATACACTCAGCGATTTAGAAAAGCGTTATGGCAAGGGGGCGATCATGCGTCTGGGAGACGCTCAGCATGTAGAGGTTGAGGCCGTTCCTTCCGGCTCACTTACCTTGGATTTAGCCTTGGGAGTGGGTGGTGTGCCGAGGGGCCGAGTTATCGAAATCTTTGGTCCGGAATCTTCTGGCAAAACTACTTTGGCTTTGCATATTATTGCCGAGTTCCAAAAGCGTGGCGAAACCGCCGCCTTTATCGATGCTGAACATGCGCTGGACCCAGACTATGCTAAACGTATTGGGATAGATACCAAAAATCTTCTTATCTCTCAGCCAGATACTGGAGAACAAGCGCTGGAGATTGTCGAAGCGCTGGTGCGCTCCAATGTGGTTGGTGTGGTGGTGATCGATTCGGTTGCTGCATTGGTCCCTCGGGCGGAGTTAGAGGGTGAGATGGGCGATTCGCATATGGGCTTGCAGGCCAGGTTGATGAGCCAAGCTATGCGCAAGATTACGGCTTATGTTAGTCGGTCTCGGACCACGGTTATCTTTATTAACCAACTGCGGATGAAGATTGGGGTGATGTTTGGCAACCCCGAAACTACCACGGGCGGTAACGCCCTAAAGTACTACGCTTCCATTCGGTTAGATATTAGAAGAGTAGAGGCGATTAAAGATGGCGAAACCAATACCGGCAACAAGGTGCGAGTTAAGGTGGTTAAGAATAAAGTAGCTCCCCCATTTAGGCAGGCCGAGTTTGATTTAATGTTTAACGAAGGCATCTCGCATAGCGGGGAGTTAGTCGATTTGGGTGTTCACCGTGGAGTAATTAATAAATCGGGCGCTTGGTATGAATACGAAGGCGAGAAGATTGCTCAAGGTCGCGAAGCCGCCAAAGAGTATTTAAAGAGCAACCCGAAGGTTGCCGATAAAATTGAAAAAGCCATCCGCGCCATTGGATAGGCCTGCCCCGACCAATCTGGGTTAGCTAACGCTAACCACTGTGCCGTTCTCGGCCCAGTCATATAATAACGGGGCTTCTTCAACCCCAACCCGCATACAGCCGTGGGACATTTTAGTCCCCAAGTGCTTAGCGTCCTCATAGATCCAGCCGTTCTCGTAGTAGCGGTCTCCAATATATTGCCCATCCATCCCTTTATATTTAGCCGAATTAACCTTCCATGAAGGTAGTTTGTGAATCCCATATCCCTTTAATTTTTTACTATCAGGGCCGGCTAATGCCATCCAGTTATCCATAAACAACTGATATTTGGCGGAGTAAGCTTTTGGGATGTGGTTGTAGATCGTGTATTGGCCGGTTGGTGTGCCGTAACCAGCCTTACCGGATGATATCGGCATACTCATTACTACAACATGATTTTCGATTGCCCAGAGCTGCTGCTTATCCAGCGAGATCCGAATCTTTTTCCCATTCTCATCCGCGCTCTGCATAGCGATATCATCCCCGACCCGAATCAAGTAACTGATGGTCTCGCCCTCCGCATAGTGATTGTTGATCACCGGGCGAAAGCTTTCTTTGAATGTAGCCAAATCACTTCCGGCTTGAACGGGGATCTTAAATGTTACCCTCTCTAATGGCTTGATCACCGTTTGATCGGTGGCTGGTTTGATCAAATGGCCATTCTCCCATTCCGAGGTGGCAAACTGGCTAATTCTTCCCGGTGTTCCCTCGAAATAGGTGGCGTCTAATCGCAGCTGCGCCACTTCCCAGTCTGCCTGGCCGATGTTCCTAATGGTGGCGATTAGCCAGCCCGGCGCGCCCGGGTCCAACTTAATGTCGGAGCTCTGACTGATCACTTGATAGGCATATGGCTGATCGGTTTGCTCGACTGGCCCCAAAGCCAGAGCATCATATATAAATAGGCCGGCTACCAGACTGAAGCCGAGCCAAGTTACCCCAAGAGTTTTTAGAATTTTCATTTTGATTTTTATGTTTTTGGTGTTTTTTCATTATATCAAAAAAACAGCTCCCAGTCAATAGAAATATCCTAATCTGTTATTCCGAGCCCCCGTCATCCTGAAGACACTTTACTGGGCCAAAGGCCCCCCTTTGGGGCCGTAGGCTCTATAAAATAACTCATTCAGGATCCAGGCCTGGATCCTCGGGTCAAGCCCGAGGATGACAAAAAGGGATCGGTCGGGATGACACAATGACTTATTAGGGTTGACCCCATTAGAGGTCCGACAGATTTACGCCCAACCTATTCAGGTCAATTGGCCGGTTACCGCTTCGCTTTAAATGCCGGTAAATTTAGTTGTCCGGGCAACCTCTAACGGGGTTGACTACTCCTGAAAACTGTGTTAGCCTACAATGAAATAGGGGCTCTTTGAAATGATTACTCATCACGCTGGCAGCTTGCCGCAAAGGAGGTGATGATGAGTTGACGAAAACAAAAGACAAGCCAGCTTGTCACTATCGGGTAGCCTTGGGCTACTCCCACCGGGCGGCCGGTTGGCGCCGCCGGGAAGTTGTCGTTTTGGCCAGGTCCCGGAGAGAAGCGGTGGTTAAG